>ENA-UOUL01000561-UOUL01000561.1-bioreactor-metagenome-genome-assembly--contig:-NODE-561-length-62168-cov-10.523361_pt1 | contig 62168 bp, 54 predicted proteins | sample MGYA00249838_ERZ747220 | MGnify/ENA primary metagenome ERZ747220 (study PRJEB28778, sample SAMN05720191) | bioreactor metagenome | isolation source: Anaerobic biogas reactor | place: USA:Washington... | reverse complement strand
TTTGTTGTTTTCTGCTTGTCTACCTGATTCCAGGAATGAGAAACATACACACAATCATCACCCAAATCCTTTTTACGCAGCGCCATTATTTCCCCTGCCCGAAGGCCGGTTGTCATAGCCAGAATATTGGCAAGCCGAGATCGCTCATGCGGCCATGGATGATTAAATATTTGCGCGGCCTGTTCCGGAGTGAAGATAAGCCGCTCCTGGGACTTCTTGCTGAACCATACAATCCCTTTGGTAATGTCCGCCGGAATAATATGGTTGTTATATGCCCACTTCAGGGCAATGGTCCCTACTTTTACGATACCGTTCTTTCTGGCACCGCTGATATTTGATCCCAGGCTATCCATGAATCTGTTCAGATCATTCTTGTTCAATGTACCGATAGGACGATTCCTGAAAAATGGTTTCCAGTATAGCTCAACACAATTTCTACTGGATTTAACATAACTTCGGTGAATGCTGTGATTCTTGTGAAGTTTTTCCTTCACATAGGGAGAAACATCAAAGTCCCAGAATTCTTCAAGATACCCCACAAAGTCTCTGGCGCCGTTATCGCTTTTCGCAATAACGGTTGAAATAAGATCCTTGCTTTCAAGAACATCAATGATGTCCTGCGCATCTTTTGCAGTCAGTTCCATGGTACGTAATGCGTCAATGACGGACTTCACCGCATTACCTTTACCGTCAAAGAGCATCTGATATGCAATCTTGGTCGCTTCAGTCTTGCTGGTTGATCCGGTACTCTTCTTTGTCCCGTACTTTTGTGTGTAGGGATTTTTGAAAGAAACATACCAGTAGGGAGAATCGTAGCGTTTAGAGAGGGAGAAATCAGGCATAGACGATACCTCACACATCACTAGGATATGGGATTTTGTATCCTTCACGCCTGTTCTCAGGGGGTGAAGTGCCTCCGGTATAACATACCCTCGGCACCAAAAGATCTTGTATAGTTTTCCTGTCCACATGCGAAAAGGAAAGCATTGCACAATCCATTGCACAGGACACTTTCGCCCGTTCACGGGTAGAAAGAGAATAACGCTTGCAAAACCTTGTCTTGCAAGCATTTATTCAAGTTGGGCCCACCAGGACTTGAACCTGGGACCAATAGATTATGAGTCTACTGCTCTAACCAACTGAGCTATAGGCCCGCGCGCAAATCGGCTAAGTGGACAAGTATAACGAGCGGGAATAACATACCAAACAGCCGGAATTGCAAGACTGACTATATAGAAAAATGCCCTCATGGTCAAGATGAAGGGCTTTAGACGCTCATATCAGGGTACAACAATATTGGCAGTAGTGCGGAAATGTTATATAATGATTACAATCATTCTCAATGGAGGACACAAATGAAATCAGTTAAAGGAACCGAAACCGAGAAAAACCTTCTCGCAGCCTTTATGGGTGAATCCCAGGCACGGAACCGATATACGTTCTGGGCAAGCAAAGCGAAGAGCGAAGGCTTTGTTCAGATTCAGCAGATATTTCTGGAGACAGCCGATCAGGAAAAGGAACACGCAAAGCGTCTGTTCAAGTTCCTTGAAGGCGGAGAACTGACGATCCAGGCTTCGGGAGACGCGGGAATCATCGGTTCAACGCTCGAGAACCTCAAGCAGGCGGCTCACGGCGAGAATCATGAATGGCAGCACATGTATCCCGATTACGCCAAAATCGCGAAGGAAGAGGGGTTTGACACCATATCGGCAGTTATGAACAACATCGCAGTTGCCGAAAAACAGCATGCCAAGCGTTTTGAAGCCATGGCAAAGCACATCGAAGACGGCGACATGTGGGTTCAGGAATCCCCCACCACCTGGCGGTGTCTGAACTGCGGATTCATTTATGTAGGCAAGGAAGCCCCGGAAATGTGTCCGGCCTGTGCGCATCCCAAAGCATACTTTGAACGCCTTGCCGAAAACTGGTAAGAGAGAAAAAAAATCCGGTGAGCAATCACCGGATTTTTTTTATATTTCCTGCAACGTGTGCTCACAACAGTCAAGCTTGGCTTCAATCTCCCGCGGCGCTTCGAGAAACGCAACGCCATAGAGAAATTTGTTTCCCAATTTCTTGACCCAGGTTATCTTTCCCGGTATTTCCACATCCCTGCCGCCTTCATCCAGACTGACGAAGACAAAGCGCATGGATGAATCCACGCAAAAGCTCGTGGCGCTTTCAAACTGGAGTCCGCCGAGCGACACATTCTGTGTCCTCAAGCCGGTACGCGGCGCGGTTTCCTTTTCATGATAAATAACGATATCCCATGAGCGGGGATACCGTCCGAACTTGCGCCGCTCTTCGGTCGCTTCCGCGATGCAGTCTTTCCCGCTGAATTTTGCCTGATACAGGGCACGGTCGGCGGCTTCGAGCAGGCTGATCATGTCGTAGGCAGACGACGGATAGGTTGCTGTACCACCGGAGAAGGTGATGCCGTTATCCTTGAAAAACGGCACGGCATTAACCGTGTTCCGTATGCGTTCCGCGAGGGTGAAAGCCCCCTCTGCATCGGTTTCCGGAAGGATGAGCAAAAATTCTTCTCCGCCGTACCGGCACAAGATGTCTTCTTCGCGCAGGGTTCCGCGTATGAGCGATGCAATTTCCCGCAATACTTCGTCGCCGAAAAGATGTCCCCGGGAATCATTAACAGCCTTGAAGTCGTCGATATCGATGATGCAGATGGACAGGGCCTTCCCGTAGCGGTCGCACCGGTTGAACTCTTTCCGCAGGATGAGGTCCATGTACCGTCGGTTGAATATACCGGTAAGACCGTCAATCATGGCGAGTCGTTCCGTCTGGCGGAACACATGTACTTCCACGAGCATGGGTGAATTGAGCGCGTGATTTTCATTGGTGAAGTAGTCTACCAGTGAAAGGTAGACGCTCGCCCGCCGTCCGATTTTTTCGGAAAGGGCTTCCATGTTGTCAAGAATTTTTCCCCAGTGCTCAATTGCTTCCTGTTCGGTAAATTCGAGGTGGACAAAGGTTTCAAGAAGCGAGGCAAAGGATTTTGTATCGCCGAGTGATTCGGGAAATACGCCGTTACTCCCGTTGGCGGTCAGACGCAGGATCCGTTGTCTGAGCCGTTCCGAATCTTTTTCGATCATGTAGTACCTTCCAACAAAACTTTTGACACAGTATACTATCCGTGTCAAAGTCTTGTCGAGCTTTTTCAGGTATTTTTTTCCATAACAGTGATCAATTCTTCCACCTTACGGTCAATATCCTCCGAATTACCACTTTTGAGGGTATCGGCCACACAACTACGCAAATGCGCCCGGAGTACCTCCGAACGGGCTTTTTTCAGTATCGACGAGGCCGCCGAAATCTGACCCGTTATATCCAGGCAGTAGCGGTCCTCCTCGATCATTCGGAGTACTCCGTCAATCTGTCCGCGCGCGGTGCGCAATAACCGCGCGACGTTCTTGCTGTCTGCTTTCATCACATTTATCCCATTCGTTTGAAAAACTTTAGGCGCAACGCGTTAAGGACCACGGATATCGAACTCATGCTCATGGCCGCAGCCGCGAACATCGGGCTCAACTGCCAGCCGAACGCTCCATAGAAAACTCCGGCGGCCAGAGGTATCCCGAGTGTATTGTAGATAAGCGCCCAGAACAGATTTTGCTTGATATTCCGTATCACCGATCCGCTGAGCCGGAGCGCGGTAACGGCGTCGCGGAGATCACTGCGTACAAGAACAATGTCGGCAGATTCAAGAGCAATATCCGTTCCGGCTCCTATCGCAATTCCCACGTCCGCTTCCACGAGCGAGGGCGCGTCGTTTATACCGTCTCCGATCATGACGACCTTTTTCCCTTCTTCCCGCAGCTTCTTTACAACACCGATCTTGTCTTCGGGCATCATCTGGGAAAATACATGATCAATTCCCGCTTCACGGCGTATTCCTTCGGCGGTTGCGGGATTGTCTCCGGTGAGCATGATAACCTCAAGACCGGCATTCTTGAACGCGGTGACCGCCTCCCGGCTTCCCGGTTTTATGGTATCGGCAACGGCTACAATGCCCAGCACCTTCCCTTCGGTTCCAATGCTCAGGGGAATCTTGCCCTGGCCCGCAAGCTTCTGAACAAGGCCGATTACCGGGGTAATGTCTATCCCGTTATCGGTCATGAGTTTCGGGCTGCCGATATAATACGTTTTCCCGCCCAGTTTCGCGCTGATTCCCATACCGAATTGAACACGGAAATCGGTTGCCTCCCTGAGCGGTATCCCCGACTTCTCGGCTTCTTTCCGTACGGGTATGCTGAGCGGATGTTCAGAACGATTCTCGACAGACGCCGCGATCGCGAGAAGTTCGTTATCGTCGAGGTCGCTTACTGAAATGATATCGGTTAGCACGGGAGTCCCGGTTGTAAGAGTGCCGGTTTTATCCAGTACGATGACATCTGCGGAATGAGCTATTTCCAGAGCCTCCGCACTTTTTACGAGAATTCCGTTCTGGGCACCCATCCCGGTTCCTACCATGATGGCGGTTGGTGTCGCAAGGCCCAGTGCGCAGGGGCATGAAATGACCAGAACGCTTATCGCGGAGGAGAGCGCAAAGGAAAATCCGGCGCCGGTCACGATCCAGAAGGCCGCCGAAGCAAGCGCGATCAGAATCACAACGGGTACAAAGTATCCGCTTATCCGGTCAGCCAGGCGCGAGATGGGTGCCCTTGAAGACGAGGCTTCTTCAACCAGCGCGATTATCCGTGCCAGCGTTGTGTCGTTTCCCACTTTTTCAGCCCGGAAGGTAAATGACCCGGAAATGTTTATTCCCGCGCTCATGATGCGGGTTCCTTCCCGAACTTCCAGCGGCATGCTTTCACCGGTTATCGCGGAACAGTCAACGGTTGAATGTCCTTCAATAATTGTTCCATCCACCGGAATGCTTTGACCGGGGCGGATCACCACGATATCTCCGGGAACAATCATGGAAACGGGAACTTCCGTTTCCTTCCCGTCACGCATGACCCGTGCGGTATCCGGGCGCAGCCGTATGAGTTTTTCAACGGCACTGGAGGTAGACCGCTTGGCGCGCGCCTCAAGATATTTCCCCAATGTAATGAGAGAAAGAATCATGGCGGCGGACTCAAAATAAAGATCCATCATGTACTGATTTACCAGTGCTGCATTATCGACAGCCATACCGTGGCTGATCATGTAAATTGCGAAAACACCGTAAACCACCGCGGCGCCCGAACCGAGCGCTATGAGGGAGTCCATTGTCGGTGTCCGGCGGTACAGCATGGAAAAACCGCGGGAGAAAAAAGAACGGTTTGCCGAGACCACGGGCAATACCAGCAGAAACTGGGTAAAGGCAAAGATCAGCGGATTTATCCCGTCGTGGAACACGGCAGGAAGCGGCCACCCCAGCATGTGCCCCATTGCGAGGTATACCAGGGGCAGGCTGAACGTAAACGACACCATGACACGCCGCTTCATTTCTTGTTGCTCTTTTATTGCGGCACTATCGTTCCCCCCGGCGGAATTTTTTTTTTGCTCATCCAGCGCGGGGTCTCCCATTTTCTCCGCCTTATACCCTCCTGATTCCACCGCAGCAACGATATCGGACGGAATCAAGCGGGCGTTGTCATATTCTACAACCATTGAGTTGGAAAGAAGGTTTACCCGTACTTCCTTCACACCTTCCAGTTGAGCCACGTCCCGCTCCACATGGGCCGAGCAGGAACTGCAGTTCATTCCGGAAACAAGGTATTTTTCCTTAACAGTCATGTATTCCTCCTGGAAACACCACACCCCGGTAGGGTGTATTACAAATGTAGTTAATTACGAAACAGTTGTCAACGGAAGAAAGAAGAAAACCCCCGGAACTATCCGGGGGTCTCAATGGTATTTTTACTTTGCTCTTTTGTGCTCAGGACGCGCAATTATTCAGCTACGGCAATGTAATAGTCATAGCTGACGGAATACTTGCCCGAGGTGAAGTCCCAGAACCGGTCCTTCGTCTTGTCGGTTTCGGGAAGGTTCCATTGGACTTCAACACCGTTGTAGCCATAGAGGTTCTGGGTAGTCATGTTGATCATGAAGCATTTCCGTCCGTCTTTTTCAACCACGGTTCCATTCTCGTCTGCGGGTTTGCCCTGGGAGAAATAGGCACCGGCGGGATCACCGTCTTCAAAGTCCAGGAAGAATACCACATTTCCGTCTTCGTCTTTCAGTGTCACGTTGTCAACATAGATTACGAGGGGAACATTGGATTTCTTGGTGTTTGATTTTACGCGAAGCAGCGCGAGTTTCTTGTGCTTCCCGTTCATTCCGTCATAGGTGATCGTTTTCTTGCTGATTTCGGTTTCATACGTATTCCACTCATTCGGAGTATACTTGAGACCGAGTTCGTCGGTTCCCTTCAGATAAAAACACTGATAGGTCTTTGTGTAAAATCCTGCCTGAACCATCTGGGGAAGTTCTCCCGCAGGTTCGGCAAAAAGCGACGGAGCCATGCCAGCCATAAGCGCAAGCGCTGCGATCAATACAAGTCCTTTTTTCATCGTCTTTCTCCTTCTTTCTTATTCAACATATACCCACAGTACCGGCTCTTTCGGATCCGGGGTTACCCCTTTGCGCCGGAAAAGCTCGCTGACGGTTACGAATTCATAGCCCTGCTTTTTGAGTTCCGGGATAAGAATGTCCAGAGCTTCGGGTGTGGGATGCGGATACGGCTGTACATCGTGAAGAAGTATAATTGCGCCGTCCCGAACACCATCGAGTACGTTCTGCGCCCGGTCTTCGGCTTCGGTTCCGCAGCCCGCCCAGTCCATGCCGAGAACACCGCTGGTGAAGGGAAGCCCCACCGTCTCGTGAAGCACATCGCTCGAGGCAAGATTCGGCGGCCGGAAGAACTTCGGCTCCTGTCCACTGTACTTTTTGATCGCGGCAGACGTCATATCGATCGACTCGCGGATTTCTTCCGGGGTCATCTCGTTCATGCTGCCCCAGCCCCACGAGTGATTGTTGATTTCGCATCCCATTGATACCATGCGTTCAAGCGTTGGCTGAGTCGATTCGTTAATCAGCTGACCAATCACGAAAAACGACGCAACAACATCATATTTTTCAAGCTTGTCCAGAACAAGTGCCGTCATTTCCTCATTGGGGCCATCGTCAAATGTAAGCGCGACAAGCTTTGCATTGCTGTCGGAAGCCCCCTGATCCTTGCCGGTTGTTGTACAGGACATAAAAACCACCATGGTCACCAGTATAGTGAATACCAGTATCTTTTTCATTTATTCCTCCTCGATTCCAGTGTACAGCCGCTTTTTTTTTCCCGGAATCGGGGAATATCCGTAACCGCAACCAGGGAATTTTACCTAGCCCGACACCGGACTTTGAATTACGGAACAGCAATGCTATACTGCACAAACCATGGCGTACCGTATCGCGCTTGTACTCAAATATCTCGACGAAGAATATCAGGCATCCATTTTCAGGGGCGCCGCGGCTGAAGCCGAGCGGCTCGGCATGGAACTCATCTGTATTCAGGGAGACCAGTTCGATCAGTCCATCTCGGGATCGTCGTTTTTTTTCTCGTCTTCCTCCGCGCTCCGCCTCGACGGTGTTCTTTTTTTGTCCTCCATACTGCTCGATAACAACACCGGCAACATTTCAAGCCGTCTCAAAAATATTTTCCCGACAATACCGCTGGTTTCAATCGGAACGGCCTTGAAGGGGATTCCCTCCATTGTATGCGAAACCACCAGACCCATCGCCGATCTGGTTCATCATCTTGTCTCCGATCACGGATACCGCCGCTTCCTGTATCTCGGCGGACCGAGGGGAAATCATGACAACCGGGTCCGTGAAGAAGCCTTTACAAAGACAATTCTGGGAAAAAAATGGTCAGCAAATACGTGCACCCTTGCCATACGAAACGGAGAACTGTTCAGTGAAACAGCCGGCCTGCAGCTCATCAAACAGTACTGCAACGACCACAGTGAGCGGGACATCGATGTTATTCTCGCAGGCAGCGACGACATGGCAGCCGGTATCCGGAAATATCTCCGCACCGGCGCGCCGGAAAGCTGGAGAGACTGCCCCCTGACCGGGTTCGACGACATTCCGCTTGCCGCGACTCAACCGCTCGCCCTCACAACCATTCATCAGCCGACCGAACGAATGGGTGCCGCCGCGGCCCGGGCGCTCCACGATGTGCTGCACGGGTCTAAAACAGCTCCGGTGCTGGAGATTCCCGGACGTACCGTACTCCGCAATTCTTGTGGATGCCAGGGATACACGGTCTCTGTCCCTCCTGAGGAATCAGAACGCGCACTCCGCCGTGAGCAGTTTCTCCGCGATGTGAGTTACTTCGGTCAGGAGATCATGGGCGCATCGTCGGCAGAAGCCCTTGAGCGCCCGCTCCGCGAGTTTCTCACCAATGTCGCATCCCGGGACTTCGCGTTGGTCTTGTATGATTCACCCGTTTCCAGCATCCCGGACAAGGGCCGAATACAGCTTCACGTCTCCCCCCTTGCGGGTACGCAACCGTTCAGGGACATGACCTTGCGTTCCATGGACGAACTGTTTGATTCATTGCTCAAAAATCCGGTCAACGCCGGAACCCCTCGCTGTCTTTTCCATCTGCGCGCCGGAGACTATCGGCTGGGATTTGTCCTGTATTCGGTAGATCAATCCGCTCATACCTATATGAGTGTTTCCGGAATGTTCCTCTCACACGCGGTCAACCGTCTTTTCGAACTCGAACACGAGCAGGACCGCGCTCGCGAGCTTGAACGGGAAGTTGAGAAACGTACCCGCGAACTCAAGGAAGAAGCCCGTAAGCGCCGCGAGGTTGAGGAAGCGGTTCTCAAGATCAGCGATCTGGAACGACTCCGCTTCAGTCTCGATCTCCACGATGACATCTGTCAGCGTCTCGCTGCAATGACCATGATCTGCAAATGCGCCGCCGACTCAGACCCGGCAATGAAAACTCTGTTCGATATGGCGAACGAAACGCTCCGGAAAACCCGGCAGTATGCTCATGAGTCCTTCCCGGTTGAAATAGATTCACTCGATCTCTCGGATGCCCTGAACCGTCTTTGCAGCGATATGGATACGGCGGAAAAACCGGTCATTTCCTTTACCCGGTCCGGCAGGACCCGGCCCCTCACCCGTGAGCAGAAAATAAATGTATTCCGTATCGCGCAGGAAGCCCTGCAGAATGTTGTAAAGCATGCAGAAGCCGACAAGGTAACGGTTCAGCTGGACTACGGAACGTCGTCGGTAACACTTGCCATAACGGATGACGGGCACGGATACGAACAGAACGGAAAAGAACCGGCATTGCGGAAAAACCGCCGCCGTCCCCGGGGGCTCGGTATACGGTCCATGGAGTACCGGGCGCACCAGATGGACGGCTCGTTTACCATCACCGGAAAAAAGGGCAAGGGAACCCGGATTGAGGTTGTCATTCCGGTAACGGGAGGAGAACAGTGAAACAGTACCGTATTGTCGTAATTGACGATCACGCCATCTTTATTCAGGGTTTGTCGCTGTTGATCGGCGGACAGCGGGATTTTCATGTTACCGGATCGGCCACGAACGCCGCGGCCGGAGAAACGCTCATTGCCGAACAAAAGCCGGACATGGCGATAATCGATCTCAATCTTGGAGACGAGGACGGTCTTGATCTCATCAAGTCGGTCGCGGAGCATTTCCCGGAAACACGGATTCTCGTTCTTTCCATGCTGCAGGAGCGCTATTACGCAGAACGGTCTCTGGCTGCGGGGGCCCGGGGGTATGTCATGAAAGACGCCGCGGCGGATACGCTCATCGCGGCCATGCGTACGGTACTCGCCGGCAAAATCTGGCTCAGCGACAACGAACAGAAACGGTACATCGATTCGCTCTTCCAGCCCCGCGCGCAAAAGTCTCCGCGCAAGAATCCGCTTGAAACGCTTTCAAACCGTCAGCTTCAGATATTCCGCATGCTCGGACGGGGACACAGCACGCCCGAAATGGCGCAAACACTTTCCATAAGCACCAAAACGGTTGACGCACACAAGGAGCAACTCAAGAAAAAACTCGATTGCGCTTCGGCACAGGAACTGCTCCGTCTTGCCATCTCCTGGAACAAGGATGCCCCGCCGGAATAAAAAAAATCCGGCAGAAATCTGCCGGATTGTACGTTCTGATCCATAGACGATTCGAACGTCCGACCTGTTGCTTAGGAGGCAACCGCTCTATCCACCTGAGCTAATGGATCATTTAGCGCAGGGAAACTATACCGTATTTTCCCCGCGCTGTTCAATGCCGCTTATTCCTTCTCGAGGAAGGTGTATGCGTTGCCGGTATTGCCGGCACGGCCGGTTCGGCCGATGCGATGCACGTAGTCCTCGTAGGTATTCGGCTGTGAATAATTGATTACATGGGAAATGTCGGCCACGTCAATTCCGCGCGCGGCGACGTCGGTGGCGACAAGAATGTCAATTTCATTTTCCTTGAGCCGCTTGATCGCCCGTGTCCGCTGGGCCTGGCTTTTGTTCCCGTGGATCCGGTCGGCTTTGAAGCCGCGGCTCACGAGCGCCTTGCACAACCGTTCTACGGAATGCTTGGTATCGTCGAAAATGATGGTCTTTCCCCGGTTCTTCGCGATAAGCAGGTCATGGAGTTTGTCAATCTTTTCCTCGCGGGCCCGGTAATACACAACATCCTGGTTAACGCTGTCTACCGTAACGTTCTCGCGGACGGAAACGGTTACCGCGTCATGAGAAAAGGACCGAACATGCTTTTCGATTTCCCCTTCCATGGTCGCGCTAAAAAACAGGGTCTGCCGGTTTGTGGGCATCGCCGAGAAAATGCTGGTTATGTCGCGGATAAAGCCCATGTCGAGCATGCGGTCAAACTCGTCGAGCACTGCGGTGGTTATGCCGGCAAGGGACAGGGTACGCTGCTGGAGGTGATCCTTGATGCGCCCCGGAGTACCAATAACCAGGCGGGGGTTGCGGCGGAGATCGCGGATCTGCATGTTCATGGAAGCGCCGCCGATAAGCAGGGCGGTTCGAAGCCCGCAGTTCTTGCTGAACGCGAGACATTCTTCCTGAATCTGCTGGGCAAGTTCCCGGGTCGGTGCCATGATGATTGCGTGGTGATCCATCGCGTGGATAAGATCATGGATGAGCGGCAGGGCGAACGCCGCGGTTTTTCCGGTTCCGGTATTGGCGATGCCGATAAGGTCCCGGCCTTGCATGACGATCGGTATCGTCTTGTCCTGGATGGGCGACGGGTTGTTGTATCCCTTTGCAAGTACATTGGCGAGTATCCGGGAATCAAGCGAAAAATCGCTGAACGTGTTCACGGAAACATATTCACTCTTTTCCGTGACCGTTGCGGTCTTGATAAACTTTGACGGATGAATGAACTTTTTGTTCCTGAGGGCACGGCCGGCTCCGCGGAGCTGACCGCCGGTGTTCCCGGGACGGCGCCGGTCGGAGGGCAGCCGGACAGGAGTGGATGATCTGGACGATGAACGGGTGGAAGCACGTGCGCCCGCATTGTTTGCTGTGTACATTGAGTATACCTTTGCGTGTAAAGTGTGTAGATAGATTGATCGGAACTCATGGGCAGGGTACCCACAACTCCGCTGCAGGAATGCGCGGGGGATACCAGGTACGGATGAAGACCGTGTACAGTTCGGGCCGCATGAAAATCATGGCGGCAAAAACGGCTCCCGGGAATGCCGTATAACCCGATTCCCGGAGAAAACTAATTACTGGGTAACACTCTATCAGAAAAAATATTTTTATAATAGCCCCTCAGAGCGCTTTCCGGGCGAGCTGAATCTGTACGTCGCCAAAACCGAAACATTTGGCAAGCCGGTCCGCAATCAGTTTGACCGGCGCAGGCGCCATACCCTGCGGAATACCGCCCCAGGTTTTCCGCCGGAGAATACCGAATCCTGCCTGGCGGAGAAGACGCGAAAGATGTGAAACGGAAAAAAGATGCACGTGGTCGGCGATGGCGCTACGCCAGGCGGCTTTGAGACATCGCGCCTGAAAACTCGCGGTATTGGGGGTTACGCAGATAAACCATCCGCCGGGTTTCAAAATGCGGTATATTTCGGCTGCAAAACGGTCCGGATCCGGGACGTGCTCGATAACATGGCTCGCGTGGACAACATCAACGTGATTATCCGGAAGGGCGAGTGATTCGAGTGTGCCGGTATGGATCGTTACCCCGCGCTTTTCCCTGCCATAGACCGCGGCTTCTTCGCATACCTCAACCCCTTCGGCAATCCAGCCGCGGTCCCGCACATGGGCAACCAGAACGCCGGTCGCACAGCCAACGTCGAGAAAACGCTTTTCACCCGTGAGAGACGCTTCGATGCGGGAAAAACCGACGTCATTGAGTCCCAGCTTCATCAGGTTAAAAAAATTACCGGCGTTTTCCACTTCATAATCGCGGTACTCGCCGTCGTAGCGCCGGGAAAGGTGTTCCGCCACGGGGCGAGGGTTCTGGTATACATGCCCGCACCCGGCACAGCGCTGAAAGGAAAAGGAGCCGAGGTCCCACAACGGACGAACGGAGGCCGATCCGCATACCGGACAAGACACACGGTCGCGAACTTCATCGGGTGCGGGCTCTTTTGAAAACGTCTTCATGGATAGCGATTGTAGCATGGATACCTGTTGCGCGCCATGCGTAAAAAAAACCGCAGCACGGTAGCACCGGCTGCGGTTCCCTGATCATGCAGGCAGAATGTTATACAACACCGTGCGCGATCATGGTCTTTGCGACCTTGAGGAATCCGGCGATATTCGCGCCGGCAACATAGTCGCCTTCCTTGCCGAATTCTTTCGATGCGGCATAGGCATTATCGTGAATGCTCTTCATGATTCCCTTGAGCTTGGTATCCACTTCTTCACGCGACCAGGAAAGGCGCATGGAGTTCTGGCTCATTTCGAGACCGGAGGTTGCGACACCGCCGGCATTGGAAGCCTTTCCGGGAGCAAACAGCACGCCGTTTTTCTGGAATACTTCCACCGCTTCGGGAGTTGAGGGCATGTTCGCGCCTTCGGCTACGAGCTTGCATCCGCCCTTGACGAGAGCAGCCGCTTCTTCGCCGGAAATCTCGTTCTGGGTGGCGCAGGGGAATGCGCAGTCAACCGGAACTCCCCAGGGGCGCTTGCCCTCGGTGTAGGTGGCACCGGTGTACTTCTTGGCATATTCGCTGATGCGTCCGCGCTTCACGTTCTTGAGTTCCATAACGAACGCGAGTTTTTCCTCGTCGATTCCGTCGGGATCGTGAATGAATCCGGCCGAATCGGAAAGAGTAACCGGTTTCGCACCGAGCTGGATGAGTTTCTGCACGCAGTACTGGGCTACGTTGCCTGATCCGGAAACGGAGCAAACCTTGCCCTTGAATCCGTCGCCCTTGACCGCAAGCATGTTGTCCGCGAAGTAAACACAGCCGTATCCGGTAGCTTCCGGCCGGATAAGCGAGCCGCCCCATTCGAGACCCTTGCCGGTAAGAACGCCGGTGAACTCGTTGCTGAGCCGCTTGTACTGGCCGAACATGTAGCCGATCTCCCGTCCACCAACGCCGATATCACCGGCAGGAACATCGGTATTGGCACCGATGTGGCGATACAGTTCGCTCATGAAGCTCTGGCAGAAACGCATTACTTCGCCGTCGGATTTTCCGTGGGGATCAAAGTCGGAACCGCCCTTGCCGCCGCCCATGGGAAGCGTGGTGAGACTGTTCTTGAAAACCTGTTCGAAGCCGAGAAATTTGAGAATGGAAAGGTTAACGGAAGCATGAAAGCGGAGGCCTCCCTTGTACGGGCCAAGCGCGCTGTTGAACTGTACCCGGTAGGCACGGTTTACGCAGATCTTTCCTTCGTCATTTACCCAGGGTACCCGGAACATGATGACACGTTCGGGTTCTACAATCCGTTCAAGTATGGAATACTTTTTCAGATCAGGCATCTGGTTTACAACGGGCTCGAGGGTTTCGAGAACCTCTTCAACAGCCTGAAGGAATTCAGGTTCAGATGCGTTGCGGGTTTTTACCTGGCCAAGAACTTCCTGAATGTACGGGTTTGCCATATCACTACTCCTCTTTGAGTAAAAGGGATTACGTCTTTGCAATCCTTGTGCCAATTATGACTATGGCACGGCTACTCCAGCGGGAAAAAGTATAGCATTATGGAAAAATCATGTACAGATATTTCGAAAAAAAGCCGCCGGCACAGCACCGGCGACGTTATAGTCAAATGGCGTTTGCCTGTTATTCCATGAACAGGCCGCGGAGGTCTTCAAGCCGGGTCTTTACAACAGCGATATCGCCCTTGTGCAGCACTTTTTTGATTTCTTCATTCTGGTTTTTCGCCATGTCAAGATACGGCAGCATGTCGGGATTGTCCTTGAATTGCTGCTCAAACTGGATCATTTGTTCGTCCATCTCCAGGGTCTGGTACGACGCGGTAATCACGATCATCTTTTCAAATCCATCGGATCCCATACCGTGTTTTTTAAAAATATTCCGGATTTCGGCGGGAACGTCTATCCCGCGCATCTGGCCGAATACGCCGGCGATATCCGCGTCTTCGTCTTCCATCTGTTCATCAATCGGATCAAAGAGGTAATCGTACCGTCCCTCAAGCGCGTCAAGATCGGCTTCGAGCGCTTCGTAGTTGGCCACGAATGCGTCCACATCGGATGCACTGAGGATCTTTTTTGGCGCTCCCTGCGCGAAAACCATGGCTACGGCGAAAAGAACCAGCGTTGCTGTTGCTAATATTTTCTTCATGACTGTTTCTCCTGTGCTTGCGGTACGCGTACCTTTTCAAGCTTCCAGATATCACGCACATATTCTTCGATAGTGCGGTCCGAACTGAATTTTCCCGACCGGGCCACATTGAGCAGCGCGGTCCTGGCCCAGGCCCGCCGGTCCGCATACAGGGCACAAATCTTCTCATGTGCCGCGACATACGCATCGAAGTCCGCCAGTATGTAGTACACGTCAGGCCGTTGTCCATCTACACCGTACACCAAAGAATCGTACAATTCACGGAAAAGACCCGAGGATTCGGTTCCATAAGTTCCGTCGATGAGCTGGTTCAGTACGGTTTTCAGAGCGGGATTCGCCTGTATGTGGTCATGAGGATTGTAGGAATGTTCCGCCTCAATCGCCTGGATCTCCTGCGCGGTCAATCCGAATATCACCGCGTTTTCTTCACCGGCTTCTTCCACAATTTCTATATTCGCGCCATCCAGCGTACCGAGGGTTACCGCACCGTTCAGCATGAACTTCATGTTCCCGGTACCGGACGCTTCCTTTCCGGCCGTTGAAATCTGTTCGGAGACATCGCTGGCGGGAAAGAGTTTCTCCGCGATGGTTACCCGGTAGTTTTCCACAAAAATGACCCGGAGCCGCCCGCGCACCCGGTGATCGTTATTGATCCGGTCGGCAATGGTGTTTATGAGCTTGATGATGCTCTTGGCCCGACGATATCCCGACGCGGCTTTCGCGCCGAATATGAAGGTACGCGGAACCGGGTTGTAGTCGCTTTCGGCGAGAATCCGGTTATAGAGATACATGATGTGCAGCACGTTCAGCAATTGCCGCTTGTACTCGTGCAGCCGCTTGATCTGTACATCGAAGATTGAATCCGGATCGATGAAAATGTTCTGGGTATCCTTGAGGTACTTCGCAAGGTCGATCTTGTTCTGATGCTTTATTTCAAGGAATTCGTCGAGCACCGCGTCATCGTCCGCAAAGCGTTCGAGTTCCCGGAGGCGCGAGAGATCCTTTTCCCAGCCCGATCCGATCTTGCCGGTAATGAAAGCCGAAAGGCGCGGATTGGCAGAAAGGAGCCAGCGGCGCTGGGTCACGCCGTTCGTCTTGTTGTTGAACTTCGCGGGGTACAGGGCGGACCAGTCTGCAAGCTCCACGTTTTTCAGCAGTTCGGTGTGCAGGGCGGCAACGCCGTTTACGGAGAAACACCCCACTATGGCGAGCCAGGCCATGTTGATCATGCCGTCGGCAATAATGGACATGCGGCTCTGACGCTGCCAGTCTCCGGGGAACTTTTCCCTGAGTTCAGCAAGAAACCGGCGGTTTATCTCCTCCAGAATCTGGTATACGCGCGGAAGCAGACCTTCAAAAATATCGATGGGCCATCGCTCGAGCGCTTCCGCGAGGAGGGTGTGGTTGGTATAGGCAAAGGTGCGGGTAACGACATCCCACGCGGCATCCCAGCCGAGGCCGTTTTCGTCCATGAGCAGACGCATCATTTCGGGAATCGCGACCACGGGGTGGGTGTCGTTGAGCTGTACCACGTTGTACACCGGGAAGTCTTCAAAATTGGTTCCATGATCCCGCTTGAACTTGTGTACGAGATCCTGAAGGCTGGCCGAGGTAAAGAAATACTGCTGTTTGAGCCGGAGCGCCTTGCCCGAGGGCCCGGAATCGTTCGGATACAGGACACGGGAAATGTTTTCGGCGTTGTTCTGCCGTTCAACCGCCCGCAGATAATGCATGTCGTTGAAAAGCTGCAGGTCGAATCCGTTTTCCGAGCTCGCTTCCCACAGGCGGAGGCGGTTCACGGTTCGGGTATCAAACCCGACTATGGGCATATCGTAGGGAGTGGCGGTAATTTCCTCGGCGTTCTCGATCCGGTACGTGGTATGACCATTGGTTCCCTTGTCGGCCACCGGCGTGCCGCCGAAGCGTACGGTAACGGCAAGATCCGAGCGTTTTACTTCCCAGGGATCGCGATGTTTGAGCCAGTTGTCCGGATATTCTACCTGATACCCGTTCTCAATATGCTGTTCAAACATACCGTACTGGTACCGTATACCGTATCCGTGCCCCGGATAATCGAGGGTCGCGAGAGAATCGAGGAAACAGGCCGCAAGACGCCCGAGACCGCCGTTGCCGAGACCGGCATCCGGTTCTTCTTCTTCTATGTCCATGTAATTGAAATCAAGTTCTTCGAGTACTTCCCGAATCGAATCCATTACGCCAAGATTGATGCAGTTGTTTCCGAGAGCCCTGCCCATGAGAAATTCCGCCGAAAGATAATACACCTGGCGGATGGTATGACTGTCGTATTCCTTGCGCGTTGCCATCCAGTTGGTCTGGATAAAGTCCATGAGGGCGGCTGATACCGCGTCAAACATGTCGTGGCGGGTCGCCTCTTCCAGATTTTTCCCGTAATTCCGTTTGAGCCGGTTCCTGACCCATTCCTTGAACAATTTTTTATCAAACTGCATGAATACACTCCTCAACGCGACAATGAAAAAATACTACACGATCCGTGTTATGAGTACAACCGTGCTTCTTGCCAGGGCAATATACTTGTTCGGAGAGGGAAGTGGCGCTTCCTTTCCAGGCTCAAGGATATCATCCGGTCCGGCACGCGCAGTATCGATAACCCGGAGCCATTCCTTGCCCGGAGCCGGCGGGCTCACGGTTACGGTGACATCCCGGGCGGACGCGTTGAAAATCAGGTAAAAATCGTTGTCGTCCCGGTCCGCGAGTATGCTTTCGCGGGCACCCATGAGCCGGTAGGCGATAAACCGGTCGGTTTTACCCCAGTCGACCGGTTTCCCCTCCGCGTTGAACCAGGTAATGTCGGGAATGCCGCGCGAAGTGACCCCTTGTCCGGTCAGAAAGTCCGGACGCATGAACGCCGCATGTCGCCGGCGAAAAGCGGCAAGGCAACGGACAAAACGGAGTATGTCGCGGTTTTTATCCGCCAGAGACCAGTCCATCCACGATATTTCATTGTCCTGGCAGTAGGCGTTGTTGTTGCCGCCCTGGCTCCGCCGCATCTCGTCTCCCATGAGAAGCATGGGTGTTCCAAGCGAAAGAAGGAGCGTGGCATGAAAGTTCTTTATCTGCTGTACCCGGAGCTTTTCAATGGAAGGATCCTGCGCCGGCCCTTCCGCGCCGTAGTTGTAGCTGTTGTTATGGTCGCTGCCGTCCCGGTTATTCTCGCCGTTTTCCTCGTTGTGCTTGCCGTTGTACGATACAAGGTCATTGAGCGTGAAGCCGTCGTGGGCAGTGACAAAATTCACCGAATGGAAGGGTTTGCGTCCGTTGCGGAGATAAAGATCGGAGGAACCGGTGAGACGGGTCGCGAAATGATGCGTCATGCCGGTATCACCGCGCCAAAAAAGCCGTACGTCGTCGCGGTACCGGTCGTTCCATTCGGCCCAGCGGCCGCCGGGGAATCCTCCCACCTGGTAAGCGCCTCCGGCGTCCCAGGCTTCCGCGATGATTTTTGTCCGGCGCAAAACGGGATCCTCGGCGATACGCTCGAGCGTGGGCGGGTTGTCGAGAATCTTGCCGTTCTGGTCGCGCCCCAGCACAGAACCCAGATCGAAGCGGAAGCCGTCCACATGCATTTCGGTTACCCAGTAACGCAAACAGTCCAGAATGAAATTCTGGACAACTGGATGATTGCAATTCACAGTGTTCCCGCAGCCGGTAAAGTTGCGGTAATACCGTTTGTTGTTTTCCAGCATGTAATATATGGAATTGTCGAAACCGCGGAAACTCATTGTAATGCCGCGTTCATTTCCTTCCGCCGTATGATTAAAGACTATGTCCAGTATTACCTCTATCCCGGCCTTGTGGAGTTCCCGGACCATCAGTTTGAACTCGTTTACCGGCGCGGAAAGACTCCGTTCCGACGCATAACCGTTTTTCGGCGCGAAGAAGGCAACCGTGCTGTATCCCCAGTAATTGGTAAGCTGTTCGCCGGTATCCGGATTCGAACGGGGATTTTCATATTCGTCAAATTCCTGAACGGGCAGCAGTTCAAGACTGGTTATGCCAAGATCACGGAGACGGGGAATCGCATCGATAATGCCCCGATAGGTTCCGGGATTGGCAACGCCGGACGAGGGATGGACTGTCAATCCCTTGACATGGGCTTCGTAGAGAATGCTGTGCCTGAGATGATAATTGAGCGGACGGTCACCTTGCCAGTCAAAGTCGTTATTGTCCACAACGACGCACTTGGGAAACCCGGCCGCGGTGTGCGTGGTAGTATACGCAAGATCCACGTCTATGTGCGGAGGTTTCTGGTTCAGTCCGATATGGTCGCGGAAAATTGACCCGGCGGTAAGACAGCGGGCGTAGGGATCTATGAGATACTTGTGTACGTTGAACCGGAAACCCTCATTCGGCCGAAACGGTCCGTCGACCCGGTATAAATACAGAGCGTCCTTGCCGATACCGGGGATAAACGCGTGCCAGAGATCTCCGGTTTTGTTGGAGTCGGGATCCAGTTCGAAAAGCGCATACGGTTCACTGTCTTCCGCATTCCGGAACAACTCGAGAAACACGGCTGTCCCGTTCCGGGAAAACACGGAAAAGTTTACGCCGCCGGCCATGCAGGTCGCGCCAAGAGGCAGGGGTTTTCCGGGCAAGCAGGTCAGGTTTTCCATACAATACTAAAAGTATAGTGCGATGACGGATTTTATGCTAGAATGAAAGCTACGGAGTTCACATGAAAAGCATACCCATAGTCAGTAAAAAACCGAGTACCGTTGCCGCTTTCCGGTCCGCTTGCGATAAATCCGGCGGTGACTTCATTCCGGTCATCCTGAAAGATCACGACGCAATCATTTCCTATTTCAATTACGAATTGCCCGAGATCAAGATTCTCGATTTCGGCGACGGCGATACCGCCGCGGAAAAGATCATGGACGTGATTCATGCGGACCCCTGGCTCCTTTTCGGCGGCATTATCGCCATTGTCCAGGACAACAAACAGAAAATTGAAATGGAAAAACAGCGTGACCCGAACATACTGCTGATCCTCCGCCGGCCCGATTTCGAAGCGAATACCGACCGCATTCTCCGCATTCTTACGCAAAACAAGCAGTTTCTCTTTAACCGCGGTATGCAGCAGCAGATGAATACCAACGAAACAGGCTCCTTCGTCAGCGACAATGACCCCATGGACATCCTGTTTTACTGCAATCTCATTACCAGTTACCTCTACAATACCAACCGCATCAACAACGAAGGCCGTGCGGGCATACAGGGAGCGCTCATGGAGCTCCTCCTGAACGCGGTTGAACACGGTAACTGTAAAATCAGTTATGATGAAAAAACCGAGTGGCTTTCCGCGGGCAAGAACATGCTCGATCTGATAGCCCAAAAATGCCGCGACCCCGCGGCCCTCAACAAGAAAGTCTATATTTCCTATGACATATCAAATCTCCGCACACGGATTTCCGTACGGGATGACGGGGACGGTTTCGACTGGCGCAAACGGCTCGAGGGCGAGCTGAAAGCGGGACTTCACGGCATGGGTATCAAACTCGCCGAATCATTTGTTTCCTCGGTTTCCTACAACGCGAAGGGAAACGAAGCATCATTTGAAATAGCCAACCAGCGGAACGCGACCAATACCATCCCGGTCATCATGCAGGAACAGCAGGTTCTGAACTTCGAACACAAACAAATTGTATGCCGGGAGAATGAAACAACGAACGATCTGTACTACATCCGTTCGGGAAAATACGCCGTCTATGTACAGAGAAAGCTGGTATCGGTCCTTACCACGAACGACATATTCATCGGGGAAATGTCGTTCCTGCTGAATGACCGCCGCGCCGCGACCATCATGGCCATCGGCTCCGGCTCACTCGTGAAAATTCCCAAAATTGAGTTTATCTCCCTGATCCGTCAACATCCCCACTATGGAATATTTCTCTCCCGTCTTCTGGCACAACGGCTTGCCCGTCAATCCTATCAGACAGTCCAGATACAGGGTGAACTCAGCCGGATCAAACGGGAACTTGAAACCATAAAGACGCCGGGAATGTAGCATGCACCCCGTCGCGGCCTTCATACAGAAGGAAGGAAGCAAGCCCGACACCGTGTTTGTATTCCCGTCCGAAATAGCGGCCCGCCTCTGGCTGGAAGCGTCCCTGGACATCCTGAAAAAGGGAAGCTTGCCGGCGGACCGCTTTATCGCCTGGGACCGTTTCAAGGAAACCGCTGTACGGTCCGCGGTCGCCGGCAGACAGCCCGTCTCCGGCCGATTGAGAAAGCTCTATGCCCTGTCCTTCGCGAAACGGAACGCGGCAACAGCAAAACCCCTGGTTACCGAACTCATTCCGGAAGCGTATGCGGAGTCCGGTCAGCTTTTTGCCCCCTGGATTGCGGGAATTCTTCCGTCCCTTGCCCTGTGGGAACAAAAAGACCCCATGGCGGAAGACGCGGAAACCCGGGATTTACGGTTTCTCAAACAAGATTACACCGCCTTTCTCGAATCCCGGAACCTCTTTGAGCCTGCCTGGCAAAAACCGCCCCTTGTGGATACCGGCAAACGCTACATACTGTTTTTCCCCGAGGCTCTTGAAGATTTCCGGGAATACCGGACCCTGATCGCTTCCGCTCCCTTCATTGAAACGGTTCCGGTTGAAGAGGCCCTTTCACGCCTGCCCGAAAACGATGCGAAGGTACGTTTTTTCCCAACGGCACGGCAGGAATTGCGCACGGCAGCTCTTGAAATTGAACAGCTTCTTGCAAACGGCAATCCTCCCGAGTCAATCGCGGTGCATGTGCCGGACATCGAGTCCGTATATCCCTATCTTTCACGGGAACTGACCCTGCGGGGCATTCCGTTCGATTTGCGGGCGGGCACAAAGCTCACGTCCCATCCCGCCGGCCGCCTCTTCCCCCTGCTGCGGGACTGTGCGGCAACCGGATTTTCCTTTCCTGCGGTAAAAGCCCTCATGCTCGATCAGCTTGTTCCCTGGAAAGACCGTGAAACGGCGGAACAGCTTGTCGCGTTCGGCATCAATAACCATTGCATTACGCCCTGGATGGAAGACGGCAAGCCGGTGGATGTGTGGGAAGCAGCATTCAAAGAATCTGCCTCTCCAGCCGAGTCCGGACTCCGGGGCTGGTATCAGCAGCTGCGCAAACACGTGTCGGCAATGACCGGCGCCGCGTCCTTTTCCGATATCAGGAAACACTACTTCCCGTTCAAAACCCGGTTTCTGGACATGGAGCTGCTCGCTCCCGGAGAAGACGCGGTCATCGCCCGCTGTCTGGAGGAACTCGCCAATCTCGTCGCGCTCGAAAGTCTGTATCCCGAACTTGTCCCGGACAGTCCCTGGTCCTTTTTCATATCCGTCCTGGAGGACACCATCTACGTGCCACAGCGCACCGGAGGCGGTGTCAGTCTCTTTCCCTACCGTGTTGCGGCAGGAACCCCCTTCCTCCATCAGTTTGTACTCGATTCCAGCCAGGACCGGGCGACCGTGGTGTACCGCGAACTCCCCTTTCTCCGCCACGACCGCCGCGTTGTACTCAATCTTGCGGATACCGACGCGTCTCCCGCGTTTTTCGGCATGTACCGGCTTTCAGATGCCGCGTTCACTGTTTCCGCGCATACCTTCTCCGGCTACCGGACCCCGCACGGATATTTCTCCGCGCTTCACGCGACAGATACTCCCGAACAGGACCCGTTCAGGAAGGAATCGGCGTTCTTTGCCGACCCCGCCAACCTGCCCGACCGCCGCTATCCCGTACAAAAAACAGGATTTGACCGATGGAGGGAACGGCGAAACACCGGGCGTTATTCCTGCCTGCACGAACCTTTTTCCGGCCGTCTGGATGTACTCACCGAAACAATCGCGGAATCGGTCATGGACGGCGCCGATATCCGGACAGCCCAGAAGGATCTGAACCTTTTCACCTTTTGTAATACCCGGTGGTTTCTCACGAAGGTTTTGAACCTCAAGCGGCAGGAACGCGACGCCGAAATGATCAACGAACGGAATACCGGGCTCGTGGTACACGACGCGCTTCATGCGGTATATGAGCGCATACTGAACGAGGACGGCCGGTTTCTCTCCGCAAATCTCGACACCTATCACCACTGGGCCGATGAAGCGGCCGCGCACGCGACCGCCCAAAGCGCAGAGTTCACCGGGCCGATTGCCGCACCCCTCATCGCCCTTCTCTCGCGCAGAATCGCCGAAAACATCCGCTTCGTGCTGGATATGGATGCCCGGGTCCTCGACACCTTCATCCCGGAGTATCTTGAGAAATGGATCGAATTCCGCCGGGACGGAATCTGTTATGTCGGTATTGTTGACCGGATTTCCCGGGATCCCGCAGACAATGCGCTTGTACTCATGGACTACAAGACCGGTTATGTGCCCAAAACCAAATCATATTGCCCCGATCCCCCGGACGCCCGGCCCGATGAACAGGTGCTTCAGGATTACCAGATGCCCATGTACATCCATCTTGCCGAAAATACCATCACGCTCGGGGATGAACCGGCAACGATCGGGGATGCCTGGTTCGCCGACATCAAAAACAGGAAATACCAGCCGGTCGTAAAGGGCGAAGCCGGCACGAAGGTGCCCAATACCCGTTCCGGCGTATCCCGTGACGAATTTGAGCCGGCCATGCAGGTATTTCGTCATACGGCCGCGCGTTTTGCCGATGCCGTCCGGCAGCAGGACTTTACGAAACCGGAGAATCTGCCCCGAAAGAACTGTCTGGCGTGCGATTTTTACCGTATTTGCCGGACTACCTACCTGGCGGGGGACAAATGAAACAATACCATGAAATTCTGACATCCCTGGATACCAATCAGCAGCAAGCGGCCACCATCGATAAAAACGCCGTGATTGCCGCGGGAGCCGGATCCGGCAAAACACGGGTGCTTTCCGCGCGCTATGTTCACCTCGTGGTGGAACGCGGCCTCGCCGTAGACCAAATACTCACGCTCACCTTCACCACCAAAGCCGCGGCGGAAATGTACTCGCGCATTCATGCCACCTTGCGGGAAACCGACCATCCCAACGCTCGAGCCGCCCTTGAGTCATTTCATCTCGCAAAAATCCAGACCATCGACTCCTTCTGCAACGCGGTTGCCCGTTCCGCCTGTCGTTCATACGGAGTCTCCCCGGACTTTTCCATAGACGCGGATCAGGCCAGGAGGCTGGCGGAATCCCTCGCGCTCGCATTTTTCCTCGAGCACCGGACAAGCCGCGCGCTTTCGCATCTGCTCAAGAACAACTCCATGGCGAATCTCCCGGCCGCCCTTTTTGCCGAAACCATGATTCGCCACTCCCCCATTTCCGCACCGATTGATTTCCCGGCGGTCTTTGAACGCCAGTGCGCCGAAATGGAACAGCTCCTTGAAAAAACCCTGGACGCCGTGTATTCTTCCGCCGCCCGGCTCGGAAGCATCCAGGCAAAGTCCGCAGCGGCGGAAAAACTCCGCCCGATTCTTGAAAATTTCCCCGCGCGGCCCGATTCTTCAGACCGGAACGGTCTCATACAGCTTCTTGCGGCATCGGATAAAATTGCCGGAATCAGCAAACCGGGAAACGCGAAAAACCCTGATATTCTTGCACTCAAGGAAGAACTCGGCAATTACAAGGACCATTGGCACGGCCAGCTTGCCGCGGTAAGCAATTTTATCCTGAACAGGGACATAATCCGGGAAACCTTTTCCCTGCTTGCCGAATTCCAGCAAATCTTCAACACCAAAAAGCGGGAAGCCGGCATTCTCACTTTTACCGATGTATCCCGCATGGCCGTGGACGCCCTCGTCTCCAATCCCGAACTCCGTTCCGGATACAAGAACGGCATCAAAGCCGTCATGATCGACGAATTCCAGGACGACAACGATCTTCAAAAGGACCTTCTTTTCCTGCTTGCGGAAAAGGAAGAACGACGGGATTGTTCCCTTCCCCGCCCCGACGAACTCTGTCCGGACAAACTGTTTTTCGTAGGCGACGAGAAACAGTCCATTTACCGGTTCCGCGGCGCCGATGTTTCGGTGTTCCGCACCCTTGCCCGGGAGCTTGGCGAAGAAGACATGCCCCGCCTCAATACCAACTACCGCACGGAAAAACCGCTTCTTGATCTGTTCAACCGGATTTTTCCCGCGGTTTTTCTTGCAACATCCGGAGCGGACGATACGGATATCCCGCTCTACGAAGCCCGCTTCGCCCCGATACAGGCCTTCCGGAACCATCCCGGGCTCGAACCCCGTATGGAAGTGCATCTTGCTTTCGCCGACGAACAGGACGACGGGGACGATCCCGACGCACTGGATCACCATGAAGCCGAGGCCGAGGCGGTAGCGCGGACCATTTCCGGACTGCTTGCCTCGGGGTATCCGGTGCGCGACGGGGATTCCATACGCCCCGTCCGCAGCGAAGACATAGCCATCCTCTTCCGTTCCGGAACCCGCCAGTACCTGTATGAACGATTTTTGCGCGAATACGGCATCCCATCCCAATCCGAAACCCTGCGCGGCCTGTTCAGCGACGCACCGGTAAACGATCTGTACGCCCTGCTCCGCCTCGCCGTGTTCCCCCGGGACACAACCGCCTATGCCGCGCTTCTCCGCTCACCCTTTGTCGCGGTGGGAGACGATGCCTTTACACTCGCGTTGCTGGACCGGATTTCCGAAGATCCGGAACGCTTCGAACCTTTCTCCATGAAAACCGCGGACAACTTGTCCGGTACGGACCGGGAACGGTTTTTGCAGGGCAGGGTCCTGTATGAGGAAGTCCGCGCCAGGGCAGACCGCATGCCGGTCACGGAACTGGTGAGCGATCTCTGGTACCGTCTCGGATACCGGTATTCGCTGATAACAAACAGTTCAATCGCGCAATTTTCCGAACTCTACGACTATTTCTTCGAACTCGCCCGTCAAAGTGACGAAATGAATCAGCCCATAGCCGTATTTCTGGATTCCATCGCCGACACCATGGATTCGGGTGAGAAGATTGACAATCTCGACATCCCGGTAGAACGGACCGGCGGCGTACGGCTCATGACGGTTCATAAAAGCAAAGGGCTCGAATTTCCCGTGGTTTTTCTGGTGGACGCGTCCTATACCGGCAACAAGGACACCAATAGGGAACCGGTTCATTTTTCACGCGAAGCAGGGCTCTCCATCAATACGGCCAGTCCCGACGACTGCGAAAGCGCCGGCAGCAACTGGTTTTATGAACGGGACCGTGAAGAAGAACGCCGCATGAACGAGGCCGAGCTCCGACGGCTTCTCTACGTTGCCATGACCCGGGCGGAAACGGCCCTGTATATAACCGGAAAAATCACCGGCAAACTCGATGATGACGACGATACCGCGACTCCTTCAGGCATTTCAGCGATTCTCGCCGGAAAGCTGGCAAAAAAGCGACCCGTATATTCGAGTTTTCTCGATCTTCTCCTGCCGGCTCTTTCCGGCGATCTACCGGACAACCTGCTGCTCCGGGCTATTTCGGCCGAAGACCGGAACTCCGCGGCCCAAACGGCCGGGACCCGGCCCGCTGCAGGGAAAAGCGGCGCCCGCGAATCCGACTGGGCGCGTCTGGATACGGTCCCGGTTACGGAATACAAACCGTCCAGAAAATCCCGCTTCCCGGTTACGGCCCTTCACCTCGCAACGGATCGACCGTACTCCGGTGTGAAACGACCCCGGGACGAGCTTGACCGGCTTCTGGAAGAACAACGCCTGACTCCCGCGGAATTCGGCACAATCGCACACCGGGTTATCGAATCCGGGTTTACCGGCCTTCCCGCCACGGTCCCCGCCGGTGTACAACAAGCCGCAAACGACATGGCAAGCCGGTTTTTCGCCTCAGCTCTCGGTGAAATGGCCCTGAAAGCCCCCTGGCGCGAGGCGGAGTATTCGTTCATTACCCGTCAGACTATCAACGGACAAGTTCTCACCCTCACCGGGCAAGCGGACCTCGTCTTTGAGCACGACGGTGAAATTCACGTGGTGGATTACAAGACCGATTCGGTGGAAGATCCGGAAGAACACCGGTTCCAGCTTTCGATATACCGCCTCGCCGTGTCGGAAATTATGGAAAAACCGGTAAAAACATGGATTTTCTATTTGAGAAGCGGAAATGCCGTCTTTGTCGATACTGAAGCGGCAGCATCAAGTTTTTTCACCGATTTACCGATAATCATACCGGAATAGCGCAACCAAGGAAATATGATGAAAAATGAATTGCACTGTGCTAAACTTATGAGACACGGTACGGAATCAGAAGGATTGTCAATGAAGGACTTGCAGGAATACATCAAATGCCCTAAAGCGGATACCCATAATCACCTGAATCTGGGCATGCACTATGATTCGTATCTTCAGTGGTCCGGCAGCCCCATCCCCGATTTTCCGCGAAGCATGGACGGTCTCGATGAAATGCACGAGATCATATCAAAATACACCCGACCGCGCTGCCGTACCGCCGAGGATGTAGTCAGTCTCGTTGACATGTCCATTCAGGATGCCATAGAGGACGGCGTAACCGTTCTGGAAGGGTCCATCGATATCGGTTTCGTCATTCATTTTAAAAAAGATACCGAACTGTTCCTCAAAACCGTCTCCGGCCTTGTTGATAAATATGCCGGAAAGATTGATATCCGTCCGGAACTTGGCCTGGGAAAAACCTTCGACAAGGACAAGATCTCCCGTTGGGCTCCGGAACTCATGGACAGCGGTGTTTTCAAGAGCATTGACCTGTACGGACCGGAAATTGAGGACGGTATTGATGAATTCAAATACCTGTTCGAAAAAGCGGAACGTCTCGGGTTAAAAAAACGCGCCCATGTGGGTGAATTTTCGGACGCAAAGTCCGTCCGCCGTTTCGTTGAATTCTTTGATCTTCATGAAGTACAACATGGAATCGGTGCGGCGCAGGACGAATCAGTTCTCAAATTCCTTGCGGACCGAAAGGTTCGCTGCAATGTATGCCCCTGGAGCAATGTCATGCTCGGAGCCGTTACCTCGCTCAAGGTGCACCCGGTCAAGAAAATGCTCGATGCCGGGGTATCAGTCTCCATCGGTACCGACGATCTTCTGTTCTTCGGAAAGACCGTGAGCGAGCAAATTTATGATCTTGTGAGGGAATCGGTCATTACCCCGCAGGATGCCGACCGGCTCCTGAATGCCGGCCTCGTCTCCTAACGCAGATAAATCATCAACAACATGATATCGGAGTTCCGCAATCCGGAGATACGTCCGGCCTGACCCAGCGTAGCGGGCCGGATGGACTCGAGTTTGCCCCGCGACTCGGCGGAAAGGCCCGTAATCGCGCTGTAGTCGAAGTCCGCCGGTATCTTCGTAGAATCCATTTTTTTGAGCTTCTCCACCCGCCGGTCCTGCGCGTCAATATAGTGTTCATAGCGTATTTCAAGTTCGGCTGCCTGGGCAATGGCGGGATCAGTGCCCGCGAAACCATCGTCAAGCGACTGAATGGTATCCAGCGGAATCTTCGGATCACGAAGCGCATCGGCACAGGTCTTGCCCACATGAGCGCGAAGCTCGGGAAAGCGTTCAGCGTCGTCATTCTTGATCCGGCGTGCGCTCCACAGTGCGGTTATCGCGTCCCGTGCGGTTTCCTTGTTCCGGAGTCGCTCCATTGCAGAATCATTCTTGAGCCCGAGCTTCCAGGCACGTTCAGTAAGCCGCTCGTCTGCGGTGTCGTGGCGCAGGCGGAGCCGGTATTCGGCGCGGGCGGTAAACATCCGGTACGGCTCCCGGATACCGAGTGTCACCAGATCGTCGATAAGCACCCCGATATAGGCCTCCGAGCGGGAAAGAACAAAGGGCTCATACCCGGGACCCGAGCGTACGTACAGGACGGCGTTTATTCCGGCAATGAGGCCCTGACCACCCGCTTCCTCGTATCCTGACGTGCCGTTTATCTGTCCGGCCGTAAAAAGACCGCGGACGCGTTTTGTTTCAAGCGTGGACGTAAGCTGGGTGGGGTCAATGTAATCATATTCAACGGCATAAGACGGGCGGGTTACCACCGCATCGGCAAGCCCGGGAATCGTCCGCATGAACTCGTCCTGTACTTCCTCGGGCAGGGACGAGGAAAGTCCGTTAATGTATATTTCTTCGGTATCGAGACCTTCGGGTTCAAGAAAAAGCTGGTGACGGTTCCGTTCGGCAAAGCGAAGCACCTTGTCTTCAATTGATGGACAATACCGTGGACCCACCCCCTGGATTTTCCCGCTGAACAGGGGCGAGCGATGGGAGTTATCGCTGATGATACGGTGGGTTTCCTCGTTGGTATAGGTAACCCAGCAGGAAACCTGGTCGAGGGCAACCGGCTTGCCGGAAAAGGAAAAGCCCTGAACGTCGGGATCACCGTCCTGTTTTTCGAGGGTACTGAAGTCTATGGTGTTTTTCAGGATGCGCGGCGGCGTGCCGGTCTTGAGCCGCCCCATGGTAAACCCTTTTTCCCGCATGGCCGTCCCGAGCCCGATCGCAGCCTGTTCTCCGAGCCGGCCGGACGCCGCTTCATACTCACCGATATAGATTTTACCCTCAAGGAAGGTTCCTGTTGTAAGAACCACAGCTTTAGCCGAAATCTGTCTGCCCCGGTCGGTCACCACCGCGGCAAGGCGCGGCTGTGTGTCATTCTCGACAACAAGGTCGACAATGGTATCCTGATACAGGTGCAGGTTCTTTTCCAGTTCCAGTGTCTGTTTGGCGAGAAGATGGTATTTGAACTTGTCGGACTGAACCCGGGGCGCCTGCACCGCAGGTCCCCTGCTCCGGTTCAACAGCCGGTACTGGATCATGGTCGCGTCGGCAAGACGCCCCATCTCTCCGCCGAGCGCGTCTATTTCGCGCACGATATTACCCTTGGAAATTCCGCCTATTGAGGGATTGCAGGAGAGTCGGCCGATACTGTCCAATGTTTGTGTTACGAGCAGGGTTGAAGCCCCCATCCGCGCCGCCGCGAGGGCCGCCTCAATGCCGGCATGTCCCCCGCCCACGACGATTACGTCATACTCGGTAAATCTAAAACCCATAGGGCGCAAGTATAGCCATGCGCCCGGCGAATGTCTACGAGCGTGCGATGCTCCCGGCGGGGTGTTGCGCCCCCGGCGGGGTGTTGCGCCCCCGGCGATTGTCTACGAGCGTGCGGTCTATGTCAGCTCCAGAATACGGTCGCCGAGAATTTCGGCGTCGGCCGCGTCATGGGTAACATACACGGCCGTGTAGCCCTGTTCCTGTTGGCGGCTGCGCAGTTCCCGGCGGAGCCGGTCCCTGAGGCCGGCATCGAGAGCGGAAAGGGGCTCGTCAAAAAGCACAAGCGCCGGATCGACAACCAGGGTTCGGGCAAGCGCAACCCGCTGCTTCTCCCCGCCGGAAAGGGTTTCCGGCCGGCGCCGGGCGAAACCCTCGAGCGAAAAGCGGCGGAGCCATTCGTCGGCCATTGTCCGGCTTTCTTTCCGGCTCATGCCGCCGGACACAAGCCCGTACGCGATATTGTCTTCCACCGTCAAATGGGGAAAGAGCGCAGCATCCTGAAACACCATGCCGACCCGTCGTTTCCCCGGGGGCAGATCAGTTATATCGACGTTGTCCAGATGGATTCGTCCTCCGTCGGGTTTTTCGAGTCCGGCAATCATGCGGAGCACGGTCGATTTCCCGATACCGGAACGGCCGAGCAGGACGAGGGCTTCGCCCTTTTCCAGCGAGAAACTTACCCGGACCAGCTGCATGGTCCACTTTTTCAGAAGATTATCCACAAAAAAATAGGGGGTTCCCCCGGCTGTATTCATGAGGAACGCTCCTTTTCACTGTCCTGAAGAAAAAAGACTACGCCCGTAATGAGCGCCAAAAGCACGGCACAGGCACTAGCCTCGGTAAAGCGATACGACCCGGACAGCCGGAACAAGAGCAGGGCAAGGTTCTCAAACTCCGGCAGGGAAAGTATCAGCGGAAGCGAGGCATCCCCCGCGCTTATGGCAAAAGCGAATCCGGCGCCGGAAAGAATACCGCGCCGCGCGAGCGGAACAAGTACCCTGAAAGAAACATCGGACGCACGCGGAGAAAGAAGCAACGCCGCCTGCGGTATCTCTTTGGGAATACGGTCCAGCGACGCGCGTATCTGGGTCCACGCAAACGGCCAGGACACGGCGGCCTGGGCGACGACAAGAACGGCGACGCTTCCTTCCGGTACCAGCATCGTCCATCCAAATCCGAGTACCACCGAAGAAACCGCAAGCGGTAACAGGGGCAGAGTCCGCATGAAGGTGCTTTCGCTACCCCGCTTCTCCTCATACAAGGCAAAGGCGAGAGCCGCTGCGGTGGCAAGAAAAGCCGTAGCGCATCCAACGGCGAAAGTCGCGGCAAGGGCGGAATAGAACGAAGGCAGGGTAAAAAGCGATGCCCATCCTGACAACGCAAATCCCGTTGCGCCCGTATACTGTCCGCCCGATGTAACCGTGAGTGAACGTACCACGATCATGCAAAGCGGCCCGATAAAGAATACCGCCAGCAGGACAAGATACCCCGTACCCGGGCCTATCTCCCGAATCCCGCATAATGGTTTTCTGGAACGCAAAACGTTCATTCCGCGAGTATGGCTGAAATACCGCCGGGTAAACGCGTGGAGAAGAACAAAGCCGATGGCGCACAGGGTTTCCACGACCGCGATAAGGGCGGCCCCGCGCAGATTGGTTACATTACGCGCCGCCTGATACAGTTCAACTTCAAGTGTTGTTCCCCCGATCGTACCGAACATGAGGACAATCACGAAACTGAAAAAGCAATAGAGAAAAACAAGCAGGGCCGACGAGACAAGTGGTCCGGCCAGTGCGGGCATGGTAATAGTACGGAAAACCCGAAAGGGGCCGGCGCCAAGAAGCAGGGCTGCTTCTTCCCGGTCGGCGGGAAGCCGTTCCCAGGCACGGGATACGGTCCGGAGCACCACCGGGAAATTGTACAGGCCATGGGCAAGAACCACACCGGCAAGGGAATAGAGAAATGTAACCGGCGGGGCATCCAGAGCAAAAATCGCCATAAGCACCGAATTCAACACCCCGCTCCGTCCGTAAAAGAGGACAAACGAAAGAGCGATAACAACCGGCGGAACACAGAGTGGTACGCCGGAAAGGGAAAGAAGGATCCGTCTTCCGGGAAAGTCCCTCCGTGCGGCAAGAAAGGCTCCGGGAAGACCGACGAGCACGGCAAGTATGGCCGAAAGAACGGCCTGCAGTACGGTAAACCGGAGCGCGGGCAGTATTCGCGAGACGAAAAACGCCCCGAGCGCGTGTCCACCGTCCGGATTGGGCGCAAACAGCATCGTGCCGGCGGCCACCGGCGGCAAGACCGCGGCCAGCGCTACAAGAACAAGGGACACGCCCCCGAGGGCGGATACCGTACGCATCAAACCAGGACGCATCAGCGCGAAAGAAGGTCCAGAACCCGGTCCATGGCTGCCTTGATATCACCATCGGGAAGCGGAAGAATGCGATCCACCGCGGGCGCTGCCCGGTATGAATCCGGAAGCGGAACCGAAGCATTCACGGGGTACATCCACTGGGTAAGCGGAAGAACATTCTGTGCTTCACTGCTTATGAGAAAATCCAGGAAGGCAGCTGCTCCGTCCTGATTGCCTGCGCCCCGGACCATACCGGCGCCTTCAATCTGACGAATATGCCCCTCCGGAAAAACGAGTGCCCTGAAGCGCGAACTTTGTTCGTATTCCTGATGATACGCCGGACTCGTGGTATAGCTGATTACCAATGGAGCCTCCCCCGCGACAAAGAGGCCGTAGCCTGCGTCCCAGCCGGGAGCAAGGGTAAGGATGTTCGGTTTGAGCCGTTCCCAGTAATCGGTATGGCGCTCGCCGTAAACCGCCATGGTCCACGCAAGAAAGCCCGCGCCGGGAGTACTCATCCGGGGATCCATCAGTATAATACGTCCCCGATATGCCGCACCGGTCAACTCTTCAAGAGACGCAGGCGGCGCAATGTCCGATTCAGTATCGCAAATAATGGAAAATACACCCCAGTCATAGGGCGTCAACAACCAGTCGTCCGATAAAACAAGATCGTCCGGAATATGCTCATCTGCCCCTTTCGGCCGGTAGGGTACAAGAACACCGGAAGCCCGGGCTTGTGCGAGAAGGGTAGTATCAATACCGACGAGAACATCCGCGCGAGGCTTGCTTTTTTCACGGACAGCACGGGAAAGAACCTCCGCCGCATCACCGCAGGAAACGAGCGTAACCGTGTAGCCGGTTTTTTCCTCGAAGAGCCGTTTCAGCTCGGGCCCCGGTCCCCATTCGGAAACAAAGGAATCGTACGCATACACTACAACTTCCCGGCTGCGGCCGGCGTCATCACCGCTGCCGCGCGCATACATGTTTACGAAAGCCGCACCAATGATCATGAAAAGAACAATACAAAGAGGATTTTTCATCGCTCCCTCCGCCGGTATTACCCGGATACAGGTTGGAGAGCCGTACCGGCTCCCGCGTAAGGGTCTGATCTCAGCCGGTTCACCGCAACGGTACCGACACCCCTGGCGGACACATACTACTCCGAAAGGCCGTTTATCTCAAGAGACATAAAAAAACCCGCGGGGTGTCTTCCCCGCGGGTTTATCATTTGAAACGGTTATTACCGGGCATATTCGACTATGCGTGTTTCCCGGATCAGGGTTACCCTGATGCGTCCCGGATACCGCAGATCGTTCTCTATGCGCTTTGCAATCTCCCGGCCGAGATCCTTGACCTCGGGATCGGGAATCTTTTCATTATTGACAATTACGCGAAGCTCGCGTCCGGCCTGAATGGCATACGCCTTTTCAACACCGGGGAAACTTTCGGCTATTGCCTCAAGATTCTCAAGCCGCTTTACGTAGTTGTCTATCGTCTCGCGGCGGGCACCCGGGCGGGCCGCTGAAATGGCGTCCGCAATCTGCACCAGTACCGACTCGATACACGAAGGTTCAATGTCGTTATGATGCGAACCAATGCCGTTTATAACCCGGGGATCCTCATTCATCTTGCGCGCAAGGTCCATACCCACTTCCGCGTGGTTCTGGTCGGAATCATTCTCCGCTCCCTTTCCGATATCATGGAGCAGAGCCGCACGTTTTGCGAGATCCCGGTTGGCGCCGATTTCAGCCGCGAGCATGCCGGCAATCATTGCAACTTCCTTGGAGTGATACAGCACGTTCTGGCCGTAACTCGTGCGGAAATGGAGGCGTCCCAGTGCGCGGACCCCGTCCTGGCTCATGTTGTGAATACCGAGATCAAAGAGGACTTTCTCCCCTTCTTCATAGATCTTCTGGGAAATTTCGCGGGTTACCTTCTGGACCACTTCTTCAATGCGGGCAGGGTGAATCCGTCCGTCGAGAATGAGACGCTCGAGGGCTACCTTGGCGATTTCCTTGCGTACCGGGTCAAAACACGAGATAACAACCGCTTCCGGGGTATCGTCGATAATGACATCAACACCGGTGAGGGTTTCAAGGGTACGGATGTTCCGTCCCTCACGGCCGATAATGCGGCCTTTCATCTCGTCGGTGGGCAAACTGACGGTGGCGACAGTTATGTCTCCGGTGGTTTCAGTCGCTATACGTTGTATGGTCGTAACAAGAATGTCACGGGCTTTTTTCTCTGATGCTACCTGGGCTTCCTGCTCAATCTTGTTAAGCAACGCCTGGGCATCGTGTTTTGCCTCATTTTCCAGATCTTTGATAATCAGGCTCTTGGCTTCATCGGTTGTCAGACCGGAAATCCGCTCAAGTTCCTGCCGGTAGCGTTCTTCCTCACCGAGGAGGAACTTTTCACGGTCAACAAGAGTCTGGGCCTGTTCGGCAAGGCGTTCTTCCTGCTTATCCATATTCTCACTGCGCTTGTCGAGGGATTCCTCTTTGAGCGTCAGCCGCCGTTCATATCGCTGGAGCTCACTTCTGCGCTCACGATTCTCCCGCTCCTGCTGGTTTCTTTCCCGAATAAGCTGTTCTTTAGCCTCTAGAAGAATTTCCTTCTTTTGAGCTTCTGCTTCTTTTATGGCATCCTGTATTACACGTTCCGCTCTCTGTTCAGATGCAGATAGTTGAAATCTGGCATACAGCCAGCGAATAGTCCATCCTAGAAATAAACCAACAGCAGGCAGGATCACATACAAAATATCCATATGCATGCTCCTTCCAAATAGATGCTGTCACTGTACATAGTATCGGGGAAGGTAACGGATGTCAAGAAAAAACGATTCTACAAATATGGTAGAAACTTGCGCTATAACGATGATTTAATTATTGAACCCTGACTGATAATGGCATACAATAACCGTGAAATGAAACGGAACATATTGTTGTCCCTGTTGGCATGTCTCCTCATCGCATTGGCATTCCTTTCCTGTTCCATGGAACCGGGTTTGTACGGGGAAACTGTGCGCTCACCGATCGAAGGAACCCTCTACATCGACCTGCCCGCCACAGTGCCCTACACCTTCCAGGAAGCCGGATTATACGGAGACGTTCAGATACTTGTAGGGAAACAGGAAGTTACCGTGGATCACTCGGTCATCATGTACGATTTTGTACAGCAACGGTTAGAAATTCCGCTCAGTGTTACGGTCAACTTTGACGGTGTAGCCGTTATCACCTGTGTTTCCCGGCTCTCCTACGCGGAACCCGTAACCGAAGAAGAAGCTGCCGAAGCCGGGGAAGAACCCGGCGACGAACAATCCGGTGGTACGGATACACCAGAAGAACCCGTTGTGGAAGAAGAACCGGCCGCAGAAGAAGAACCCGCAGATTCAACACCGATTCCGTATGCGGGCTACCTGATAACCAGCCTCACAAAAGACCGTACCAACAGGATAAACGACACCGACCACGATGGCACTGTTTCCGATTCGGAACAAAAGACCATGCCGCTTTTACCGGCGGGACAGTTTTACTCTGATTACCAGGAAACGGAACCGGTCCGGGCAGAAACCGCTCCGATCGTGGAACGGTTCTCTTCCTCATCGGCGTACTCAACTACGGAACTTTCAACGACCATTTCGGGAACCGTATCATCGCTCGAATGTGGGCTCGTGTATGTACGGGTTAACAACCAGTTTCAGTGGGTGGAGACTACCCGAGATCAGTACTACCCGGATAGGGCAAGTTTTCCCGAATCCCCGGACAATCCGTTCGTGATACCGCTAAAACCCGGAATTAACGAAATTGAGCTGATCGCGGTCAATTCGCAGGGGTATACATTTTCTGATATCATCACCGTAGACTGTACCGCACAACTGGTGGCGGAAAAGGAAAACATCCTGGTTACCCTCACCTGGGACACTCTTGCTGATCTTGATCTGCATACCTGGTACTATCTGCCCGAAGAAGATAAATTTATCTGGCACAATTCCTATTTTATGCCGGATGCTCCCGATACGGACGATATCAAAAACCTGGACATGGATAACAAGACGGGATTTGGGCCCGAACACTTTACTCTGCTCGGTGCGCCGGACGGATATTACATCATCGCGGTGAATGCGCACAGTCTCGCCGATCTCCCCGCAGCAAACGCATTCGTGTCCATAGAAACGAATGAACGCCTTCATTCACTCGGGCCGTTCCGGATAACCGAAGAAAACAGTGACGATTACCCGGTCAATAACAATTTGTCCTGGGCACGTATTGCGGACATCCGGATTACTGAAGGGGTGGCGGAAATTCTTGACCCGGACAGGGATCTGGATCCGCCGGATAGTATTACTTCAACGATTCCGTCGGTTGCTCAAACCCGCAGCGTAAAACATGCACTGAAATTTCGCTGATCATTACATCCTGAACTGTTCGCCCAGATACACCTGCCGCGCGATGTCGGACTTGAGTATCACATCCCGTGAACCTTCTTCCACGATCTCGCCTTTGTTGATAATGCAGGCACGGTCGGTAATCTCGAGGGTATCACGGACGTTGTGATCGGTAATGAGGATACCGATGCCCTGATCAGCCAGATGCCGGATAATAACCTTGATGTCATGTACCGCAATGGGGTCAATTCCGGCGAACGGTTCATCGAGGAGTAAAAACCGCGGCTCAATGGCAAGAGAACGGGCAATTTCCGTTCTCCGCCGCTCCCCGCCGGAAAGGGTGTAGGCAGGCTGTTTGCGGTTATCAGTTATGCCGAATTCATCAAGAAGATATTCAAGACGTTCACGTTTTTTTTCTTCGGTCAGATCTTTTCGTGTCTCCAGGATTGCCCAGATATTGTTCTCAACCGAGAGCTTCCTGAACGCGGAAGCTTCCTGGGGCAAATAGGACAACCCGGCCCGGGCCCGTTTGTACATGGGGAGCCCGGCGAGAGACAGGTCGTTGAGGTAAATTCCGCCGCTATGGGGTTTATAAAACCCTACGACCATATAGAAGGTCGTGGTCTTCCCCGCTCCGTTGGGACCGAGCAAACCAAGAATTTCACCGGATTCCATGGAGAAGGTGACATCCCGTACCGCATGCTTTTTTCCGAAATACTTGTTCAAACCCTCAACACGCAGCGTGTCACTCATCATCGGTTCCTTCCCCGGTTTCCGGAGTATCACTTCCATTCCCGTCGTCATCTGCCGCCGGTTCGCCCGCGGAAGATTCAGTCATGCCGGAACCCGCCGGTTCTCCCGCTGAAGATTCACCCGCTTCGCCGGATGACGGTGATTCAGCGGTACTCTCGAGGGTTCCCGAAACAGAACCGTCAAGGGAGATGTATTCCGTTTCCAGATCAACAGCGATCCTGTCGGCCGAAAACACATCTCCGCTACGGGTTACTTTGGGCGATCCTGAAAGTTCCAGCCGCGAAAGCGTTCGCCGGTACAAGGCAAATCCGGAAACAGATTCAATATTTTTCCGTTTCAATCGTACATCTATCTGTAAAAAGGCTACTTCCGTCTTCTGGTTGTAGGAGATAATCCCCGCAGAGGTTTCCACCTCATTTTCCGTATCCCGCAAAACGGCATTCCCCTGAAACGAGGCTATTTCGGTTTCGCGGTCATACACGAGCCGGTCAGCCGTAAAGGAGAAACCCTTTTCACTGTCCGAACCGGTTATATTCCCCTCGGCAAGAACAAACCGGAAATCCTTTCCCGAAAGCTCGATACGGTCGCCGGTTATTGTAAGGGTTTCAACCAGAACGCTCGCGTTGCCCTCAAGAACAGTAATGCTGTCTTTTTTCCCCGAGGTTCCGCTCATACTGTCCGCAGAAAAAGAAATGGTCTTTTCCAGGCCGGTCAATGAAACTGCGCAAAACAGAATGCAAGCAAGACAGACCGGGAACCTTTTCATGATCAACGGATCTCCCCGTCGTCGTCATCCGAACCGGTTACGATTACTCCGGAAAAATCATTCTTGAAAAGATACGATCGGCTGAGTGTATTAGCGAAAAAGCCGGTACCCCTGACTGTCGAACCGTCATCCTTGATAATTTCCACCATTCCGGTTTCGGGCCCATAGAGCCGGTGGAGTTTTTTCACCCATTGAAGATCAGAGGCCCGCATGCGGAGACCGTCATCCCGGATAAAGAACTCGGTGCCGTTCCCGAGGGTATAGATTTCCTCCTTGTCGTCAAGAAGCAACAAGCCGGCGTTCCCCTCAAGTTCGATAATTCCGGTTCCGTCGTTTGCATATTCAACAAAGGAAACCTGTTCCGCCGCCCATACCCGGTCAGCATCATACACTTCCAGAATGGCGGCATTGAATACTACTGATTTTTCCGCCTGTTCATATCGCGAGGCTTCGGCATTTCTCATTACCATCTCCGGAGCACTGTCCCCGGAAAGTGCTTCATCACGATAGTTGAAGGTACAGGAGATAAGGAATATGTATAACACCGCAAGAAGACAGTGCCGGATGATAGTTCGCATCATGCGTTCACTATATCCTTATTGCCCGGTTTCGTCAAAACATCCGCACTCATTGACAGGCGGATTAAGAGGTTTTAGACTTTGAACGGGACCGTGAGAAGCGGATACAGGAGTTTGAATGGCATACTTTCTTGCAGACACCGATTTTGAACGGTTTCGTACGCTCATATATGATGCCAGCGGCATAACCTTTTCCACGACTAACCGGTCCATTCTGGAAAGCAGGCTCAAGGAGCGCCTCCGGGAAAAAAACCTGGTAAAAATCGGCGATTACCATGAACTTCTGCTGAACGACAAGGAGGAGCTCAAATATCTCCTTGACTCGGTAACCACCAACCTCACCCGCTTTTTCCGCAATCAACCCCACTTTGACGCCCTGATCAATCATGTACTTCCAGAAGTGCTCAAAACCAAAAAGGCGGCAAACAACACAAAGATCAAAATATGGAGCGCCGGCTGTTCAACCGGGGAAGAACCCTATACCCTTGCGATGATCCTCAAGGACAAACTTCCCCCATCATTCACGGCGGAAATAATCGCGTCGGATATCTCGCTCAAATCCCTCATGGTGGGAAAGTCGGGATTTTACCCGGACAGCCGGATTGTCGGCGTTCCCGATGCCTATCTTTCACGGTTTTTTGAACGAAAAAACAACGGCTATCAGGTTCGTGACGAACTCATGAAAATGATCCGTTTTGATTACCATAATCTCAAGAATGACTCTGGCCTCCGGCAAGTAGATATCCTGTTTTGCCGGAATGTGTTAATATACTTCGACGAGGCAGCCCAAAAAGCCGTAATCGACCGATTCTGGGAAGCGATGTCTCCCCGGTCGTTTCTTTTTATCGGCCACTCCGAATCACTTTTCGGAATGAAAACCCGGTTTGAATTCCTTAAAACCGACTGGGCGTGTCTCTATCAAAAAAACACCTGACAGGATTGATTGCATGAATCCGGTAAAAGTACTGATAGTCGACGATTCCGCGCTCATGAGGAGTCTGATCGGAAAAATTATTGAAACAAGCGAAGATCTCTCCGTTGCCGACAAGGCAATGAACGGACGTTTCGCGCTTCAAAAACTTTCCCGCGCGGAACCCGACGTGATTGTCCTCGATATTGAAATGCCGGAAATGAACGGTATTGAATTCCTCCGTGAACGGAAAAAACTTGCACTGGACATTCCGGTGGTGGTCCTTTCGAGCATAGCCCGTGAAGGCGCCCGGGTAACCATGGAATGCCTGGAGCTGGGAGCCAGCGACTTTGTCACCAAGCCTTCGGGTTCGGATTCGGCCGATCTGCACACCGTTGCCCGTCAACTCGTTGAACTGCTCACCGGATTTGGCCGCCAATACCAGCGGGACAAGAAAACCGGACGAGCAAAGAAAATCCCCCGGGACAAACTGGCAGCCTACGGGGCCGACTATCTCCCCGCGTCGCCGCGCCGGGAATCGGACCGGGAAACCATTTCTCCGGAAACCCTGGCAACTTTTCAGCGTGAACGAACAACGATAGTTGACCGCAACGCGCGTGAAATACGAAAACCGGTCGCGGTAGCTGAAAAACCAAAGCCCGAACGCAGCCCGGGCAAGATTGAAATTATCGCCATCGGTATTTCTACCGGGGGACCGAGCGCCCTGCGCGATATATTTTCCCGGATCGATCCGGACCTTCCCCAGCCCATTGTAGTGGTACAGCACATGCCGGCAGGGTTCACCGAGGAATTCGCCAACAGCCTCGACCGGATATGTCCCCTCGAGGTAAAAGAAGCCGCCGATGGGGACCTTGTAAAACCCGGACGCATTCTCATAGCGCCGGGGAACCGTCATCTGGAAGTTATCAGGAAACCCTTAGCCACCATAGCGCGTATAACCGACGAGCCTCCTCAGAACGGACACCGTCCGTCTGTGGACGTACTCTTCGAATCCGTTGCCCGCGAGTTCACCAATCGTGCCCTGGGCATCATCATGACCGGTATGGGCCGGGATGGGGCGGTCAAGATACGGGAGCTGTACAAGCAGGGATCCCGAACGATCGGTCAGGACGAAGCAACCAGCGTAGTATACGGCATGCCAAAAGTTGCATGGGAGCTCGGCGGCATCATGGAACAAGTAGCGCTGGGTGACATGGCGGCGGCGATAAACAAGTACGCCTTCGAATTTCGTCCGTAACCTTACGGACAGATCAGGACACTACAACCGCAGAAATTTCGGGAAAGCCCGCTTCTCCCACATGTATCATGCGCGCAATCAGTGCAGCAGTTAGGATAACCGCGCCGATGGCAATGACTGATTGCAGCACCGAGCCGGCAATGGGAGCCAGAAGGGGGAGCGCCGCGTAGGAGACCGCTCCGGTTATCAGGGGAAGCCCGACAGACACGGCCCCCTGTAGCAGCTGGCGTCCGGGCCGGGCGTGAACTCGCACCTCGCTGCCGATCGAGAGAGGAAACTTTCGCCGGTTTATTACCGTAAAAACGCTGCCCTCCGACTTGCACTGGTCGTTCGAGCAGCCGAGGCACACCTCAAGATCGAGCGGCACCACCGATACCCGTCTTCCGTCAATCGCGATTACTCGTGCTTTTTCAGTCATGATTTTTATCTGTTCCTTCTTCTTCCGGCACCGTACAGGAAACGGAAACCGGACGGATTGCCGTTGCTTTTCCGTCATCGTTCATTTCAATGATCAGGCCCTGCAGGCAGGGTTTGCCCCACGCGTCCCGGGACCAGTCGGGTATTCCGGTACGGTATTCCCGGATTTTTAAATTCGGTTCGGCGCCCCCGACCGAATCCTGACTACCGGTCCTGCCCGCGTCGGTAATGACGGCAGTGCCGCCCGGAAGAATTCCGGGATCCGCCGTTCTGACCCGGGAATGCGAACCGATAACCGCGGAAACCTTGCCGTCGGAATGAAAGAAAAAAGCCTGCTTTTCCGCAGTTGCCCCCGAGTGAAAGTCCACCAGTATAAAGGGCGTTTCAGCACGGAGCCGTTCGGAAAGTGCCGTTACGGCGAGAAAGGGATTTTCTCCGTGAACCCGGCCAAACCCGACACGACCGAGCAGGGAAATGACCGCCAGGCGGGCCTTTCCCGCCTTTACATACCGCCAACCGAAACCCGGGCTTTCCGGCGGATAGTTCGCCGGACGGATAAACCAGGGAACCGACGCAATGTTCTCCACGAGATCCTTTCTGAAAAAGGCATAATCGCTGCCAATCAGTAGATCGGCACCAAGTTTGCGCAAATAACCGGCATGCTGCTTGCCGATTCCGGCACCGCCGGTTGTTCCATCGGCATTCACAATAACACAATCGGGCTGTTCCGCCTTTTTTAACGCCGGAAGCGCCTGTTTTATGCACCAAATACCAGCCTTTCCGACCACTTCGCTTATGTACAGGACCCGAATTCCCACGTATTACTCTCCGTTTTTCCGGAATTTATCTCCGAGAAGCCGGGTACACATATCCCGCTGTTCGGTTTTTCCAAGCTCATCATAGGTATCCCGGAGATTATACAGAGCATCTTCAAAATCGGGAATAAGGGCCAAAGCTTTTTCAAATGACGAAGCCGCGTCCGCATATCGTGCCTGACTAAACTGCAGCACACCAAAGTTGTTCCAGATTCTGCCGTTACCCGGAGCAAGTTCCAGCGCCTGACGGTACGCCTCTCCGGCTGAAGAATCCTCGCCCAGTTCATGAAGCACCACCGCAAGCGTATCAATGATATCCGGATCTGCGGGATTGGCTTGTACGGCATTCATGAGCGCGGTCCTTGCTTCCTTCCGGTTGCCGATAGCACGATAACTCAATGCAAGATTAAACCAGAGTATGCCGTTTCCCGGTTCAAGAAGCAGACCTTTCCTGAGACACGCGATCGCTTCCTTGTGACTGCCTTCGGACGCAAACAGCACGGCACTGTCGTTGAGATATTCAGCGGTTTCTTTCATGCAGGTCCTCCCAGGCGTTCGGCTTCCCGGCAGGATTAATGATGCCGGGAAAGTTCCGCGAGACGGTCGCGCAGATGCGCTGCGCGTTCGAATTCCTCATGATCAACCGCCGTCTGCAGTTCCCGCTTCAAGAAGGATACTACGGACGCCGGTTCCCGAATATCGCCGTTGCTCTCCGGAGTACCGGCAACACGATCGGCCGGTATGCCGTTATGCATCAGCACTTCTTCCGCAACCAGAACAGCGCTCTGCGTTCTGGCCGCCAGGCATAAAATGTCGGAGGGACGTGAATCCAGACAAATTTCGGTCCCGTCTTTCTCCAATACCATAGTACAAAGATATGAACCCTGACGGCAAGCATAGATTTCAGAACGAAGGAATCGGGCTCCCAGCGCGGAAGCCACCGAGAGCAGTTGTTCGTGAATCATGGGTCGGGGAGCCAGAATCCTGGTCAATTCTACCAGAATGGTCTGGATGTCATTTTCCGATACGTATACCGGCAGAACAACCGCAGACTGCTCCGGCTTAAGGAACACGGCATTGCCTGTCCCGGCATGTGATATTGTCCAGATACTGGTTGGAACAAAATCCCTGCTACCCATACCATAAGCGTACTACAGTGACGCTCTGAAAACAAGAAAACGGCCATTATTCCTTTCAGGAAAGTCCGGACAACATCGAATCAAAAAGTCCGCATATCAGTTCTGCTGCAGGAGCCTCAGGGTACCGGCCTCGAAGCGAAAGACTTGTCTGCTCAATGAGCCGCACGCCATACGAACGGGCTTCCTCTATCGCTCCGGAAGCCATGAGCAGGCCGATAACCTCTTCTACTGCCGGAGAATCCGGGCCTTCATGCCGCGCCCGGACAAATGCCGCGGAAATTTGCGTCAGATCTTTCGGATTTTTCTCGAGATGAAGGATAACCGGCAGGCTTTTCTTACCCTCCACGACATCGTCTCCCCGATTTTTACCGGGATTTCCCGTGGTCAGGTTCCGCACATCGTCGAGAACCTGGAATCCAACCCCGACACGGGCGGAAAGATCACCGAAGGCAGCTGCTGTCGATTCATCCTTTCCGGCCGCGAGCATCCCGATTTCACCGGCAAGCCGTGAAAGGGTTCCCGTCTTCAGGGTAACCATGGCTTCATATTCCGCGCGGACCGGCACAAGGGACGGATTCCGGTGCCAGGCGATGTCCATGGCCTGACCGAGATGCAGCCGCCGGAGTTCCCGGCTGGCGGTTTTAAACAAAAGGAGCTTCAGAGCGTCTGAAGCGGGAAAGGCCTCAATCACCGACTGTGCGTGAAAATACAGCCAGGAAGCGGCATTGATGGCGGTATCTTCGCCGAAAAGGAGATGCACCGCCGGTTTTCCCCGGCGTTCATCGGCATGGTCCTCAATATCGTCATGAATCAGGCTGGCCGTGTGAGAAAATTCGACAACCGGGGTAAGGGCATACGCACGCTCCCCTCCACCGCCGAGTTCACAGGCAAGCACCATGAGCAGCGGCCGCCAGCGCTTGCCGCCCCGATGAAAGAGGTCGGCACAGGATTCAACCAGGGGTGCGACATGACCGGAGCGGACAGCGGACGGCAAAGACGAAAACGTTCCACGCATCCAGTCCGGGTCAGCTGAAAGGGGCAGTGCGGAATTCAGCACCGATTCAATCTTTTCAAGACGTCGTGTATATTCTATAGTCATGACGGTATTGTATCCGATACCAGTTTTCTTGCAAGGGGAAAAAATGTCTGCCAAAGCCTATGAAAAACCGGATTTCTGGTCCAAGAAAGCCTTTTCCGAAGGCTATCCGGCCCGTTCCGTCTACAAACTCAAGGAGATGGACGAAAAGTTCTCCCTGTTTGCACCGACGGCCCGGGTCCTGGATCTGGGCGCAGCCCCCGGAAGCTGGACGACCTATGTCCTCAGGAAAATTCGCGAACCGGGCAAGGTTGTCGCCATAGACCTGTCCCCGCTCGACAAGGCATTGGTAAGTCCGCTCCTCACTTTTTTCCAGGGGGATCTGTGCTCACCGGAAATACGGAAGAAGGTGAAAGCCGAAGGTCCGTTTGACGCAATTATTTGCGACGCAGCGCCGGCGACAACCGGAAACAAGACCGTGGATACAGCCCGGTCGTCCGGTCTCGTGGAAATTGCCCTCTGGTACGCGGAAACCCTGCTGGTACCGGGAGGAAATTTTGTCGTCAAGATATTTCAGGGCGGACAGGAACGGGAACATCTGGTAAAAATGCGGGAACTGTTTACCTCTGCACGGGGATTCAAACCCGAAGCATGCCGTACCACAAGTTTTGAAACCTACCTTGCCGGTTTGGGCAGAAAATCCTTTTCCTGACGTAAATTTACGCCGAATATGTACACAAACGGTCATTTCAAATGATATACTGGAGCGGTTATGACCCCGAAAGCCCGATTCGCAGCACGACTGTTTATTGTCATCCCGAGTTTTATCTGCGTATTGGCGTATAGCGCCTGTTCGCAGAACACGGTTGTACCCGATTCCCTTGCCGAAGAAACGGCTTCCGAAGAGACCCTGACCGGTATGGGCGGCGCGGATACCGTGCTGTATTCCGAAAACCAGGCAGAGACCATGCGCCGGGGGCCGGATTTATACTACACGGTTTATCGGGTAAAACAGGGCGACATGGTGGGAAAGATTGCCGAAACGCACGGAGTGAGTCAGGACGCGCTGATCAGCCTGAACCGGCTCAAGAATACCCGTACACTGCAAATCGGTACGCTGCTAAAAATCCCGTCCCTCGACGGAATCCTGTATACGGTAAAAAAGGGCGATACGCCCGAATCCATAGCGGACAAGTACCGGATTTCACTTGAACAAATCGCGGTAGTCAATTCAATACCGGACAACACGGTACCCGAAGGTACCATCCTCTTCCTCCCCGACGCCAAACTCGACTGGGTTACCCTGCAGGAAATAAACGGCGATCTTTTCCGCAAACCGCTCCGCAGCCGCTACTATGTTTCTTCCCGGTATGGATGGCGAAATAATCCCTTCAGCGGAAGGAGAACCTTCCATAACGGCGTGGACATGGCAGCATCAATGGGAACGCCCGTATATGCCGCCCTTGACGGACGGGTTGTACGAACGGGATACGATGTAACCTACGGAAATTTCGTGATAATTGCCCATCATTCCGGATACCAGAGCATGTATGCACATCTGTCGTCCATTACCGTATCGAACCGGGCGTACGTATCTGCGGGAACCAGGATTGGTTTGGTGGGGAATACCGGACAGAGTACCGGAGCGCATCTGCACTTTACGATTTATAAAAACCGGTCGACAATCAATCCGGTAACCCTCTGGAATTGATCCGGGAAACGCTTAAAACCCGGTTTTAAGCGTTTTAAACCGTTTGACGAAAAGATCGATATTGGTACCGACAAAAAGCCCGCCGTACGCGGTTACCGCGCATCCACAGAGAATGTAAAAAGGAACAACAAACGCGTTCCCGAATTCAATCTGCATCCAGATTCCCGACGAAGTGAACGGAAACAGGGCGAACCCCCCGGCAAGAAGAATCCCGACCAGAAACCAGCGGAGCAGGGAAACCCGTTTCGCGACCGGATCCCGCACCGGATAGGAAAGTCCCGCAGCGGCAATTGTATCAAGCGCGGCGGAAAGAACCGGATCGTCGGACAAATTGCTCTTGGTCAACTGAACCGAGAGAGGCCGTGAAAGAAGTGTTTCTGCAGCGGCCATTTGCCTAACCGCCGCGCGGCAAACCGGACAGAATACCAGATGAACCATAACCGGGAGCGGAACCCGCTCATGTTTGTCGAGCGCGATATAATGATCAAAGGCCTTGGAACAGTTCACATTAAACTCCTTCATCAAGCCGTTCCCGCAGCATTTTTTTTGCCCGGAACACATGTGATTTGATGGTATTTACCGGCTGACCGGTAACCTCGCTGATGTCGGCATAGGGCATATCGTAGAAGAAAAAAAGGTCGACACAAACACGGTATCGTTCGGGAAGCTCAGCGACTGCTTCGCGGATAGCGTCCCGTGAGGAGCGCAAAAGACACTCCTGTTCCGGATTATTCGCGGTGTCGATGACATCAAAGTCCTCGGCAAGCGAAGTATATTCCCGTTTACGCTTTTTGGAATTGATTGCCGTGTTGTACGCGACCCGCATGAGCCAGGTTGAAAAACGCGATTCACCCCGGAAGGACGCGAGGGACACATACATCTTTACCAGCACATCCTGCAAAAAATCCTCGGCGTCGTCCGGATTCCGGAAAAACCCGTACCCGAGACTGAAAATCCTCTTGCGGTACTTCTCCGCGAGAACGGCAAAAGACCGCGAGTTACCGGCGAGAACGTCTGCGCACAGGACAAGATCCTCCTGTTGTGGATCCGGTGCAGTATCGGCAGGAAGTTTCAACTATCTTTTCTGTTTGGCCGCGCTATGAAATAGAACGCGATAAGACTTCCTCCGCATGCAAGAGGTATCAGGCCGCCGAGCAAGGCATAACTGATTCCCTCGAGGAAGACAAACAGTAAAGACAGGGTTAACCCCGTACCCGCAAGCAGGAATCCCGCCAGCAGGCAAAACAGAAACAAATCAAACACCGGTTTCTTGTAGATGCCCGCCTGTATCTGGCGGACAATCTGCCGGTGTCTCCACAGAAGGTAAAAAAACACGACAACCGCGCCCATTACAATACCGACAATCGGTATTACCGCTATCACTATCTGCGCGGCAGGCACCGCATTCGCAGTACCAATCCCAACCATACCATCCTCCTATGCTGTATAGGACAGCCAATTCCTCCAACGGTTGCACCGTTTGGACAAAATTATTCAAGAACCAGATAATCACCAAAATAGAGCGTGTTTATGCGTCCCAGAACGAATAGCCGGTTAATTTCTTCAAGCAGCTGGTCTTTTACCTGTTTTTCGCCAGCGGCAGTAATTTCTTCCAGAGTTCTCGAAGCAAACCATTCCAGGATTACCCGTCTGATTGCCCGGTTTTTACCGGTCAATTCCTCTTCAAACGCGCTATCGCGTGCGGGATACGGGAAATAGACCGTGAGCACCACCGTTATAGGGCGGTCATCCTTGGTTGGGGCACGAAGCGTGCCGAGACCGGTATAGACTGCGGTAGCGCCGCTCGCGTCCTCACCGGGCACATCAGCAGCAGCGGGATCCTTCACGGAAGACGAGAAAAGGGGCCGGCCTTGCCGGGCACGAATATTCACATGCCCACCGGCAAAAGCCCAGAGGGTTCCGGCGGCGATAACCAGTACAATGAGCGCAGCGATAATGAGCAGGACAACCGTTACCCCGCCGGCGCTTCGGGTTTTACGCATGGTACTCATACTCCCGTAACAGGGCGGCAATCCGCCCGTCAGTTCCGGCGCGGATCAAAATACCGTCGTCCCGGTAGTCAACTTTCGAAACAGTCCCCTCCCGATGAAGCCGGGCGACCAGATCGCCCCGGTCAAGGGGCAGAAGATAGTCCTGTTCGGAGCCGGAAACCAGTGCTTCGAGCAGCTGCGCGAAGGCATCAAACCCTTCACCCGTCCGGGCGCTGATCAACACCGACCCGGGAAACTCGACCGGAAGACGGGCGCGTGTGTGTTCGTCTAGAAGATCCGCCTTGTTGAGCACAATGAGCTCCGGCCGGGAACGGGCGCCGATTTCCTCGAGTACCGCCAGGGATGTATCATACTGCAGTTGAATGTTCGCATCGGAAGCGTCCAGAATTATCAAAATCCCCGTGGCAAACGAGGCTTCTTCGAGCGTTGAGCGGAACGCGTCAATCAAGGTATGGGGGAGATCGTGCACAAAACCGACCGTATCAGTCAGAAGAACCTTCCGTCCCGAAGGAAGATCATAGCGCCGGGTCGTGGGGTCAAGGGTTGCGAAAAGTTTGTCTTCGGCGAGTACCGCGGCACCGGTTAGCGCGTTGAGCAGGGTCGATTTCCCCGCGTTTGTGTACCCCACTATGGCACAGGACGGCACCGACACCCGTTCCCGTTGTTTGCGCTGGGTGGACCGGTCCTTCCGGACTTCCTTGAGCTCTCCCTGGATACGGGTTATTTTTTTAAGAATGGAACGGCGGTCCAGCTCGAGCTGGGTTTCTCCACCGCCGCGAGTACCGTATCGTCCACCCCGTTGCCGGGAAAGGGCTGAATAGGTGTGGGCAAGACGGGGAAGGGAGTATTTGAGGCGGGCAAGTTCGATCTGAAGAACCGCTTCACGGGTCATGGCACGATCGGCAAAAATTCTGATTATTACTTCCTGGCGGTCAAAACAGGTAAGACCGGTCAAGGTCTCCCAGTTCCGTTGCTGGGTCGGAGTAATCTCGAATTCAAACACGATCGCCTCTGCCCCGCAGCTCTCCGCCACATGCATGATTTCTTCGGCTTTGCCGGTTCCCATGCCGAATTTGGGCGCGGGATCGAAGCGTCTGAGAACGACAGTGTCAACCGGCTGCATGCCGGCGGTTGTTACTAGACCCGAAATTTCCGCAACGACCTCACGGTCCGAAAGAACGCGGTTTTCTGTTCGGGAAACCAGTAAAACCGGCAGGGAACTTCCCTGCTCTTTATCGACATCCATCATTATAGACACTATACTCTACCCGTACGAAAATGAATAGTTTGTTGCTGCTTTTCTCATGTACGGCCTTACTTGTTCCGATACTGTAATGAAGGATTATTTTCTGGAGGTTCTGTGCGTACCGCACCGAAGATCGCGTTAAGTTTACTCATATCATTATTCCTCTTTACCATACTGCTGGCGGCATCGTACGCGGGATTATTCACCCTGCTCGAGACACGCTTTTATCAGCCTTCAGTCGCCGCGTCTCTGGAAAAACGCCTGACATCCATTTCCGGCGCACTTGAGGAATGGCATGAAGCCAATTTTACCCAATTTGAATCCTTTGTAACGGCGGATTCCGTAAAACGGAGTCTCCTGCCTAATCAGAATGCTTCAGATATAACAGACCGCGAAAGGCGGGCCGGAGAGCTCCTTGCCCAAAACCCGGGATTAGCCGGAATACGCATCATAGACGCCGGAACCGGCAGCGTTGAAGAAGCAACGGAACGGAAAACCCGCCGCATCCATTACAGCACCTTCGAACGGGATTTTCTCAAACGGGAAGATTCCCGAATTGCCTATGAATTATACGGCCGGTCAACACGGGAAGTCCCTTTCGAATACCTGTCCGTATCTGGCGAACGAGACCCCGTGCTCCTACCGGACGCATCGTCCGATCGATTCCTGTATGTATTCCCGTTTCATGATGCGTATGGAGCATGGCGGGGCGTTGCGGTCTTTTACGTAACATCCGGCTCCGCAGTACAATACCTATTCTCCCGCAATCTTCTGCGCTTGAGCGACGAACTCAGCCTTGTCCATAACCCGGATTACTCGCTTTCCGGCGTAGTCCTCGATATGCCCCGTGCCGGAACGGAAATACTTGAAAATGTAATCCTGGACAAATGGTCCAGAAACGATCTTGAAACTGCCAGAATACTGGACACCAACGACTCCGGCTGGATGCTGGTATCCGCCCGGTCACAGAACGGACGAGTTCTCGGCCAAATCGTAAACGAAACGGTTTTTTCCTTTTCGCGGGAAGTACGCATCCTTTTTCTTGTAGTAAGTTTTTTAACCGCCTTTCTCGTTGTATTCCTCCTTTTCAACCTCCGCCAGGATGACCTCGTAATCGTACGGAACCGTATCCGCCGATTTCAATTTCAACTGATCCAGGAGCTCATGGAGTCCGGCGATTCCGCAGCACCGGAAAAACTGTCTGCAGACCTCAACGCACGCAAGCACGATATCAACAACAGAATAAAGAAAAGCTTCGCGCGCAAGATCAGAAAGAAACATGAGAAAGAGATCGACGAGCTGTTGACCAAAAGCTGGGATGAAATCCTTACCGCCCTCGGACAACAGAAGCCTGCGCCCCGCACAACCATCGACGCGAATGAAATCAAGCTCATGCTCGAACAGGTTTTGCAGAACAACGCCATTTCCCTCAACCTCACCGGCGCAGCAACGACAACGGCCCATCCCGTAAAAACCGGCGAACCTGAAGAATTGGGCGAACTCGACGAAGTCGAAGAACTCGATGAAGTTGAAGCGTTGGGCGAACTCGACGAGGTCGAAGAATTAGGTGAACTCGACGAGGTCGAAGAACTCGGCGAACCTGAAGAGTTGAGCGAACTCGACGAGGTCGAAGAACTCGACGAAGTCGAAGAAATCGAAGAAATCGACGAAGTTGAAGCGATGGGCGAACCTGGCGAGGTCCAAGAGCTCGACGAGGTCGAAGAACTTGACGAAACTGAAGAATTGGCCGAACTCGACGAAGCGGACGAATTTGAAGAATTCGCTGCGGCGGATTCCCCGCTCATTGATGAACCGGTTGAGGCCAGCGAAGTTGAATACCTGGAGGGCGAATGGGAACCCGAGCTCCTTGAAGTCGCTACCGAGGAAGAACTCAATGACTATGTTCGGGAAACATTTCCCGACTCGGTCCTTGTATACAATTTTGAGGAAACCCCGGGGCTGGATACCTTTGAGCGACCTGTTCTCGATGAATCAGACCTGCTTGACGATTCTATCGACGCAAGCGGGCTGGATTTCTCCATGCTCGACGAGGAAGACGCACAGGATGTTGTGTACACCGATCCCTACCCTGCCGGTACGCTTCAAAGAGTTACCACTCACTATGCCGAACAGCCAGTATATGAATTTCTTGAAGTTATAGGAGACGAAGAACCGGCAGAACTCCTGGCGGTTGAAGACCTGCCCGAAGAAGAACACATCGTTAACAGGGACGGCATCTATGTTATTGCGGAAAGAATCCGCAACAGAAAAAACAACCCGATGAATACTGATTTTCAGGATCTTGTGGATTCGGTTTTGAAATAAGCTTCCCGTATCTTGTCCAGAAGACACTCGTCCGCCGGCGCAAACAGATAATCATCCATTTCGTGAACAGTAACCCATCGTATTTCATCATGATCGTGCAGGGTAAAATGACCGTCAAGCAAAATGGCGCGGACAGCGATCAGATGCACTATCTTCGTACCGTAATCATGCACGGTATCTGCAATAACATCACCGGCTTCAATCCGCACATGCATTTCTTCATGAAGCTCGCGGGCGGCGCATTCCGCCGGAGATTCACCCGGCTCAATCTTGCCGCCGGGAAATTCCCAATAGCCGCCGAGAAACGTGTCCGCTTTTCTGCGAGCGATGAGGATCCGGCCATCTCTGTTTTCAAGTACCGCCGCGGCAACTTCAATCATACTACCAGTATAGGTCTCAAATTCTTCCGTTGTCAAAAATGAAATGCAGGTATACTCTATAGGCATGAAATTTGCAGCAACCCATTGTGTACGAAGTTATGAGCTGGATGCGTACAATCATGTAAACAACGCAGTATATCTCCAATACCTTGAATACGGACGAATGGAATTTCTCAAAGCAGTACGCTTCGATTATGAAGGACTCACCCGGGCAGGATATTCCTTGTTCATCACCCGGGTCGATATCCGTTACCGGGTACCGGCCCGACTCTTTGATGTACTATCAATCGAAGCGGAACCGGTAAAACTCGGAGGATTTTCGGGAACATTCCACCAGCGCATCCTTAACCAGCGGAATGAGGTATGCGCGGAAGCGGACGTTACCTGGTGTTGTACCAATTCAAACGGAAAACCGGCGCGGATCCCCGATGAATTCCGGGTTCCGGAACTATCCCCGACGGTATAACAGCGGTGAAATTCCCACTAACAACCGATACAGGAGACCAAAATGATCAACGTTGATTTTTTTATGAAGATTCTCGACATCATTTCCCATGTCATCAGTGTAATCAGTGTCGGTGTAGTCATTTACGGAACGGCGATCGCAACGGGAAAATTCATCTGGAATGAACTCCGCCGCTTCAAGTGCAAAAACATCACCCACCAGATACGCGTACTTCGGGCGGACCTTGGAACATACCTGCTGCTCGGTCTGGAATTTCTCATCGCATCCGACATTCTCAAAACAATTATCGAGCCCGGTCTGCACGAGCTGCTTATTCTCGGAGGGATCGTTCTGCTCAGAACAGTTTTGTCATTCTTCCTCGACCGGGAAATCAGACTCATCGAGATGGAAGCGCGAAGGAATCCTGAAGGAATGAACTGCTAACGGCGTACCGCATTATCACGGACAAAAGACAGAACGTCCGCGGGGTCCTGTACGGAAAGCCCCGCTTCTTCCGCAAAGCGACGGGCGTTTCGAGCCGGTTTCAGCACATCCTCGGGCCGGTGAGCATCCGAATTGCAAATAATAATCGCGCCGGCTTCAGCAGCCATTTCCCAGAATTCACGGACCGGATAGGGAGCCCGCGAGCCGCCATCCCCGGCAATCGGCTGACGACTTAATCCCAATCCGTTAATCTCCATCGGTAATCCGGCCGCAACGGCCGCGGAGATTATTTCCCGGCAGACTGAAAGAACGGTCTCGTCAAGATGGGGATATCCGGCAAGAAAAATGTCCGGATGGGCAATATAATCATACAACCCGCATTGAATACCCTCAACGGTCATATTGGCATATCGAATAAGCCGGTCACGACCCGGATACTCGGGGATGTACAAAAACTCTCCATTTTCAGACACCCAGTGGGAACCATATACAAGGTATTCGGCACCGAGTTCATGCCGGAGATAATCGCGGTACCAGGATTCATAGCCAGGGTGCCATTCACATTCAAAACCCCAGTACACCGGGAAAGGGGCTGTTTCCCGGGCCCGGGCAACAAGCTGCAGGTATTCGGGAACATCGGCAACCGTCATGCGGCTGCCGGCCCAGGTGGGATCCGGATAGGGACAGTGATCGGATATTCCAAGCGCGGAACAACCTTCGGCCGCCGCCTGACGTACATAATCAACCGGTTCGCCGGTTGCGTGCTTGCATAAGCGAGTATGGGTATGGAAACTGCTGATATTCATGTGCATTGAGTATAGCGAAAAGTGGAACGGCCGGCTATGGGCTATTCGCCCTTGAGATAGAGCTGCATGAGCATGACAAAGGCGTAAATTTTCTTGTATACCTCGACTATCCAGTCCTTTATGGGCTTTTCCGCGTTCATTTCGATCTCTTTCCAGTTGGTAATAAGCGCATGGGGAGATTTTTCATAGTCTTCCAGGATTCCCTTGAGATTCCGGGCAATAATGATGAAGTGCTGGGTCCCGTCGGTAAGGAATTTGAGGGCTTTCTCATTCACGTCTTTCAGCTGAGTACGCAGCTGCTTGATTACTTCCTTGTCCCGTTCGGCGCGCGTAAGCATAACGCGCAGCTTTGATCCGATTTCGTCATCCTCCGCAAGAGCTTCGTCAAATGCCGTAATCCGGTCGGAAATATCCAGGAGCTCATGAAAACTCTGGGAATAGGCAACCGACAGACTGGCCGCAGCCCATTTCCCCCGGACAAGAAAAAGATCGGTAACCGAGCGGATGTCGCGTTTGAAGTAATCAATTAAAAATGCCTTCATGTAATTGAGTTCCTCAACATAGAGGTAACCGCCGAGCATCTTTTTCTCGAAGGCGGCATTATTCCGTTCGGCGTAGTTCTTCAGACGAACAATCGCCTCGGTTCCAAAAATACCCTTCAAGAGCTCCGAGGCCTTGCTTGTTTTCTTTTCCTGCTGGATTTGCTGAACAACCATTTCGGTCTGGGTTTTCATCTTCTGCAGATAATTATCAACAATCCGGGTAGTAATAACCCCGCCCTGAACAACATAGTCGGGATTCTTGTCCAGGTGACAAATTATCTGTTCAATTATTTCCGAGCGACGAACCTCACCGAGAATGTTCATGAGCTTGTTCCAGTGACCGATCGAAACTGCATCAACTTCCCGATATGCCTTAACAACGGAGAATATCTTTACCCAATCTGCTTCGAGCGGGAGTGCGTACATGACGACAGCAAAATCCTTGAGGTCTTCAAGCACATACTCTCCGCGTATTGTTTCGAATTTCGGGGTATAACTGAAGGTCCGCTCCGGAATACCGGAATCGAATTTCTTCAATAGAAAGAAATAGTCAAACGATACAAAGTTGACCATCATTTCAAGCTGGGAATACAACGTATCAATCTGATGGATCTTTTCCGCGTCGAACTCCGCCATGAACGCCGAGACCTCGTTGCGCACCTGTTCGGCAAGCTCACGGATATTGGCCGATTTTGCCCGTTCCTTTATGGCATCTTCGGTAAGCCGCTCCTTGAGTTCCGTCTGCTTGTCCGAAAGGGACATTTCAACCAGAACATTCTTCAAGACCATGGATGAGTTTGCGTTTGCGAGAATTACCTGTGCCGCTCCGACCACCTTGTAAACTTCGAAAAAGAATTTCGCCATTGCGGGCAATGCTTCCTCGGAATGGGGGCGGTACCATTTGTAGCGATTCTTGGACAAAGCTTTAGCGAGAGCCTTGAGCTGTCGCCTCTTTTCTGCTTCGGGATCATTTGATGAATAAAACAGCCCAAAAAGGCGTGAAAAAATGGAACCTGATTGTTCAGCCATAGTTCTACTATGTGCCAAAAAGGGCCAGCTGTCAATAAAACGGAGTCTGTGAAATATTTCTCAGGAAAAGAGAGTTTTTCCTTGACAGTGAAAGTTCAATTTGCTACACTACCTGTGATTTATTTCACAGGAGATTGTTTTGGGAATACCGCGTCCGACAGCAGAGCGATTGTCACGCCTCGCCTACCTGCTGGAACAGCAGGCAAGCGACAACAAACCGCTTACTTCGGCGGAAATGGAACAGTTGACCGGCTGGCCGAGCCACACGATCCGCAAGGATATCTCCGTGCTCGGACGGGCTTCGGGAATCGCTACCAAAAACGGATACCCGCCCCGTGAACTCGCGGCAGCAATCCGGGAAACGCTCGGATTTACCGAAACGGAGCACAACTGCTGTATCGTGGGCCTGGGACGAATCGGTTCGGCTTTTCTGGATTATACGGCTTTCAATGAAAGCCCGTTCACCATCCGCGCCGGATTCGATTCAAACGTGAACCGGATAGAGATTTTAAAAGCGGAATTTCCGCTCTATCCGACCTTCAAGATGAAGGACGTGATACCCCGGCTCGATATCCGGTACGCAATCCTGACCGTGCCGCCGGACCAGGCGGCCCAGGCGGCGGAAAAACTCATTTCCTGCGGGATCAGGGGAATTGTCAATTTTACCCCGGTCATTCTGCCCGCACCCCCGGGTGTGGAGATTGAACAGGTGTCAATATTGGACGCGCTCGGTGCGGTTGCCGCCCGGCTCGCAACAACCACGAAGGAGTGATGATATGAAAAGAGTATTCAATTTTTCTGCGGGACCATCGATGCTTCCCCAGGCCGTTCTTGAAAAAGCGGCATCGGAAATGCTTGACTACAACGGAACCGGGCAGTCGGTCATGGAAATGAGCCACCGCTCCAAGGCATACAAACCCATCATCCAGAAAGCCGAAGCGCTCGTACGGGAGCTCATGGGCATTCCGGACAACTACAAGGTGCTCTTTCTCCAGGGCGGCGCGAGCCTCCAGTTCGCCATGATTCCCATGAATCTCGCGAAAAAAGGCAAGGCAGCCTACATCGATACCGGAACATGGTCGGTCAAGGCTATCAAGGAAGCGAAAAAATACCTCACGGTTGACGTTATCGCGTCTTCAAAGGAAGACAAGTATACGTACATCCCCAAGGTAGACAAAGTAACCGGCGACTACGACTATGTACACATTACCCTCAACAACACCATCGTGGGTACCAAATGGAACACCCTCCCCGATACCGGAGACATTCCGCTGATTGCGGACGCTTCGTCCAACATCCTGTCGGAACCGCTCGATGTTTCCAAATTCGGCATTATCTATGCTGGCGCCCAGAAGAACCTCGGCCCCGCGGGAGCTACACTGGTTATCATCCGGGATGATCTCATCCGGACCGCCGACTCCCCCGACGGCGACCTCCCCGCCATGGTACCCACCATGCTCCGGTACGACACTCATGCAGGAGAAGGTTCCATGTACAATACCCCGCCCTGTTATTCCATATACGTGATGGGCCTCGTATTCGAATGGATCAAGGAGAAAGGCGGCGTGGAAGCCATCGGAAAGATGAACCGCGAAAAAGCGGCCATCCTCTACGATTACCTGGACGCGAGCACCTACTTCAGCGCGACAACCGCGAAAGACAGTCGCTCGCTCATGAACATTCCCTTCGTTACCGGCATTACCGACGAAGCGAAGGCCGACGAAATAAACAAGAAATTCGTTACCGAAGCGGAAGCGGCCGGACTCGTCAACCTTGCCGGACACCGTTCCGTCGGCGGTATGCGCGCGTCAATTTACAACGCCATGCCGGTAGAGGGAGTAAAAGCCCTGGTCGAGTTCATGAAGAACTTTGAAAAGAACAACGCGTAAGGAGTACGACATGTACAAGATTCAAACACTCAACAAAATTTCTCCCGACGGACTCGCCCTCTTTCCCCGGGACACCTATGAAATAGCCAGCGAGATTCTCAATCCCGACGCCGTACTCGTACGCTCCGCGAAAATGCACGACATGGAGATTCCGGCAACCGTGAAGGCGATTGCCCGCGCCGGCGCCGGAGTCAACAACATTCCCGTCCCGGAAATGACCGAAAAAGGCATTGTGGTATTCAACACACCCGGTGCCAACGCGAACGCGGTTAAAGAACTCGTGCTCGCCGCGCTGCTCTTCTCGAGTCGGCCGGTACACAAAGCCGCGGAATGGGCGAAAGGACTCATCGGAAAAGGTGACGAAATCCCCGACCTCGCGGAAAAAGGCAAGAGTCAGTTTGTGGGACCCGAAATCAGGGGAAAAACCCTCGGCGTTATCGGACTTGGCGCGATCGGAGCCATGGTAGCCAACGACGCGCACTCGCTCGGCATGAATGTTATCGGGTACGACCCCTTCATTTCGGTTGACGCGGCCTGGTCGCTTTCACGCGGAGTCAGCAAAGCGGAAAGCCTGGATATCCTCCTCGGGAAGGCAGACTACATCACCATTCATGTGCCCCAGACCAATGAAACAAAGGGATTCATAAACGCCGAAAAACTCAAGATCATGAAGAACGGTGTCCGAATACTCAATTTCGCCCGCGGCGGACTGGTAAACAACGCTGACATGATCAAAGCCGTCGCCGACGGAAAAGTTGCCTGCTACATATCCGATTTTGCCGACGAAGAAATGCTGAAAACGGAGAATGTGATCTGCCTGCCGCACCTTGGCGCTTCGACGCCCGAAGCGGAAGACAATTGTGCAACCATGGCGGTCAACCAGCTCATCGACTTTCTGGAAAATGGAAATATCATCAATTCGGTGAACTTCCCCAAGTGCCGGATAGACGGCCCCATTCCGAAGGACGGTGTCCGACTCTGTATTGCCAACAAGAATGTTCCGAACATGATCGGCCAGATCACCGGAGTACTTGCCGGAGCGAGCCTGAATATTGAATCGATGACCAACCAGAATCGGGCTGATGTAGCCTACAACCTCATCGATGTAAACTCCGCGGTTGACGAATCGGTAGTGAGCAAACTCAAGGCAATTGACGGCGTCATCACCGTTCGGGCAATCGCCGGAAGAGAACACCCGGTAGTACATACCGAAGAAGAATAATCGTTACAAACAGTAACAAAAGGCGGAAAACTCACGTTTTCCGCCTTTTTTTTCGTGAAATCTCCACTATTTACCGTTTTCGCCGTGACACAGACTTGCACAAGACGTGTTCCATGAGTATATTTTGGCCGTAATTGCTTGAAAACAATGGAGTATTTCGCATATGACGCAAACAAAAACAAACAGCGCAATGTATCCCAAAAAGATACTGCTATCGGTTTTTATATTCGCGCTCGTTGTCCTGGCAGGAAAAGTTCTGTACACACAATTTGATTCCATGGAAGCAAGCTTTACCCGGGAAAATGATGAAACAATTGAACTGGCGGCGGCAAGTCCCTTTGAGTCGCTTCACCGCTCGGTCGTGGAGAACCGTAATCTCGCGGATCCCGCACTCGTCCTGTACCGCAATGAAGCATCCAGACATGATGTTTTGAAGTTTTACACTCGTATAACCAACGATGAACAGGTCAGCAAGATCATCCTGGATAATGCCAGCAAGAACAACATCCCTCCGGCGCTTGCATTCGCGCTCGCCTGGCAGGAAAGCCGGTATCAGATTCGCGCCGTCAATAAAAACCCCACATCAACCGACCGCGGACTGTTTCAGCTGAATAACCGGGCCTTCCCGAAACTGACTGAAAAAGAATTCTTTGATCCCGAACTCAATGCACGGTACGGACTTTCACACCTGAGCTACTGCCTTGATCTGTCCGGACACGAGGTTACCGCGCTTGCCATGTACAACGCGGGAACCACCAAAGTCCGAAACAACAACACACCGAAGCAAACACTGGATTACGCATCCCGGATATTGAATTACCGCCAGGAACTGGAACGACTCTTCGCGCACCAGGTAGCGGCCCGCTTCATCATCGAAAACGACGGATCGGTCCGCCCGGTTAACTGACTGTCTTTTTGCACGGTTGAATCCGGAGCGTCATTACCCCGGAAGCCCTGCAGTCCAGAAACAACCTTTGGCTAGCAGGATCCTTCCGGATCCCAATATCCGCCGGCAGAATATCAGTTTCCCAGCCGTCAGGATACCAGTGACTCGGGACATAGATTTCGCTTGTACCCGGAACAGCATCCCATCGCAACTGAAAAACTGCAGAATTTGTATCAAACCGCATTTCGAGCGGCTTGCCTGACAGGGCCATGACATAGGGCCGACTAAAACCCCGTACCGCACGACCTTCTCCGGAAGAACGGGAATAAATGGAAAGATTTTCCGTGTTCCAGGAATCACCCTGCTCATGCGTATTTGATGCCGAATAATTCCAGATGGTCGAATGAATAAAGGCTGAATCTATTCCATCGTACATGAGAGAAAGCGCTTCTTCCTGCTTTGTGTAGTCACCGGTTTGAAATGAAGAACTCCCCGCAAGATCAAACGGGACACCGAACTCCCCGAGAAAAGCCGGAACACCCTCGGCACGAGAGCGGGAGGCAAGACGGCCAATCTGTTCAGCGATACTTTTCTTCACCGCGGCACGCCCGAAAACCGGCGTGCCCCGTTCCGAGTCGGCACATATCCATGGCCTCCATTTCTTGGAAAGAAGCGTCATGCCCTCATACCAGTGAAAAGCCTCAACAACAGGAAGAGTTGTACCCTCCGGACTTACCCGGTCTTCCCGGTTCCAGGAAGGCCGTTCCGCCATGGGAACGCCCTCCGCGAAAAAAAGATACTGCTTGTGTTTTTTTAACAGCGCCTGCATGAAACGCTTTTGAAACGGCTTGAGAAACTGCTCGGCGAATGAAACCGGAGTTCCTTCGCTGGCATTGCCAGCAGGAATCTTTGAAAAATAGTCGGTCTTAAGTACGACCGGCTTGCCATTCCGGACATCCCACACCCCGGCTTTTTTCCAGGGACAGGTAAAACCTTCCCGGAAAAGCTGTTCGCCTGCGGGGTTCAACAGCTCGGAGCCCGGAACAGGGAGCGCTCCGAACAGACTGAAACGCCTGATTTTCCGGGTAAAACCTGAAGAAGCCGCCATAGTATCAAACGCAGTCGGAGCAGAACCCGAACGCGCAGTTATACGCGCATGATCCGCCAAATTACGCAGGCCAACAAATCCCGGATGCGGTTCATTGAACAGACCAAAACCGATAACAGCATCACAATCCTTTATACGCCGGGCGGTGTGCTTCATCGCGTCAATAAAATGATCCTGGAGCCAGTCCTGAACCGGAACCCCTTCCACAAACAATCCGGGAGCAAACACATTCCCCGCGAAAAAAAGCGTACTCATGGTTGCGGCCGCGTAACGCAGATTGTTTAGTCCCCAACTCATGGGCTGATAAGACGTTCCCTGCTCCTGAATGGTGAACGCCGCGCCGGTAGCAGAAATTTTATCAGGATCAATACCAACCGCTTCCAGAGTCCAACGGGGAGCACCATCGCCTCCGGACCATCTGCTCCAGGCATCCTGGTGCGGATCAATGAAAACCGCAAACCCATAGTGCTCACAATTCTTCAAGACTTCCCGCAAATAAGCAAGATAATCCTCGTCATATATACCGGGACCTTCATGCTCAACCGCTTCCCAGGTAATAATCATGCGAATCGCGTTAAAACCCCAGCCGGCAAGACGGGACAGGTGATCATCCGCCTCTTCCAGCGGAAACGGCCTGCCTACAAATGAAACGGTCCCCGACAAAGGATTCCCGGCAGGCGATGCAGGAATTTTACTGTCACCGCCAAGATTACAGCCGCGGAACAACACATAACGACCGTCTTTGTCCCTGATATGAATCCCGTCAAGAGTAAAACGTGGTTCGGTTTTCATGATAACTCCCCTCTCAATAAAAAAAGGACCCCTCCGGGTCCTTTTCTCGCATATACATACAAATACAGTACAGTAAACCGCAAACTACTCGGTTAATATGCGGATAACCTCTGCCTTGTCGGTTGCCTTGAGAATCTCCTGACGCTTTTCCGAGCTCTTGAACAACAGACTGACTTCCGCAAGGAACTGCAGATGAGGACCCGTCTTGTCTATGGGGGACAGTGTCATGATAAAAATGCGACAGGGCTCCTGATCAAGTGAATCAAAATCAACCGGAGTATCAGAAATACCCATACAGGCAACGAGATCGTCAACCGAATCAGTCTTGCCGTGAGGAATGGCAATACCGTGTTTCATACCGGTAGACATCTTGCGTTCCCGGTCGAGAACACACACCCGTGCGGCATCTTTGTCTTTTACCTTGCCGGCACTCACGAGAATGTCGAGCAGCTCATCGATTATCGATTCTTTAGTTGTACCCTTAAGGTGCAAATTGACTGTATCAGTCGTCAAAACTGTCTTCAGGTTCATAAAGCTAGTTTACGTTCCTTCATAGGAAAAGTCAAGGTTTTTAAGTATAATATAGAAATGACTAACCTGGATAAATTCTATTCTGATGCACACAAATCCCTGGCACGAGCTGATCGTAACGGATCGCCTGCCACACTCGCCGCAGAACTGCAGCGAAGCTTTATGGAATGGACCCGTTCGTACGGGAACCTGGCAGAAAATTTCTGGACATTCTGGTTGGATCGATATGCCGACGCTCTCGGCAACACCGACAATCGTGGTATTGCGATCGACCGCCTCGTTTCGCTCATGGCGTTACTCACCGGATCCTTTGATGATACCATGGACTTCTCCAACGAGGAATGGGAAGATATCAGGGAAATTGTCTCCGCTGAAGCGGAAGATATGGAGATGGATAGGCTGATGGAGATTATGTCCGTAATCGTCTCTCGGGGGGTGATCTACTAACTGCTATCAAAATTGTTGAAACCCGGTAGCAGAAAAAACTCTCACACAACAAGATGCCGGGCGACCCAACCGTTGCCCGGCTGACCCTTTTCGGGTACCACACCCGTCCGGAAACACACAAC
>ENA-UOUL01000560-UOUL01000560.1-bioreactor-metagenome-genome-assembly--contig:-NODE-560-length-62186-cov-5.782189_pt1 | contig 62186 bp, 47 predicted proteins | sample MGYA00249838_ERZ747220 | MGnify/ENA primary metagenome ERZ747220 (study PRJEB28778, sample SAMN05720191) | bioreactor metagenome | isolation source: Anaerobic biogas reactor | place: USA:Washington... | reverse complement strand
ACTACAGTCAATACTCCAGGCCTATGCCGGAGAGCTTAAAGAAGAAATTTCCAAAAGAAGGCAGGTGAATTCGTGAATAGCAACCTTCTATATTTATTTGTATCGATTGTGCTGGGAGCCAGCGGGCAGGTTTTATTGAAATTTGCGGTAAATCGTATGGGGCAGGTTAATTTGGCCTGGCCGCATACCATAAACACCGTCATCCATATTTTTACCAATCCATGGATAATGACCGGTATATTATGTTTTGTAAGTAGTATGATTTTGTGGATCAAGGTTATTTCCAGTATGGAACTGAGCAAGGCTTATCCCAGTGTAAGCCTGTCCTATATAATTGTCTTTTTATTTTCTATTTTTTTATTTAATGAGACGGTTAGCTCGGGGAAGATTGTGGGCTTGCTTCTGGTATCGCTGGGGGTTTATTTCCTGCATATATGATTTAGGGAGGGGCGGGTTATGCTTGAAAAGTTGGTGGTTATTGTTTTGCCCATGTATAACGAGGAACTGTCAATTCCCCTGTTACGCAAGATGTTCGATGGAGATTTTCCTCTGCCGCCGTCCTATGATTACCGTATCGTAGCGGTTAATGATGGCAGCCAGGATGATACCTTGCAGCTGGCAAACAATTGGGCCCGGGAGAATCCGCGCCTGGTGGTTTTGTCGCACACGCAAAACATGGGGGTGGGTCAGGCCATTTTGACCGGATTCTGTGAGGCTATAAGGATGGGTTCACACTGTGTGGTTACCCTGGATGCCGATGCTTCACATCCGGGAAATATTATCCGCCAGATGGTAGAGAAAAGCGATTTGGGGGCAGATATCGTAATAGCTTCGCGTTTTACCGCCGGAGGCAAACAGGTGGGAGTTCCCCCATTACGACAGCTTTATAGCCTGGGAGCCAGGATTTTGCTTTCCCTCTTCTTCCCGCTTAAAGGAGTAAAGGACTATACGGTTGGTTTCCGGGCCTATAAAACCTCCGTACTCTACCAGGCTTTATCGCAAAGCGAGGAATCATTTTTAAAATTCCGCAGCTTCGCCAGCAGTGTGGAAATATTGCTCAAAGTAGCGACAGTGGCGAACAAAATCGAGGAAGTACCTCTGGTCTTGCGTTATGATCATAAAGTAAGCCCCAGCAAACTCAAGTTATGGCTGACCATAAGGGATTATTTAAAGCTTTTTTTGCTTCCCCAAAAATCCTGTCCCCTGGGTCGGGGATTGGTTATTTCCTAAAATTGCAGGTTGTCTGCAACGTTTAATATAAGGTGGTGATTAGGCGGTGAAAAGTAATGAGGATATATTTATAAGCATAGTGGTGCCTATGTTTAATGAGTCAGAAAACATAGGAATACTTTATGAACGACTTACTATGGTACTTGCAAATCTTAACCGGACTTATGAAGTTATTTGTGTAAATGATGGCAGCAGAGATGATACTTTACAAAAGATGATTAAAATAAATCAGATGAACCCTCGCTTTAAAATTATTGATTTATCGAGAAATTTTGGTAAGGAAATAGCACTGTCGGCAGGATTGGACTATGCGAGCGGTGAAGTAGTTGTACCTATCGATGCGGATTTACAAGATCCTCCCGAACTAATATATGAAATGATAGAGAAGTGGAATGAAGGCTATGATGTGGTTTATGCAGTTCGGACCCAGCGAGATGGGGAAAGCTGGTTTAAAAAATCGACTGCGGCGCTTTTTTATAAAATTATAGGCAAGATAAGCCCCATTGATATACCTGGCAACACAGGAGATTTTCGCCTCATGTCCCGGCAGGCGGTAGATGCAATAAAGGAACTGCGGGAAACCCACCGCTTTATGAAGGGGCTTTTTGGCTGGATAGGTTTTCGCCAGGCAGCAATCATGTACAATCGGGATGCCCGTTATGCGGGCAAGACCAAATGGAACTATGGGAAACTATGGAATTTAGCGCTTGAAGGAATTACCTCTTTTAGCTATATGCCTTTACAGTGGTCTATGTATTTTGGCTTTTTTGTGGCCTTCAATGCTTTTCTATATGGTATTTACATGACAATTCGAACCCTTTTATACGGCAATCCGGTTCCCGGTTATCCCTCTCTTATGGTTATGGTGTTATTTCTGGGGGGAGTGCAGTTATTTACGATAGGGATTATCGGAGAATATATAGGCCGGATTTATACTGAATCCAAGCATCGTCCCCTGTATTTCGTCCGTGAAAGCAGGGGATTTAATGAGGAAAAGTGAGCGCAGCTGTTGCTCATGCGTATACTGCGAGCGGCATATTTATGCAAGCTAATGCATATTATATAACTTTTTGCAGTAGAACCAAGGATTAATATTGGGGTGGGGGAGGAGGTTCCTTTTTCAATGAGTTGGGGCGATATACGTTTTATCCTGGCCAATCCTTTTGTATACCGTTTGTTTTCTACTATAGTCGGACAGGGTTCCGCTCGACAAGTTTATGTAAATGAATATATCAAACCTGAAGCCGGAAACAGGATTCTGGATATTGGCTGCGGCCCTGCCGATATTCTGGAGTATCTGCCGGAGTATATTGAATATATAGGTTTTGACATGAGCGCAGAATATATCGAGGCGGCAAGGAAACGATTTGGCCATCGCGGCCGGTTTATATGTCAGTTATTGAGTCTTAAAATAATTGAGCAAATGGAACTTTTTGATTTGGTTATAGCCATTGGGGTATTACATCACCTGGATAATACTCATGCTGAAAATCTCTTCACTCTTGCCCAAAAAGCCTTAAAACCGGGAGGGCGTCTGATTACTATTGATCCCGTTTTTTATTCCGGGCAGTCCCGCTGGGAGCGTTATCTAATATCCAAAGACCGGGGGGAATTTGTACGCAGTGAGCAGGAGTACCGGAGTCTGATTCCCCAGGGTTTTAGTGCTAATAAAACCGTCATTCGCCGAGGATTGCTGCGTATGCCTTATTCCCTGATGTTTATGGAGTGTTGCAAATAATCCTGAAAGCTAATTCAAGCTTATATATCCATTAATGGGGGAGCTTTAATTGCATTTTGATTCGATCCTGGATAAGAACAGTGAAAAACAACAAAAACCCCAGAATGACCAGAAAGCCGGAATTCCACGGTCGTTTAAATGGGAACTGGGGATAGCGGTGCTTCTTTTTGCTGCAGCTATTATATGGGGTATCTGGCCTCTACTTGGAGCAGCCAATAATACTTATCCATATACTACTGACGGACTGGGACACTTAACCAGAATTGTATACCTGGCAGACAACATAATGGAAGGAAAATGGGTCAGCTGGTTCCCGTTCTGGTATAACGGCAGCACGGTAACCCAGTATTATCCTCCATTATCATTTATCCTGTTTTCCCTGGTACAAGTGTTTACACATAATATTATGCTTACCTTTAAAATAATGATATTTTTGTCTCAATTAATTGGTGCGCTGGGGGTTTGGTATTTTTGTTACCGCTTTATTGGGCCAAGAATAGGAGTGTTCGGGGGGATTTTATATGCCGTACAACCGTTCTTGCTGAGATCGGGATTAAATGGGGGTGAAATTGCGCAAATCCCTATTTTTGCGCTTACGCCGTGGTTTTTGTATTTTACTTTCTTGTTATTCGAAGAAAAAACCCGGTTAAGATGGTTATTGGTCAGTATTTGTGGTGCCTTGCTTATTGTTTCCCAATCCATGCATGCTTTTCTTATCAGTATATTGATAGGAATTATTATGCTGGTGATGCTGCTTGAGCGGCATATTATCCTGCGTGAATGCATTTGCTGGATTTTGGCAGTAGGCCTGGGGGCTGGATTGTTATCGTTTTGGATTGTACCTGGTACTACTCATCTGGAAAATGCCAGCATACCTTATCTATTGCCGGAAGCGAGTTCAGTATTTGCTGCCATGACTTCGTTTTTTTCTGTAGCAGCAAGAAACGGAAGCGGGTTTTATATTGGCAGCAGCATGCTGTTATTGGCTTGCATTTCCCTAATATTTTGGAGAAAGAGCAAGCTGGTATTGCCTTTACTAATAGCCATGCTGCTGGGGATAAGCCTATCATTTGGTGAAGCATTTCCTCTATATAAATATATTCCCCTGCATCAGTCTTTTATCCCGCGCAGGTTTTTAAGTTTTTCTGTTTTGGCAGCAGCCATATTAGATGTTTATGTGTTGAACGAACTTCTATTAAGAGCCAGACCTGGTTATATCCGGGAAATAACATATATTATTTTAAGTGGGGCAATAATAGTACTTTTAGCTATTGATATCAACCCCAGAGCTATGGAGACTCATAGCGATCAATTTATAGAATATCGTCAGGAGTTGAAGCTACTATCGATTAGCAATAATGCTTTTGAACAGGGACGTTTTTCATGGCTATATTCAGATGCATCACATATTGCATATTTCCCAATGATTAAAGGGCTTAATATGACCGATGGTTGGAGTATTGAAGGTACTCCGCATAATCGAGCTCTCTGGCAGCATAATACTGCTATCGCTGCCAATTGTAATGATTATATTATCAGGAACCTGCTCTTTTGGAATACCCGTTCAGCTTTTATAGACAATCGCTGGAAAAAGCTAATCGAGGGTTTGCAGGATAAGGGCTTTCGCTTAATCAAAGAGGATGACAAGAAAAGTATCCTTTTCAATCCGACTCCTTCCTCCTATTTCCTGCGGCAGGAGCGGGATGCATTGGTAATCGGTCAAGCGGCTATAAATTTTGAAATGTATTTTCCCTGGATGCTCCGGGGTTATTCCAGTTGTCTGGAAGATTATCCACGGGAGTATCTATCCGGATTCAAGTTGATATATTTAATAGAACCAGAAGTAAAGGATTTTACCAGCTTTCAAAGGATGGTGGAAGAGCTGGCTGAAGCTGACAAGGTAGTTATTGTGTCTATGGGACGAGGGGAAACCTGGCCTTTGCTGGATGTAATCCCCTATTGGGAAACGATTGAAAGTGATTACAGGTTAAAAACATGTGAAAATGCCGGGATAACAGGAGAAGCCTGGTTGGAAGCAGATCCGACCGGACAGGTTCCAGCCTTGGGAAATTTGGATGAAACCTGGGCGGTAATGCAGGGTGAGGATAGAGAGGTGCCTGCCATAGGCTATAAGGAGGTCAATGGACACAGGGTGTATTTTGTGGGTCTGGCTCTTGGGCAGCAATTAAACTCGGCTGATGGGGAGCAAATCCGTATGATGCTGGAACAACTGATGGACCTGGCTCATCCCAACAAAAGTATTGTTCCCCATCCCTTCCCGGTGTTGGAGGATGAGTGGCGTCATGATGGTTTCAGTTTCAGCTATGATTCCAGGGAGCCTAGGCCAGTTCTGGTTTCAGTTACCTATACCCCGCGTTGGAAAGCCTGGCTGGATGGAAAAGCATTGCCGGTTCAAAACATGGATAATCTGATTTATATCCAACTGCCGGCGGGAAAGCACCAGGTATCCTTTCACTATGGAATGAGCTGGGTGGGGAAATTGGGAATTGTTTTATCCCTGTTATTCCTGTTGCTGGTGGCTTTATTCTATTATTACTTTGATTATTTCGATTTGTTTTTTAATCACCTGCAGAGAAAAGTCCGCCATTATATTTCGCTTATTGGGGAGTAATGGCACAATTGTCAGGATGAGGCCCCCAATATTAGGGTTGGGGTTTGCGGTTGTTGGGCATTGTAAGAGGGCTCCAATAGTTACTTGAAGCCGGCAATATAAGTCTTAAGGATATAAAAGCTCTCTTTATAGCGCTCATGAAAGCTGGGCATATCCCAGTCTTTCCAGTTGTAGAGCAGAACTTCGCTTTTGCTGACTATTTGCGAATTTTTCGGATTAATACTAAGCAGTTGAAGGTTTAGACCCGGCGAAGTTATACTGCTGAACTCTCCAAGATTTTGACGATGGGGATAAACCCATACCTGGTGGCTGCTGGGGTCAGTGAAGCCTAGCATCATCCAGGGAATGCGGAATTCAATCAGCTTTTCTCCGCAATAATAATCACTCAGGCTGTTATAATTAGGGGAAGCAGGATGGCTGTTCCCGTGAAACAGTTTAGCTATTTCGATTTCTTCAAACGGAATGGTTTTTTGAGATGTTGGTAAATACAGTTCGCGGCTCAAGCATAATTTCCAGGGCAAGAAAAGCCCGTTGTTTTCCTGGCTTAAGGATTGATCAAAGGGAATCATTTTAAGTACCCGTCCATAAAGATAACTATGCTGGTCATAGGCACTGGCCACCATTAGTTTAGCTTCATCCCGGTCTTTGACGGTAAGCAAGAATTCAGCTCCTTCATCGAAGTAAGCATTGGATTGAGACAGGAACTTATTGCCTCCGGGCTGGTTGTCAAAGGCGATTAGAAGTTCTTCTTCATTCCAGTTCCACCCGGTGGGATTTTCTATGGCCAAATATAAATAGGCTTCATCACTGCTTGCCATAAGTTGGAGTCTATCACCGCCGGTGGTTTTCTCGGCTGCATTGATGCGCTCCCAATCGTCAATTTTTCCATCCAGATAAATGCGGTTGCTCTTTCCTGGTTCAACCGCTACCAGGCCGAAGTTTTCTTCATTGGTTAAACGGTTAAGCCACATAGGGCGTCTTTCGGATGGTATTTCCAGGCTCATGGTATTCCAGGTATGTTTGAACCATTCATCCTGCCAGGAAAAAACTATGCCGCCAGCCAGGTTTATATTTTTCATGGCCTTAAACATGGAGACAATCATCTGTCCTTGTTCCTTCTCATTATGCATGCCCTGGTTGCGTTCCAGAGGTCCCCGGTGGGCCATCCCCCTGGAAGATGGTACGCCAAATTCCGCGACCAGGAGCGGTATACCGGAGTGTTTTTCTTTCAATTCCAAGAGGTAAGCTTCATAAGGGTCTTTTTGCCCGTCCTTATTTAAGTAATCCAGGTAATCCTTCTGATAACGGAGACTGTCAGGATAGTAGGGGTAAACATGATAGGCAGCAAAATAGCCAGCCTCCCACTCACTGCTGGGAGTAATGTGCCGGGGGTTTACACTGACCAGATCTTCTTTTTCAAAAGGCTCATCCGGGTGAGAAAGCGGGTCAGTGGTGACCCAGTTGACAAAAGAAAGCGGGTGTTGCCAACCCTGCCTCGTTTCAGCCTCGGCCAGAATATCCAGAGACTGGGCCAGCCAAGCTTCAAAAGGGCTTGCTTCAGCTGTAGTAGAAAAATACTGGCCTTTAAACTGTTTTTTGTCCGGATGGTTTTGGTTTGTTTTGTCCACCATAAGGGGATCCCACTCCGAACCCAACATCCAGGCCATAAGGTAGGGGGCTGCATTAGTGGTATATATGCCGCTGGCTTTTCCCGGTACTCTTGGAATCTCGCCCAGCCCATATACGGCCTTTACCGCCAGTGCAATTTCCCGGTGAAACTTGTCAGTAATCTCAGGCAAATAGGCGTCCTGCAAGCTGATTAGTTCTTCTTCCGGAGACCAGATGCCCTGTATAAGCCAGAGTTTATTCCTGGCATCCTTATTGTGGTCAGCCAGGGCCTTATAAAAATGCGGTGGCAGAATGGTATAAACCCTTAAGGAATGGATACCCAAATCGTCCATTCCGGCAAACCAGCGTCGGTAATCATCATAGCTGGGGCTTAATTCTCCAGGATGATGACCTGCTGTGGTGGCTCCCAGGTTCACGCCGAAACGAAAGCTCTTATCCCATTTCCCATCAATATATAAACAGATATCTTCACCTTCCACCCGGCTAAGCATTTTTACTTTATCATCATTCTCATAAACCGTTGCTTGCTTTAAGGGCGAGGAACAGGCTGATAGTGTTAAGATAGTTAAGATAGTTAAGATAATGAAACAGAAGAAAAATGCTAGAATTATACGAAACCTTTTCAAAATAACTAACCTCCGGCAAATTTATACTTCCAGGAAGGCAAACAACTCGGCTTTAATCCTCTCCAGCTCTTCCGGGGTCCCGGCTTCGCAGCGTACTATTAGCTCCGGCCCGGTATTGGAGGCCCGAACCAGACCCCAGCCCCCGGGGAAGAGGATTCTGGCTCCATCTATGTCTATGACCTCATGGTGATTTCGGTAATGTGAGAGTACCCGCTCAACCACCGCGAACTTCTCGCTATCGCTGCTTTTAACCCGGAGTTCGGGAGTGGCATGGTAGCGGGGAACATCAGCCAGGAGCTCACTCAAGCTTTGCTCACTGTGGGACAAGATACGCAAGAGCCGGGCGGCAGCATAGAGAGCGTCATCATAGCCATAGTATTCATCCGCAAAAAACATATGACCGGACATCTCTCCGGTAAATACCGCTCCTATTTCTTTCATCTTGGCCTTAATAAGGGAATGACCGGTTTTATAAATAACAGGCTTGCCCCCCAGACGTTCTATCTCATCTATCAGGGACTGGGAGCATTTAACCTCTACTATGCAGTCCGTTCCTGGGTAGCTGGGCAGTATTTCCCGCCAGAAAAGGATCATCAACATATCTCCCCAGATAATATTACCCTCAGTATCCACCACCCCCAGGCGATCTCCGTCTCCGTCAAAACCTATGCCCAGGTCGGCCTCTTCCGCCTTGACCACCCGGATTAAATCCTGGCAGTTTTCAACCTTGACCGGATCCGGGTGGTGATTAGGAAAGCTGGGATCAGAATCACAGTAGAGCTCGACCACTTCACAGCCCAGTTCCCTGAACAGATGGGGAGCAATAAAACTGGCGGTGCCATTGCCGCAGTCCACCACCACTTTAAGCTGCCGCTCTCCCAGCTTTATCCTTTCCATAATATCTTGCCGGTAAGCCGGGCTAATATCATAGAAACTTAGATTCCCTTTTTTGGTACTGCTTATGAAATCTCCGGCTTCGGCTAAATCAGCTATTTTTAAAATATCTTCTCCATATATGGTGGAACTGCCCAGTAGCAGCTTGAAGCCATTATCCTCGCCTGGATTGTGACTGGCAGTTATCATCATCCCCGCGTCAATATCCAGGTGATGGGAAGCAAAATAAAACATGGGAGTAATTACCTCTCCTATGTCCACTACATCCAGGCCGGATGACAAGAGCGTTTCTACTACCAGTTCCCGAAAGCGAGGCGAAGAAAAGCGGTTATCGCGGCCTACAATTATCTTTTCCCGACCCTGCTCCTGTACATATCTCCCGAAAGCTCCGGCTATAGCCCTCACCGCAGCTTCATCCAAATCGGCACCTACCCTGCCTCTGATATCATACATACGAAAAATAGACCTGTTAATCATACTTATCCCTCCATTTATTCACTATTCTCACCGCTGCAACGAGGCAGGGGACTAGTTAATAGGATCCCGACCGCTTAGCACCCTGCGGGCACCACTGATGTTCGCTTCGCTCACTATTAAAGATGCACCCCGCGGGCACCACTGATGTTCGCTTCGCTCACTATTAAAGATGCTTGGGACATATTTCATCTCGTTATATCCGGCAGGACTTAAGCTCGAAAAACACCGCGTTTTGGATGAATGGTGCTGCCACGACATAACAGGGATTGTCATCCCGCTGTACCTCTTTTGCTATATGGTTAATGTAGTCTTCGTTCCGGTAAAGTAGTTCAAAGCGCAGACCTTCGGCCTCAACAGCCTGTTTAATGAGATTTAGGTCCTTGTCAGAAGAGAGGTCCGGCTCTTCTAACTGTACTATCGTTCTTACTCCTAACTCAGCCAATGTACGCAATTCAGCTGCTTCAGGCTGGTGGCCTAGCAGCAGCCGTTCAGTAATAATATCTACTTTATGTCCGCCGATTGATGCTGGAATATCATCCCGCTTAAGCCCATAGTAGCGGCTACTCAGTATGGAAGCCATCTGACTGTAGTAATCCGGGGAAGGGAAGCCATAGAAAAAGCATACTCCCGTAGTCCTGGGCAAAGCCTGGATATGGCTAGCCGCTGCGGCAGGAGAGATATTCTTATCCAATTCCAGTGCTTCCATATGGGTGATACCGGCCTTTTTAAGTCTATCCATCTCTCCAGGAGCAGGCTGGGGTCCCAGAAATAGATTATAGCTTACTCGAAACACCGCTCCCCCTTGCAGCTGTTCCGGGAAAGGCTTGCCCATATGTTCTAAGTCTCCGCCCCGTAGCAACCCATCCAGTAAAAGGTTTTTTTCCGTAATGAGAAAACCATGTATATAGATTTTATGCTGGCTGTTGGTAATATATTGGGCCAGTTCCAGCAATCCCTGGTAATCATTGCCCTGCTTCCGTACTGGCATAATGGTATATTTCAAGCCCATTTCCTGACAATTTTTCTCTTCGCGTTTTATCCATTTCAGATCCCCGGTGTTTTCCGGATCGAGGTCTGCAATAATCTCCTTAAATTGACCCCTTTGAATCAGATGAAACCACTCTTCATCGGTGGGATAAGGACCCATTATGATGCGGCTGTCCTGATAAAAATATAATTTACCCCGTTCCAGCTTGGTCTTGTAGATGCATTCCTGGGTTTCCTCGTTTTCCGGCTCTTGTCCCATCAAGACCCGTTTAATCAGATCGGCCCGGTGTTTGCCCAGATAACAGTGAACATAATAGCGTTTATCCCCCGACTCCGCTAATTCCATGGCCCGCTGGATGGATTCCTGATTTTCGCTGACCCAGGGGAGCATCGGCAGGGAGTGTATGGTGACGCCCACTTCTTTTCCGTGGTCAATCTCTTGTTCCAATAGTATTTTTTCAAATGGAATCAGGGGGCTTAATAGCGAAATAACCCCGTCATAACCCTCGGCTTTAAGCTCCCGCAAACGAAGCTTATCGGGATAAGGGCCAAAAGCATAGCGTTCGCCCGGTTCTGATACTGTACCCTGAAGCCGGGCTATTACCGGACTTCCAGTGGTTAATAGGAAGTAAAAAACTACCGCAGCCATCAAGAACAAAATCCCCAGGATTAGATATATAAACGATGTTGGCGGTTTTTCCCGGCTCAATACTTTTTTGAAAAAGCAGCGGGTAACCCAAGCGGTGCTTAAGGCCCACAAGATTATAATACTGGTCATAGCTATGTTGATAAGGGTTTGGGAAGTTCCTTTCTGGGCCAGTAGTTCCTCTACGGGGACATTTACCAGAAAAAGAAAGCCCACACCCAGCAAGAAACCCGCCAGACTCATAAACAGCCCGGTTAATACCAGCAGCCTGGCCCTGGACATACTCTCCCCTCCAATAGTAATCATTCTATTTACGAGATGAAATATATCCCCCGCATCCATAATAGTGAGCGAAGCGAACATCAGTGGTGCCCGCAGGGTGCATCTTTAATAGTGAGCGAAGCGAACATCAGTGGTGCCCGCACGGTGCTAAGCGGTCGCCTATTAACAAAACAGGTAGCGGGTTCTAATCCCCCACCTCGTTGCAGCGCTGTGTTGCAACTGCTCCGCAGTTTCTTCCGATGCTATAAAGGTTTTATGCAGGATTCAGGCTATTATTCCGCAGGGCGATTAGTTATTTCTACCAGTAATGATAGCAAGTAGAAGCATTATTGGTCAAACGAAACCTTAATCCTTACTTTTTAATATCCCCATACCTTACAAGAAGAACTTAAGTGCCTGACAGCATATAGTTTTGATATTAATAGTACAATCTTTTAAGTAAAAAGGAATACAAGTATATTTATGGAATAACGATATTATAAGCAAAGGAGGGGTTAGAAATGAGATTTTACCATAGTTTGCGGTTTAAATTATTAATAGGGATACTACTACTTTGTTTCCTGGCCTCGATTGGCCAAAGCCTGGTTTCTTTTTGGAGTGGGAAAAATGTTCTAACTACTGAAATAACCAGTAAGTGCCAGCAAATAGCGGAATCAACCAGCCAGGTAATCGATACCTATTTTGCCGGCAAGCTGGAAAAGCTCGATACCCTTAGCAAAATTAGTTTGATAAAGAATATGCAGGAAGAAGAGATTATCCCCGCTCTTAAGGGAATCATGACAGCTGAGTATGACAATATCTATGTAATATGGCCAGATGGTTCCACCGTAACTGACAAAGGAGAAAGGCCTCAACTGGCTGACCGGGATTATTTTAAACTGGCTATAAAGGGCCAAGCCAATATTGGCACACCAGTTTTTTCTAAAACCACCGGCAATATGGTGGCACCGATTGCAATGCCCATTTTCCAGGGGCAGCAAATAGTGGGGGTCTTGGGAGCAACCTTAAAAATTCAAGAATTAATTGATGTGGTTAACCAGGTTAAGATAGGTGACACCGGTTATGCCTATTTGATTGATCGGGAGGGAATTTTTGTAGCCCATCCCCAAAGCGAGTTTATCCTGGAGAGCAACCAGTTCGAGCTAGGAGAAGAACTGGCTGCCATAGGCCAGAAAATGATTGCCGGGGAGTCCGGGATAGTAAATTACAAATATGAAGGAATGGAAAAATATATGGCCTATGCTCCGGTTAAGAGCAATGGATGGGCTTTGGGTGTAACTGTACCCGTAAAAGAAGTAAATCAGCCTTTGAACGATATGATGCAAAAAATTATTCTGATTACTGTGGCAACTCTAGCTCTGGCTTTCTTGATAATCTGGTTTTTAAGCGGGAGCTTTACCCACCCGGTTCTGGCCATGGTGGGTATTACCGAACGGCTATCGCAAAGGGATTTAACCCAGGAGATAAAAAGCAATGATTCCTCGGAAATAGGTCTGCTGATGAATTCCCTGGGGGAAATGAATGATAATCTCCATCAAGTTCTGGGGCAGATGGCTGCCAGTGCGGAAAGATTGGCAGGGCTGGCAGATGGTCTTTTCAGCAGTGCCGAGCAGAGTGGCAAGGCTTCCGAGCAGGTGCATGCCAGTGCTGAGGAAGTAGCGCGGGCCGCGGCTACCCAGGCGGAAGACGCCCAGAAAACCAGTGTGTTAAGCCGGCAAGTGGGAATGGCCATGCAAAATGTAAGCCAGGCCACGGAGGATATGTCGCAACAATCTATACATTTTAAAGACATAGTAGCCCAGGCTACTGGCTTGATGTTGCAGCAAAAGGAGAAGATGGATCAGACCGTGGAAAGCACGGTTAATGTCTCCGAGGTGATAATGGACTTGGACAACAAAACCCAGGAAATTGGGGAGATTATAAGTGTTATTACCAATATAGCCGGGCAAACCAACCTTCTCGCACTTAATGCGGCTATAGAAGCTGCCCGGGCAGGAGAATCTGGCCGAGGTTTTGCCGTAGTAGCGGAAGAAGTCCGGAAACTAGCCGAGGAGACCGGTAGTGCTACCCTGAATATTGGCAACATCATAAGCGAAGTACAGGCAGGAGTAGAACGAGTAGTAGCAGAAGTCCAAAAGGTAGAGAAGCAAGTCAGGGAGCAAGGAAGTTCTCTGGGAGAAAGTGTGGGAGCCTTTAGAGAAATAGAAAACGGAGCCGGGAAGATGGATAACTCTATTCAGGATATATCGGCTACTTTTGAGGAAATTGTAGCCTCGGCTGATGAGATTATACAGGCTATAGAAAACATTTCTGCCGTAACCCAGGAGTCGGCAGCATCGGCTGAAGAAGTAACTGCCATAAGCCAGAACCAGTTGGCGGCAGCCCAGAATATAGTACAGGTTAGCCAGGAACTGGAGACCCTGGCCGCAGAATTAAAAAAGGTTACCGGTACTTTCATACTCAGGTAGGGAACGACCCCTGAATCAGGTATGACAGGGGACGGGGTTGTTGACACATTCGCTAGCGATTGTGTCAACAACCCCGTCCCCTTTTATCTGCTTTTATCTGTTCTTGATACAAGCGCTACCCCGTCTCCTTTCTTCTGCGGGTTTTTTTAGATAGTTTCTATTAAAAAAGGAATTATTGAGCACTCTGTCGAATAAAGCTGTAATTTTAAAGAGAGGAAAATCAGAAGTCGATATTTTAATATAGCTGTCTATTATATAGAGAAAGACAAAAAGCGGGGGAAAGAATAATTTAAAAAGGGGTGAGAGAAAAAGTTTTATAGAAAGATAAAAAGGGGTGGGGGAATTGAAATTTACGCAAAGTCTGAAATTCAACTTTCTGCTTTGGATTCTGGGGGCTTTTTTTCTGGCCTCTATCGGACAAAGTTTGGTTTCCTACTGGAGCGGAAAGGATATATTGATCCAGCAGATCCAGGAGAACTGTACCCAAATAGCCGATGCTACGGGTGATGAAATAGATGCCTGGATAGCGGGGAAATTCAGCGAAATGAGCACCCTGGCCAAGTTGGATGAGGTAAAGAATATGGATGCGGAGCGTTTACCCGCTCTACTGAGCGGCTTGATGTCTGCTGACCATGATAATCTCTATGTGGTCTGGCCGGATGGCACGGTGGTGGGTGATACAGGCCGCCAGGACTTCAAGCTGGATGAGCGCAACTATTTCAAACTGGCCATGGCGGGAAAGGCCAACATCGATACCCCGGTGATATCCAAGGCTACCGGCCATCTGGTGGCCCCTGTTGCCGTTCCCATTTACCAGGGAGACAAGGTGGTGGGGATTATGGGTGCCACCATCAAGGCAGAGAAGATAACAGAGATTACTTCTCAGGTTAAGGTGGGAGAAACCGGCTATGCTTATCTGATTAATAAAGAAAGTACTTTTGTGGCTCATCCCAATAAAGACTTTATACTGCAAAAAAAGCTCTCTGATGATGCAGAGGGAATGGGGGATGTAATCAACCGGATGAGCGCTCTGGAGACGGGAATAGCGGAATATAAATTCGATGGTATAGCCAAGTATATGGCCTATCATCCGGTAGAATTAGCCGGATGGTCCCTGGCGGTTACGGTTCCGGTCTCTGAGGTCACCCAGCCTCTGGATAATATGCTGCACAAGATGATTATGGTAACGATAGTTACCTTGCTGCTGTTGAGCATTATTGTCTGGTTTGTTACTGGCCGCTTGACCAAACCCATATTGGGGATGGTGGATATTACCACGCGCCTGTCACAGAGGGATCTGACTCAAGAAATCGCGAGTAAGAATCGCTCGGAGATAGGGCTTTTGATGAACTCGCTGCGAGATATGAATGAGAACCTAAACACGGTGCTCAAGCAAATGGCGGGGAGTTCAGAGCGCCTGGCCAGTGTATCCGAGGATCTGATGCAAACCGCCCGGCAAACGGGGCAGGCTTCGGAACAGGTCAGCGCCAGTGCTGAAGAGGTAGCTCGGGCAGCCACGGCTGAAGCCGAAGACGCCCAGAAGACCAGTGAACTGGTACAACAGGTGGGGCTGGCTATGCAGAATGTGGGGAGCACTACTGAGGGCATTTCCAGCCAATCTCTCAACTTCAAGAGTATTGTGGGACGGGTTACGGGCTTAATGTTGCGCCAAAAGGATGAGATGGATCTTACCGTTAACAGCACCGTAAATGTAGCTGGGGTAATTGAGGAACTGAGCAATAAAACCCAGGAAATCGGGGAAATAATTAATGTAATTAACAATATTGCCGGCCAGACCAATTTGCTGGCCCTTAATGCTGCTATTGAGGCGGCCCGAGCTGGTGAAGCCGGGCGTGGCTTTGCCGTAGTGGCAGAGGAAGTGCGCAAGCTGGCGGAGGAGACCGGCAGCGCCACTTTGAATATAGCGGCCATTATAAATGAGGTTCAGGCCGGGGTGGAACGGGCAGTAGCTGAAGTTGACAAGGTAGAGAAACAAGTACGGGAACAGGGAGTATCGCTGGGAGAAAGTGTGGATTCTTTCCGGGAAATTGAGCAGGGAGCAGTAGAGATAGATAACGCAATTCAGGATATATCGGCTACTTTTGAAGAACTCCTGGCTTCAGCCGATGAAATGACTCAGGCCATTGAAAATATCTCGGCCGCTACTGAGGAATCAGCGGCATCTGCTGAAGAAGTCACCGCCATTAGCCAGAATCAGCTGGCTGCCGTACAAAATATTGTCGCTGTCAGCCAGGAATTGGAAAAACTGGCCGTAGAACTTAAAAAAGTTACCGATACTTTTAAACTGAAATAAAGGGTATATCGCGGGGACGGTTTGTCCCCGCTCACCACTCGAACCAATCTCAAAAAAAAAAGTCCACCGTATGGTGAACTATTTTATTCAAGGAGGTAGTTAATCCATAGGGCCTCCTTCCCAGTATTGCCTGATTTTGCGGAGAGCATATCCCCCGAAAAAAAGTCCATTTAAAAAGGCAATGGGAATAGCCATAGCTCCAAACCAGTGAAATTTTTGCCGCATATCTTCTTTTCCATCGCTTGTTCTATATCTAGTCACATCTATCCCTCCTTTAAGGATATTTTGAGCGAAAGAGCTGAGAATTATTTAGGTTATTATTCTCATCTCTTGCTCATCAAGGAAGGAAATACTTTGAACCCCAAAAGATATAGAAGAGTACCGCCAATCAGCAAAATTAATAAAAGACTTATAATTTTCACAAACATTATCATCACCTTAAAATAATTTGTGATGAAACAGAAAAATTTATTCAATAGATTTACTGTCTAAGCACTTAAGCTAGAGGTTCTTTTTAAGTTCCCTTATCTGTCTTTCTGAAAGCACATTCTTGACCAGATAGGAAGGATTTTTGGACAGGTCAAGCTCGTAAGGAGTAAGCAATTTCCAGTTCCGGTCATAGAGCATTCTTACTACGGGCAGGGCCGGACTCTTGCGGTTGATGTCGATCACCATGCACAGTTCACCGGTGTTGAGTTCAAGCAGGCTTCCCAGAGGATATATTGCAATATTATTTAGAAATGCCTTAACACACTGCGGATCAAAAAAAAGGCCCGTCATTCGTTTAAGGATACTTATAGCCTGGGTAACCGAATAGGCTGGACGATAAGGCCGGTCAGCCACCAGGGCATCATAGACATCAGCTACAGCTACTATCCTGGCATATTCGTGTATCTCTTCACCTGACAGTTGACGGGGATATCCCTGGCCATCCCAGCGCTCATGATGTTGAAAGGCGATGTGAGCGGAAAGAAGGGAAAGAACATTGTACTTCCTGAGAATATCAAACCCAAGGCCTGCATGCCGCTTAATTTCTGCAAATTCTTCCCGGCTAAGGTCATCGGGTTTATTGAGAATGTTTTTGTTTATCTTTATTTTGCCTATATCATGAAGCAAGGCGCCTACACCCAATTCCTTGAGCTGGCTTCGTTCATAATTCAGACTAATGCCACTCATTATCGAAAGAACACCTACATTTACCGAATGAGCATAAGTATAATCATCAAATGAACGAATATCTGATAAATTGACCAGGGTATTGGGGTTAGCTATTATTTCGTCAATTATTTCGTCTACGGTGTTTTTTACAGCATGCAAATTAAGTTGGTGTTTCTTTTCCAACAAATTAAAGCTTTCCTTGAGGGTTCTTATTGCTTTTAAACGAGTCTTTTCAGAAATTATATCGCTTACGGCATCTGATTCATCAAAAAGCTCATCTCGTATATAAACTGACATAACGCCTGCCTTTTGCAAGCCATGGATATATTTCTCGTTGAGTTCGACTCCAGCGTGTAAAAGCACCCTTTCTTCACTGTTAAATATGGCTCGTGCTACTATCATTCCCGGATCCAATTCATATATAGAAACCCTGCGCATAAAAATTCACCTGTTTTAATAATTTACCTGGTAAGGAGCATACCAGTGCCTGTAAGGGGAAGTTCGTAAGCTGCATCTGGGAAATGGAATAAAAGTTAGATTTATGTAAATATATCATATATGATATGCAGCTAAACCGGGTATTGGATAATTCGACTTTTTTTAAAGACTTCCTGCTCATATCCTAAATATTAAACAATTATTATAGTTTACCAGAATGCGGTATTTAGGTAAAGCTCAGTTTTTTACCCACTGTCGGGCATTTATTCTTATTTGCGATGAAGAGAGTAAAATGATAAATTACTAGTAAAAGCAAAACAGAGGAGAAACATGAAAAAGAAAAGACAAGTAGCTTTTCCCAGGGCCATATTAAAAAACTTGGCAGATGAGATAAAAAAAATGGCAGGCAGCAATGAAGGACGGCTCTTTATTCTGGAAATGGTTGAAGAAATCCCTTACGATATTCGTGCCCAGGTTATTGAAGGCTTGTCAGCTTTTTATGAAGATGAGATAGTGGAATTCTTTCAGCTGTTAAAAGCGGAATACGGTAGTGAAATGGAATCTCTATGTGCTCGAGCTTTAGAAAAATTCAGCATGGCTGGCCTGGACATAAGTTCACCCGTATTTTTCCAAGGATCCTTGTTAAAAGCTTACGCCACTTGCAGCCGCCATACCGGAAGGCTGAGCCTTGATATTGCCTGGAAAGCTTCTGGAAAAGGGGTTCATGTTGAGTCTTTTTACCTGACCTTTAATGCGGATGGCTTACATAGTTTTTTCCTGGTGGAAAATATGCCCCTGGCCCAGTTTGAGCATGACCGCCAGGTTTTGGGAGAGATGGTGGAATTAAATTTTGACGAGGCTTCTCTCTTAATTTCGCAGGCCTTTGCTCTAAATCTTCGTCATATGAGTCGACCTTCGGTTGGTAGATTCTTATACCAAAAATACTTGAGTCATAGCACCACAATTAGTGAAATTCAGGAAAGAGAACTTTTGCATAAAATATCCCCCCGGCTCACACCACGACAACTGGTAAACAGCTTCTTTTATGCTTTGAAATATCAAGATTTAAGCTATATTCTATCCTTGATAAGTGCCAGCCATACCCCTCAAGCTTTACAGCAATTTGATGGTTTTTTAAAGCTGGGGAAAACACTATTGGAAGGGCAGGTTGAGGAGGTTTACGCTTCCGGCAAACATGCCAGAGTAATCGCTTCTTCTCTTGGTCTAAAGGATCATGAACTAGAGCAGCATTCCTATTGTTTTTATTTAGTAAAAGTAGAATCAGGCCACTGGTCTATTGTAGATATTCAAAGCTTGCCGCCTCAGGCAAAAACCAGGACCATCCTTACCAATCCCCTCGAAGCCAATGTCTTTTGCCGGGTATACGAAATAACGGACATGGACGAGTTTTTCCTGGTTCTCGACAAAATAGACAACATAAGGGAGATGGAAGAGCTTCCTTATGGCATTCATATGCGACTAACCTGTTTTGAAGACAATTTTAACCATGGGGTATCTTTTTTTACCGGGGTAATTGCAGACATGATAATTAATGGTGATGAGTTTGTAGTCATATCCCGCGAACAATCAACTGTAGCGGAAATCCATAAGCTCTTTATTTCTTTCTCGGGCATTCCGGTTATTTATCGAGGAGAGTATGAAGTCAGCCTCTTAAAAGCTTACCGCTATCTGGGTGGTAATTATGTTTACTTTGAAGATGTTTTAGTTGATGAAGAGGGTGAACAGGTATTTGATGATGGTATGCGTTTCATCAGTGCTCGCTACCTGGTAAAGGATTACAAGAAGGTTTGGCAGAGAATGGGAGAATTATCTCTGGTAGAAATTGAGACAACGGTTGATTACCGGGTTTATTACCAGTTGGAAGATCGAAACGGTGCCCCGGCGTTTTTCGCTGAGTATATTTTGGGTCCAAACTGGTTAAGCATTTCTGCGTTTGGTGAGCTTGATCTCAACCAAGCCCGGCAAAGCTTGGAAAAAGAGATTTATGAATACCTGGAGTATGATGGTATGGAACTGAAAACAGAAGGTTTCTTCGACATCTTGAGCAGTGAGATTAGCAGGGAAAATCCCGGCTTAGAAAAGGCCTTGAAAGAAATGTACCTTAATAAATGGTATAATTCCCATCTGTCTACCTTAAGTGGAATGAGTCCATCTGAAGCCTCTCAGAGCGAAGAGGGCAAAAGATTACTGTGGACCATGTTCAAGAAAATAGGACAGCGAGAGAAGAAAGGCCTGGTGCCTGGCCAACAAAAAAGGATTAACCTGAAGGAATATATGCGCAAAGTTGAGCAAGGGAAAGAAGGGAAAATTTAAACAGCATATTGACAGCATCTAATACTTTCAATATACTTTTAAGCATCGGGAGAAACTGCGGAGCAGTTTCAACACACCGCTGGAACCCGACCGCTTAAAGAAGCACCCTGCGGGCACAACTGATGTTCGCTTCGCTCACTATTAAGGATGCGGGGGACATATTTTGCCTCGTTATAGATAATTAAATATTTGCAAATAGGCAATGAAGGGAACGGACATATGAAATCACTTGATGAAAGAGAGCCGGGCAAGGTGAGAGCCGGTACAAAATTTCATGTGGTGCTCATCCCGGAGTCGCTATCTGAAAGGCTATGAGCTGAGTAGGTGTTGCCGGATAAAGGTGTCCGTTAAAAACCTGGCATTATTAGGATTAATATGCTGCAAGAGGCCACATCCCCCGATGTGGCAAGCAGGGTGGTACCGCGGGAAGCTCCCTCTCGTCCCTGGTGGGGAAGAGAGGGTATTTTTGTATTCTTTTTTAAATCTGACTAACCCCCCATGGCTCGAGACCAATGATTTAAAGTGAGTTTAGTAGGGGCTTGAATAGTAAGATCTAGTAGGAAAAAACTTAAACCCCTTACCCCTCACTCCTTACTTTTCTTGCTATCCCCCCATGGCAGGGGCATTGTTTTTTATCTTTTTGTAATGACTTTAAATAAAAAATAAATAGGAGTGTTAGTGATGGGATTAAAGATTTACCTTGATGGAAAGTTTGTGGATGAGGAAGAGGCCAGGGTATCGGTTTTTGACCACGGTTTTCTCTATGGTGACGGCGTTTTCGAAGGAATCAGGGCTTATCATAACAGTGTATTCCGTTTAAAGGATCATGTTGATCGCCTTTATGATTCAGCCAAAGCCGTGAATATGGAGATCCCGGTAAACAAGGAACAAATGACGGAGATAATTCTGGAAAGCTGCCGCCAAAATGGTTTAAAGGATGCTTATATCCGGGTGGTTGTTTCCCGGGGCAAAGGCGACCTGGGTCTTGATCCCCGCAAGTGCTCGGTCCCCACAGTCGTATGTATTGCATCTTCGATAAGCATCTATCCGGAAGAGATGTATGAGAAGGGTCTGGATGTCATTACCGTACCTACCCGCCGGAATGGCCCGGAAGGGGTTAATCCGCGCATTAAATCACTAAATTATCTTAATAATATTATGGCCAAAATAGAAGCTAATATGGCAGGTGTGCCTGAGGCCATTCTGCTTAACCAGGAAGGCTATGTAGCTGAATGTACCGGAGATAATATTTTTATGGTAAAGAACGGGATACTAAAGACCCCCGCCATTCACCTGGGCCTCCTGGAAGGAGTAACCCGCAACGAAGTAATTGCTATAGCCCGAAAAGAAGGCATTGAGGTGCAGGAAACCACCTTTACTCGCTATGATCTTTTTGTAGCGGATGAGGTATTCTTAACCGGTACGGCAGCGGAGTTGATTCCCGTAGTAAAAGTAGATGACAGAGTAATAGCTGATGGTAAACCGGGACCGATATTCCATAAACTACTGCAGCAGTTTAGAGAAATCGTTAAAGAACCTGAAGCCTTGATCTTTAAATAAGCATGATACGGTTCGGGGTTGTTTCATAAATAAGTTCTGCCGGCCCTGAATTTTATTCACTGATGTAATGGCAAACTACTTTTTATGGCATAAGGATTGCAAAATACTAATAGTTTCTTTGCAGTATAATAATTTACTGCACTATCACCAGTTTTATGTAAGCCTTTTGAGGAGGTATAAAGCATGAAAAGCGACAAGGTGAAAAAAGGTCTGGAAAAAGCGCCCCATCGTTCACTTTTCAAAGCTCTGGGCTTGACTGACGAGGAGATAGATCGTCCCCTGGTAGGCATAGTCAATTCCCGGAATGAAATAGTACCCGGCCACATTAACCTGGATAAGATTGCGGAGGCAGTAAAAGCCGGTGTGCGTATAGCCGGGGGAACTCCGTTCGAGTTTCAGACCATTGGAGTTTGCGACGGTATTGCTATGAATCATATAGGGATGAAGTATTCCCTGGGCAGCCGGGAATTGATTGCTGATAGTGTGGAAGTAATGGCAACGGCGCACGCTTTTGATGCTCTGGTGTTTATCCCTAATTGCGACAAGATTGTTCCTGGTATGTTAATGGCGGCAGCCCGTTTAAATTTACCCTCCGTTTTTGTTAGCGGCGGTCCCATGTTGGCAGGTACTATTAAAGGTAAAAAGCTAAGCCTAACCCAGCTTTTTGAGGGAGTAGGAGCAGTGGCTGCCGGGCGCATGAGCCTGGAGGAACTCCAGGTAATGGAAGAATGCGGCTGCCCCACCTGTGGCTCTTGTTCCGGCATGTTTACGGCCAATTCCATGAATTGTCTTACGGAAGCTCTGGGTATGGGTCTGCCGGGTAATGGAACTATACCGGCGGTATTTTCTGAGCGCATCCGGCTGGCCAAGCAAGCCGGTATGAAAGTAATGGAGCTCTGGGAAAAGAATATATGCCCCCTGGATATCATGACCCCGGAAGCGTTTCAGAACGCGATTTGTTTGGATATGGCCATTGGATGTTCCACTAATTCTGTATTACACCTCTTGGCTATAGCAGCGGAAAGCGGGGTAAAGATAGATCTGGAGATGTTTAACCAATTGAGTGCAACTACCCCGCACCTCTGCAAGCTTAGCCCGGCTGGGGAGCATCATGTGGAGGATTTTTACCAGGCGGGTGGAATACAAGCCCTATTTAATGAGTTGGATAAAAAAGATTTGATAAACCGGGAATGTATTAGCGTAACCGGCCGCAGTATGGGCGAAAATTTTGCGAATTCATCAGTCCGTGATTATTCGGTAATTCGTCCCCTGCATGAGCCCTACAGTGAAAGCGGAGGACTGGCTATACTCTTCGGCAACCTGGCCCCGGAAGGAGCCGTAGTAAAGAAGGGGGCAGTAGCCCCGGAAATGATGGAGCACGAAGGGCCGGCCCGGGTATTTAACAGCGAGGAAGAAGCGGTGGAAGCCATACTGGACAACCGGATCAAAGCCGGTGATGTAATAGTTATCCGCTATGAAGGACCACAGGGGGGACCGGGGATGAGGGAAATGCTGACCCCAACCTCGGCTATAGCTGGAATGGGTTTGGATAAGGAAGTGGCCCTTATTACTGATGGCCGCTTTTCTGGCGCTACCCGGGGAGCTTCCATTGGCCATGTATCACCTGAAGCTGCTGCTGGAGGCTTGATAGCCCTGGTAGAGGAAGGAGACCTTATTCGAATAAATATTCCGGCCTGCCGGCTGGAACTCCTGGTAGATGAGAGAACTCTTGGGGAGAGGAAGCTACTCTGGAAAGCACCGGAGCCCCGAATAAAAACTGGATATATGAGGCGATATGCCAGGATGGTACAATCAGCCAGTACCGGGGCCGTATTTAAAAACTAACCCATTATAACTGGTAATAATAGCGGGCCATCGAAAGCCCGCTATTGTTTTATCCGATGACTAACTCGCTCTAAGACTCCCGCCTCTATAGGCGGGAGTAAGAGCGACTAAGCTTCAGGTGGAGTTAAAACTCCACCTGAAGCAAGTCTTACTTTATAGAAAATAAAGCGGAGGTGAGCCAGGTGAAATTAAAAGGAGCCGAGATTTTACTGCAGTGTTTGCAAAAGGAAGGAGTGGATACCGTATTTGGTTACCCGGGTGGAGCGGTCTTACCCATTTATGATGCCCTGTACAAATCAGAGATCAGGCACATCCTTTCCCGGCATGAACAAGGAGCCGCCCATGCTGCCGATGGTTATGCCCGGGCAACTGGCCGGGTAGGTGTTTGCATAGCAACCTCAGGTCCCGGAGCAACCAATCTGGTTACCGGAATAGCTACTGCCTACATGGATTCGATCCCCCTGGTCTGTTTTACCGGACAGGTTGGAACCTCTTTAATCGGTAGAGATGCCTTTCAGGAGGCGGATATAACCGGTATAACCCTTCCTATAACGAAACATAATTACCTGGTGGAGAAGACGGAAGATCTAGCTCGAATAGTAAAGGAAGCCTTTTATATTGCCCGTACCAACCGGCCTGGTCCGGTGGTGGTTGACCTGCCTAAAGATGTAATGGAAAGAGAAATAGATTTTGACTACCCGGAAGAAGCCATAAACATCAGGGGTTACCGGGTAGTAAAGGGATACAATTCCAACCAGGTGATTACCGCCGTAGACTATATTCAAAAAGCCCGCCGCCCGGTAATCTATGCCGGCGGAGGAGTTATTTCTTCAAATGCGGCGGAAGAGCTGAGAGAACTGGCGGAGAAAAGGAAAATACCGGTTACCACCACCTTGATGGGGATGGGGGGATTTCCTGGCAACAGCTATCTCTCCTTAGGGATGCTGGGCATGCATGGGACCCGATATGCCAATTATGCCATTGGTGAGTGTGACCTGCTTATAGCGGTAGGAGTACGCTTCGATGACCGGGTTACCGGTAAGATTGATACCTTTGCCCCCCATGCACGGGTGATTCATATTGACATAGATGCTGCTGAAATTGGGAAAAATGTGGAGGTGGAAGTCCCCATCGTTGGGCAGGTCAAGGAAGTGCTGGCGGCTATCAACCAGCGGCTTGAAGCGATCGAATTGGAGGAATTAAGCGAATGGCATGAAACCATCGACCGCTGGAAAGAGGAATATCCCTTACGCTACGGGGATTCCTCCGAAGGAAGGATAATGCCCCAGCATATAATCGAAGAAGTCTATTCTCTAACCCAGGGGGAAGCCATTATCTGTACTGAAGTAGGGCAGAACCAGATGTGGGCCGCCCAGTATTATCAATATAAGCACCCTCGCAGTTTTTTAAGTTCCGGGGGACTGGGTACCATGGGTTATGGATTCCCGGCCGCCATCGGCGCCAAAATTGCCCGTCCCGAGCTGCCGGTTATAGATATCGCTGGTGATGGCAGCATTCAGATGAACATACAAGAATTAGGTACCGCAGTACAGTACCGGCTTCCTATTATTATCTGTATTTTAAACAATCATTTCTTAGGTATGGTTAGACAGTGGCAAGGTTTATTTTATGGTGGCCGTTATTCCTATACGGATATGAGCCACCAGCCGGACTTTGTAAAAGTAGCTGAAGCCTATGGGGCCATAGGCCGGCGTATCAAAGAAGCGTCCCAAGTTAGGGAAGCTCTGGAAGAAGCCCTGAAAGTTAAAGATCGTCCGGTAGTTCTGGATTTCTGGGTTGAGAGAGAGGCTGATGTCTATCCCATGGTACCACCAGGTGGATCCCTTATGAATATGCTGGGGGGTGATTGATCATGAAGAAACATACCTTGGCGGTTACCGTAGAAAATCGTCCTGGGGTCCTTACCCGGGTCACCACCATGTTCCGCCGGAGAGGCTACAATATTGAGAGCCTGGCGGTTGGGGCCACGGAAAACCCGGCGATTTCCCGTATCACCATAGAAGTTACCGGAGATGAAAGGATAATCGAACAGGTAACCAAGCAGTTATATAAACTGGTTGAAGTAATTAAAATAAACGATCTTACCGATGCCCGGTCAGTAGACCGCGAACTGGTTTTAATCAAAGTAAAAGCCGATAACAGTGTCCGGGCTGATATTGTACAGATAGTGGATATATTTAGAGCCCGTATAGTAGACATTGGCCGGGATTCACTGATAATAGAAGTCACCGGAGATTCCAGAAAAATCGAAGCTATAGAGGATTCCCTCCGCGCTTTCGGGATAATCGAAATGGTGCGAACCGGCAAGATTGCCATGATTCGCGGAGGCAAGTGAATGCCACCAAAACTATCTGAAAATGTTGAGGGTACTTAAGAAGTGAGAGAAATCAACTAAAATCACCCCTCACCCCTTACCCCTCACTTTTAAAAATTAAGGGAGGTTATTTTAATGGCTAGAATGTTTTATGATGCAGATGCCAATCTGGAGAATCTGAAGGGAAAGACCATAGCAGTTATGGGATTTGGTTCCCAGGGACACGCCCAGGCCCAAAACCTTAAAGAGAGTGGGCTCAATGTCATTGTGGGCCTAAGGAAACCTTTTGACGAAGCCAGCGAAAAAGAATGGAATGCCGTAATCGCCGCCGGAATAACCCCGATGAGTGTGGCGGAAGCGGCGGAAGCAGCGGATGTAATCCAGATACTGCTCCCCGACGAAGTGCAGGCCCGGGTCTATAATGCGGAAATCAAGCCTTACCTTAAAGCAGGAAATGCCCTGGGCTTTTCCCACGGATTTAATATTCACTTTGGCCAGATTGTACCCCCGGCTTTTGTGGATGTATTTATGGTAGCCCCCAAAAGCCCCGGGCATTTGGTACGCCGTATGTATGTAAAAGGGGCCGGGGTTCCCGGCCTGGTAGCAGTGCAGCAGGATTATAGCGGGAAAGCAAAAGACCTGGCCCTGGCCTATGCTTGCGGTATTGGCTGTACCCGAGCCGGAGTAATTGAAACCAGTTTCCAGGAAGAAACCGAGACCGACCTTTTTGGTGAACAATGCGTTCTCTGCGGCGGGGTAACTGAGCTGGTAAAAGCCGGATTTGAGACCCTGGTGGAAGCGGGTTACCAGCCGGAAATTGCCTATTTTGAGTGCATGCACGAGCTTAAGCTTATTGTGGATTTGATGTATGAAGGCGGTATGAGCTATATGCGTTATTCCATCAGCGATACCGCTGAGTGGGGGGATTATACCAAGGGACCGGAAATTATCGGGGAAGAAGCAAGATACGCTATGTATGAAGCCTTACAGGACATTCAGGATGGCAGTTTTGCCAAGGGTTGGCTGCTGGAGAACATGGTGGGTCGTCCTCGTTTCAATGCCCTGAAAAGACAAAACCGGGAACACTTGATTGAAGAAGTCGGAGCCGAGCTGCGGGGTATGATGCCCTGGCTGAAAGAGACTAAATAGAAAGCTTAGACAGCGGAGGACGGAAGACGGAAAGCGGAGGGCGGAATGCGGATTTGCTTTTCGTCTGTGGCCCCTGGGCAGGGGTTAGTGCAAATATGGAGGAGTTATGGATGGGAGATAAAAAGAGGATATATCTTTTCGATACCACCTTGAGGGATGGAGAGCAATCTCCCGGGGTTAGCCTCAATGTGGAAGAAAAGCTGGAAATTGCCGGGCAATTAGCCCGCCTGGGGGTCGATGTAATCGAAGCCGGTTTCCCCATTGCCTCTCCTGGCGACTTTGCAGCGGTGAAAACAATAGCGGAAAATATAAAAGGTCCGGTTATTGCTGGTTTATGCCGGGCCACCCGTGGTGATATCGATCGTACCTGGGAGGCAGTTAAAGGGGCCGAATCTCCCCGAATTCACACCTTTTTGGCTACTTCTGATATACATCTTAAATACAAGCTGCAGAAATCCCGCGAAGAGGTTCTGCTGCAGGCGGTGGAAGCAGTTAAATATGCCCGCAGGTTTTGTAGCGATGTAGAGTTTTCCGCGGAAGATGCCTCCCGCAGCGACCTGGACTTTTTGGCCCGGGTGATTGAAGCCGTAATCGGAGCCGGAGCCGGGGTAGTGAACCTTCCTGACACGGTAGGTTATGCGGTTCCGGAAGAATACGGTCACTTTATCCGCTCAGTAATGGAGCGGGTTCCCAATATAGACCGGGCTATTGTCAGCGTTCACTGCCACAATGACCTGGGCATGGCGGTGGCCAATTCCCTGGCCGCTATTTGTAATGGAGCCAGGCAGGTAGAATGTGCCGTTAATGGTATCGGCGAGAGAGCCGGCAATGCCTCCCTGGAAGAAATCATAATGGCTCTTTACACCCGCCAGGCTTTTTATGACAAGGAAATCAACATAAATTACAATGAGATTTACCGTAGCAGCCGTCTGGTCAGCAGTCTCACCGGGATGGAAGTGCAGGCCAATAAGGCCATAGTGGGCAAGAATGCTTTTCTGCACGAATCCGGTATCCATCAAGATGGGGTTTTAAAAGAGCGTTCCACCTACGAGATAATGAGCCCGGAATTGATTGGCATAAGCAGCAGCAACCTGGTATTGGGCAAGCATTCAGGAAGGCATGCCTTTAAAGAACGGCTGGAAGAATTGGGTTACCAACTGGGAGATGAAGAACTGGATAAGGCTTTTATAGGTTTCAAGGAATTGGCCGATAAGAAAAAAGAGGTAACAAATGATGATTTGGAAGCCCTGGTAAAAGACAAGGTTTGGGCTATTCCTGAAAGGTTTACCCTTAATTACCTGCAGATTTGCAGCGGGACCACTATTGTACCTACAGCTACGGTTAAACTAGCCATAGAAAAAATGGTTTTTGAGGCCGCATCCACTGGTGATGGACCAGTTGATGCCGCTTGCCACGCGGTGGATAAGATAACGGACATCTATGGCAAGATGCATGAGTTTAAAATAAACGCGGTAAGTAGTGGCAAGGACGCACTGGGGGAGGTAATATCTCGTATTGAGATAGGCGGCAAGATATACAATGGTCGGGGCCTCAGCACCGATATTATTGAAGCCAGTGTAAAATCATATATAAACGCTATAAATAAGTATTACTACGAAAAGCACCGGGTTATGGCTTAAATATTTGCATAAAGGATGTGTAAAACATGGGAATGACCATCAGTCAAAAGATCCTGGCCAGGCATGCCGGGCGTAAAATAGTTGAGCCCGGGGAATTAATAAATTGCCAACTGGACCTGGTTCTGGGGAATGATGTAACCGCCCCGGTAGCTATCGCAGAATTTAAAAAATTAGGTATAGGTAAGGTCTTCGATCAGAGCCGGGTGGTACTGGTTCCCGATCATTTTACTCCCAACAAAGACATAAAATCAGCAGAACAGTGTAAAATACTACGGGATTTTGCCCGCCAGTATGAGATAGAAAACTACTTTGAAATTGGCCAGATGGGAATAGAGCACTGCCTCTTGCCCGAACAGGGTCTGGTAGTTCCGGGTGACCTGGTTATCGGGGCTGATTCCCACACCTGTACCTACGGAGCCCTGGGAGCCTTCGCTACCGGCGTGGGTTCTACCGATATGGCGGCGGGAATGGCTACTGGTGAAGCCTGGTTTAAAGTTCCGGAGAGTATTAAATTCGTTTTTTATGGCCGCCTGCCCCGCTGGGTAGGAGGCAAAGACCTCATACTGCATACCATTGGTGATATTGGAGTTGATGGCGCCCGTTATATGTCTATGGAATTCACTGGTGAGGTTATACAGAATCTCTCTATGGATAACCGCTTTACCATGGCTAATATGGCCATAGAAGCCGGCGGTAAGAATGGCATCTTCGCAGCTGATGAGATTACCCTGGACTATGTTAAAAAGCGGGCTAAGCGGCCTTTTGAACTTTATCAATCGGACCCGGATGCTGTGTATTTCGATATCAAAGAATATGATGTATCTAAGCTGGAACCGGTGGTGGCTTTTCCCCACCTGCCGGAGAACACCCGTCCGGTCACTGAGGCTACTCATGTAAGCCTGGATCAGGTGGTTATAGGTTCCTGTACCAATGGTCGAATTGAAGACATGGAAATTACCGCTTCCTTGCTGAAAGGGCAAAAGGTACACCCGGAGATAAGAGTGATTATTTTCCCCGGAACCCGGGAGATTTACCTGGAAGCCTTGCGCCGGGGCTATATTGAGACCTTTATAGAAGCGGGGGCTGTCGTCAGCACTCCTACCTGTGGACCCTGTCTGGGGGGGCATATGGGAATTCTGGCCCGGGGGGAAAAAGCCCTGGCTACCACCAATCGTAATTTTGTCGGGCGCATGGGCCACCCGGAGAGTGAAGTCTACCTGGCCAGCCCGGCGGTAGCAGCGGCCAGTGCTGTTAAGGGCAGAATCACTGCTCCCTGGGAGCTATAACGAGACGAATTTTTTCTTTAATCGTCCGAGCTCATATTAATAAAACAGGCAGCGGGCTTTTTATCCCCCGCTTCGTTGTAGCGGTGTATTGAAACTGTTTCGCAGTTTCTTCCGATGCTTAAACCAAGAAAGGGGTTTTTTCATTATGAAATACAGCGGCAAGGTGCACAAGTTTGGTGCCGATATAGACACTGATGCCATAATACCGGCACGCTACCTGAATACTTTTGATCCCCGGGAGCTGGCCCAACATTGTATGGAGGATGCTGATCCTGATTTTCCCCAGAAGGTAAAACCTGGAGATATCATCGTGGCTGACAAAAACTTCGGCTGCGGCAGTTCCCGCGAGCACGCGCCCATAGCCATAAAGGGGGCTGGGGTATCCTGCGTAATTGCCAGTTCCTTTGCCCGCATCTTCTATCGCAATGCTATAAACATCGGGCTTCCCATACTGGAATGTGAGGCGGTGGTAGAGGGAATAAAAGCAGGAGATGAAGTGGAAATTGAGCTGGAAAGCGGGCATATTAAAAACCTGAGCAGCGGCGAGGAGTTTCAGGCCATGCCCTTCCCCGAATTCATGCAGGGGATTATGGCTAAAGGTGGCCTTATCAACTATGTGAAGGGAAAAGGGGTTTAATTATACAAAAGCAATGGAAGGATGGAGTTAATTTAATGTATAAGATAGCGGTATTGCCCGGAGATGGCATAGGGGTGGAAATCGTACCGGAAGCGCTTAAAGCATTGCAGGCCATAGCCCTGCGCTTTGGACATGAGTTTGATTTTAGTGAAGCCCTGATAGGCGGGGCGGCTTATGATGCCGTGGGGCATCCCCTGCCGGCGGAAACCCTGGATACCTGCCGCAACTCTGATGCTGTGTTACTGGGGGCCATCGGCGGGCCTAAATGGGATGAACTCCCGGTGCAGCTGCGTCCCGAAGTGGGAGCGCTCCTGCCCCTGCGTAAAGAGCTGGGGCTTTTCGCCAACCTTCGCCCCAGCGTACTGTTTCCCGGTTTGTTGCATGCCTCCACCCTCAAAGAAGAGGTTATCGATGGAGTAGACATTATGGTAATTCGAGAATTAACCGGAGGCCTGTATTTTGGGGAGAAAAAGAGGGAGCAAACCTCGGATGGAGGACAGAAGGCTACAGACATTCTAAGTTATTCCACTTTTGAGATTGAGCGAATTGTTCGATTTGCTTATGAGGTGGCCCGCAAGCGGGGGAAAAAACTATGCTCAGTAGACAAAGCCAATGTTCTAGAATCATCCCGATTGTGGAGAGAAACGGTTAATGAACTGGCCCGGGATTATCCTGATGTAGAGACCAGCCATATGTATGTGGACAACTGCTCTATGCAACTGATTAGGAATCCGCGCCAGTTTGATGTTATTGTTACCGAGAATATGTTTGGTGACATACTAACTGATGAAGCATCTATGCTGACCGGTTCCATCGGTATGCTGCCCAGTGCTTCTATTGGTGGAGAAGTGGGTCTCTACGAACCCTCCCACGGCAGCGCCCCGGATATAGCCGGGCAAAAAAAGGCCAACCCGCTGGCCACCATTCTATCGGCAGCCATGATGTTGCGCTATTCTTTTAACCTGGAGGAAGAAGCCCGCTTGATAGAGCAGGCGGTTAGAACAGTAATGGAGGAGGGCTACCGTACCCCCGATTTGATGGAAGAAGGCAAAACTTTGCTAAATACGGAAGAAATAGGTGATTTGGTGGCAGCCAAGATTAGGATCCTTTAAATATGTTTATTCAGCTAAGCATTTATTTAGTTAATAATTAAGGAGGAAGGCCATTTGGGGATAAAAAGTTGGATGTGTTAATTTATGATACCACCCTGCGCGATGGCGCCCAGGGTGAAGGATTATCATTTTCCCTGGATGATAAAATCAAGATAGTAGAAAAACTTGATTATCTGGGCATTGCTTATATCGAAGGCGGTTGGCCGGGAAGCAATCCCAAAGACCTGGAATTCTTCAGCCAGGTAAAGAATTTAGATTTAAAGCATGCGCGTATTACCGCTTTCGGCTCCACCCGTAAACCCGGGATTGGAGTCAAGCAGGATGCCAATCTCCAAGCCCTGCAACAGGCGGGTGTTGCTACGGTTACTATTTTCGGCAAGACCTGGGATTTTCATGTTCTGCGGGCTCTCGAAACTACTCTCGGAGAAAACCTGAATATGATTAGAGAAAGCATTTCCTATCTGAAAGAGCAGGGGGTGGAAGTGTTTTTTGATGCCGAGCATTTCTTTGACGGCTATAAGAATAATGCGGATTACGCCTTGCAGGTTTTACAAGCGGCCTCGGAAGCCGGTGCCGGATACCTGGTTCTTTGCGATACCAATGGTGGAACCCTACCCTGGGAAGTTGAGGAAATAATTAAAGAAGTACAGAAATATTCTCGGGTACCCTTAGGAATTCATGCCCACAACGATTCGGCCTCAGCAGTAAGCAATTCCCTTATAGCGGTAAAACAGGGATGTTCTCAGGTTCAGGGAACCATTAACGGTTACGGGGAAAGGTGTGGTAATGCCGATCTTTGTTCCATCATTCCCAACCTGGAATTAAAGATGGATAAAAGAGTGCTTCCTCCCGGGAATTTGCCACGACTGGCGGAAGTCTCTCATTATATTAGTGAAATAGCCAATATGCCTCATCATAACAATCAGCCTTTTGTAGGCTACGGAGCTTTTGCCCATAAAGGCGGAGTACATGTTAATGCTTTATTAAAGGACTCTCTGACTTATGAACACATTGATCCCGAGGAAGTAGGAAACCACCGGCGAGTTCTGGTTTCTGAACTGTCCGGCTTATCCAACCTGCTTTACAAGGCCCGGGAGCTGAATATTGATATAAACAATTACGACCATGAAACCCGCCGGGTGATAAAACAGATTAAAGAAATGGAAAGCCAGGGCCTGCAGTTTGAAGGCGCCGATGCCTCGCTGGAGCTTTTCCTGCGCAAGGCATTTGGGCAGTATGAGGATTTCTTTCAGCTTAAGAATCTCAAACTCATAATTGAAAAGAATGAAGACTCCCCCATAACTGCTGAAGCCATGGTCAAGCTGACTATTGGCGAGAAGACTTTCCACACTGCGGCAGAAGGTGATGGACCGGTCAACGCTCTGGATAATTCCTTGCGTAAGGCTATTACCGAGGTTTATCCGGAAATAGGCGAGATGCATCTAAGTGATTATAAAGTACGGGTCTTAAACGGCAATGAAGGAACGGCCGCCCGGGTTCGAGTGCTTATCGAGTCTGCTGACCAGAAGAGCAAGTGGAGTACGGTAGGTGTTTCCGAGAATATAATTGAAGCCTCCTGGCAGGCCATAGTTGATAGTATTAATTACTTGCTGTTAAAAAACAAATTACTTGAATAAGCTAGCATTTTTCCAAAATAATTAATATAAAAAGAATTAATGTCGAAATTAATTCCTTTTTTCCTTAAAAAAATGATTGACTGATGTAGATGGCTAAATTAAAATGTTAAATGGTGCTGCATTGGTAATAATGGCATCGATTACAATATGTGTAAAGTGTAACAAGATGTAGAAAAAGATTGGGAGAAGGGGAAGTAAATGAACAATTACAGCCCGGTAAAAAACTGCTACCGGGCGATACTCTCACTGGTTAATCATCTGGATGAATCTTGTAGTGATAAGAATGCCATGAAGCAAATATATGAAGAGCTAAGTGAACTTGCTTTTTATATTATGGAAGATGACAGGGAAAGAATGATCAGGGGTATCGAACAGTTACAGCATACTATTGGAGAGTTAAGGTGCCAGGAAAAAGCTAGGGAATATGATCGTTTTAAATTCATTACCGGGGAGATTAATACTCACCTTAACTATTTGCTAATTGATTATTGTACGAGGCCAAAAATAGTTTAGGACTTCTAATAGGAGTCCTATTCTTATTTTATGGCCTATGTTTTTTGTGCTATATTAGGTCAAAGAATAAATAAACAGTAATATAGTGTTGACTGCAAAAACCCCTCTTGTTGCATAAGGGTTGCATAAATATACAAAGCGCTGGCGAAGCCTGATTCGGAACGACACGGGGGTCGTTCCCTATACACCCTTCGGTCGCTATTGAGGTAGCTGAGCGGAATATTTATGCACGCTAATGCATATTTATAGCTTTTTGCAGTTACATCAGTGTTTGGAGAGAGTGAAATGAAAGCAATGATTATGGCAGCAGGTGTTGGTTCCAGGCTTATGCCGCTTACTAAAGATACACCCAAACCCATGGTTCCCATGACTAATCGGCCCTTGATGGAAAATATTGTGGAACTTCTGGGCCGGCACCATTTTAAAGAGGTAATTGCCAATCTTCATCATCAGGGAGAGTCTATCAGTGGATATTTTGACGATGGCCATGACTTTGGTTTAAAGCTGCTTTATTCGCCGGAAGAGGTACTACTGGGAACCGCCGGCGGGGTTAAAAAATGCGAATGGTTTCTGGATGAGACTTTTGTAGTAATAAGTGGTGATGCCTTGACCGATATGGACCTCAGCGAACTCTTGGCCCAACACCGTAAGAGAGGGGCTCTGGCCACCATAGCATTAAAAGAGGTGGAGAATGTTGAGCAGTTCGGTGTGGTTTTAACTGCTGAAGATGGCAGAATAAGCAGATTTCAGGAAAAGCCGGCCCGGGAAGAGGCTCTTAGCCATCAGGCTAATACAGGAATATATGTTTTTGAACCGGAAATATTTAAATATATCCCGGCGGCTCAATTCTATGATTTCGGTCGTCAGCTTTTTCCCCAACTGGTCGAAATGGGAGCGCCTTTTTACGCTGTTTCCACTCAGGATTATTGGTGTGATGTGGGTAATATCGAGACATACCGACAGGCTCATGTAGATATACTACAGGGACGAGTGGCGATGGAACCAGGCGGGATCGTTCTGGAGGATAAAGGGAAATTGCGAGTTCTATTGGGTGAGGGTGTTGAGCTGGGGGATGAGGTTAAGTTTCAAGGTCATGTAGTGATAGGGCGGGGTTGCCATATTGGTTCCGGTAGCGTAATCAAGGATACTATAATTTGGGAACAAAGCGAGATTGGCCCAGCTTCTGTCCTAAAGGACTGTACAATAGGTCGGCAATGCAAGATAGGGTCTGGCACTTTAGTCCATCCGGGAACGGTTATGGGCAGTGCTTGTAAAGTAACGGGGAATTCCATTTTAGGCCCCAGTGAGTTGTTATAAAATATACTAATGGAATATTGGGGCTGCAACACAAAGGAAGAAACTAATGAGGGTGAAAGGCATCGGCGGGCCGAGAGTGTTTTTCCTTCGAGCAATGCCAATAGAAGAGCTCAGTCTTTGACTGAGCTCTTGTAAATGTACGCTATTAATTACTGCTTAAAAGCTTTTGAAAACTATCATCCAGTTCTTTAATACTCTCCTGTTTTATCTGGGGCAAATCCTGGGGAGCTACCGGGGTCAGGGCAAATATTCTAAAACGGTCTTTTTCCTTAATCAGAATGGCTAGTTCCATACCAGAAGGCTGCCCATTCTCCTGAAAGCTGTAAACTACTATGGCACTATTGGTCCCTTCTTGAGTATATTCGGGCATAATATCAATAGAAATGTTTTCGGGAAGCTGGTTTTGGGATTCCATTTCGGCGATAGTCTGACTGGTATCTTTTTCGATACTATCTCTTTTTTCCAGTAATTGAACTGGGCTAAGATTTGCATATTGAGGAAGTAAGCGTACCGACCAGAAAACGCTGAGATTCTGGGATACAGATTCGAAATCGCGGCTAAAGTAGGACTTATAAAATTCTTTTACGGTTCTCTCCGGTTCTGGAGAATCAACATATGCTGCGTAATAATACATAGATCCGAGTATTAAAACAATAATAACAAGGATAGTTTTAGGGAAACTTGGGGATGCTGGTTTTTCCAATATTCATATACCTCCAATCGCCTAATGGCCTGTACATAGTGTACTCATAAATGAATTGTAACAGATGGGAAAAACATAAACAAGGCGATTTAAGGGGTGAGGTCGTTCCCTACACACCCCATGATATAAATTTTAAGGTTAGGGGGTTCTGCCTTGAAACAGGTTCTGGTAGTGGGAGGGGGAGCCGCCGGAATGATGGCGGCAGCAGTTGCTGCGGAATATGGTGCCCGGGTTTTCTTGCTGGAGAAGCAATCGAGGGTGGGGATGAAACTCTCGATTACTGGCAAGGGAAGATGCAACTTGACTTCAGCAGAAGAAGAACGCCAGCGTTTTATTGCGGGTTATGCCCGTAACGGCCAATTCCTCTTTACGGCTCTCAATGCTTTTTCCAACCTGGACTTGATTCGCTTTTTTCAAGAGCATGGCCTGGACTGCAAGGTAGAAAGAGGCCAGCGGGTATTCCCGCAAAGCGATAAAGCCAGTGATGTGGTTCGGGTTCTATATAAGAATCTGGAGCGGCTGGGGGTTGATGTTAATAAATCACAGGGGGTAAAAGCGCTGCTGTTTCAGGATGGAAAGGCAATTGGAGTTCAGACCCAGAAGGGAAAGGTGCTGGCTGATGCCGTAATTATAGCCACCGGCGGAATGTCCTATCCCCGTACCGGTTCCACCGGCGATGGCTATAGATGGGCTGCTGCCGCCGGCCATCACATAATTGAACCTCGACCCGGCCTAGTTCCTCTGGTGGTTGAAGAAAGCTGGGTTAGTGAATTACAGGGTTTAAGCCTGAGAAATGTGCGGGCCACAGCCTGGAGCAGTAAGGGTAAAAAGATAAATGAAGATTTTGGGGAAATGCTCTTCACTCACTTTGGGGTTTCCGGGCCTATAATATTAAGTATGAGCCGGGATATAGGTGAAGAGCTTCTGTGCCAGGAGAAGGTGAGGCTGGTTCTGGACCTTAAGCCGGCCTTGAACGAGGAAACATTGGATCAGCGCTTGCAGAGGGATTTGGCTCTATATTCCCGCCGCCAATTTAGAAATTCGCTGGATGATCTCCTACCGCGCAAGCTTATCCCGTTAATGGTCCGACTCAGCGGAATTGATCCTCAGAAAGAAAGCAACCAGGTAAGTCGGCAGGAGAGAAAAAAATTGCTACAGCTCATAAAAAGATTTGAATTGACAGTGCTGGCAACCCGTCCGATTGATGAGGCTATTGTTACTGCCGGCGGTGTAGATGTCAAGGAGGTAGACCCTCGTACTATGCAATCGAGACTGGTAAAAGATTTATTCTTTGCGGGAGAAATCTTGGATATTGATGGTTATACCGGGGGGTTTAACCTGCAAGCAGCCTTTTCTACCGGCTACCTGGCCGGAAAAAATGCTGCTTTACTTTATAGGTAGAGGGTTGCCCATGCGTAGCGCCCTGTCGGGCACAACTGATGCTCCCTGCGGTCGCTATTAAGGACGCTGGAGCGGTATATTTAGGCAAACCATGACTATATAATAAAGCAGGATTTAAAGGGAAGAAATTTTGGCTGCTTTTGCTTGCTGCGGCTCGTTGACGGGTAATTCTATTTCTGCTAGTATTTGAGTTGACCATGGGAAAATATTCACGTAATTGGAGGAATCATAAATATGGCTAGGAAAGCAGTTGATTATAAAGGCTCATCAGATTACATAGTATCGGATGAGTTAAGAAATAGTGTTAATATTGCCATTGCCCTGCAGAAGCCCCTCTTGATAAAAGGGGAACCTGGCACCGGCAAAACCATGCTGGCCCAGAGTATTGCTGATTCCCTAGGGCTAAAGCTGATAATCTGGAACATAAAATCAACAACCAAGGCCCAGGAAGGACTTTATGTATATGATACGGTGCAACGCCTTTATGACAGCCAGTTTGGGGAAAGTGATGTAGCTAACATAAAGAAGTATATAAAATTAGGGAAACTGGGGGAGGCATTCCTGGCCTCCGACCCGGTGGTTTTGCTGATAGATGAAATAGACAAGGCTGATCTGGAGTTCCCCAACGATTTGCTTTGGGAGCTGGATCAAATGAGCTTTTATATTCCCGAAACCAGGGAAACTATTACTGCGGCCAACCGTCCCATAGTAATAATTACCAGTAACGCCGAGAAGGAACTGCCGGATGCTTTTTTGCGCCGTTGTATCTTTCATTATATTGCTTTTCCTGATCCGGAAGGCATGGAAAAGATTGTGGCCGTGCACCATCCCCGCCTGGAAAAACGATTGCTGGAACAGGCTATGGAGACATTTTACATGTTGAGGAATATCCCCAATCTGCAAAAGCGTCCCAGTACCAGTGAGCTTATCGACTGGCTGCAGGCCCTGGTTATCGGGGGTATCAGCCCCAACAAGATAAAACAGGATTTGCCTTTTCTGGGAGTATTGCTCAAGAAAAACGAAGACCTGGATATTATACTGAACCAGTTACATGGCAAAGCCCAGAGCAGGGTACAGAATGCCAAGGGCAGCTATAGCCGCTATCGCTGATGAACAATGGTTAAGCGGTAGTTAAACAGTGGTTGAACAATGGTTGAACGGTGGTATAACAATCGCTAAACTATCGTTATACTTACTCAGCATTTATACAGTTTGCCCGGAAAGCGAGGCTCATTATGTTTACGAAATTTTATTATACCCTTAAAGATTTCGGCATTCCGGTTTCATTCAACGAATGGCAACTATTGTTGGAGGCTCTGGAAGCAGGTATGGCCGGTTCCAGCCTTACCGGCTTTTATTATCTCTGCCGGGCGGTTCTGGTTAAAACCGAAGCCCATTATGACCGGTTTGATCAGGCTTTTGCCAGTTTCTTCGGTGATATTGAAACTCCAGAAGGTCTGCCGGAAAAAATCTGGGAATGGCTGGACAAGGAATTACCGGAGATGGAAGTAACTGAAGCCATGCGCGCCAATCATCAGCAGTTGGATTTGGATGAACTTAAGCGAATGCTGGAGGAAAGACTGGCGGAGCAAAATGAGGAACATCACGGTGGTAATCGTTGGATAGGTACCGGGGGCACTTCTCCCTTTGGTCATTCCGGCTATCATCCCGGTGGCATACGCATCGGAGGCAATACCCGCAGCCTTTCCGCTGTTAAGGTAGCAGGGATGAGGAAATACCAGGAGTTTCGCACCGATGAAACCCTGGGAGTTCGCCAGTTTCAAGTAGCTTTGAGGAAGCTCAGGCAGTTTACTACCCGTCTGGATGGAGCCCGGACTGAACTGGATTTGGATGGAACCATCGATAAGACCTGCAATAATGCGGGAAGGCTGGAATTAGTCTGGGAAAGACCGCGTGAGAATGGGATAAAGGTGTTGTTATTGATGGATTCAGGAGGCTCTATGGTTTCATATAGCCGTCTGTGCAATCAGCTGTTTACAGCAGTTAACCGCTCCAATCATTTTAAAGACTTAAAAATATTTTACTTTCATAACTGCATCTATGATTGGCTTTACCACGGTCCCAGGTGTAGTTTGACTGATTATACGGAAACGGAATATGTTTTAAAAACGTATGATAGTGATTATCGTCTTATCATTGTGGGTGATGCCAGCATGTCTTCCTATGAACTGATGCGGCCCGGGGGTATTATTGAGTGGGGCCTCTACAATGATAAACCTGGAATTGATTGGCTTAAACGCATGCGCCAGCATTTTGAATATTCAGTGTGGCTGAATCCTATCCCCAAAAACTATTGGAACTGGATGGAGGGGACCTTTACCATTAGCAAGATCGCCGAGATTTTCCCCATGGAAAGCTTGACGGTAGAGGGATTGGAGACAGCTATCAACAAACTGCGCAGCCGCCAGGCGGTGCAGGTCTAAATAGAGAACCATCCCCTTGACACCCTTTCCCCCAAGCCAAAAATTATTTTTGCCTCAAGGCAACGAGTGAGATACTTTACAAAGATGGTGTTATCTCGTGTCTAATAATGCGTAATCTAGGCTATACAGGAAAAAGTGCCTATGTTATACTCAAATAAACATGGAAATATGTCAAAATAAGGACGAAAGCATGATGGAAAACAACTTATTGCCATTAATAATTGAATTAAATGAAAACACTGATATTATGATTGCGGTCATAAGAGGAAGCAAATTTTCTTATGTAAACCCGAAACTGCAGAATGATTTGGGATATAGCCTGGAGGAGCTTTATTCCATGGAATTATGGGATATAGTCCATCCAGATTTGCGTGAAATGACGCGGCAAATGGGATTGGCCCGGCAGCGCGGGGAAGAGGTGCAGGATAGTTACGAACTGAGACTGCTGGGGAAGCAGGGGAACAGCTTCTGGGTACATATTAAGGCCAAAAATACCAGCATTGAGGGAGAAACTGCAGTAATAGTTTCGGCCTTTGATATCAGCGGGCGTAAGGCTATCGAAGCTGATTTATTGCGCCAGAAAGAATCTTTGTTGCTCTTGCTGGAAAACAATCCGGTGGCCACTATCTTGGTTGATCCTGAGGGGAAAACCCTTTATGTTAACCCGCGTTTTATAGAATATACGGGATATGGCCTGGAAGAGGTCAGTACCAGCCAGGTTTGGGAAGAAAAAGTGCTGGCGGAAATGCCCAATCGCCGGGAAATTATGCGCTCCTGGTACCAGAACTTGAAAGAAATAGGATACTCAAAGGGAAAGGTCATTTTGCGCCGCCGGGATGGGAAAAGGCGCTTTTTTAATATTCATAGTGTAGCGCTGCCGGATGGGCATATTGTGCTGGCGGCCTGGGATATCAACGATCAGGTAGAGGCCCAGAAGATTTTACAAGAGAGCCAAGCCCGCTTCAAGGCATTATCTGAAGCCAGTTTTGAGGGGATTATCATTACTGAAAACGGGATTTGCATAGAAGCCAACCAGGCTGCCGAAGAACTTTTTGGCTACAGCCGGGAAGAGCTTATGGGGCTTGATGTTATGAGTTTTACTGCGCTGGAAGCCCGGGAAATAGTCAAGAGTCAGATGATGAGTGGCAGCCAGGCCCCCTATGAAGCCGTAGTCTTGCGCCAGGATGGAACCAGGGTTCCAGTTGAGATTCAAGCCAGGAGTTTTATCTACCAGGACCGTGAAGTCAGGGCGGCCGCCATCCGCGACCTCAGCGAGCGGCGGAGGGCGGAGGAAGAGATTTATCGCCAAAGCACCAACCTGCAGGCGCTGTTTTACAATACCCCGGATGCAGTCGTTCTCTGTGATTCTCTGCATAGGATACTGGATGCAAATCCTCGGTTTTTTGAATTTTTCGGCTATAGTATTGAAGAATGCCGGGGTTCTATTCTGGAGGAAGTGTTGGTCCTGGAAGAAATGAGAGAAGAATCCGCTTTCATGTCCAGGATGGTTTCCAGCGGGCAGGCAATTAGCCGAGAAAGCGTGAGAAAAAAGAAGAACGGTGAATTGCTGCCGGTACTGGTTACCATGATTCCCATTGCCAGTTCGGGCTACTATGTTCTTTATACAGATATCAGCGAGCGCAAAGAAGCGGAAGCCACGATTCAGCAGCAGATAAAAGAACTGGAAGCCAAAAATGCCGAGATGGAGCGCTTCACCTATACGGTATCACATGATTTGCGCAGCCCCCTTATTACTATAAAAGGTTTTTCCGGCCTGCTCCTGCAAGACCTGGAGAAAGGAAAAACCGCTCGCCTGCAAAAAGACATACAGCGAATTATCAATGCCTCAGGCAAGATGGAGGAACTCTTGGAGGATCTCCTGGAACTCTCTCGTATCGGCCGTATCTTAAACCCTTACAGCAACTTCCCCATGAACCAGCTCTGCCATGAAGTGGTTGAATTACTTTCTGGGCCTGTCAGCCAGAAAAAGGCAGAGGTAGTGATAGCTCCTTATATGCCCTGGGTGCACGGTGATCGCAGGCGAATAGCCGAAGTCGTACAAAACCTGCTGGAAAACGCCATTAAGTTTATGGGGGACAATGAGCGCCCGCGAATTGAAATAGGATATTTCCCCGGAGAAGGCGAGTGCGTCTTTTTTATAAAAGACAATGGTATAGGCATAGAAGCCAAGTACCGGGAAAAGGTATTCGGGCTTTTCGATAAATTAGATCAAAGTACTGAAGGTACCGGGATCGGATTGGCTCTGGTTAAAAGGATTATTGAGCTTCACCAGGGGCGTATTTGGGTGGAGTCCGCCGGGGCGGGCCAGGGCAGCACTTTCTATTTTACCCTGCCTGACGTTCCCGATAGTAAGAAAGGAGAAGAATGATGGATGAGTCAATGCTAAATATCCTGCTGGTGGAAGACAACGAAGACCATGCCGAGCTTATCATGCGCAGCCTGGAAGAACAGCAGATAAAAAGCCATGTTTTTCATGTCACAGATGGAGAGAAAGCCCTGGACTATCTATTTCACCGGGGTGAATATAGCCAGGAGGAGAAATATCCCCGTCCCAACCTTATTCTACTGGATCTGCGCCTGCCTAAAGTAGATGGTCTGGGAGTGTTAAAGGAAATTAAGCAAGCGGAGGAGCTAAGGATTATTCCTACGGTGGTACTGACCTCTTCCGAGTCGGAGAACGATATTTACCGGGCCTACAATTACTATGCCAACAGCTTCCTGGTCAAGCCTATGGATTTTCAACAATTCAACGAATTGATGCTAAAACTGGGACGCTACTGGCTAAAGTGCAATGCCAACCCGGTAAGATAAGAAAAGTATTGGCCGGGAATATTTAAAAGGACTGAGTACATGCCTTGCTTTGGAAACAGGATAGTCATTCTAAACAGCAGGCAGAACTGTTTTTCACGATCAATATTCTTGAGCTAGGAGTGCTGTAAAATGAAAAAGCGTATTTCAGTTCTTATTGTTGAGGATGACGAACTACATACCGAGTTAATTCAAAGAGCTTTCGAAGACCACCAGTCTCGCTTCACGCTGAGATTCAGCAACAACCTGATGGAGGCCCGCATCTACATGGAGAATAGGAAACCCGATATCGTGGTTTGCGATTGGCTGCTTCCTGATGGCCGGGGAATCGAGCTCTTTTCTCCTGATAAGGAGCAACCGTCTTATCCAATCATTATGATGACCAGCTATGGTAATGAGGAGTTGGCGGTAGAAACCATTAAAGCCGGGGCTCTGGATTACCTGGTTAAATCACCGGAGGCTTTTTCCAGTTTGCCCGACTTTATCCTGCGGGGGTTGCGGGAATGGGAACATATAACGGCCCGCCACGCGGCGGAAAAGAAGCTCCGTGATGTGCTACTGCAAACCGTGGAGAGCCTGGCCTCAATGCTGGAAAAGCGTGATCCCTACACCTCGGGACACCAGAAAAAAGTGAGCGTGCTGGCCTGTGCCATTGCTGAAGAAATGGGTCTCCCCAAGGAAATAATCGAGGGAATACATATTGCTGCCATCCTCCATGATATCGGCAAAATCAGTATACCGGCCGAATTCTTGTCCAAGCCGGGTCGCTTGAGTCCCATCGAATTTGATATTATTAAAACCCATCCCTTCAATGCTTATGAAATGCTTAAAGCGATAGACTTTCCTTATCCGGTAGCCCAGATTATATTGCAGCATCACGAAAAAATGGATGGTTCCGGCTATCCTTACGGCCTGCTGGGACCGGATATTTTGCTGGAAGCGCGGATTATTGCTGTGGCTGATGTAGTGGAAGCCATTTCTTCACATAGACCTTACCGTCCCGCACTGGGTATTCAATATGCCCTGGAGGAGATTACCCAGAATGCTGGAAAATTATACGACCCCGAGGTGGTGGAAGCTTGCCTGACCCTCTTTCGGGAAAAAGGATTTTCACTGGATGATTCTGTTCGTGACTAATGATGGTGAGGATTGAATTTTCCTAATTACTGCCTCCCTCTAAGCCCTTTTTTATTTCTCCTTTCTGAGGCCCTGGCTTGACAAGTCCCAGGAGATTATTAAGAATATAATTAATAATATATTAATCGAAATTGTTAGTATTAGAGCAAAGTTCTTTTAAAAGAAGCTGGGAGGTGATACAGGGTACGGACTCTAGTTTTCAGTTGATTTATAAAGTATAAGGGGGTTAAACCATGAATTACGATTACCAGACCATTAAAACAGAGAAACTGGAAAAAGGGATATTGCTAGTATCGCTTAATCGACCGGAAAAGTATAATGCCATGAATATGACTATGTTAAACGAATTAAACGACCTGTGGCTCAAGCTGAAAAGGGATCTTGAGACCCGGGTCGTTATTTTGAAAGGCGAAGGCGAAAAGGGCTTTTGTGCTGGTATGGAAGTGGCGGATATTATTAAGCCCCAGGTAATGGCGGATATTCCGGCTATGTATGACCTGCAGATGCCTATTGGCGAGCTGCAGATAAATATGAGGAATTGTCCCCAGCCCATTATTTGTGCGGTACACGGAGCCGCGGCCGGTGCTGGTTTCAGCTTTGCCATAGCTTCTGACATACGGGTGATCTCTTCCGATGCCCGCTTTTCCGCTGCCTATGTTAATGTAGGATTGGCCGGAGCCGATATGGGCAGCAGCTATTTCCTGCCCCGCATCATCGGTAGTGGACGGGCCTATGAATTCTTATACACCGGGGCCTGGATGAATGCTGAGGAAGCCATGCAGCTTGGTTTTGCCTCTCGTTGTGTGGAAAAAGAAAAACTATTTGACACGGCCCTGGAAATTGCCCAGGTTATAGCTAAGAAGGATCCATTGGCGATGAAGCTTACCAAGGAAGCGGTTAACCTGAACATTGATATTGGCAGTCTGGAAGCTGCTATAGTAATGGAGAACAGGAATCAGAATATGATGATCAGTCTCCTGGCCAACCGGATGAAGAAATAATAATAACAAGGGCATAATTTGGCCGGTACCCTGTCTATTGGGAAAGTGGATGGGGTACCGGTAACACATAAAAAGAAAAAACATCTGGCCAATAAGCCTACCAAAGCCTATGCAGCTTCAAAAGCTTTGCTAAATAAAGCGGGCAGCTTACCAGGGTCTGTAATTAATATAAGCAAAGGGAGGAGAAAGAATGGCATTGGAGAAATGGAAGCAAGAATATAATAAGAAACTGGTTTCCTACGAAGAAGCGGCCAAACTGGTAAAATCCGGAGACGTAGTGGCAAGTCCGTTGGGCACCGGCTCCTGTTCGGGGCAGATGTTTGATGCTATACTGGATCGCCACGAAGAGCTCCAGGATGTAATAATAAGCGATTCCATTCAGATTTACCCTTCAATACTCTATGACCCCAAGTTTATGGCCAGTATCGAAGGACGCATTACCCATATGCCGATTTTTGGGATTGCCACCATTAGAAAAATGTACGCGGCTCAGCTTGCGGATTTCTGCCCGGCTACCACCATGGATGCCGGTGATAAATATGCTGAACGGGCCGATGTATTTGCTTTGATGGTCAGTGCTCCCAACAAGCATGGTTATGTTAACCTGGGTCCTACCTGTTTTTATACCCTGGACGCCGTTCGAGGGGGAAGAAAAAGGGGTCATTTACGAACTGTAATTGCCGAAGTTAATGAGCAGATGCCCATTATATTCGGGGATAACTGGATGCATATATCTGAATTCGACTATATTATTGAGAGATCTGCTCCTATTCCGGCTTTCAAAAGAGGCCAGGCCACTGAGGTAGAGCAGAAGATTGGCAACTATGTACTGGAATTAATAAATGATGGTGATACCATACAGATGGGATTGGGTGGGATATCTGAGGCGGTAGCTGCTGGCTTGAAAGGTAGACATGACCTGGGTATTCTTACCGAAATGCTTCCCCTGGCTCTGCCCCAATTGGTAGAGGAAGGAATTGTGAATAACTCCCGTAAACCTATCTATAAAGGAATCAGTATTGCCTCTTTTGTCCTGGGTGACCAGGCTTTATACGATTACATCAGCGAAAATCCTTCCTGCCAGTTATATCCCGGCTCATATACCAATGACCCCCGCTTTATTGCTCAGCATCCCAACCTGATAGCCATGAACACCTCTTTGATGATTGACTTCAGTGGTCATAGCTCCTGCGAAGGAGTGGGACATACCATGGTCAGTGGGGTAGGCGGACAATTGGATTTCCTGATTGGGGCCTACTGGTCGGAGGGTGGTAAGGGCATAAATATGTTGAGCGCCGCCCGTAAGATGCCGGATGGAAGTCTCGTATCCAACATCGTTCCGGAGTTGCCCCTGGGTACTCCGGTAAGCGTTCCCCGAACCTTTGCCAATTATGTAATTACTGAATTCGGGATAGCCCAACTCAGATACAAGAGCAGGAGAGAAAGGGCTCTGGAACTGATCTCCATTGCTCATCCTGATTTGCGGGGTGAACTGCGGGACCGCCTGAAAACGCGTTTCTATCCCAAACCATCATAGAGGAAAAGTAACTTCACCCTGCACCCTTCGGGTACTCCTGTTGTTCCACCCTGCGGGTGTCGCTATTAAGGTTGTGAGCATGGGGGTTAATAGAAAAAAAGAGCAAGCCTGGACCGGATAACGACCGCAGCTCAAGTTTTCCCTCTTTCATACATCCTGGTCGTTATCCTGGTTTGGCTAAAAATTGGGATCGAGTGGCATCCTAAGGGAGAAAAGCACCTTGACAGCAGGTAGATAAATAAAGTTTAATAATATAGACACTATTCCCATAATAATTATTAAGGAATTAATATTAACAGAATCCGTATTTCCTCAATATATATGTTCCCGGATCTGCCAAATATAATGAATAAGGAGTTTCGCATGTTAGACTTTACTACTTTTTGGTGTTTTCGCCTGAATGCCCTGTCACGCAAAATAAGCCGCATGTACAACAACCGCTGTCTTGAACACGGGGTCACCGCCGCCCAGAGCTTTGTGATATTTGATGTCATGGATCATCCGGGTACCAGTGTGAAAGACATAGCCACCCGTATCCAATTGGATAGCCCTGCAATTACCGGGTTAATTGATCGTTTGGTCAAAGAAGACCTGGTGGAGAGAAAGGAAGATCCGGAAGACCGCCGCAGTCTTAAAATTTATCTTACCGAAAAAGGTCAGGAACTGGCGGAAAAGAACCTGGTTCCAATGGCCCTTGAATTCAATAAATATATAAGGCAGTTGGTTGAACCGCAAATATCCCAAATATTTCAACATTCTCTGGATCTTATAGACAAACAACTGAACAAAAACAGCAACTAGGAAGAACCGTTGTTGTATTCTATTGACAAAAAGCCAGGAAAAGGAATTATTATCCCGGGCATTTGCTGTCCGGGTTTTGTATCTAAATAGCGAGAGTGTTCTTCTTTGTTGTCTTTTTTCGGATATGATATTATTTGTTTATAGGGCAATGACTAATATCTAAACTAAATCAGCGCTAAAGCAAATGGCAGGATATTAAAAAAGGATATAAGGGGGTTGCATATTGTGGATTTTAATCTAAGCAAGGAGCAGTCGTTAATTCAACAGATGGCCCGGGAGTTTGCGGAGAAAAGCATAGCTCCTGTAGCCAAACAGATCGATGAGGAAAGCAAGATTCCCGAGGAGGTTTTAGCTGGAATGGCGGAGCTGGACCTTTTTGGTATTCCCTTCCCGGAAGAGTACGGTGGAGCCGATGGGGGTTATGATGGCTATGTCCTGGCTATGGAGCAGATTGCCAAGGTTTCTGGCGGTATAGCTATGACCATGGCTGCTCATACCCTGGGTTTGGGGGCCATATCTGCCTTTGGAACCGAAGAACAGAAGAAAAAGTACATGATTCCAGGTTGCAAAGCCAAACACATCGTATCATTCGCTTTTACCGAACCGGGAACCGGTTCTGATCCCAAACAGATTACTACTACCGCCGTAAAACAGGGTGATTTCTATATACTTAACGGAACCAAGCGATTTATTTCCAATGCCAATTATCCTGGAGCCATGGTGGTTTTTGCCCGCGAGATGGAAAGCGGGGAAGTAACTGCTTTTATTCTCGACAAGTGGGCCGAAGGCTACTCCATATCGGAGCCCTGGGAAAAAATAGGCATGCATGGAGGACAATTACTGGATGTATATATGAAGGATGTGAAAGTACCGGCAGATAACCTGCTGGGTAAAATAGGGCAGGGTTTCCCCATTTTACTGCTGGGAATTGCCCTGGGCAAGATTGGCACCAGTACCGCAGCCCTGGGAGGAACTCTGGCCGCCCTGGAGGAAGCCAGCAAATATGCCCGGGAAAAAACCCATCGGGGCCAACCCATAGCGAAATTCCAGGCCATTCAGCTTAAGATCGCCGATTTGGCTATCAAGTATGAAACCGCGCGCTGGTTGTGCTACCGTCTGGGCTGCCTGGCCAATGACATAAAAGACCCGGGCAAATTTGCCGCGGAGGCTGCTCTGGTCAAGGCTTATTGTGGCGACAATGTGGTGGATGCGGCGCGTATAGCGGTTGATGTGCACGGTTCTTATGGACTTATGAGAGATTATACTATTGAGCGGGTTTATCGTGATGCCATAATTGGACCGGAAATTGAAGGAGTAGCCGATATGCAGAAATTGATTGTGGCGTCTTCTATTTTGAGGAGCAAAGGGTAAAGATAATAGTATTGACTCCACTGCAAACACCTAAATGTTGCCTAAAGGGTTGTATAAATATACAAAGCGAGCGTTGGCAAAGCATGGATGCAGCACCCGGCGAAGGCGAGCAGGCGAAAGGGGGCGAGCGACAGGAGGTCGCGAGAGCGCTACTCCCATGGACGGGAGATTAGCGCGGTACCCCTTGAGCCGCGAGACAAGCCGCAGGTGTTGTCCATGCGAAGACTGCGAGCGGTATATTTATACAACCAATGAATATTAATAACTTTTTGCAGCAGAATCAAGATATAAATTTAAGCGTTATGCCAGGTGTTCGAGTTTGCTCGAATGAAAAGGGAAAGCGGTGAGAATCCGCTGCAGCCCCCGCTACTGTTAGTGTGATGCGTTGCTTGTATAGCCACTGGTATAAACCGGGAAGGCCAGCAGTTGCAAATGAACACGAGCCAGGAGACCTGCCTGGGATAGAAAACCATTATATCCTTCGGAGGGAAGGGAGGGGTTTTTATAGGCGCGAATTCAGCTCGTTTTTGCTTATATTCGCCTACCCATCTTCCTGTATTTAAGGAAGATTTTTTATTTTTATGGACAAATATCTTGAGGAGGGAAAACGGTGATAAGAAGGTTTAATTCGCCCCTTTTAATTCTGCTATGTATAATATGCCTTTGCTTCTCGGCCCTGTTCTTGCCTGCTTCTGCCGAAACGGCGGTAGATCTAGATACTTTGGCCATCAAAGCCGTGCAATACAATTATTCCAGCTACCGGCAGGGTCAGGCCCTGGATGGCTTTGATACCTGGGTACTGGGAAAGGCTGGAGCCCAGGTTTCCGGCTGGGTATATGATGGTAGCGACATAAAGACTGTGTCATTGACAACAATGGAGCAAATCCTGATAGATCCCGATAAAAAGACCGTCGATTTTTCCGGTAATCCTGCCTATTTTTATTCATCCAAGCAGATAGCCCAATTAAACCTCCTGGCCCGGAGTTGGGGAGAAGATAAAAAAGCCGACGCCCTGCTCCAAGTTTTACAGAACAGGCAGAATACAACTTTAAATGGGTCCATCGATAACAACCCTTTTGGTGATATATCGGCTTTTGAATATTTAGCCCTTTCCGGTGATCTGGCCCGGATGAACAGCACTTCAGCCATAGACTATATTATTAATAACAGCGATCCTAAAACCGGAGCCTGGACTTCATCGTGGAATGATGTAATGTCAACTACTCAGGCCATAAGAACTCTTAAATACTTGGAAGCATCAACAGGCGAAAAGAGTGATGAGATTAATACCGCCATAAACAAAGCTATTAACTGGTTGCAAGCTTTGCAAAAGGATAATGGCAGTTTTCAGGATAGCGGTGGTTTTGATGACCCGTTGATAGATAGTGTAGAAGTGTTGCTGACCTTGAAAACGCTAGACATCGATCCTGCAAGCTGGAGCAGTCAGGAAGGGAAAACCATACTCGATTACCTGCATAATAAAGCATTAAATGCTGATGGCAGCCTGGGAACCTCCAAGAACAAAACTGACGCGACCTGGGTCTTGAATGCCTGCCTATCTCTGGGGGTGCAGATCCCGGCCGATACAGCTCTGGGGCTCTCCATCACTCCGACAACAGGCAGCGTTGCGAAAAATGGAACTATAGCATTCAGTGCTTTATTAAAGCTTTTTAATGGTGAGCAGAACGATATTAGTAAAAGCGTAAATTGGTTAGTTGCAGACAATAATATAGCCAGTATCGATGGGGGTCTGGCCCGGGGATTAAGTGAGGGACAGACAATGGTTACGGCTAGCTCAGATGAGTATGAAGCTTCCGCTACTCTTACGGTCAGGCCACGAAGCGGGGGAGGAGAAGGAGAATCCAAGAGCAGCGATCTGGCAGTAAATATTGCCGTAGTAGGCAAGAACGGGACCCTATTATTTGGCCCCAGCTCCATTAGTCTATCTTCCCAGGATCGTTTTGCATTAACGGCTATGGGAGCTCTGAATAAAACCGGTTTGAGATGGAGCTTTTCTGATCGATGGGAAGGACTTATTGTGGAAATAGCCGGAGAGCAAAACCAGGGTATGAGCGGTTGGATGTATTCAGTTAATGCCAGAGTTCCTACTGTATTGGCCAGTGAACAGAGTGTATCCGATGGAGACCGGATTATATTCTGGTACAGCCAGGATGCTTCCGCCAGCAGCCCGGAATGGGACCGTCTGGGCAGCGGCCAAATCTATAATCCAGAGGTGAAAGAAAAGCTTCCAGATGAACAGAAAATACAGCCAGAGATTAAGCCCGAGTTGGACCGGCAAGTACCAACTCCTGCAGCCAGGGTATATTTCAGTGATGTAGATGACAGCCTGGCCTGGGCGCGGGATGCTATTGAAATACTGGCGGGCAGGGGGATAATACAGGGGCGAGGAGAACATTTTGACCCCCTGACTCCGGTAACTCGGGCCGAGTTTATCACTTTAATTGCCCGGGCGTTGGGAAATAATACCGTTGATTACCAGGGAATTATCCCTGAAGACGTGAGCCAATCTGATTGGTTTTATCCGTCTTTGCAGTATTGCCTGCAGGAAGGAATAATTTCCGGATATCCCGATGGTAGCTTTCGGCCTGTGAATTCCATTAGCCGCCAGGAAATGGCCTGTATTATATATCGTCTAAAGAAGGATAAGCAAAACAATAATCAGATTTCAATTTTTGGAGATCAAGACAGTATAGCTCCCTGGGCTGTTCCGGCTGTTAAGTTCGTAGTAGCGGAGAAATTAATGCTGGGTTACGAGGATGGCAGCTTTCGGGCCGGGCAAGCTTGCAGCCGCGCCGAAGCAGCCGTGATTTTATTTCGTTATTTGAACAGCATTGAAGCTACTCCATTAAAATGAGATATATCATAGGGAAGGTATATCATAGGGACGGTTCTGGTGATATATAATTGGCTTCTTTTTGCATCAATGGTTGCGGCTCCGGCCATGAAGGGTTAGCAAGAAAAGTGAGGAGTAAGGGGTAAGGGGTGAGGAGTCAAGGTTTATCCTATTCCACCTTGGATTCTGACTGACTTTTTATGAGTGATTGTACCTGCGTAAGGTAACACAAGGGGGGGACAAGACATGGGGATAACACAAAAGAACCGTCCCCTTGTGTTTTTCGTGTTTTGATGGAGGTTTATGGTGAAAAGGAACTTTGCGATATATTTATTATTGCTTTTGTTGCTGTTCCTCGTATCAGGCTGCCATAGCAGCGATAGCATTAATAAGCAGGGGGAGAGCTTCGGCTCTTCCAGCTATAAAGTCAGTGTTGAGCCGGGTCAGGAAAGGCTAAAAGCAGATGATACTGGCTCCGCTGCTTCCACAAGTATCAAGGGCAAGGGACAGGGGAACATGTCTCCAGACCCGGAGGCACTTTCCTCCGAAGATAAAAAAGAACCTCTTGCTTCCTCTACGCTGCAGGAGAATCCTGAAGCAACGGGCAACAAAAATCCGGTTCTGCCGGAGGAGCCTGCTGATAATAAAGCCCAGGTGCGTTTGCTGGTTACCCAGGGTAATGGTGAAGAGGTGATTTTTGATCAGGAGGTCGAATTACCCCAGGATGCGACAGTAATGGATATTCTAAAAGCCCATTTGAAGGTAACCGGCAGTTACGGTGGTGAGTTTGTCGAAGGCATCAATGGCCTGAAATCGAAGCGTACCGGCCTTAGCCAGCAACCGGAAGACTGGTTTTATTATATAAACGGTACCTCAGCCAATGTGGGTGCCGCATCTTACCGTCCGGCTCCAGGGGATGTGGTATGGTGGGATTATCATAGTTGGGGTTCAGGGGGAAAATAGCCAATGAATGAAAACATATTCACCTACCGGGTGAAAGATAATCTGATTCATAGCCTCCATCCTTTAACCACCCTGAGTTATGTATTAGTAATAACGATCCTGTCCCTCATATTCTATCACCCGCTTTACCTGGCAGCTTTACTGCTGCCAGTTAGTTTAGCTATTGTTTCCTCCGGGCACTATAAAGAATGGAGCACTTATCTTAAGTTTGCGGTAAGCCTAATTATAATAATCGCGGTCCTGAATATGCTTTTTTCGCGGGAAGGAGAAACGATATTATTTTCCTTACAGCTTTTGCCTGGGACGGCTCCACTCGATTTAAGCCTGGAAGCTCTTGCTTTTGCTGCTGGAATGGGGCTGCGCCTGCTGGTTATTATCACCGCCTTTTGCCTTTATTCGCAGGCAATAGATCCTGACCATATGCTGAGAGCAGTCGCGGGGTTAGGGAAGGGGAAAACAGTTCTGGCCATTATCTTAGCCACCCGCCTTTTTCCCCAGTTTTTGCGGGATTATAGGCGAATCATAGAAATCTCTCAATGCCGCGGAGTTGATCCTTATAAAGGTAATATGTGGCAAAGAACCTGCCGTTTAAAACCCGTCATATCGATTCTTTTTTCATCCTCTCTGGAGCAGGCGCTGGAATTGGCGGAATCAATGTATGCCCGGGGATACGGCAGCGGAGCACGCAGCCAAAGACAGGCTGATTTATGGCGTCCCCGCGACTTCCTGATTTTACTGGCGCTGATAATTGCTTTCTTTTGTGGAATATTGGCCTATGGGCAAGGGTGGACTGCCTTTAATTATTATCCCCGTCTAAGCTGGGAATTCTCGGGCAGCGGCATCTTAACCCTGATGACTTTAAGCTTAGCCATCCCATCCGGCTTAAATTGGGGGTGTAAACGTTCCAACAGCTTCTTATCAAAGATTTGAGTTATTGCTATCCAAATGAAAAAGAACCCGCTCTGAAGAAAATTAACCTTACTCTTAATGAAGGTGAATTTGTTTTACTTTCAGGAGCTTCCGGCAGTGGAAAGACTACTTTGCTCCGGGCTATAGCCGGTCTGGTTCCGGATTTTCACGGGGGTCACCTGGCAGGTTCCATTTACCTGGACCAAATTCCCTTAACGCAGATTCCCCATCGCCAGCGTCTGCTGAAAACAGGAATCGTGTTTCAAGAAGCCGAACGGCAATTACTGATGAATACGGTCGAGGCGGAAATTGCTTTTGCCCTGGAAAACCTGGGCTTTACTCCGGCCTTAATTAAGCGGCGGATAATGGAAGTAGCAGCTGCTCTGGATTTGACGGATTGTCTGCAGCAGGCTACCGCCACTTTATCGGGGGGACAGAAACAGAAGGTTGTTCTGGCATCGATTTTAGCCTGGGAACCGGAAATCCTGCTGCTGGATGAACCCACTTCCCAGCTCGATCCGGTGGCGGCGGAACAGATTCTGAACAGCATACGCCGACTTAACGAAGATAACGGCTTGACAATAATATTAGCCGAACAAAGGTTGGAAAGGTGCTTTCATTTAGCGGATAGAGTCCTGGTGATGAAAAATGGAACCATAGCCTGCGATGAGCAAAGTTTTGATAAACTTTCCCACTGGGCCATGAAAAATGAGCCTTCCTGCCTCCCTTCGGTAGCTCGCTTATTTGCCGGCTGTGCTTTCTCGAATATACCCGTCAGCATAAAAGAGGGCCGGGGTGTCTTAAGAAGCCTTGCTCCCCAGGGTGATTTTTCCCCTTCATTCTCCGCAGCATCCACTGGCTTTAGGAATAAGCTCGATGCAGAGAGGAGTTTTGAACAGCCGGTAGTGGAAGTGGAGAAGATTTGGTTCCGTTACCCGGAAGGAAAGGAAGTATTGAAAGATATCTCCTTTAATGTGAAAGCGGGTGAGTTCGCTGTGCTTATGGGGCCGAACGGGGCCGGAAAAAGTACTATCCTTAAAAACCTTAATGGTCTGTTACGCCCGGGCCGGGGTAAGATTAAGATTTGCGGCCGCGACAGCAAAGGAGTTCCGGTAGCGGAAATGGCCAAGAGTATAGCCTATCTCCCGCAGAATCCAGATGATTATCTTTTTTTACCTACCGTGCGGGAGGAAGTGAGATTCAGCCTGCAGCATTTACCAACTAAGGACGACATTAATAAGCATAGCGACCAGGTCTTGCAGCGCTTTGGGCTCTCCAGTCTGGCGCAGCTAAACCCGCGCGATCTCAGCAGCGGTGAGCGGCAGCGGGTGGCTTTGGCGGCAGTTTTGGCCAGCGAACCCCGGGTTTTACTTCTGGATGAACCGACCCGCGGCTTGGACTACCGTCATAAAGAAGAACTGGGGCGTTTCCTCCAACAAATTCAGGCTGAGGGTACGGCTATTCTTATGGTCAGCCATGATGTGGAGTTTGTGGCTGAATACGCTGCTAAGGTGATTTTTATAGCAGACGGTTCTTTGCTCTGCTCCGGCAGTAAATATGATATGCTCAGCTCATCTACATTTTATTCTCCGCAAGTCACTAAAGTGTTTCGCGGTATCGCTCAGGGAATCGTAACCCTGGAACAGGCGCAAGAACTTTTACGGCGCATCCTGCATCACCGTCAGGAGGCTATTCCAAGGCTAGCTTGTAATGCCAGAGCCGGGGAAAAATAAGGGATTTTCATCGGTGGTTGTGGCCCCCTGGCCATGTCCCCTCTGGTTGGGGATAAATGATAAAAGGAAACAGGCAAAAGAACCGTCCCCATGCCTGCGGGGGAAAAATAAGGGTAGGAGTTATAGTATGCAGTTAAGAATATCCCTCATATCCCTGGGTTTACTGGGTTTGTTACTCTTGCTTAGTATCTGGCCGGGACGAAGTTTGGGAAACTGGAATTGGGGTTTGCTGGCAGCCACCATACTGACCGTTGCCCTGGCCGGGTTTTTCTGGCAGTTCGAGAGACAGCAGAACAGCATAGTGCAATTATCTTTTATTGCCACCATATCATCCCTGGCCGCCCTGTCCCGCATAGCTTTTGTTCCTATTGCCGGTTTGCAGCCGGCAAGCTTTATAATTATGATAACCGGCTATGTTTTTGGCAGCCAGACCGGTTTCCTGGTTGGAGCGATATCGGCCCTGGTATCGAACTTTTTTTTAGGGCAGGGGCCATGGACACCCTGGCAGATGTTAGCCTGGGGTATATGCGGGCTATTGGCCGGTTTTATGGGGCAGGCTTTATCCGTATTTCGCCTGCTGCCCTTTATTTTTTTATGTACTTTTTCTGCCTTCCTCTTCGGTTGGATTACTAACATTTCCTATTGGAGCAGCTTCGTTTATCCTCTGAACTGGTCCAGCTATCTGGGCAGTTGCATCGCCAGCTTTCCCTTCGATCTTATCCACGCAGCCGGCAATCTGGCCTTTTCCCTTCTTTTTGGCACTCACTTCTATCAACTGCTTTTTCGTTTTCAAGCTAAGATGTCAGGATACAGTAAATAGCTCAGGTTGCTTTTTGGATAGTAAGTAATCTTCAATTTCCTTACTGACCACCCATCTGACAAGCATTCCGTCCTCTGATTTCCGCCTTCTGTCTTCCGTCTCCCGATGACTTAGGTTAAAAACCAGCAAAGTATCAAATAATAAGGCTAATTCTATTCCTGGAGGTGGGTATATTGCAGGCGGCATGGAGCGGTTTTAAAGCGGGTAGATGGATGCATGAAATAGATGTAAGGGACTTTATCCAAAAAAACTATAGCCCTTATGATGGCGATAGTGGTTTTTTGACTGGCCCGGGAGAAAAAACATCTTTGCTCTGGAGAAAATGCCAGGATTTATTGCAGAAGGAAAGGGAATCCCAAGGGGTTTTGCTGGTAGATGCGGATACTCCCATTAGCACTACCAGCCACCCCCCGGGCTATATTGACCGGGAACTGGAGAAGATTGTCGGTTTGCAAACGGATAAGGCCTTGAAACGGGCTATCAATGTTTACGGTGGTTTAAAAATGGCTCTCAACGCTTGCCGGGCTTATGGTTATGAACCGGATGAAAAGCTCCTGGAGTTTTTTGAAAAACACCGCCGTACCCATAATGATGGAGTATTTGCGGTCTACACCCCGGAAATGCGCCTGGCGCGAAAGGTGGGGATAATTACCGGTCTGCCGGACTCTTATGGCCGTGGCCGGATAATTGGCGATTGTCGCCGGGTAAGTCTTTACGGAGTGGATTTTCTCATGAAAGCCAAAGAAAACGACCGGGATTGGCTTAATCGTAGAATGACTCCTGAGTTTATACAACTCAGGGAAGATATGGCGGGGCAGATTAAATCCCTGCAAGACCTGAAGCAAATAGCTAAATCTTATGATTATGATATTTCCCGGCCGGCATACACTGCGGCTGAAGCTGTGCAGCATCTCTACTTTGCCTATCTGGCCGCAGTCAAGGAACAAAACGGAGCAGCGATGAGCCTGGGGCGGGTCTCAACCTTTCTCGACATCTATCTGGAACGGGAGCTGCGTTTAGGGAGGATTACGGAGAACGAAGCCCAGGAATTAATTGATCAATTGGTGATAAAACTACGACTGGTTCGACACTTGCGTACCCCCGAGTATAGTGAAATATTTGCCGGGGATCCGAATTGGGTTACGGAATCACTGGGCGGCTCTGGTACGGACGGGAGGCATCTGGTTAGCAAAACTTCTTATCGCTTTCTACAGACCTTGAAAAATTTAGGAGCGGCACCTGAACCCAATATGACTATTTTATGGTCGCGCAATCTTCCTCGCAAGTTTTTAGAGTTCTGTGCTGAGCTGTCTATTTCTACTTGTGCTCTCCAGTACGAGAATGATGACCTGATGCGTGACTACTACGGTGATGATTACGGTATCGCTTGCTGTGTATCGGCTATGCGCCTGGGGAAGGAAACTCAGCTTTTTGGCGCCCGCTGCAACCTGGCCAAGCTTTTGCTCTATGCCATAAATGGGGGCAGGGATGAGATAAGCGGCCAACAGGTGGGGGTGGAAATGTCGGTTTATGAAGGAGATAGATTGGAATTTGGCGAGGTTATGAGACGATTCAAGATACAGATGGAATGGTTAGCTGAGCTTTATGTAAATACTATGAATCTTATTCATTATATGCATGATAAGTATGCTTATGAATATGTGCAAATGGCTTTGCACAATACTTTTGTCAAACACTTTATGGCTTTTGGCATAGCTGGTTTATCAGTTGTAGCTGATTCTCTAAGTGCAATAAGATATGCTAAGGTAAGGCCCATCAAAGATGAAAGGGGATTGATCAGCGATTTTGCCATAGAAGGTGAATTCCCCAAGTTTGGTAATGACGATGACCGGGTTGACCTACTGGCGGTGGAAATAATTCATACCTTTATACACCAGCTTAAACGCCATCCCGCCTATAGAAATGCCCAGCACACCTTGTCCATATTAACCATAACCTCTAATGTAATGTATGGGAAACATACTGGAACCACTCCAGATGGGCGACAAAAAGGCGAGCCTCTGGCTCCCGGTGCCAACCCCTTGCACGGCCGGGAAGAAAAGGGAGCTATAGCCGCCTGTAATTCGGTAGCCAAATTACCCTATGAAGATGCCCGAGACGGCATTTCTTTCACCTTCTCTACTGTCCCTGAAGCCCTTGGTAAAAGTAAGGAGGAACGGGTAAACAATCTATTGGCTCTGCTTGAAGGCTATTTCGTTCAGGATGCTCATCATATGAATGTAAATGTTCTTAATGTAGAAACATTGAAGGAAGCTATGGAGCACCCGGAAAAATACCCGGACCTGACCATCCGGGTCTCTGGTTATGCAGTGCATTTTACCAAACTAAACCGGGAGCAACAGGAAGAGATAATTATGCGTACCTTCTATCGCCGAATGTAGCTTAAGGGTGGGTACGGCTCCATGATAGGCAGAATTCACTCCATTGATACCTTCAGCACCCTGGACGGGCCCGGAATTAGAACCGTGGTTTTTATGCAGGGCTGTCACCTGCGCTGCAAATACTGTCACAATCCCGACACCTGGGAATTGAAAAGCCTCTCTGCTCAGGAATATAGTCCTGAAGAATTAATGGAAGTCATAAGAAGAAGCAAACCTTATTTTATAGCTTCCAGGGGCGGAGTTACCTTCTCCGGCGGTGAGCCCCTGCTGCATGATGATTTTATAAAGGCAGTTTTCCTTCTTTGCCGGGAAGAAAATATTTCTACCGCTATCGACACCTCTCTTTATGTCAAACCCACAGCGCTGCTAAAAGTTTTGCCGCTAACCGACCTGGTGCTGGCGGATATAAAACATATCAACGAAGAAAAAAGCCGCTGCCTCACCGGAATGAGCAATCGTCTTAACTTGAGCAACCTCAAACTAATCAACTCGCATCATATACCCATTTGGATTCGCTATGTTATAATTCCTACCTGGACCGATGCAATAAAAGATGTTGAAGAAATGGCTGCTTTTGTTGGCGGTCTTGAACATATAGAACGTATTGACCTTTTGCCTTACCACTCCCTGGGAAAACACAAATGGGATTTGCTGGGTTTAAACTACGAATTAAACGAGATAACTGCTCCCAGCCCGGAGGCTTTGGAACAGCTTAAGAACATCATATCCGCCATTAGCGGAAAACCGGTTTATTTGAAATAGGATTCTACTGCAAAAGAGTTATTATTATTCATTAGCTTATATAAATATACCGCTCGCCCCCTTTTGCCTGCTCGCCTTCGCCGGTGCAACCTTAACAGTATCCGCTAGGATACATCAGGAGTACCCGAAGGATGCTGCATCCATGTTTCGCCAATGCTCGCTTTGTATATTTATGCAAGCCTAATGCAACAAAAGAGATTTTTGCATTGATATTATATTTTCTTAAAGTTCCCCTTATGCTCAGGGTGTAGTAGAATCAATGCTAACAAACAATATGAAAACAACAGGAGGCAGTTGGGGTGAGCGTTAAAGTTTTTACTGATAGCACTTCATACATAAGTAAAGAAATGCAAGAAGAACTGGATATTGAAATTATTCCTTTAAGTGTGCATTTTTCCGATGAATCCTTTATCGAGACAGAAGTAGACTATGGATATTTTTATCAGAAAATAGAGAAAACTGGGGAGATTCCGACATCATCCCAACCTCCGCCAGGCCAATTTATTGCAGCTTTTCAAAAGGCGCTATCTCGTGGAGATCATATTGTAGGCATTTTTATATCTTCAACCATGAGTGGAACCTGGGCCACAGCCCTGAATGTTAAAAAGCAACTTATGGAGCAATATCCTGAAGCCAGGATGGAGATTATTGATTCTCATACTAATTGTATGGCTTTAGGACTTCAGGTTTTGGAGGCCGCCCGAATCGCCAAGGCCGGGGGTAATATAGATGCTGTGGTAAAAGCGGCCCAGTATATCCATGATCGGGTACATTTTTACTTTGTCCCGGAAACCCTGGAGTATTTGCGCAAAGGGGGACGAATAGGTACAGCCTCTGCTCTTCTCGGTACCCTTTTGAACATCCGGCCTATTCTAACGGTAGATATGGCAAAAGGCATGACCCATTTGCTGGAGAAGGCCCGGGGAACTTCCAATGCGGTTAAGCGGATGTTGTATATAATGGAAGAAGATCATAAAAAATATGGGCTAAAGGAAATCATAGTCCACCATATCAATGCCCCGGAAAAAGCTCGACAATTAAGGCAAGTGCTAATAGATCGCTATGGCTTGCCCGTAAACATACTTTCCATCGGTCCGGTAATAGGCCTGCATACTGGACTGGGCACTATAGGTATGGTTTATGTGGCATGAAGGGGAGATGGGGTTCTCCTGCTCTAGTTTTGCGCTTCTTTATCCACCCAATCAACATGAACCGTTGTAGAGGTAGTGTAGAGATACTGGTTTATGCTTAATTCAACTACATCGGCAATGTCGTGAGCCTTGACCACGGAAAGCCCTTGATCCACCTCAATATGCAGGGAAACCACTTTATTAGCCCCGTAATCATGTATACTGGTGTCATGAACCGCAATTACTCCAGGTACTGCCAGGGCTAAGTGATTGACCCGCCTTACTTGCTCCTCATCGTACTCTCCGATTATTTTGGAGCAGGATTCGCGGAAAATTTCGATTCCCGTCCAAACAATCAAGGCCGACACGGCAAAGCCCAGTACAGCGTCTACCCAGTAGTAGCCGAATTTAGAGGCTAAAATGGCAATAGCTACTAACACTGAAGCTATAGCATCAGTCCGGTGGTGCCAGGCATCAGCTATAAGGGTAGAGGAAGAAATTCTCTGCCCCAGGTCAATGGAAAAACGGGACATCCATTCTTTAAACAAGCCGGCAAACAGCATAACGACAACTACAAAGTAGCTTCCTGCTACCGGGGTGTTGGCTATGAGCCTTTTATAAGAATCGAAACCAAATTTTATTCCCACTGCTATTAGCAGCAGAGAAATAACCAGGGTAGCAATGAATTCAATACGGCCATGGCCATGAGGATGCTCCTCATCTGCAGGTAAAGCAGCCAGTTTAAATCCAATAATTACTACCAATGAGGTCAGTACATCGGAAGCGGTATGAACCGCATCCGCAATCAGAGAAATACTGTTTACCAATATCCCCATGATGAATTTTATGATAGCCAAAACAATATTACCGATAATGCTAACCCAGGCTTCCAGATAAGCGATCTTCCTTCTCTGTTCAGGATTTTCGATATTTGTTTTGGAATAATCTGTTTCGCTATTAGTATCCCTAAGAGTTTTGCTGATTAAGAAATCAGATATAGAAGATGTGAACTTATCCAAACATATCACCTTCCCAAAAAAATAATTTAAGGTAAAAAAATTACCGTAGACTCTTACTTTTAATAATAGTCCCACGGTAATTTTCCGCTGCCCTTTGGGGCCCGGCTCAAGGCCTGACCAATTTTCTTGAGTTGTTCCCAACATTCTATCAAAAATACTTATATCAGGCAAGGATAATATTAATATAACGATGCAAAAATATGTCCCCCGCTTCTTTAAGTGGTCGGGTTCCTATTAACAAAACAGGCGGCGGGTTCTAATCCCCCGCCCCGTTGCAGCGGTGTGTTGAAACTGCTCCGCAGTTTCTTCCGAGTCTTTATTGGTGTATCTGTTTGACATAAATACGACAAGTGTTTTTGAAGCATGTCATAATTATTTCCACTTTACCGGGATGATTACCTTATCCTGTTCACTTCCATCTTTCATACTCAACCAAAAGACTTCAATTTGACCTTCACCTGGACTTGGGGCTTTAAAGGCGATTTCTTTTTGAAATATTCCGCGACCAGGGGCACCCTCGCTGGCAGTTGTAAAATCTTGAACCAGAGTTTTACCCTGGGCATCCTTTAGGCGAATACTCACCGTGGCTTCAAACACGCGTGCAGTACCGCTGACCTCAACCGGACTACTTATAGTTTCTCCAGGAGCTGGAGCGCTTACCCAAATAACCGGCTCATATACAACAGCCAGATTGCGGCTAAATGGCTGTTCGGATAAACCGATATGCCCCCACCAATCTATAGCTTTTTCCACCTGACCATCCACCATAAAGGAAACCTTTTGAATATTGGGAAACTCCGTCAGGGTGTTAACAATACTGGCTATTCCCAGCGCTTCACCACTTGCACCGACATTGGCCTTAAGCACCTCTGAGGAGAAGTTAACGGTAGCCAGCCCCTTATCAATTTTGATTCCCAGAACTTTTGTATCTGGGGGTAGAACTCGATTAGCTCCGGGAGTAAGCGGCTTGCCCTTGATTAATTCGTTTAAGGCAAGTTGGGGAAGGTCCGAGCTTTTCTTAAGTTGATGTACTTCTCGCACCAGATAAGCATCATCATTAGTCATCTTGAGATAATAAACAGCAACATCGGCCGTTTTAACAACTGGTGTTGATGGAACCGGCCTTTCCTTATTGTCTTTATCAGCTGGTACTTTACCCGTTTGCTGACCGCAGCCGGAAGGCAACCATAACAACAGCAAAATTAGTATAAGGGCAGGGGCTTTTCTAACAAGCTTCATATAAACCTCCATCTCGCCGCAAAAGCGGCGATACAAATAGTAATAAAAAAGTACTTTTAACGCTATTACCTCCAGATTTATCTTTTGCATATAATTATCTTATTTATACTTTATAAATAATTTATCCATAAAAGGCCGATTTCCTTCTATTATTAAAACAAAATATAACGAGGTGAAATATGTCCCCCGCTAAGCGGTCGCCTATTAACAAAACAGGCGGCGGGTTCTAATCCCCTGCTTAAATATA
>ENA-UOUL01000559-UOUL01000559.1-bioreactor-metagenome-genome-assembly--contig:-NODE-559-length-62203-cov-6.127531_pt1 | contig 62203 bp, 32 predicted proteins | sample MGYA00249838_ERZ747220 | MGnify/ENA primary metagenome ERZ747220 (study PRJEB28778, sample SAMN05720191) | bioreactor metagenome | isolation source: Anaerobic biogas reactor | place: USA:Washington... | reverse complement strand
ATCAATATTGGCCACGCCGAACAGGCGAGCGAAGAGGCGGAGGTTATCTGCGGCGGTCATCGTCTCGTAGAGGTTGCTCAGCTCGAAACAGACACCGATATGTGCATGCAGCTCCTTAGCATGTCTGGCAACATCTTTCCCCAGGAGCTGAGCCCGCCCCTCTTTGGGCAGGAGCTGCCCGGTCAGCATCTTCACCGCCGTCGATTTACCGGCGCCATTTGGCCCCAGGAAGCCAAGGACCTCGCCCTCAGCGACTTCGAAGCTAATGTGATCGACGGCGAGTAAGTCACCATACCAGTAAGTCAGGTTATCGCTGACGATAGCAGGGATGCTCATCCTCTCTCCTTACAGAAGCAGCAGCAATACTATCTAGCCGCACCCTGACACCAGCCCCTCACACGGTGAAGCGAGGTATGACTCTTACCCACTTTCTGGAGAAGGAGCCTTTACAACCACGATGATGCAGCCATTGTTCTGGCCTTCCTCGGCGCCATTGTAGACCAGTGACGTACTGGCGATAGGCTAATTTGTCTACTATCGGGGCCGCGCGACGCCGAAGAGCACGAATAGGATCAGGTTTCGCTAGCGGCCTCGCGCCGCCGCCCGGATCGCGGCATCCGCCAGCTGCGCTCGCCGCCGACGCGGATGTCGCGGCGCTGGAAGAGCAGCCAGGCCAGCAGGGCGAAGAGCAGGGAAACGCCCAGCAGGCTCAGCAGCCAGGACCACTCCAGCCCGTTGACGGCCAGGCCGCCCTGGTAATAGCCCAGCGGCGTCCAGTCGAGCACCGGCTGCAGATCATCGTTCATATTCGCCAGGCCGACGAGGAGGAAGTTGGCGACGATTGCCGCGGCAGCCAGCGTCGCCGCCAGCCGCGACGAAGGCAGGACGAGGCTCAGGAGCAGAGCCAGCGTGCCGATAAAGAGCAGCACTGCCAGCAGCGGCAGAAACGGCCGGAGCAGCTCAAGGGCCGTGATCTCCATCCCCCACGGGATAGCGGGCAGCCAGCTCAGCCAGCTGATGAGCAAAACGAGCGCCAGCGCAGCGACCACCGCCAGGAGCCGCGCCCAGAAGAGCGCCGTCCGGCTGATGGGATGGGCGAGCACCAGGTCGAGCACGCCCCGCTCTTCGTCGCCCGCCACCATCCCTGCCGCAGCGCTCGCCGCCAGGATACCGACGATCATCGTCATATAGCTGAAGTAATAGGTGTCGAGGTAGCCGGCGGGCGTATTCATGAGCTGCACATTGCCGAAGAAGGCCAGCATCTCCTGCGGGTACGAGGCCAGCAGCGCCCCCAGTTCCGCGCCCATCCCGGTCACCGCGTCATAGAACCAGGCCATCATCAGACCGTAGAGCCCGATGCCAATGCCCCAGCCAATAATCCGGCCGCGCAGCCGGCGCAGGTGGTAAAGAAATTCGGCCCACATCTTACACCGCCTCCTCGATCTGCGGCTGTTCGTCGCCCGTCGCTTCATAATAGCTGAGGAATATCTCCTCCAGCGACGGGCGCTCGGTTTCCAGGTCGCTGACGGGATAGGCTGCCAGCGCCTTCACCAACCCATCCATCTCTCCCGCGACCTGCACCGTCACGACGCTGTCGTCCTGGGACAATATGGTCACGCCGGGAACGGCCGCCAGCGGCTGCACCTCTACCGGCTCCTGGAAGCGCACGCGCAGCCGCCGCACCGCAATATTAACCAGCGCTTCCGGCTCGGCCTCTTCGACAATCACTCCCTGGCGGATGATCGCCACACGCTCGGCAATCGTCTCCACCTCGGCGATGATGTGCGAGCTAAAAAAGACGGTTGCTCCCCCGGCCTGGGCCTCTTTGATCAGCCGGTAGACCTCCTGCTGCATCAGTGGGTCCAGGCCGCTGGTCGGCTCGTCCAGCAGCAGCAGCGGCGGGCGGGCCATCAACGCCTGCACCACCGCCACCTTCTGCTTGTTCCCCTTGGACATATTCTTGATCGTCAGGTTCAGGTCCAGCTCCAGCCGGTGCGCCAGCGTGCGCACGAAGGCCCAATCGACCCGGTTGCCGCGCAGCCGGCTGAAGTAGCGCAGGATCTCGGCGGCTGTCTGGTTCGGCTCCAGAGCCAGCTCGCCCGGCAGATAGCCTACCTGCTGGCACACGGCGACCGGATCGGCCTGCGGATCGATGCCGAAGACGCGGATGCTGCCGCTATCCGGCCGGATCAGGTCCAGCAGGCAGCGGATCGTCGTCGTCTTTCCGGCGCCGTTTGGCCCCAGAAAACCAACGATTTCGCCGGCCCGCACCTCCAGGTCCACGCCGCGCAGCGCCCGCACGTCGCCGTACGATTTTGTCAACCCCTCCACGACCAACGCCATTGTTTCCATCATGGTCCTTGCCTTTCTCTTGTTGCCGGCGCTGCCCACAGCCAGGACCGCTCCCCCGGCATCGCCAGCGCTCATACATTACCAAAAAACAGGGGGGTTGGCACTGCCGGGCAATATCTTGGAGCGCGGGCGTCCTCGCCCACCACGCCGCACGGACGGAATGTGTTCCTATCCTGTCTGGCGGGCTACGTCAGCGGGCCAGTGTGTGAAAGAGGTCGATACTCCGGGCCACGCCGGCAGCCGGCTCCCCTTCGCCCTGGAACTCGATGGTCACGGCGCCCTCATAGCCCACGCTCTGCAGCAGCGCCCATAGCTGCTCGTGCGGCAGCGTCGTCTCCCGGCCCTGCGCATCAAAGGTAGTCGTCTTGAGGTGGAAATGGTTGGCCCTTTCCGCCAGCGCCTGCCACCAGCGCTCGCGCCGGCCGGTGGCTTCCTCCCCTTCGCCGGCGTCCATGTTGCTGGGGTCAAAGCAGCAGCCGAACTGCGCCTGCACCGGCTCCGCCAGCCGTGCCCGGACGCGGTCGAAGATACGCAGATGGCGGTCAATATCGCTGCTGATGCCCCAGTGGTTCTCCAGCGTGATGGCCGGCCCGCCGTTCCCGGCCTGGCTCTGCTGCACGAACGCCGCCAGCCGCGCCACGACCCGATCATCCCGCGCGGCGGGCGTCTGCGGGCTGCCGCCGAGGTTGACCCGCAGCAGGCGCACGCCCAGCCGCCGGGCCGCATCCAGTCCCCGTGCCAGGTAGAGGCGCTGCGCGGGCCACTGCCAGGCCGGCACGGTGAAATCGCTGTTGATGGTCCAACCGAGGAGTTCCGTCCCGTTTTCCGCGGCTTGCCGGCGCAGCTGCTCTAACGTGGTCCGGCTGTAGCGCCACAGCTCCGGCGGCGCGCCGGGCAACAGGTCGAGCAAAGGCCGGCGCAGGCGGCTGAGCGGCGGGGGCGGCAGTATGAAGTCGTTCGCTTCGATAGCCCGCAGCCCCAGCGCCGCCGCATCACGCGGCAGGTCCAGAAGAGACCACTGACCCGCGTAGTAGGGCGCGTGCCAGGACCAGGAGCTAACGGCAAGGAGTGGTTGGTTCATCGTTGCCCTACAAAAAAGAGCCTCCGGGATTTGATCCCCGGAGGCTCCATTGTAACGTCCCCCAATTCATAATCAACAGAATAATCTGGGGAACGTTACCACTCTCCCCGCATGGGCAGGTTACTTCTTGCGTAAGACGCCGACACTAAGGACGCCCATGAACATCACGGCGGCAGCGACGGCGGCGAAGGTAGCGTTACCGGCGCCGGCGACGCTGGCCCCGGTCATCGCTACCGCCGAGGGCTGGCAGAGGGGGCCAAGGATCGTACCCGCCGGCGTGAGGCCGCCGGCCTTAATCGCCACGTCAATCTCACCGCGTCCGGTCTCGCCGGCCACCGTAATATGGAAGAGATGGGTCTCGCCAAATCCTAGCTGTTCGTCGGCATCCTCGAATTTGATGCCGTCCACGCCGGTCGTCGGATCGGCGACATGCTCCACAGTGTAGGTGGTGGAAACACAGTTGTCGTACTCCGTGCCACAGACGGCGGGATCCATGGGTGTGGTGTAGGGGCCGGGCGTCGGGTTCGCTACTTTGCGTGCACATAGCCCGATGCCCAACGCCCAATGGCTGAGCGCCGGGTCATCACCCTGGCCTCGCGATCGCTGTTCCAGATGATGCAGGACGGCAGCCTGCACCGCGCGGGCGGTGGAGGAGTCCAGGTCGGTCGTGGTGGCCACGATGGCCTGGACCTTGGGCCAGTCCAGGGCACCGGTGGCGAGTGCCTGGAGCGTCTCCGGCAGCCGGGCGGTCAGTTCGTGGGCGGCGCTGACCCTGGCCTGGCTGGCCAGCCCGCGAGCGCGGCCAGCCGCGGATCGATCCGACCCACGAGGGCAGTCCGTCCTCTCCCTGGCGCCGCCGCGCGATCAGCCTCTGGCGGCGCTGCTTGATTCCGCCGCCGCGGCGCGCGCCGTGCGCGAGGCCTGGCAGCGCGCTCGCGATGCCGGCATCTATGGCTTCTCCACGGACCTCACCCAACTGGCCTACCCCGCGCGCTCCCTCGCCAATTCGGGCCGCGGCCCGCAGACCGTCGAGCTGCGCCTGGAAGGGGAGGTGGACCTGCCCGCGCGGAGCCTGGGCCTGCGCCTGTGGGAGCCCGGCGACGCCGGGGCCGCCGACGGGCGCACCGAGGCCCGCGTGGAGGGCGGCCGCGCCTACCTGCGCGCCGCCGACGGGTCCTGGCAAGAGGTCGAGGACTTTACCACGAGTTTCGCGCCCGATAACGACCCCCTCGCCTTCCTGGGCGGCATGGAGGACGTGCGCGAGGTGGCCGCGCTGGAGCAGGCCGCCGACGCGCCCCTCTCCCGCTTTGCCTTCCGCCTCGACGGCCCCAAGCTGGCCGATTACCTCCGCGACCAACTGCAGCGGCGCCTGACCGAGCGGGGCGAGCTCCCGCCCGGCGTCTCGCTGGACGTGCCCGCCTCCCTGCGGCAGATGACCGGCAGCGGCGAGGTGTGGGTGGACCAGCGCGGCCTGCCGCTGCGCCTGACCATGCACCTGGCCTTTCCGCGGCAGCGCGACGGCTCTTGGGTGGAGGCCGACGTGCAGACCCGCTTTTCCGGCTACCCCCAGCAGGTGGAGGCGGCGGGGAACGCCCTGGGCGCGACGAGCCAGCCGGGGTCGCCGCGCCGCGCCCTGCGGCTCGACCCGGGCGAGATGGCCGCGGCGGGCGCCCTGGCGCTGGGGACGCTGCTGGCGGGGCTGCTGTTCGCCGGGCGCCGGTCGCGCCGGGCCTATGCCGCCGTGGTGATGGCGCTGCTCTTTTCCATGGTGGTCGTGCCGCAGATGCAGGCGGCGCAGGTGGCGGCCTTCTATGACCGCCAGGCCGCGCGCCCGCAGGAATTGCCCCGGCTGCACACCAGCGGCCAGGCGGTGAGCGCCGCCGCCAGCGCCGAGTCGGACGCCTACCAGGCCATCGCCGAGCAACTGGCGCCCGCCTGGGACCCGCTGGCCGACCCCCTGGCCGCCGCGGCGAACGCGGCGAGCCCGGCGGCGGAGCCGCGGCCCCTGGCGGATGACCCCCCCGTCGAGCCGCCGGCCCTGAGCTGCAACCCCGACGACACCGCCGACTCGGACGGCGACGGCGTGAACAACTATGAAGAGTGCGTCTACTGGCTCGATGCCGGCGACCCGGACTATGATGACGACGGGCTGGACGACGGGCAAGAGCTGAACAAGCTGGCCACCGACCCCAGCGCGGCCGATACCGACGGCGACGGGGTCTCGGACGCCGTGGAGGTGAGGGGCTTCCCCCTGGGCGGCCGGACCTGGTTCCTGAACCCGAACAACCCCGATAGCAACAACGACGGGCAGGTGGACGCCGCCGAGTGCCCGGTGCTGCTCGAGACGCCCAACCCCACCGCCGACCAGATCTCGGCGCAGTGCGACGCGGACCAGGACGACATCCCCAACCCGTTCGAGTTCGACAACGACGACGACGGCGTCCCCGACGTGGTGGACCTCTCCCCCGACGAGGCCGTGGACACGAACGGCAAGCGGCATGGGCAGCCTGCCGCGGCCACGGCCTTTAATCGCGACCACCCCTTCCGGCTCTCGGTGACCAACCTGGCCTCCGGCTGGCCCGTCCTGGTCGACCTGCAGATGCGCCCCGTCGTGGCCGACCACCTGGCCTACGCCCTGAACGTCTACGACTGGCCGGAGAACGATGTGGACGGCCAGATTCAGCACAAGGCCAACACCACCTTTTACAGCCTGAACCCGCAGGACGCCAGCGGCGCCAACGGCGATATGCGGCTGGTGCCGCTGCTCGAGATCGCCATGACCGGCCCGCTGCCGCTCAAGCTGGCCGACCCCAGCGCCCAGGTGATCGTGGGCGCCGGGACGGCGCTCTCCACCACGGTGACCATCGACGCGGCCTCCGCGACGTCCACCCGCTTCCGCTACGCCCTCCCCGCCAACGCCCGCCTGGACCTCTATGCCGGGACCTGCGGCAGCCTGGGCGCCCAGCCCCTGCTGGCCCTCACCGGCGCGAGCGCCACCCTGAGCGCCCGCTCGGTGGTCCAGACCGCCGACGGCAGCCACGCCCTGGTCATCACCGACGGGACCACCCCGGCCTGCGCCGAGCTCCCGGATGTGGTGAATGGCCCCTATGCCGACAAGATGGTGGACGAGTCGGCGCTGGCGGCGTACGGCGTCACGGCCAGCGACCAGGGCGACGGCTCCGTGCTGGTCTATGTGCCGCTGAACGTGACCTCCGACGACACCGGCGGCGGCAAGTCGGCCTTCCAGGCGCGCATGATCTATTGGCCCGGCGAGACCAACCGCTGGGTCGAGGCGCAGTCCATGCGGATCATCTGGCTGGTGCAGATGCTGACCGATTCGTGCGCCGAGGGTTACAAGAGCTACGACGAGTACGTCGCCCTGCCGGGCAACGACAAGGCGACGCAGCAGGACTATGACGCCTACTTTGACGACTGGTGCGCGCGCAACCGCACCGCCGACGAGATCGTGCCGGTGCAGGTCTATGACGAGGACTGGTTCCTCACCGGGCTGGTGGCGCGCGAGGACCACGGGCTGGACCTGGCCGTGGCCTACGTCAACCCCGCCCTGAGCCCCTATAACGACGACGCGCTCTATACCCTCTCCATGGGCCTGGGCGAGCAGTTCATCGCCGGCGTCGATTGCGACACGGCGGCCACGATCCTCAGCCCGACAGCCCACGCCTGCGTCCAGGATAACCTCCGCGACCTGGCCGTGTCGCTGACGGACCACGCCGGCCAGGCCATCGCCAACTCGACCATCGAGCAACGCTTCGACCTGGATAGCACGGCGCCGATCACCACCCGCTGGGGCATCCCCCTGAACGCCCTGCAGGTGGAGACCCATCGCTACGACCACCAGGACTATTTGGCGCGGCACTCCATGACCCAGACGCCGCGCATCCTGGCGCAATTCCCCGTCACGGCGACCCCGACCATCCTGGCCGCCCGCGAGGAGCGCTATCGCTCCGCCCGCCTGGAGGCCGCTGCCATGCCCGCCGGCGGCGCGCTCACCCTGGACCTGAGCTCGGTGACCTACCCCGAGCGGACGCTGGCCGGCTTGCAGTGGACCACCTATCGCCACGGCGAGGCGGGCTGGGAGGCCTTCCCCGCCACCGAGTACTGGGACATCCTGGAGGCGGAGCTGCTGGAGCGCTTCCGCCGCATGTACCCGCTGGACCCGGAGAGCGCCAACGTGGGGCGCATGGCCCTCGCCCGCGCCTATAACCTGGCGCTGATCAACGGCGTGGTCAATACCGTCGTCCATTGCACCCCCGACCAGTTGCTCTGCCCCATCCCCGGCGGCGCGCCCTATACCAACGTGATGATCATCCGGGCGGTCCGCGACATGCAGAACGGCCTGGACGCCCTGATCCTCAAGATCGCCTTCAAGACCTGGGAGGCCAGGAAGGCCTTCCGCAGCGCCAACGTCCAGCTCGACCTGGAGCGCAACGGCCAGGTGGCGGCGGTGGAGGACGCCCTGGACGAGCTGAACGACGGGCTGGGCGCGCGCGGGCACCCCGAGAAAAGGTGGTACAGCTTTCTCGGCGACGAGATCAAGGGGTATTTCGTGACGCCCTACAAGACCATCTGGAGCCACGGGACAGGGCTCCGGGTGACGGCGGGCATCGTCATTGGCGCGGCCATCTGCGCCGTGATCGCCACCATCGTGGTGGCTGCGGCGCTGAAAGCCGAAAGCGCGCAGGTGGCGGCCATCGTGGTGCGCAGCATCTCGCTGCTGATCGCCACGCACTGCGTCATCAGCGCCATCTCGGGGATGGTGGAGGCCACGGCCAAGGCGCTCTTCCAGAGCGTCACGTGGGCCATCCGGCAGAACCTGGGCTTGTGGAAGAACCTCAAGCTGGGCGGCGTGGTGACGGCGGGGCTCCAGGTGCTGGTGACCTGGGGCGCCTTTGCCGCGATGGTGCTGTGCAACCACATGGACCGCGGCGGCCTGGCCTTCGATAACGAGCTGGCCTTCGCCGTCGCCTCCATGGTGGTGACGGTGGTCCTGTTCGTGATCTTTACCGCGCTGGGGCCGCTGGGCGTGATCATCCAGGCCATCCTGGGCATGCTCAACGCCATCGCCAACCTGATCTGCAGCGCCCTGCCGGAGGACATGCAGCGGAGCAAGGCCGGCTACTGGCTCTGCGGCGGCATCACGGGCTTTATCACCAACGCCCTCAAGTGGCTGATCTATAGCGGCACGATCATGGTCGAGATGAACCCCACCGGCTATGAGCGGCTCGCCACCCACGGCTTTGCCTCCGAGCTGCGCAGCCCCAACGACGGCATGGTGGCCGGCAACGCCATCCGCTACAGCATCTCGCTGACCAACACCATCAACCTGGTCAAGGTGCCCATCAGCCTGTACGAGATCGGCGGGCACACGCAATTCAGCGACGAGACGCTGGCCCGCGCCACCTTTGACTACAAGTGGCAGCAGGCCGAGACCGACTATCACGACGGGCTCTCCCTGGGCGGCATGGTGGATGACTGGCTCAAGACCGATGGCGGCCGCCCCTTCTACTATACCGAGACGGTCTGGACGGCGGAGCCCTTCCCGCTATCGCAGACCGGCGTGAACCGGCCGGTGCCGGGGCTCTACCTCTCCGAGGCTTATGCCGTGCCCGAGCAAGAGTGCTGGATCGTCACGGGGTGCGACATCAAGGCGGAAAAGGGCACCTACCATTACGACCTGGGCGCGGACTTGCGCTACGACGTGCTGCCCGCCACCCTGCACGGCTTTTGCCAGCTCGCCGCCCGGGACGACGGCTATGCGCTGGCCTGGGGCCAGTCCGGCGACCTGACCTTCGCCACCCTCCGGGACGCCGACGGCGACGGCCTCACCCGGCTCGAGGACCCGAACGACAGCCGGTGGGACGCCGACGGCGACGGCCTCTCCGACGCCTTTGAGATCGAGGGCGGCACCAACCCGCTGTCCGTGGATACCGACAACGACGGGCTCTCCGACCTGGAGGAGGCGCGCCACGGCAGCGACCCGAACCGCGCCGACGGCGACGGCGACGGGCTCTACGATTGCCAGGAGGTCCGGCACCAGGTCACCGTGGCGGGGGATAGCGTCGCCCGCGCGGCCTGCGGCGAGCCGGGGACCTGGTCCGGCGGCTGGAGCGTCGTCTATGGCAAGCTCAACGGCGTCCCGCTGACCACCTGGGTGACCTCGAGCCCCACGGACCCGGACACCGAGGCGGACGGGCTGACCGACGCCCAGGAGCGGACCTACGGCTATAACCCGCAGGCGATCTCGTCGCTGAACGTGCTCACCCTGCGATCCGAGCTGAGCGAGCTCTCCGCCACCGGCGGGCTGATCCCCTCGGATACCTTCGTCGCCCCCGGCCAGACCCTCTATTACACCGCCACCGTGCAGAACCAGCTCGATAACCGGCAGGCGCAGGGCCTCCTTTCCACCCGCGCCAGCCTCCTGGACAACTCGTCGCTGCTGCCCCAGTCCTTTGTGCTGCGGCCCAAGGAGCTGGCCAGCCTGGCCGGGAACCTGCGGGTCCCCTCCGCGGCCGCCTCCGGGACGGGCACGGTGACCCAGGTGGCCGGGGCGTCCATCGTCAACCTGCAGGACGAGTCCGGCCAGGCGGCGCTCTGGCTCCGCTTCGACGACGCCGCCGGCTCGCTGGTCTATGAGGACAGCTCGGGCGCGGACCCGCCCCACGACGGGCAGTGCGTGGGGACGGGCTGCGCGCTGGACCCGGCGGCGGGGCGGGTGGGCGGCGCGCTGCGGCTCAACGGCAGCAGCGCCGTGCGCTCGGCGGTCACCGTCCCCAACGCCGCCTATAGCGTCTCCTTCTGGTTCAAGGTCGACGCCGCGCACTCGGCCTCGGGCGTGCTCTTTGCCACCGAGCTGACCGACCGGGCGCGCCTCTATCTCTCCGGCGGCAAGGTCGTCGCCGCGACGCCCGGCGGGCAGATGACCAGCGCGCGCGCGCTGGGCGACGACGCCTGGCACCACGCGGTCCACGTGGATCCCGGCGCGGGCGGCAGCGGGCAGCAGGTGCTCTACATCGACGGGGTCCCGGCGGCCGCCGCCATCCTGCACAGCAGCCCGACGGCCCTGGCCCAGGCGGGGGCGCTGCTCGGCGGCAAGGCCGGGAGCTATCTGACGGGCGCGCTGGACGACCTGCGCCTCTTTGAGCGCGTGCTCACCGCCGCCGAGGTGGAGCAGTTGGCCAGCCAGCCGCTCTTTCACATGAGCTTTGACCAGACCGACCGCTGGTCCGATGTCTCCAGCTACCGCACCACGGTCGAGTCCTGCCGTCAGTTTATCGGCGTCTGCCTTCCCTACGGTCCCACGCACGACGCCAACGCCATCAGCGGCTATTCCGCCAGCCTGGACGGCGCCCAGTATCTCAGCGTGCCGGCGGCCTCGCAACTGGACCTCAGCGCGGGGCGCTTTACCCTCTCGGCCTGGGTCTTCCCGCGCAACCACGGCGATAGCCGGGACGCCTTCCCCCAAGGGATCCTGGGCCTCAAGAGCGGGGACAAGGACGCCTATCCCACCCTGCAGCGGGTCGGCCGGAAGGTCCGCTTCAGCCTGGGGACCGGCGCGGCCTGGCACGCGCCCTACACCAGCGGCGACGTGCTGGCCCTGGACCAGTGGAACCACGTCGCCGTCACCCTGGACAAGGCGGAGGCTGGCGGCACGCTGCGGCTCTACGTGAACGCCCGGCTGGTCGAGACCGCGCCTTTCGCGGTCACGGACATTGCGCCGGCCAGCAGCTTTGAGATCGGCCGCACCAGCAACACCGGCCGCGTCGAGCTGACGCGGTTTTATCAGGGCAGCTTCCACGACGAGGGGATGTGCCAGACCTGCGGGGAGCTCTGCAAGGCCGAGATGTGCATGGCGATGAACGAGACCGAGGTCTTTGACTGGCAATTCCCCAGTTGCGGCCTGACCTGCCCGGGGGGCCTGGGCATCGACTGCCCCGCGTTCCCCCAGGGCGTCAGCTTTTCCAACCTCCTGACCCTGAAGCTCTGGGAAGATGACCGTGGGACGCGCTGCGGCGCGGTGCCCGAGACCTGCTGCGAGGCCAACGACGACGACACCTGCGAGATCGGCGCGAGCAATGCCACCAGCCTCGAGTTCAGCACCAACGACGCCGGCTTTGACTCCCAGACCTACACCTTTGATAGCTGCAACAGCGATGGCGAGTTCCGCCTGCGGTACACCCACGACTCGGTCCCCTTCTTTGGCCGATTGGACGAGGTCCAGATCTATGGCCACGCCCTGGACCAGGACGCGATCATCCGGCTGTACCTGGACCCGGCGACGCTGCTGCGCCTGCCGCTGGATGAGGCGCCGGGCGCCACGGCCTTTGAGGACGCGAGCCTGGCGCGCGTGCCGGCCTCGTGCAGCGGCAGCGCCTGCCCGGCCTCGGGCGCCTTGGGCCGCATCAACCAGGCCGCCGAGTTCTCCCGGGCGGGCGGCAGCGCCATCACCCTGGGGCGCAGCTCGGCCAACCTGCTGGTCAGCTCGTTCACCGTGGCGGCCTGGGTCAAGCCCAACAGCCTGCCCGCGAGCGCGCGCATCGTCTCCACGGCCCGGACCCGCTCCAACAACGGCTGGGGGTTCGGCCTGTCGGGCAGCAACCTCACCTTCGACCTGTATGGGCAGGGCGCCGGCTTTACCTCCAGCGCGGGCGTGCAGGTGGGGCGCTGGACCCACGTGGCCGCCGTGGTGAACGCCGACTATACGATCACCTTTTACATCAACGGCCAGCCCTGGGCCTTGGGCGGGCACATGGGCGCCTACGGGGCCGCCACGGACATGGACGACCTTTTGCTGGTCGGGGCGACCACCGAGATCGGCTCGGCGGCCCCCAGCCAGGTGCTGGACGGGCAGCTCGACGACCTGTGGGTCTTGGGCATGGCCCTGACGGCGGAGCAGGTCCAGCGGCTCTACCAGCGGGCGCCGCTGATGCACCTGCGCCTCGACGAGGCGCACGGCGCCGCCCAGTTCGCCGATAACGCCGCGCCCGACCGCCAGGGGACCTGCGCGGCCGGGGCCTGCCCGGTGACGGGCGAGGGGGTGCGCGGGCAGGTGGGGCTGGCCGCCCAGTTCGACGGCGCGGACGACCGGGTGGCGCTCGCCGATAGCGCCGCCTTGCGCCCGACGGCCTTTTCCGTGGGCGCCTGGGTCATGCCCGCGGCCGCCAGCCAGACCCCCGTGGCGGGGCTGCTCCACGAGCTGGTGGGCAAATGGAGCGCCGGGACGGTCAACTATCGCCTATACCTGTCCGACGATCTCAAGCCCGGGCTGGAATGGGGCTGCGCCGGGACCGACATCAAGGTGAACGCCGGCTCGCCGCTGATCGAGGCCCACTGGAACCACGTCCTGGGGACGTTCGACGGGCTCAAGCTGCGGCTCTATGTGAACGGGATCGAGGCCGCCTCCCACGACCTCGCCGCGACGGGCGCCTGCACCAGCGACGCGGCGGTGGAGCTCGGCGGCAAGGCCGGCCTCCCCGCCAGCCAGTTCTTTAACGGCGCGCTGGACGAGGTGGTGGCCTATGGGCGCGCCCTCACCCCCGCCGAGGTCCACGAGCTGTACCGCTACCAGGCCGGCTGGGTGGAGGACCGGCAGGTCCACGAGGTCACGGTGGACAATGACGCGCCCACGGCCGAGCTGCTCCCCATCGACCCGAGCTATCTGCCAAACCGGCCCGTCTGGGTCGGGGTGATCGCGAGAGACGCCACCTCGGGCGTGTCCAAGGTGGAGCTGGGCGTGCAAAAGGCCGGCGGGACCATCGCCTGGACCCCCGCCGAGCGCTGCGCCGAGTCCCTGGGGTTCCCGGCGGGCGCCTGGTGCCCCCAGTTCGCGCCGTCGGGCGAGGGGCAATACGCGCTGTGGGCCCGCGCCACCGACCGCGTGGGCAAGGCCGGCCTCTCGACCCCCATCACGGTCTATGTGGACGACTCGCCGCCGGACCTGACCCTGGATCAGACGGCGGCCCAGTTGAACGCCCAGGAATCCAAGGGCAAAAAGCAGCACTGGACCGTGCGCCTCTCCGGCTATGTGCACGACAAGTTCATCCCCACCAACCTCCCCGGCAGCGGCGTCCCCCCGGACGGCGTGCGGGTGACCCTGCGCGACGGGGACGGCAAAAAGGTGGGCGACGAGGGCCAGGTCGCCGCCGTCGCGAACAAGCTCTGGTCGCTGGATTACACGATCCCCAGCGCCAAGGCCGACGGCTGCCTGACCATCGAGGTCGAGGCCATGGACCGCGTGGCGGAACAGGTCAAGGCCGATAGCCAGCAGCTCGCCCGGCACCGCAAGGTCGTCACCAGCTCGGTGGTGCTGGACGCCAGCGCGCCCAAGGTGGCGCTCGACCGCGGGTCCATCGGCAACAAGATCGGCGCGGGGACGCTCACGCTGGGCGGCGCCATCAGCGCCCGCCCGGCCCCGGTCCGCGTCGCGCTGACCGGCGGCGCGGGGGCCGATACCGTGCGCGCGCGGCTCACCTGCCAGCACGGCAACGAGGGGTCGTGGTACACCCTCTTTGACCTGGCGCCGGGCGCGCTGGCCAGCGGCCGCACGGACGAATGGCTGGGCGACATCCACCTGAGCAGCTCGTGCGAGGTGGCGCTGACCAGCTCCGCCGCGTCCGCCGAGGTCAGCGGCGTCATCGAGGTCTGCGGCGCGCGCATCGCGAGCTGGACGGGCAGCTTTGCCGGCAGCAAGGCCGTGCCGTTCGTGGTCCTCTCCGACGCCTGCGGCGCCCCCGGCTGCTCCACCGACGCGCCGGTGGCCGGCGTGGCCGGGGTGGAGGTGGCCTTTGTGCCCGCGCTGCCCGGCTCGGCCTTTATCAACGAGCCGCCGGCGCCCAAAGAGCTGCTCCACCTGCCGTTCGAGGACACCCCCGATCAAAACGGCGCGCTGACGCTGCGGGACGTCTCTAGCTATGGCGTCAACGGCTCGTGCAGCGCCGACGCCTGCCCCAGCCCCGGCCAGCCGAGCCCCGCGGGCAGCGGCGCGCTCTTTGACGGCGTCAACGACGTGGTGCGGGTCGCCCAGGTGGCCGGGCAGGGGACCAGCACCTATCTCACCATCGCCGCCTGGGTCTATCCCAACGGGACGCCGGCCAACCGCGGCGCCTTCCTCTCCCGCGACGGGCTGTGGGAGGTGGCCTGCCTCAGCGACGGGAACATCCGCTGGGCCTTCCGCAACGACGTCCCCGGCTGGACCTGGACCGACACGGGGTACCGGGCGCCCCTGAACCGCTGGACCCACATCGCCATCGTCTACAACGCGGGCGTCATCACCACCTACGCCAACGGCGCGCAGGTGCATACCCTCAGCGGCTCCGGCCTCATCTCGAACGCCAGCGCGCTGAGCATCGGCGGCTACCCCGCCAACGGCGAGTGGTTCGGCGGGATGCTCGACGAGGTCCGGGTCTATGGCGTGGCCCTGTCGCCAAGCGATATCGGGGCGCTTTATACCGGCTCGGGGCCGCTGCTGGCCCTCTCTTTCGAGGAGCCCTGGCTCGGCGACGGCGATCGCGTGGCCGACGGCTCGGGCTGGGCCAACCACGGCGTGCTGCGCGCGGGCGCCAGCGACGCCGCCAACAAGAGCCGCGCCGGGCAGGTCGGGGGCCATGCCCTGAGCCTGGATGGCGTGGACGACTATGTGGACACGGGCGACTGGGACGCCGCCGACACGTTCACCGATTTCTCCCTGTCCCAGTGGTTCTCGCTGGATGCGTTGCGCGCGCCGGGGAGCAACCAGGACTGGGCCGCCCCGGTGGCCAAGGCCGCCAATGGGACCACCGGCTGGGCCGTGATGGTCAACCGGGACCTCAACGTCATCAACAACCACCGCGTGCGCCTCTACATCAACGGCGTGCCCACGGCCAACATCCTCGCGCCGGAGGGCGGCTGGCAGCCGGGGCGCTGGTACCATTACGCCTTTGCCCGCCGCAGCGGCGTCATCAAGGGCTACCTGGACGGGGTCGAGAAGGTCACCGTGACCAGCGCGACCAAGCCCATCGCCAACAGCCTGCCGGTCACCCTGGGCAAGCAGGGCGCCACGTATTACTGGGAGGGCGCGCTCGACGAGCTGCGCTTCTACCGGCGGGCCTTGCCGCCGGAAGAGATCGCCGACCTCTACCACGCCGGGTGGCAGGCCGCCACGCTGGCGCAGACCGGGAACGCCGTGGCCAGCTCGCGCTGGACCATCGCCGTGCCGCCGGGCCTGGAGGGCGTCTATGACCTGGCCATGCGCGGCCGCGACGTGGCCGGGCATGCCGAGGTCGCCGCCGGGGGCTCGGTGATCTGGCGCGGCGAGGCGGACAACCTCGCGCCGCGCCTCGCCCTCTGCCGGACGGTGGAGAGCAGCACCACCTATCGCTACCACGCGATCGCCCGCGACTTGAGCCTGACCGAGCAGGGCTTTGTCTCGCCCTGCCCGATCTCCACGCGCACCTATTTCCGCTCGCCCTGGTACGTGGCGGGCACCCCGCCCGGGACGCAGAGGCTCTACGGCCTGACCGCCTATTGCGACCTGGGCGACCTGCCGGCGGCGCAGGCCACGGCCTGCGACACCGCCGGCAACTGCGCCACCGTGGGCCTGTCTTCGCCGGACGTCTGCAACGCCATGCTCCTGGCGCAGGACGACCCGGGCCGGGACGAGGGCGCGCGGCTAGAGCTCGCCGTGGCCCGCGCCGCGGCGGAGGGCCGGCCGCTGGCGCCCGTGGTCGCCTTCGCCTCGACGGTGATCACCGCCACGCGCTACACCCCGCCCGCGGCCCTGGGGCTGACCGGCTATCTCACCGGCGCCGCCGAGGTCTCGGCGGTCGAGGTGGCCATCGGCGGGAGCTCGGGCCAGGCGGCGCTCTCCGCGCCGGAGGAGACCTGGCCCTTCACCCGCACCTGGAGCGTCGCCTACCTCTGGCCCGAGGAGGCCTTGCCGGATGGCGTGGCCCGCACGGCGGTGGTCACGGCCACGCTGGACGGCGCGCCCATCGCCCAGACGGAGGCGACCCTGACCCTGGACGTGGTCCCGCCCGCGGCGGTGGAGCTGACCCTGACCGGCAACGGCGCCCCTCTGGCGCCGGGCGCCATCGTCCGGGAGGCCGCGCCGGACCTGGCGCTGGCCTGGACGCCGTCCGCCGATGGCAGCGGCCTGGCCCCATACCTCTCCGCCTGGCGGATCTGGGACCCGTACACCACGACCACCACCATCCAGGTTCACGATCCGGCGGGGCCGCCAGCGGCGCACCTGGCCGCCGGCGAGGCGCAGGTGATCGCCCTGGGCCTGGCCAGCCGCGACCTGCTGGGCAACCAGAGGTGGCAGCGGTATGGCGCGGTGGTCGTGGACGGCCCGCTCACCCCGGACCTGCTGCTGCTCCCGGCCGGGGCGGGGAGCGCGACCGCCGCGCAGCCCTACGCGGGCTGGATGGACAGCGGCTGCTCGCTGATGGGCGCCGATGAGCGCGCCTCGCTGCGCCAGTCGGCCGGCGGCTGGGCGGCCCAGCAGCTCCACGCCACCTGGGACGCGCGGGCGCTGCGGCTGGCCTGGACCGGCGCCGACTGGGATGGCGACGGCGACCTCTTTATCTACCTGGACACGGGCGCGGGCGGCACGGATGCCACCTTTACCCCGTACCCCCTGGACGAGGCCGCGACCCATGTGCTGCTGCCGCCGGGGCTCCCCGCCGACCGGCTGATCTGGGTGCAAGACGGGCGCACGGCGACGCTGCTGCGTTGGGATGGCGCGGCGTGGGCGGCGGAGACGCCGCTCTCGGCGGAGCAATACCAGTACCACTGGTCGCCCAGCGGCGGCCAGACGGACCTCGTCCTGCCCTTCGCGCTGCTGGGGATCGGCGCGGGCGACGCGCTGGGGCTGCTCGCCTTTGCCACGGAGGAGCCCGCGCCCGCTGCGCCGTTGCGCCTGTGGGCCACCCTCCCGGCGGCCAACCCGGTCAACAGCCCTCGCTCCAACCCGCGGGCCTTCCTGGTGGGCCTGCTGGAGGGCCAGGGCGCGCGGGTGCCGCTGCTGCACTTTTACCACTGGGCCAGCCTGGGCGACGGCGTCTGCCCGAACGGGACCGCCGGCGCGGCGGGCGAGCCCGCGCGAGGCGACGTGCAACTGCGCGCGACCATCGCCGCCGACCCGCCCGGCGCGGCGGTGAGCGGCGTGGGCGGCGGCGTCTTTTGGACGGGCGACCCCGAAGGCGCGCTGGCCGCCCTCGGCTCCGGGCTGGTCATGGAGATCCTGAGCGCCGAGCACGCCCCCTTGCTGGACGGCCAGCCCATCACGTACACCCTGCGCATCGCCAACGAGGGGAGCGACGACCTCCAGGGGGCCTGGCTCGAGTTCAGGGCCTTTGGGCAGTTGCGCCTGCTGGAGGAGCGCGCCGACCTGGGGGACATCCCCGCCGGCGGCGAGCGCGCGGCGACGGTGCACGGGTTGACCGACCGCGCCCAGTCGGAGGTGGCGCTGGCCGTGGCGCTGGCCCGCCTCTTTGACGCGAGCCACCAGCCGGGGCAGCCCGCGCTGGAGTGGATGGTGGCGGCGAACCGCGTCGACCGCGGCGGCCCCGAGCAGGTGGGGCTGCACGAGGCGGGCGGGCTGGTGGGCCCTGGCGCGGCCTGGCTGAGCGGCGTGGCGAGCGACGAGTCCGGCATCAGCCGCATCGAGGTGGAGATCCTCGCGCCCTCCGGCCTCACCTCCACCGTGACCTGCGACGTCGCCCGGTCGGCCTCGGGCTACTGGACCTGCCCCTGGGACGTGGTGGAGGCCAACGGCGGGGCCGCGCCGGAGGACGGCGACGCCTTCACCCTGCGGCTGCGGGCCGCCGACCGCCTCGGCCACGTCAGCAACTGGACCGCCCCCTACACCATCCGCGTGGACGCGCTGCCGCCGGGCCTGCGGCTGGCCAGCGAGATCGCCGGCGCCTGGGCGGGCCGGGTGGTCAACGGCAGCTCGCTGCGGTTGATCGGCGAGACCTGGGACAATAGCGCCGTGGGGAGCGTCACCATCTGCGTGGACGGCGCCCAGTGCCGCACCGCCGACCTCGCGGCGGCGGGCGCGGCCTCCAGCCGGTGGTCCCGCTGGATCACCCTGGGCGGGGCGCTGGACTATGTGACCAAGACGCTGACCATCGAGGCGACGGACCGCCTGGGCAACCGCATGGTGCAGGGGATGGCCGTGCCGGTGGTGTTCGACAACGCGCCGCCCGCGCTGACGGCCCAGCAACGGCTGGCGCAGGCGCGGCTGGGCAGCTCCGAGATCGTCCTCAGCGGCCAGGTGCACGACGGCGGGCCGAGCGCCGAGGTTTCGGTGCGCGTCGAGTCGCCGGGCGGGGCCAAGACGCGCCTCGCCGCCGCGCGTGACGGGGACTCGTGGTCGTTCGCGCTGCCCGCGGGGCTGCGGGGGAGCCACACCCTGTGGGTGGAGGCCAAGGACGCGGCGGGGAACGTCGCCGCGGCCGGCCCCTTCACCGTCGAGGTCACCTGCGCGAACGCCGCCCCCGTGGTCACGCGCCTCACCGCCGAGCCGGCGGCTGGCGCGCCCCGCTCGCTGGCGCTGACGGCCCTGCTCTATAACGCCGGGCCCGACCCGCTGCCCGCCGGGACGCGGATCGCCCTGGCCGAGGGCGGCCGGTCGCTGGGCGAGGCGGCGACCACCGCCCCGTTGGGCAGCGGCGAGGCGCAAGCGCTGAGCGTCCTTTGGGCGCCGGAGGAGGCGCGACGCTACGACCTGACCGTCGCGGCGCTGGCGCCCGCGGCGGGCGCGCCCGCGGCGCCGCTCTGCGAGATGGCGGCGCCCGCCCAGTTCACTCTGTGGGTGCGCGACCTGCCGCTCTACGCGGGGCTGAACCTGGTCGGCCCGCCGCTGCGGCTGCCGAACGACGACGTGCAGGTGGCGCAGCGCGGGATCGCGGGCGACTATGCGGTGCTCATCGGCTACGACGGCGCGTTGCTGACCTATGACCCCGCTCGCCCCGAGGAGAGCACCCTCGATACCGTAGCGGCCGGGGACGGCTGCTGGGTGCGCCTCACCAGCGCGGAGCCGCCGACCCAGACGGTGCACCAGGAGCCGCTGGCGGCCTGGCGCCTCGCTGGCGAGGCCCTCACCGGGACGGCGCGCCTGCCGCTGGACGCGGGCTGGAACCTGATCGGCTACCTGCCGCAGGCGGCGCGGCCCGTGTCCCTGGCCCTGCAATCCATCGAAGGCGCCTACGCGGCGGTGCTGGGGTTCGACCGCACCGGCCTGTCGTACTATCCCGACCTGGACCGGGGGAGCGGCTATAACACCCTGGCCCGGCTGGCGCCCGCGGCGGGCTACTGGATCAGCGCCACGCAGGCGATCACCCTCGCCTATGCCCTGGACGACGTGGCGCCGCCCGAGGCGAACCCGACGCTGACCGAGACCGTCGCCTATGCCAACCGCCTGCAAGCGATCCGCCTGGCCGAGGAGGCCGCTGGCGTGCGGCCCACCTACGCCTGGCTCAACCTCTACGGCCGGGTCCACCTGGCCGACGGCCGCCCCGCGCCGGTTGGCGCGACGGTGACGGCGTGGGCGGGGGGCGCGGCGTGCGGCGCGACGGTGGTGACCGAGGCGGGGCGCTTTGGCCTGCTGGCCTGCTACCGCGACGACGCGACGACGCCCGAGGTGGACGGCGCCCGCCGCGGCGAGGCCATCGAGCTGCGGGTGGACGGCGAGCCGGCGGCGGCCTGGGCGCTCGGCCACAACGGCCGGCCCGTCGAGGGCGCGCCGCCGCTGCGGTGGACCGCCCACGGCGACCGCTGGGAGGTGCTGGCGGGGACGCCCCATCGCCTCCAGTTGCCGAGGGTCACGGTGTCGCGCGGGCGCTAGCGCGGAATACCGACCCGGGACGGCAGGCGCCCCTCTCGCACGACAAAGGGGCCGGATCACGCGGATCCGGCCCCTTGTTCGTGCGGGACGATCGGAGGATCGTCCCTACTTGGCGTGGATGACGATGCTCCCGCCGCCGAGGACGGTGGTCAGGTCGACGCCGTCGTCCGCGCCCATCTGGTTGTCATAAACCATGGCCTCGGTGGCCAGGTCCCAGATCTTGATGCGGAACTTGTCGACCCCGCCGCCGCCCTTGACCTGGCCGTCGATGGCGGTCAGCAGGAAGCCATAGCTGCCCGCGCCGTTGATCTGGCCGACGCCCTTGTACTGCGCCCGCGCGCCGGCGATCACCAGCCATTGATAGCTGTTGCTGTAGAAGGCGAGCCCGGCGACCTGGAAGGTGAAGGCCGTCTCGCCGGTGGGCACGGTGGCGCCCTTTTTGTACTTGCTCACAAAGCCAAAGGTGGCTTTGCCCGCCAGCGCCGCGTCGGGGGCGTAGGCCCCCGCGGGCGAGGCGATCCAGCCGCCGCCGGTGACGAACCCCGCGGTGGGATCATAGATCACCAACTGGCGCGTTTCGCTGGCCGTGTTGCCGCAGGCGTCGGTGGCCACGATGGTGACGGTCCAGACGCCCACGGGCGGCTCGTAGCCGCTCAGCTCGCCATCGGGCGAGGGCGGCGTATAGCCGTCCGGCAGCCCTTCCGTGGCCCCTTGCAGGAAGGCCCGCGGCGCCGGGCCGTCCGCGCAGCTATCCGAGGCGCTGAAGGAGAGCGCCGTGCCATAGGGCTGGACGTCGTACTCGGCCGGCGTGGTGATGCTCAGCGCCGGCGCCGTGGTGTCTTGCACCGTGATCCGCTGCGTCGCGCTGGACGTGTTGCCGCAGTCATCGGTGGCGGTCCAGGTGCGCTCGAACCAGTAGGTGTTGCCGCAGGTGAGCTGGTGCGCGCCGTCGGCGTAGGTCACCTCCACCGCCGCATCGCAGGTGTCCGCCGCGGTAGCCTGGCCGGTGACGTCCGGCCCCGTGTCGCAGGTCGCGCATTCGAGCACGATGTCATCTGGCACGGTGAGCACTGGCGGCGTGGTATCCTCCACGGTGATGGTCTGGCTCGCGCTGGTGGTGTTGCCGCAGTCATCGGTGGCGCTCCAGGTGCGAGTCAGGATGTAGCAGCTCGGGCACGCGCCGTCCGTGCGGGCCTCGGTGAAGACGATCGCCGGCTGCTCATCGCAGTTGTCGATTGCCATCGGCTGGGCCGGGGCGGGCACCAGGTTGCATTGCACCGTCACGTCGGCGGGCACGCCGTTCAGCGCCGGCGGCGTGGTATCCTGCACGGTGATGATCTGCGTCGCGCTGGACGCGTTGTCGCAGTCATCGGTGGCGGTCCAGGTGCGGGTCAGGATGTAGCAGCTCGGGCACGCGCCGTCCGTGCGGACCTGCTCATAGACGATGGTCGGATCGAGGTCGCAGTTGTCCGTCGCCGACGGGCTGGCGGGGGCGGGCACCGCATCGCATTCCACCGTCGCGTCCGCGGGGACGCCGCTCAGCGCCGGCGGCGTGGTATCCCGCACGGTGATCACCTGGCTCTGGCTGGTCCAGTTGCCGGTATCGTCGGCGGCGGTCCAGGTGCGGGTCAGGGTGTAGCCGTCCGCGCACGAGCCGCCGGTGCGCTGTTCGACATAAGCGATGGCGGGGGCGGGGTCGCCGTTGTCCGTCGCTGTCGGGCTGGCGGGGCCGGGCACCGCATCGCATTCCACCGTCGCGTCCGCGGGGACGCCGTGCAGCACGGGCGGCGTGGTGTCCACCACCACGATGACGACGCTGACCTGGGCGCTGTCCGCGCCGCTGAACAGGGTCGCGACGACGATATAGCTGCCGGGCGTGGCATAGACGTGTCCGGCGGTGACGACGCCACCGGCGAGGGTCCCCTCGTCGCTGGTCCCACCGTCGCCCCAGGCGATGCTGCGGGTCAGGGTATCCGGGATGGGGCTGCCATCCAGGTAGCTCACGGTCACGTGGGCTGTCTCGAGCCCCGCCTCGATGGCGCCGGCCGGGCCCGCCATGGTCAGGTTGTCGAATTCCTCGCCTGGAGCCAGCGGCGGCATCGGGTCGCCGTCGATATAGATCGTGATCGAGCCCCCGCCGTCCGCGGACAGGTTCTCAATGGTGAACTCGTTGTCCACCGGCTCGTCGATCCGGGCCTTGACGTCCAGCGGCACCTCAAAGGTGAGGTTGCCCACCGTCCCGACCACCGGGTCGCCCTCCTCCACCAGGAACTCGAGCGAGCCCCGCTGCACCAGGACCTGGTTGTTGAGCGCCAGCGTGATGGTGCTCAGGACGGTCCGCAGCATCGCGGTGATGGTGGAGCCCGTCCCGGCGGACTGCCGGATGCGCGCCTGCTGGACGGTCTCGTCCACCTGCACGCGGGACTGGGCCTGGAGCTCCACCTGCTGCTGGCCGGTCATGCCCGCTGCGCCGAACTTGGCCTTGGGCAGATGGGCGGGCTTGTTCACGACCACCTTGCTCGCGGTCTTGCGGAAGTGGGCCGCGGCGTCGATCTGGGTCTCGGCGGACTTGGCGATATCGCTCTTGATCCGCTGCTCGATGTCGCCCTCGAAGGAGACCCCGCCGGCGCTGGACGATCCCGCGCTGTCCTCGACGGCCTTGGCGGCGGTGCTGTTGTCGATGAGGTCCTTCTCGACGGCGAGCTTTTTGCCGGCGATGTCGAAGGAGCCCATGTAGGCGCCGTTGTCGGCGACCGTGACGTGCTCCTTGAAGCGGGCGTCTCTCTCCAACACGACCTTTTGCATGGCCTCGACGCGGGCGCCGATCTTGGTCTCGTCGGCCTTGGCGTCGGCGGACTCCTTCTTGATCTTTTGCTGGCCGGCGCCGGTGAAGACAGCCTTGCCGGCCTTGTTCACGTCGGAGCTGGTGATGGCCTCGGCGCCGTCGCTCGAGTTGTCGATGAGGTCTTTCTTGAGCTTGGCGGTCTTGTCGTAGACGTCGAGCTTGCCGTAGGGGCGGCTGACCTTGAGGTCTTGCTCAAAGCTGGCGTCCTTCTCCAGCTTGAGCTCCTGGAGGGCCTCGATCCGGACGGCGATCTTGGTCTCGTCGGTCTTGGCGTCGCCGGTCTCCTTCTTGATCTTTTGCTGGCCGGCGCCGGCAAAGACGGCCTTGCCCGGGGCGGTGAGGTGGGACGACTTGATGGCCTCGGCGCCAGTGTTCGTGTTGTCGATGAGGTTCTTCTTGAGCTTGGCGGTCTTGTCGTAGACGTCGACCTTGCCGCTGGCGCTGACCTTGAGGTCCTGCTCAAAGCTGGCGTTGCGCTCGAGCTTGATCTCCTGGAAGGCCTCGACGCGAGCGCCGAGCTTGGTCTCGTCCGTCTTGGTGTCGCCAGTCTCGTTCTTGATCTTTTGCTGGGCGGCGCCGATAAAGACGGCCTTGCCGGCCTTGTTCGCGTCGGAGCTGGTGATGGCCTCAAGGCTGGCGCTGGTGTTGTCGATGAGGTCCTTCTTGAACTTGGCGACCTTGTTGTAGACATCGAGCCTGCCGGCGGCGTTGACCTTGACGTCCTGCTCAAAGCTGGCGTCCTTCTCCAGCCGGAGCGAGTGGAAGGCCTCGACGCGGGCGCCGATCTTGGTCTCGTCGGCCTTGCCGCCGTCGGTCGTAATCCGCTGCTCGGCAGCGCCCTCGAAGCGGACCTTGCCGCTGGCGGGGCTGGAGCTGGTGATGGCCGTAGCGCCAGTGTTGCTGTTGTCAATGAGATGCTTGCGCAGCGTCAGGGTCTTGTCTGCGACGTTCACCTGCCCGTTGGGGCCGACCTTGAGCGTCTGCGCCTCTGCGTGGTTGCTCAGGGTCACCAGGTGCCGCACCTCCACGCTATCGGCGGAGGTTGGCGCAACGCCTCCTTGCCACGTCGCCGCGTCGCTCCAGTTTCCAGACTGCGCGCTGATGATGGGAGCGGCGCTGGCGTACAGATCGACCGCGTTGTTGGGCGTGTCCGCCACAAGGATTTGGCTGCCGTCCGGCGATGCAGCCACCACCGGCGACCCATAGGAGCCCCAGTACCCCAGCGAAACGCCGGCCGGAGTAAAGACCTCCGCCTTGCCGTTGGCCGAATCGCCGGCATAGATGTAGCCGGCGGCGTCCACGCTCACGTTGCGGTACCGCGGCGACACGGCCGCGGGATCGCCGCCGGCCACACAGCCGTTCGATCCCCACGAGGTCACCAGCGCCAGGCTGGCGTTCAGCTTGCAGATGCCGGTGTCGCTCGTCGCTCGATAGGCGGAGCCCGTCGCGTCGATCGCCACGTCGCAGGAGGGATCGATACAGGAGACGTTCCCCCCTGGCGGCGCTATGGGAATCTGTGAGGCGGTCAGGGTCAGGTTCCCGCCGGAAAGGGCGAATTGCGCCACATTGCTGCAGGTCGTGACGTCGACCTGGGTGCCGGCCCCATTCACGGAGAGGTTCCACCAGTGCGTCGCGGTTCCCGGCAGATCCGGGTCGGCGACCCATTGAGCCCACTGGCTGACCCCCGTGCCGAGCACCACAACGACCTCTTCCCAGTCGGGCACGTTGGCATCCGTGCTACTGACGGTATGCAGCACGTACACGTTCCCCGCCGCGTCGACGGCCACGCTGCGCGGCGAACGCCACGGCTCGGTCCACAGCGGCACCCCATTGCTGAACTGCCCGGCGTATGCTGTCCAGGTCTCCAGAAGCGCTCCGGCCGCATTGAACTTGGTGATGCGGTTGTTGCTGGTCTCGGCGACATAAAAGTTGCCGGAGGCGTCCACGGCTATATCATTGGGCGCGCCCAGGCTGTCAATCGTCATCTGGTACGCTGGCGGCACGGTGGGCTCTGCTAGCGCCGCCAATGGGGCCAGCAGCCACAGCGCCGCGACCGCCACGATGATTCCCAACCACCTGCAGATGTGACTCTTCATCAGATCATTCTCCTTGCGCGCACAGGGGCGGGGCCGGAGCCAACCCTCTCGGCGTTCCCCGCCAGCGAATCCCGACCGATTTCAGAGCGTTCCGTCCCGTCTGGGGCGATCAACCGCTTCATGATCCGCGTCCCTCCTCGGCTCTCGGCCTGGCCGCTCCGTGGCGGCCGCCGGGCTTTCTGGCTCGGGGAGGCGTGCCCCGGCCCTCAGGTAATCGCACAGCTCGTCCAGCGTGGCGAACCCCTGGCGCTCCCCGGTGGCCGAATCTTGCAGCCAGGCCCGCCAGACCGGCCCGGCCTCCGTTTGGGCTTCCCATAGGCTCAGGATGTATACTGCGTGCGGGCGTCTCTCGGGCATCAGAACACCTCGATGGGGCAAGCACCATGACATCCTCTGGCCCCATTCTAGGCGGCGACCGTGAATAGATCGTTGAATAACGGCCCCAAAACGGCTTGGTGGGACAAGTTCCACCATAAGTGGGAGGGCGGTCTACCACAAAAGGATGAGGAAATCGCTCCACAGGGCAAGGAGATCCCCCCTCCCCCTTAGAAGGGGGGGCAAGGGGGGATCTCCACCGCGATTTGGGGCTAACGGGATTATGGTGATATACTGGCGCACGAAGGATGGGTCGCGCAGGCCAGGCCCTTTGGTGAACCGTGGGGCCAGGCGCGCCTGCGTCTGCAAGCATCGTCCGGCCGGCCGGACGAAAGGAGGCCAGCAAGCCAGCAAACGGTTTCCGGTGCGTTCGCTCGAATTCGGATTCAGCGGCCCCCATCGCCCAGAGGGACCGGCGCGACCAGCGGCCCAGTCGGACTGCCGGGAGGCCGGGGCCTTGCGAGGCCGAGACACCAACCAGGAGGACAAGATGAAGAGGACCATTGCCCTGACCCTAGCGTTCATCGTGATCGCCGCCATGGTGGCCGGCTGCGCTCCGGCGCCCACCGCGACCCCCGTGCCGCCGACCGCGACCACCGCGGCCGCGCAGCCCACCGCCGCCGCGGCCCCGACCAAGGAGCCCACCGCCACGCCGCCGCCGGCCGTCTGCGCCCCGCTGCCCAACATGCCCACCGTCAAGGCGGGCGAGCTGGGCTCGGCGGAGAACCCGATCATCATCACCTTTGTGCCGTCCGGCGACGTGCCGACCATCACCAAGGCCGGCAACGAGACCGTCGATTGCCTCAAAAAGATCACCGGCCTGACCTACAAGATCGAGGTGGGCACCTCCTATGCCGTGTCCATCGAGGCCATGGGCGCGGGCAAGGCCCACGCCGGGTTCCTGGCCACCTTTGCGGCGATCCTGGCCCGGGAAAAGTATGCCATCGAGCCGGCGCTGGCCTCCACCCGCGCTTACTCGACCAATGACCTGGACCCGGACAAGGGCCTCAAGGGCACCCAGCAGATGTTCTACAAGGGGCAGTTCATCACCAAGAAGGGCTCCGGCATCAAGAGCGTCGCCGACCTCAAGGGCAAGACCTTCTGCGGCGTGGACGCCACCTCCACCTCCGGCTGGATCATCCCCAGCCTCAACCTGAAGGCCAACGGGATCGATCCGGACAAGGACCTGAAGGCGGTCACCTTCGCCGGGTCCCATGACAACGTCGTGATCGCCGTCTACAAGGGCGACTGCGACGCCGGCGCGAGCTATATCGACGCGCGCACCTCGCCCGCGGTGGCCAAGGCCTACGCGGACGTGCTGGACGTGGTCGAGCCGTTCTTTGTCAGCATCCGCATCCCCAACGACGGCCTGCAGTTCATCAAGGGCTTCGATCCGAAGCTCAAGGCCGCGACGGTGCAGGGGCTCCTCTCCATGATGGCGGACCCCGGCGGCAAGGCCGTGGTCAAGCGCGCCTACACCTACGACAACCTGGTCGAGGTGCCTGTCGAGTTCTATGACGAGTTCCGCGACCTGCTCAAGACCGCGGGCGTCGATGCGGCCAGCTTGGTGAAATAACCAACCAGTATGTGAACGGGAGGAAGGCCCAGCGCCTTCCTCCCGCCATTAGGGAACTGACGATGCTAAAAGTCGAGAACCTGACCAAAGTCTACCCCAACGGCACGGTGGCGCTGCGCGACGTGAGCTTCCAGGTCCCGGACGGCGAGTTCCTGGCCGTCATCGGCCTGAGCGGGTCGGGCAAGTCCACCTTGCTGCGCTGCATCAACCGGATCATCGAGCCCACCTCGGGGCGGATCATCCTGGACGGCGTCGATCTCACCGCGCTGCCGCCCTCCGAGATGCGCAAACAGCGCCGCCAGATCGGCATGGTCTTTCAGCAGTTCAACCTGGTCAAGCGCTCCTCGGTGCTGACCAACGTGCTGGCCGGCCGCCTGGGCTATCTGCCCTCGTACATGAGCCTGGCCAACCACTTTCCCGCTGCCGACCACGAGACGGCGCTCAAGACGCTGGCGCGGCTGGGGCTGGAGGACAAGGCCCACGTGCGCGCGGACTCGCTTTCCGGCGGGCAACAGCAGCGGGTGGGCATCGCGCGCGCCTTGATGCAGGACCCCAAGCTGATCCTGGCGGACGAGCCGGTGGCGTCGCTGGATCCGGTGCTTTCGCACTCGATCATGAAGCACCTGGAGGCGTGCAACAAGGAGGATGGGATCACCATCCTGTGCAGCCTGCACTTTCTCGACCTGGTGCATCGCTATGCCACCTCGGCCATCGGCCTCAAGGGGGGGCAACTGGTCTTTCAGGGCCTGCCCCAAGAGATCGACGATGCCCAGTTCAAAGAGATCTTTGGGCAAGAGGCCGAGCGGGTCACCATCCTCTAGACTGATGAATTAGGTAACACGATGAATATGCTTACCGCCAAACCGACCAAGGCTCCGAGAAACGCCGGGGTGGCCGCCGCGCTATCGCTGGTGGTCCCGGGCGCCGGGCAGTTCTATCTGGGCATGCGGCAACGCGCCGCCGCCATCTTGGGCGTCGTCCTGGGCCTCGGCGTGCTGATCCAATGGGTTTTTGCCGATCTCGGGGTCGGCGAGGTGACCTGGGGCTCGCTCACGACCAGTTGGCTCTGGGCGCTGCTGGCGCTGCTCTGGCTGTGGAACGTCGCCGACGCCTATGGGCGCGCGCGCGGGCGGCGGTCCGCGGACGCGGTGGGGGTGCTGCTGGCGCTGGTGATCGTCTACTATATCGGCTGGCAGGTCACCGACGCCAACCTGGAGCGGCTCTTTAGCCGCTTTGAGGATGTCAAGGGCGTGCTGAACGCGCTGGTGCATCCGGACCTGGTGGCGCGGGACGAGCTGGGCGCGTGGCGCCCCAGCGAGAACTTTGGCGACCTGGTCGGCAAGATCGTGCATAAGCCCGCCTCCGGCCTCCTGGTCGCGCTGGGGCTGGTGCGGGAGGGCGCGTTGGTGCCCGCGCTGGTCCCCGGCAAGCTGTTGGAGACCATCGCCATCGGGCTGATGGCCACGCTCTTTTCGGCGGTGCTGGCGCTGCCGCTGAGCTTTGCCGCGGCGCACAACATCATGTCCCGCGTCCCCGGCGGCGCGGTGATCTATCAGGTCATGCGCGGCGTGCTGAACGTCGTCCGCGCCATCGACACGCTGATCTGGGGCATCCTGATCGTGGTGTGGGTGGGGCTGGGGTCGTTCGCCGGCGTGCTCGCCCTGACCATCCACTCCATCGCCGCGCTGGGCAAGCTCTATTCGGAAGAGATCGAGCACATCGACCCCGGGCCGGTGGAGGCGCTGACCGCGACCGGCGCCGGCCTCTTGCAGACCATCCGCTACGCCGTGATCCCGCAGATCGTTCCGCCGTTTCTGGCCTTTACCCTGCTGCGCTGGGACATCAACATGCGCATGGCCACGGTGGTGGGCGTGGTGGCCGGGGGCGGCATCGGCTTTTTCGTGGTGGAGACCATCCGCAAGGGCGGGTATGAGCAATACGCCGCGGCGCTCTGGCTGGTGGCGCTGGTCATCATCCTGGTGGACTATGTGAGCGCGCGGTGGCGCGAGCGCATCCTGGTGGGGGAGGTCCTCACGGACAAGCGGGCCCCGCGGCCGCTGGCGCGGGCGGCGCGCACCGCGCTCATGGCCGCGCTGCTGCTGGCCTTTTTCGCGGCCAGTTGGTCGCTCTCGCAGATCGACCTGCGCAAGCTGTTCGAGCCGGCGCCCACCTTTTGGCAGGTGGTAGGCGACTTTGTGACCATCGACGTCTCGCCCGCCGTGCTGCAGGTGGTGTCGCGGCAGATGCTGATCACCGTCTTTCAGGCGCTCATCGCGACGACGCTGGGGGCGCTGGCGGCGATCCCCTTTAGCTTTCTCGCCGCGCGCAACCTGCTGGGCGATAGCCCCGTCGGCAAAGCGGCCTACTATGCCACCCGCGCCCTGCTCAACTTTCTCCGCTCCATCGAGGCGCTCCTCTACGTCGCCATTTTCGTCTTTTGGGTCGGCATCGGCCCCTTTGCCGGGATGCTCTCGCTGGCGATCACCAGCTTTGCGCTGGTCGGCAAGCTCTTTTCGGAGGCGATCGAGAACATCGACCCCGGCCCGCTGGAGGCGATCACCGCCGCCGGCGGCACGCGCCTGCAGTCGGTCATGTATGCCATCCTCCCGCAGATCATCCCGCCGTTCATCTCGTACGTGATCTACCAATGGGACATCAACGTGCGGGTCTCCACCATCGTGGGCTTTGCCGGGGGCGGCGGCGTCGGCCTGCTGCTCAACAACTATTTCGGCATGTTGCAGTACCACAAGGCGGGGACCGTGGTGGCCATGATCGTCATCGTCGTGACGGTGATGGATTTCGCCAGCGCCAAGATTCGGGAGCGCCTGGTGTAACCCCGCGCTCCAACCCAATTCCAACCGTTCCAACCGAGCCCGCCCGCAGCACAAAACATCCCCGGCGGTCCAAACACCCCAGCCCGGCTATACTCGACCTTGGATAGCGACAGCGCCGCCACGGCAACCCCCATCGGATGGGGGCTCCGCCGTGGCGCGAGCGTATGGCGGGGCGAGGCGTCTCCTCTCCCCGGCCCGTCCCCGGAGGTCGTATGCTCCGCCGAATGGTTCGCATCGCAGCGGTTTTGACCCTGGTCGTGCTGATCTGGTGGGGCGCCTCCGCCGCGCAGGCGGCGCCGCCCGTGGTGGTCTATCAGCAGCCCCCGCGCCCCAGCGGCGGGCTCTTGCCCTCCTCCCTGCGCGACCCCGACGGCAGCAACACCGACCAGTGGGTCTGGGATGGCTTTCGCTTCGGCTGGGACCAGCCCATCACCGAGGTGCGCTGGCGCGGCGGCTATAACCCCGCCATGCTCGGCTCGGGCGGCCCGGTGTTCGACTTCACCGTCGAGATCCATGCCTCCACCCCGAACGGGGCCATGCCGGACCTCGCGGTCCCGCCGCTGGCGCGCTACGAGGTGGGCGGCAACGCGATGGAGACCCCCGCCGAGACGCTGGGCGGCGCGCTCACCTACGATTACGCCTTTGTCCTGCCGGCGCCGTTCCTGGCCGCCGCCGGGACCAAGTACTGGGTCCAGATCGAGGCGTACCAGCCCGGCCTGCCCGATTGGGGCATCTCGGCGGGCCTGGGCGGCGACGGCCGCTACTTCCGCCGCATCCCGCTGCAAGGGCCCACCTACCAGATCGTGAACGGCGACGCGGCGTTCAGCCTGCTGGCGCCCGAGCTGCAAGGCCACCGGTCGTATCTCCCGATGATCTCGGGCGGCGGGGGCGGCTAGCAGCCGTGTCCCACATGCAAGGAGACCCCATGCTCTCAAGATTCGTGCGGCTGGCTTGCCTGTTGTTGGTGGCGGGGATCGTCTCGTGCGAGGCCAAGACGGCGACGCCGACGCCCCGCACCCGGCTGGAGCCCGCCATCCGCACCGCCGCGCCCCAGGCCGAGCCGGTGGCCGTGGTGATCTATAGCCAGCCGCCCAAGCCCACCGGCGGCCTGCTCCCCACCTCCTGGCGCGACCCGGAGGGCAGCGAGTTCGACCGGGCGGTCTGGGAGAACTTTGGCTTTGGGCAGGAAAAGACCATCCACGAGGTGCGCTGGCGCGGCGGGTACGACCCGGCCCGGGGCGGCTCCGGCGGGCCGGTGCACGAGTTCACCGTGGACATCTATCAATCCATCCCCGCCGGCTCCGAGCCGGACCTCTCGCTGGCGCCCCTGGTCCATTACCGGGTGGGGGGCAACGCCGAGGAGACCCCCGCCGAGGTGCTGGGCGGCGTGCAGACCTACACCTATCGTTTCGCCTTGCCCGTTCCCTTCCAGGCCGCCGCGGCCACCACCTACTGGGTCCAGATTCAGGCGTTCCAGTCCGGCGACCCCGACTGGGGGCTGGTGGTGGGGTCGGGCACGCTGGGCGACGGGCGGCACTTTCGCGGCACCGCGGACGGCTACTTTTACCAACTGATCCTGGAGGACGCGGCCATCGAGTTCGCGGCCCTGGCCACCGATGGCGCGGCGCCCGTCCCCGAGATCGCCGCGTCGCTGGAGGACATCCAGGCGATGCTGGCCAACCTGCCGCCCGCGGAAGAGATCCCCGTGAGCGCCGAGGGCGTCCAGGAGGTCATGCTGGTGGTCTCGCGCAGCGGCTATACGCCGCTCCACTTTGCCGTCAAGGCTGGCGTCCCCGTGCGGCTGACCTTCCGGCAGTTGGGGTACGTCCCCGGCGGGAACGAGCTCTTCGTCCGCTGGGGCGAGCGGAAGGAGACTTATCTCATCCTCAGCTCGCCGCAGGACAAAAAGACGCTGGAATTCACGCCCGAGGAGCCGGGCGAATTCAGGTTCAGTTGCCCGCACGATTGGTATGAGGGCGTGATGACCGTGCGGGAATAGGACGGATCGGATCACAAGGAGGAGAAGTGAGCAAGGTCTTGGGTGCGGTGATGGTGGTGGCGGCTCTGGTGCTGGCGATTGCGCCAGTGTTCACCGATTGCCAGTCGGACGGCAAGTGGCTGACCACGGCGAACGGCAAGCAGGTCTCCATGAAGTGCCATTGGACGGGCATCGCCGAGATCGCGGCGGCGATCCCGCTGGCCATTGGCGGGCTCTATGCGCTCTTGGGCGGGCGCCGCAAAGAGACGACGCGGCTCGCCGCCATCGTCGGCGTGGCCTCGGGGGCGGTGGCCATCCTGCTGCCGACGTTTCTGATCGGGACGTGCGGCAGCGCGACGATGACCTGCAACCTGCTCATGCGGCCGATCCTGCTTTCCGCGGGGATCGTGGCCATCGTGGCCAGCACCGCGCTGTTCTTTGTCGCGCGTGACCAGGAAATGCCGGTCGCGCCGGCGGCGGCTGCATGAACCTGCTGCGGTTGGCCTGGAAGAACATCTCGGGCAACAGCCTGCGGAGCTGGGTGGTGGCGCTCTGCGCCCTGGTGGTGGCGGCGTTCGCGCTCTTTTCGACGCTCCTCTTGCGCGGGGCCGCCGCCAGCCTGGAGCTGGCCGCGGATCGGCTGGGCGCCGACATCATCGTGGTCCCCGAAGGCGCCCAGACCGAGATGGAGGGCGCCCTGCTGATGGGCGTCCCCGCCCATTTCTGGATGCCCGAGGAGAACGTGGCCAAGCTGGCGGCCATCCCCGGCGTGGAGGCCGTCACCCCGCAGGTCTACCTGGCCACGCTGATCGGCGCCTCGTGCTGCTCCGTCTCCGAGATGTTCATGATCGCCTACGACCCGGCGACGGATTTCACCGTGCGGCCCTGGCTGGAGGCGCGGCTCCCCGCCGGGCTGGCCCTGGGCGAGGTGATCGGCGGCGACTATATCTCGGCGACCGAGGAGGATAACGGCATCCTGGTCTATGGCGCCTTGGTGACGCTCAGGGGCAACCTGGAGCCGACCGGCACCGGGCTGGACCAGAGCCTCTTTTTCACCCTGGAGACGGCGCACGAGCTGGCGCGCGTCTCCGAGATCGCGGCGGAGGAGCCCCTGGTGATCCCGCCGGGCCAGGTCTCGGCGGTCCTGCTCAAGACCAAGCCCGGGCTGGATACCGAGGCCCTCGCCGTGGAGATCTATCGCACCGTGCCGGGGGTCTATCCGATCCAGAGCGCCAACCTCTTTCAGTCGTCGCGCACGCAGCTCAAGAGCCTGCTCAACACCGTCGTGATCATCATGGCGCTGATCTGGCCGCTGGCGATCCTGCTGATCGGGATGATCTACCTGATGGCGGCCAACGAGCGCCGCCGCGAGCTGGGGGTGTTGCGGGCGCTGGGCGCCACCCGCCGCTTCGTCTGCGAGTCGCTGCTGGCCGAGGCGAGCCTGCTGGCCTTTTGCGGCGCGTCCGTGGGGGTCTTTATCGCCGTGCTGGCGATTTATCTCTTCCGAAGGCTGATCATGGTGTCGTTGGGCGTGCCGTTCCTGTTGCCGTCGGCGGGCTCGCTGGCGCTGCAGATCGGGATCGGCGTGCTCCTCTCCATGCTCAGCGTCTTTTTGGCGGCCCTGTTCCCGGCGCTCAAGATCAGCCGGCAGGACCCCGCCATTGCCATGCGGGAGTAGGGCGATGATTCGATTGCAGGACGTGACCAAGGTCTATCCGCTGGCCAAGGGGCATTCCGTCACGGCGGTGCGCGGCGTCAGCGTCGAGATCGGCGCGGGCGAGTTCGCCGTCATCGTGGGGCGGTCGGGCTCGGGCAAGACCACGCTGCTCAACCTGGCCGCCGGGCTCACCCGCCCCACGGCCGGCCGCGTGACGCTGGACGGGGTCGACCTGTGGAAGCTGTCGGATCAGGAGCAATCCTACACCCGCAACCGCAAGATCGGTTTCGTCTTCCAGTTCCCCAGCCTGCTGCCGACCCTGACGGCGCACGAGAACGTCATCCTGCCCACCATCTTTGGGCGCAACGGCGCCGAGCCCGACGCCCGCGACCGCGCGGCGGCGATGCTGGAGCGGGTGGGGCTGGGCGACAAGCTGAGCTCGTACCCCCGCCAGCTTTCCGGCGGGCAGCAGCAGCGCGTGGTGATCGCGCGCTCGCTCATCAACAACCCCGAACTGCTCATGGCCGACGAGCCCACCAGCAACCTCGACGAGCGGACCGAGGGCGAGATCGTGGGCCTCTTTCGCGAGCTGCACTCCAGCCTCGGGCTCACCGTGGTGCTGGTGACGCACACCCGCCAGCTCATCCAGCCGGGGATGCGGTCCATCGAGATGGCCGAGGGCCGCATCGTCGAGGCGGGGTAGGAAATCCCCCGACCCCCCAGACTGGACCATGTAGTAACGACTTGGTCGTTCCGGCCGGGGCCATGAGCGACTCAAGTCGCTACTACCTGCCCGCCGGGGGCCTCGCCTACCCGCCGCCTGCCGGTCCCACTCTGGTCCCCAACCTCGCGCCAAGCTGAAACCCTCACCCCAGACTGGACCATGTAGTACCGACTTGGTCGTTCCGGCCGGGGCCAAGAGCGACTCAAGTCGCTACTACCTGCCCGCCGGGAGCCTCGCCTATCCGCCACGAAACACACGAAAGAGAGTTATCCTGCTTTCGTGTGTTTCGTGTTTTTCGTGGTGTAAATAGCGCGGTCCCCGGGGGCGGCGCTCGGGTTGAGCGCCGGCCCGCCGGGGACCGAGAGGTTGCGGGGCGGCGGCGCCAGAGCTGCGGCGCCGCCGCCAAGTGATCGAGTGGGTGCTAAGGCGCGATGGTCAGCGCCCCCTTGTCGACCCAGCCAGTGTCGCCATTGGCCGCGGGGAAGAGGTCGATCGCGCGCATGTACTCGCGGTGCGGGCCCGCAAAGGCGGCCTTGAACTGGAGCCGCCACCGCATGATGCGGGTGGTGGCGTTGGCCACGCCCGGCGTGCTCTGCGCCACGTACACGGTCACCGCGCTGTTCGAGATGGTGTTGTTCGTCCCCGGCGTGAACCCGCCGAGCCACGCGGTGCCGGCGTCGTTCGCCAGCCAGACCTTGTTGGCGGCCTCGTCATACCAGAGGTAGACGGCCCCGGCCCCCATCTCGCCCGTGGGCAAGACGTTGGCGATGGCCAAGTACTCGTGCCGCAGGTTGGCGATGCCGTCCAGGTCGCTGTAGCGCGGGTCGAAGGTCATCCGCTGGCCGGCGGACACCGTGGTGTTGATCAGGTTCCGCGGCGCGATGAGCGTGGGCTGGCGGTTGACGATCCAGTCGCCGTGATCGTTCCACCCGGCGACCAGCCCGCTCAGGTCCTGCGCCCGCAGGTACAGGTTGTGCTGCTTGCCGCTCATGGGCGACAGCGGGGTGATGGCCCAGTTCACCGTGAGGGTGGTGCCGCTGGGCGTCACCGAGCTCGCGCCATAGTCCAGGATGCCATAGGAGGTGCGGATCGTCCCGGCGACCCCTGGCGTGCCGCCGCCCAGCCAGCTTCCATCATTGTTGTGGCGGAGGTACATGAGGCCGGTCGACCCATCGTACCGGACATAGATCGCGTTGTTCTGGGCCGTGCTGGTGTTGATCAGGAAATCGGCGTAGCGGATGTCGCCCGCGCCGTTCTGATCGGCATAGACGGCGGTAAAGATGACCTGGGCGCCCGGCACGGACCAGCCGGCGTTCGGGGTCACGCTCACCGTGGTGGGGGCATAGTTGATGGGAGGTATCACCTCGACGACGTTGGAGATGCCCTTGGTCGTCAGGGTCGAGTACCCCGCCGTGGCGGAATAGCCCACCTGGTTGAGCGCGACCACGCGGTAATAGAGCGTGTCCTGCGCGCCGCCGATGTTATCCGAGTAGGTGATGACGTTGGCGTCCACCGTGCCGATGTCGGCCCAGGGCCCCACGGCCGTGGCGGACCGCTGGATCAGAAAGCCGGTCTCGCCCACCGAGTTATCGGCCCAGGTGAGCACGTTGGCCCGGTCGCCGTTGCCGAGGATGATCTGCTGCGCGCTCAGGGTCGGCGCCGTGGGCGGCGCGGAGACCGAGATCGGCCGCATCATGTCCATCTCTTCGTGGCTCAGGATGTGGCAGTGCCAGACGTACTCCCAGCCAAAGTTCGTCCAGAGGTTGACGATCGGGACGGTCGGGTTGCCCCAGGCGTCCATGTTGGTGAACATGATGGACGAGTTGGTGGGCATGGCCGGGTTCAGCGGACGGGTGCTGTTGGGCAGCACGGCGTCGAACGGCGTCACCGGGATGACCGGCCGCAGCGCCACGATGGTGTCTTCCAGCGGGCTGATGCGGACCGTGTCCTTCCAGCCGAGCTCGTTGGCGTCCGGCTTGCGGATGATGCCATCCCAGCCGACCCGGTTCAGCACCTGCACGTCAAAGAGGTGGAAGTGGATCGGGTGCGTATCGACGCCGTTGTGGGTGATCTTCCAGATCTGGCTCCCATCGGTGGCCACCGCGATGGGCGTCACCTCCACGTTGGTCTTGGGCAGGTTGGTGGCGTCGATCAGCTCGCTGGCCGGGTTCACGAACGGGTACAGGATCATGTTCTGCACCCCGGCTTGCGGGTTGGGCGATTCCAGGCCCAGGAAGCCGCTCATGCGCCCATAGTCGCGGTCGAACGCCTCGCCCATCTCGTCCTGGATCTGCTTGGGCTGGAACACCATCGACAGCGTCCCCAGGGCGGTGCTGCCCGGCTGCGGCAGCGTGTTGAAGGTCAGCCCGGTGTCAAAGATCTGCACCGTGCCGTTCAGGGGGCCGTTGGTCTTGAACTTCTCCGTGCTGGGAGCGGCCGGGCTAAAGTAGGCCGAGTTGTACTCGCCCTGGCCCACGATGATGGGGTGCTGGCCGTTCTCGAACACGCCCTGGCCGCCCGCGGCGGTCGCCATGAAGGCGGTCTGGAGCGCGCCCAGCCGGGTCGCGTTGACGTGGTTGGGCACGGGCGTGGTCGGCGTCCCGTTCACCACGATCTGCATGACGGTGCGGATGTTCGGGCCATAGCCGGGGAGCGTCGAGGGCGCGCCGCCGGTGTCGGTATAGTCCCCGTTGCCCGTGTAATAGTCGTAGCGCGGATCGCGCGCGGGAAAGGCCGCGGGGGCGTCGTTGTACAGGATCAGCGTCTGGCCCGCGAAAGGCGTCAGGTCCACCACCACGTCGGCGCGCTCGGCGGGGCCCAGCAACAGCGAGTGCTGGTCCACGTTGCCGGCGTTAAAGACGGTGGGGTCGTTGACCCAGGTGATGAACTGGGGCGGGACCACCACGGGGGCCGGCAGGAAACCGCCCTCGGTGCCGATCTGGACCCAGCTCGGGCCTTCCGTGCCGCCAACCGGCGTGGGAAAGATGGTGCCATCCGTCAGCGCGGCGGCCACTTCGGCCGGGTTGAGCTGCACCTCGGTGGGCGCGGCGGGGTCGGCCTGGTAGAGCGACAGGTTGAAGAAGCGGTCGCTGGCCGCGTTCAGGATGCGGAAGCGATACTCGCCCGGGTCCAGGGTGACGGTGGGGTAGGCGACGCCGTTGACCACCGGGGTGTCGTGGAACGCCTCCATGCCCATCGAGTTGAAGGGGGTGCCGGGCATGAGCGGCGGCTCGCACCAGGTGACGTCGGGGTCGCAGAGCGGGTCAAAGTAGGCGTTGGCGATCGGGCCATAGGCGATATTGTTGGTGGGCGGCCAGAACCACGGCCCATAGGCCCACCGGCCAAACATGTTCACGCCGCCGGCATCGCCGGGGTTCTGCGCCGGGGAATAGACGTGCGGCAGCCAGAGGTTGCCCAGGCCGCCCCAACGCGCCGCGTCCCAGGTCTCGTCCGAGACGGCGAGCTGGGTGGTGCTGGGCACGAAGGTCTTGTCCTGGATCACCAGCGGGATGCCGATGCCCAGCCCCTCCAGCGCGCCGCCGGGGGAGGTCAGGGCCGTCTCGGTGTCGTCCACGATCAGGTACGGCGCGGCCTCGCCCGCATAGACGTTCAGGCGGGTGATGCCCCAGGCGTGGTCGTGGTAAAAGAGCAGCCGGGCGCTCTGCTGGTTGGTGTAAAAGTAGGTCTGCGCGCCCCGGCCAGGGTTGTTGGTGGCGCCGGGCTCGGCGCAGGTGAGCTGGCCGAAGCAGCTCGCGATGGGGGCGCCGGCGGCGTCGAACCACATATCGGGCACGTACGCCACGCTCACGCCCTTGTTCTCCAGCGCGTTCTCATCGCCCGCGAGGAGCAGCTCATCATCGGGATAGGGCAGCGTCTCGCCCGCGGGGGTGATCCACTGGTGCGGCGTGCCGTCGCTGATCCAGGGGGTCAGGCCGCCGTGCAGGTGCAGGTCGGCGCGGTTCTCGGTGAAGCAGCCCGCGGGCTTGGGGTCCTGCTCGCAGGTGGGGTCCTGCGGGTCCGTTTCCGGCATGCCGTTCAGGTCGGGGCCCATCCCCGAGCCCATCACCGTGGTGTCGGTGGGGATGAAGAGGTCGCCGCCCGCGCCAGCCGGCAGCAGGTTGCGGAAGAGGATGCGCACCGGCGTGTTCTTTTGCGCGACGATGGCCGGGCCGAGATAGCTGGGCGCGGTCACGCCGCAAAAGCCCGTCGGGGTGGCGGGCAAGCCCGGCTCCAGGTTCTCATTGGAGAGCGGGACGGCCCCCGGATTGGCGCAGTCGGTGAGCTGCACGTAGCCGCGCAGCAGCGTTGGCGGCAGGTCCGAGTGCATCTGCTGCCGGTACTGCACCAGCCCGATCTCGTAATACTCGGAGTCGTCGCTCAGGACCGCTTTCTGGGCGACGGGCATGGGCGCGCTGCTGGGGTTCGTATCCTGCGGCGCCCACGGCAGCGGATCCACGAACTTGCGGATGCCGCCCGAGATCGCGCCGCTGACCGAATCCACCGCCGGCAGCGGGCTGTTGGCATAGTTGGGGTGGCTAAAGTAGCGCGGGGCCTGCCCGGGCAAGGCCATGTCCGCCGTGCCCATCGCCATGGTTTCGAGCACAAAGCCTTGGTCCTTGGCCCGCTGGGCGGCCTCCTTGCGGTCCTTGTGGCTGATCTTGGGTTTCTTGGGCTTCTTTTCCTTCCAGATCTGGCCGACGGCCAGGCCGGCCGGCGAATCGGCCTCTTGCGCCAGGATCGGCGCGCTGGTCGTCAGCAGCATGGAGACCAGCATCACCAGCACCAACACGCGGTAGAGCAATTTGCGCACAGTCATTCGTTCACTCCTTTGCCCCAGAGGGCGGATCGGGCACGGCCTGATGAAACGTGACCCTGATGAGGCGCCGTGCGGCCTCGGGAAGAAGCGGCCGACACTAGATTGGACCCAGCAATGGCAGTTGATGCCAACCGTTTGGCTGTTCTGATCATCCACCTCCTCTTCCCGCCCCGTGGGAGCGGATCGCCAGCGGCGGGTAGCTGTCCCCGGCCGGCGGGCCAAGGCGCGCGAGACCGCCCGCCGGAAACGAAACCTTGCCAGCCTTAAGGATAGCACGCGGTGGAGATGACAACAGCCGGGGTGGGTACGGGCTGGGTGGGAAAGGTTGGCGTTGGGTTGGCGCTGGCCCGCTTGCCGGGCCGCCCCTAGGGCAGCTCGCGCCAGAGGATGAGCAGCTCGCCGATCGCTTCGGCCTGGTACTCGTAGAGCTCGCCGCCCGCGCGGAGCCGGATCACCTGGCTGGGCTGGTGGCCGGGGCAACCGTCCGGGGCGCAGGGAAAGGCCGCCGCCGACACGCCCGCGAGGGCGATCCCCTCCGGCGCCACGCCCAGCCGCGCCGCCAGGTCCTCCCGGGCCAGCGCCACGAGCGCCGCCCCCTCGGGCGCCGCCCCCTCGGGCGCGGTGACCTGGGCGGCCACGCTCGAGCAGGTCACCAGGCCCAGCAGCGCGACGGCCAGAATCAGACACCGTCCCGCGATGCGCATCGCCTTCATGGGCTCACCCCCTGTGCTCCCTAGAGCTTACGGATAAAGCCTTTGGCCTGGGTCTCCCACTCGCGCGTGGAGACGTCGACCTGGGTGGCGCCGTCCTCATGGCGCACCTCCACCGTCACAAAGCCCCCGCCGCCTTCCAACGAGACGTGGCGGCTGCTCCGCTCGGTGATGCTGAGGCCCTGGCCGCGCTCGCCGAAAAAGGTGATCGCCTTTTCCAGCACTTGCTCGCCGGAGAGCCTGGTTTCCTTGCCGAGACGAATCATAAGCGTCCTCCCCCAGAAAAGTGGGACACGGATTTCACGGATCGCGCGGATCAGAGTCCCGGCCCAGGAGGAGAGCCCGTGCGAATCCGTCCGATCCGTGTCCGGATGTCTTGAGATCTGCTCGCCGCCGGGTTAGCGATGGTCGCGGGTGATGACCTCGCGGCGCACGCGGATGGGCTCGCCCCGGGGCGGGCGGCCAGGCCCGACGGGCGGGGGCGTCCCTCCGCCGCCTCCGCCGCCGGTGATGGCGTCATCCGGCTTGACCAACTGCACCTGGATGCGCGTCGGCAGCTTGCACTGAAAGACCACGCTCTGCCCGGAAAAGAGCTTGGCGGCGTCCGGGCGCAAGAGCCCCTGGTCGCCGAGCTCGATGAGCGTCGCCTGGTCTACGCGGAGCTTGTCCCCTTCCTTGGGCAGCGCCACGCGGAGCTCGCCCTTGCCGCGGCCCTGGTCCCCCACGGTGAGCGCCTGGTAGAGGCCGGGCCGCACCAGGGTGACGGCGAACAGGTCGCCGGCGGGGACGGCGCGGGCGCTATCCAGCACGATCCGCTTCTCGCGCTGGTCCAGCCGGACGATGGTCACGGCGTAGCGGCCCACGCCCGCCGAGGCGTAAAGCCCGAGCACGCCGCCGGCGGCCAGCGTATAGACGGGGGCGCCCTCGCGGGCGCAGGCGGGCTCGCCGCCGAGCTTGGCCAGGTCGAGGTTGAGCTGGCTGGGCGCGCCCTCCGCCGCCACGCGCACGCTGGCGCGATGGATCACGCGGTCGTCGCGCCGCACCGTCAGGTCATAGTCGGCGGGCTCGACAAAGCGGTGGAACAGGGTGGCCAGCACGGTGAGCGCGCTGCTATCGAAGGCCTGTTGCTCGAAAACCGGGCGATTCAGGGTGAGGTTCTTTTTCATGGTCACGCTCCCACGTCCGCCTGGAGGACCAGCTCGACATCGTTCACGCCCGCCGCCAGGTTGCGCACCGGGATGCGCACCGGGATCAGGCCGTTGGAGGCGGGCATGATCTCCAGCGGGTCGTCCAGCCGGTAGACGGGGTTGCAGCGGCCCAGGAACTCGCCCACCAACTGGCCGATGAGGTCCAGCAAGCCAAAGCTGATGTTGAACAGGTCGTTCAGCCACTCCTCGATCTTGTCCGGGATGTCCAGGATGAAGCGGATGAGGTCGGCGATCCCGCCAATGATGGCGAGGATCACGTCGCGCACCCAGCCGCCGGGGATGAGTGCCTTGACGGCGTTGGTCAGGGCGTTCTCGATCAGGTCGCCCACGATATCGGGAAAGTCAAAGAGGTCGAGATCGATCCACTCCGGGTCCAGGTAAAGCTGCCACTGGTTGTGGTCGGGGAGCGGGTCGAGCCGCAGCGGCGCGCAGAGGTCGGGCGAGGGGGGCGGCAGCGAGGCGTCATAATAGCGGACGGTGAAGCGGGCCGCCAGGCTGAGCTCTTGCGCCACCACGCTGGACAGGTCGGGCGCGATGGAGACGTCCGGGTCGCCGGTAAAGATGCAGATGCGCGGCAGGCAGATGTCGGGGATCGGCCAGGGCATGTTGATGCACCCGCCGCCCACGCAAATCTCGGGGATATCCAGGCCCAGCGAGAACTTGAGCCGGTCCCACTTCAAGTCCAGCGAGTCGATGAGGACGCTGTTATCGGCGCGAAAGTCGATGTTGCCGCCTTCCAGGTGCGCCTTCACGTCATAGCCGGCGGTGAAGGCGCCCATGTCCTTCGAGTCCGCCTTCTCAAAGACCAGGGCGCGCTGGAGCAATTCGAAGGAGCGCCGGAAGGCCTCTTCCGAGACCGCTACGTTCAGGTGGGCCATGGGATCAGACCTCCTCCACCACCAGGTTGATGAACGCCTTGAGCTGGTCCTGCTCCACGGCGGGGTTGTGGGGCGCGTCCGCCGAGATCGGCGTCGGCTGCAAGGTCACCTTCTTGCCGAGATCGAGCCCCTTGTCCTGCAACATCTCGGTGATGTTCAGGATCATGGCGCTCATGGGCGTGGCGAGCCGGGGCAGGATGCCCAGCCGGAGCACAGTCTTGACATAACACTCGATCAAGTCCTCCATGGGCTGGGGCCGCAGGTCCACGATCTCGAGCCCGTCCAGCCGGACCTTGAGCCAGGGCTCCTCGTCGTCGCCGATGGGGCCCCATTCGACGTGGGCCACCGCGTACACCTCCAGGCAAAAGCAGAGCAGCTCGCGGGTGGGCAGCACCAGCGTCTCCTTGGGCTGGCGGGGCGGCAGGGCGATGCCGGTGAAGGGCTTGTCCGGCGAGGCGGCGTTCAGCGCCTCCAGGCGCGGGATGAGCTCGTTGATCACGCCGTCGGGCGGGCAATCCAGCCCGACGCAGGCCGCCGCGCGCAGCGCCAGCCGCTGCGGGGCGAGCGCCCCCAGCTCGGGCGGCAGGGCGATGGCGTTGCCGGGGTGAAAGTCGATGGCGAGCTTGGTGAATTGCAGCGACCAGTTCAGCCCGACGGGCGTCGGCGTGCCCGGCACCGGGATGGGGTCCTGGACGGCAAAGAGGGGGTTGCCCGCCTTTTTGACCTCGGGCGCATAGTCGATGGGCACGCAGAGGAGCTTGGGGCGCTCGCGGAAAAAGGCGGTGGCATAGTTAAAGAGGGAGGGGCGCTGCCGCATGATGTGCCGCGCCACGCGGTTGATGCCCTCCTCGTTGACGCTGGCGAAAATGCTGCAGTGGTCGGTGAAGGCCATGTGATCGCTCCTTTCGGGCCTTGTCGAGACGGCCGAGGCCGCGCCGGCAAGATGGCAGACCGAGGGCTCCTCTCAGCATAGCACAACAAACCAGCCCCAACCGTTGGGTTTGGTTGGGGCTGGCGCTGGGATCGGAGGGCGCGGGTTGGCGTTTGGTTGGCGGGGCTCACTCCCCCAGGGTATAGCCGGCGCCGCGCACGTTGAGGATGTAGCGGGGGTGCGCGGGGTCGGGCTCCACCTTGCGGCGGAGCCGGTGGATGTACCACTTGATGATCTCGCGGGCCTCGTTGGGATACTCGGGCTGGTATTGCCGCACCTCGGCGACCAGCTCGCTGTGCGGGACGACGCGGTTGGCGTTGCGGATGAGGTGGACCAGCAGCGCCAGCTCGGGGTTGGTCAGCTCGACGGGCTGGCCGCCGACCTTGACCTGGTGCTTGCCGACGTCCACGATAAAGGGGCCCTTCTCCATCAGCGCGTCGCGCGGGTCCGGCTCGCGAGAGGCGGCGATGACGGCGCGCCGCTCCAGCGCCTCGCGGATGGCGGTCCGCACCTCTTGCGGCCCCACCGGCTTGAGCAGGTAGCCATCCACCCCCTCGCGGATCGCCGTCACGGCGGTCTCCAGCGAGCCGTGGGCGGTGAGGATGATGATGATGGCGTCCGGCCAGCGCCAGCGCGCCGCCTCCAGCACCTTCATCCCGTCCACGCGGCTGCCCAGTTGCAGGTCCAGCATGATCAGGTCAAAGCGCTGGTCGCGCAAATAGTCCAGCGCCTCCTGGCCGTTCTGGGCCGTGGACACCGCATGGCCCTGCATCCCGAGGGTCTCCTTGAGGAAGAAGCGGATCCCTTCCTCGTCATCCACCACCAAAGCGCGCATCGGTTCGGTCATCTCAGACTGTCCTCCCATGGGGGGCCGTGGGGCCAGCGGCGGCCCGCGCGGGCAGCCAGACCTCAAAGGTGGCGCCCTGGCCGGGCTCGCTGGCGGCCTCGATGCGGCCGCCCAGTTCTTGCACGATCTCCTGGCTGACGGGCAGCCCCAGCCCCAAGCCATCCGGCTTGCCCGAGTGAAACGGCGCAAAGATCAGGGGCAGCTCTTCCGCCGCGATGCCCGGCCCGGTATCGGAGACGCGGACTTGGACGCCCGCGGGCGCCGTGGTGGCCGCGGTGTGGATGGTGAGCAGGCCGCCATCGGGCATGGCCTCCACGGCGTTCACGATCAGGTTGAGCAGCACCTGGGTGATCCGGCTGGGCGCGGCCAAGACGGCGGGCAGGTCCGCCGTCAGGCGTTGGGCCACCTGCACCTTGGCGTCCCGGCGCCTCTTCGCGCTGAGCGCCAGCGCGTGCTCCACCAGCTCGTTCACGTCGCACGGCGCGCGGTCCACCGTGGAGGCGGGCTGGCTGATATCGCGCAGGCGGCCGATGATCTCGGCGACGCGCCGGGCCTCTTCTTGCGCCACGCGCAGGTAGCGCCGCGGGTCCTCGCCGCGCGCCACGGCCTCCTCGGAGAGGCCCAGGCAGCCCAGCACCGACTGCATCGGGTTGTTGATCTCGTGGGCCAGGGAGGCGGCGAGCTTGCCGGTGAGGGCGAGCTTTTCCGCCTGCACCAGGGCGTCCCGCGAGCGGCGCTGCTCGGTGATGTCCTCCAGGGTAAAGAGGGCGAGGCCCCGCGAGTCGGCGCCCTCCCGGATCGCCGAGCCGGTGAGCCGCACCCAAATCTCGCGCCCGCTCCGCCCGACGATGCGTTTCTCCACCTGGTAGGTTTGGAGCTTGCCCTGGGCGAGCTCGTCAAAGAGGTCCTGGTCGACGCCCACGTCCTGCGCGTGGCTGAGGTCCTGGATGCGCATGGCGCTCAGCTCGAGGTGATCGTAGCCGAGGATGCTGCGCAGGATGGGGTTGGTCTGGACGATGGCGCCATCGCGGAGGACCAGGGCCATCCCCAGGGGGCTCTGCTCCACCAGCGTGCGAAAGCGCGCCTCGCTATCGCGCAGCGCCTGGGTGCGCCGCTCCACGGCCCGCTCCAGGCTCTCCGCGTGCTCGCGCAGTCGCTCCTGGACCCGCTTCCGCTCGGTGATGTCGCGGTTGACCGACACGGCGCCGATGGGGCGGCCCTCGTCGTCGCGGATCATGGTAATGGAACTGTGGATGTCGAGCCAGACGCCGTCCTTGCGTTGCTGGCGGACCTCGCCCTCCCACCAGCCGTCGGCCAGAAAGCGGGCGATCACTTCGGGTCGGGGCTGCTGGGGGTATTCGATGGGGACCACCTCCCGCACCGGCCTGCCGATGGCCTCCGCGGCAGTGTAGCCATAGATCTCTTGGGCGCCCCGGTTCCAGGTGCGGGCGACGAAATCCATGTCCGTGGAGATGATGGCGTCCGAGACGAGCTCGAGCAGCTTGGCGTGCTGATCGAGCTGGCGCTGCGCCTCCCGAATCTCGGTGACGTCCTGAAAGACGCCGACGCTGCCGATGAGCTGGCCCGCGGCGTCCCGGACCGGCGCCGAGTTGAGCAAGATATCGCGCCGCTGGCCCTCGGCCAGGACGAAGCAGATGCTCACGTTCTGGTGCAGCTCGCCATCCAGCGCCGAGCGCGCCAGGGGCAGCTCGCGGGGGGCGTAGGGCTGGCCGTCGGGGCGGCAGATGCGCAGCCCCTCGTGGCCCGTCAGGGGTTGCCCGCTGGGGACGGGGCGGCCGTACAGGCCATCGGCGGCGGGGTTGGCGCGCATCACCCGCCCTTCGGCGTCGGTGAGCACCAGCGCCTCCGGGGCGTTCATAAAGAGCGCCTCCAACTGGGCGTGCCGCTCGGCCAGCGCGGCCTTGGCCTGCTCGCGCTCCGTCACGTCGCGGCCCACCAGCAACACCGAGGCCACCTGCCCATCGGGGCCGAACTCGGGCGCCAGCCGCAGGTCGTAGACCTGCTTGCGGCCCAGCGCCTCAAAGTTGAAGGCCAGGTCCCGCTCCTGGCCGGTATCGAACACCTGCTGGAGGTTCTCGCGAAAGAGCGCGCCGATGGCCGGGGAGAAGCCGACCTCCTCCATGGTCTTGCCGATGTGCTCCTCCGGGGAGAGGCCGGTGGCCTGGCGGCTGGCCGGGTTGATATAGGCATGGCGATACTGCCGGTCGAAGCGGGCCACCACGTCCGGCGCGTTCTCGGCCAGGTTCTTGAACTCTTGGGCGCGGCGTTCCAGCTCGTGGGCGGCGCGGACGCGCTCGGTCACGTCCACCAGCGAGAGCACCAGGCCCGCCACCTCGCCCCCAGCCCCCCGGACGGGGAGCAGCACCCAGTCCCAATAGGTGGCGCCCAGCTCGGGGCGCGCGGGAAAGGTGAAGGGCTTGGCCCGGATGCTGAACGGCTCGCCCGTATCGCGGACCCGCGCAAAGATCGCCTGGTTTTCCGCGTGGGGAAAGAGGTCAAAGTGGTTCTTGCCGATGAGCTGCTCGCGGGGATACCCGCTGCCCCGCTCATAGGCGCTATTGACGGCCAGAAAGCGCATCTCCCGGTCCAGGTAGGCGATCTGCGAGTCACTCGCCTCCAAAACGGCCGCCAGGGCAGCGGCGTCCTGCCGGGCCTGGGCGCGGGCGGCCTCGAGCGACGGCAAGAGGGCCGCCAGCCGCTCGGCGTCGGGCAGCGCGGCAGAGCGGCCGCCGTCCAGCAGCGCGCCCAGGGCCTCGTACAGGCGATCCATGCGCGAAAGCAGTTTCTCTTGGTTCATGCCCCTCCACTTGGCGCGGCGCGCTCCGCTGCGGCGTCGGCGCCCGCCGCGGGAAACCAGAGGGTAAAGGTGGTCCCCTTGCCCTCCTCGGTCTGCACCGAGATGCGCCCGCCATGCTGGTCGATGATCACCTTGCTCGCGAAAAGCCCCAACCCAGTCCCATAGTCCTTGGTGGTGAGGAAGGGGTCGAACAGGTTGCGCAGCACATGCTCGGGGATGCCCGTGCCCGTATCGGCAAAGGCGAGTTGCACCCCCGGGTCCGGGCTCGTTGCCTGCAGGCGGATGTCGAGCTGGCCCCCCTGCGGCATGGCCTCCACGGCGTTCAGGATCAGGTTGAGAAAGACCTGCTGGATGCGGTCGGGCGCCGCCGAGATGGCTAGCCGGCCTCCCTCCGCGGCGACCGCGACCTCCACGCCCGCCGCCTTGGCCTGCGGCGCGGTGACCCGCAGCGCGCTCTGCAACAGGTCGTCCACGTCCACCACGCGGCGCTGCTCGCTGCCCTGGCGATAGGCGTCGCGCATCTCGTTGACGAGGCTGGAGACGCGCTTGATCTCCTGGCTGACCACGCTCAGGTACTTGTCGGCGTCGCCCCCCTGGGCCAGCATCTCGCGGGCCAGCCCGACGCATCCCAGGATGGACTGCATCGGGTTGTTGATCTCGTGGGCCAGCACCGCGGCCATGCGCCCGGTGGCGGTCAGCTTTTCCGCCTGGATCAGCGCGTTGAGGGCGCGGCGCTGCTCCGTGATGTCGATGCCGGTCTCCATGATCAGCGTGGAGCCATCGGTATCCACGAAGGGATAATCAAAGACGTAATAGATGCGCCCGTCGGGCCCGGTCCACTCCCATTGCAGCGGCGCCATGGTCTCTAGCACCTTGTACGTCTCGCAGATCTCGCAGGGCTTGTCGCGCCCAAAGAGGTGCTCGTAGCAGCGGCGGCCCCCGGATTCGCCAAAGCGCTCGCGGAAGAAGCGGTTGGCAAAGACCGGCTGGTAATCGGGCGTGAGCAGGATCAAATAGATGGGCAGGGCGTCCATCAGGCGGTTCAGTTGTTGGCGCTCCGCCTGGGCCGCCAGCTCGGCGCGGCGGCGCACCTCGATCTCCCGAGTGAGCGCCTGGTTGGCCTCGGCCAGGTCGCGGGTGCGCTCCCCGACGCGGCGCTCCAGCTCGTCTCGCGCCTGGCGCAGCGCCTCCTCCGCCTCCGCCCGCTCGGTGATGTCTGTGCCATAGATATTGACATAACCAGCCTCGGCGATGCAGGCCGCCACCAGCTCGATGATCCGCTCGCCCTCCCGGACGTCCACGGTGCGGCCCGACGGCCCGGCGCAGGCCTCGGCGGAAAGGGTTTGCAGCACCGCGGGGGCCGGCGCGCCCACCTCCAGCGGCCAGCCTTCCAGCAGGTCGTGGCTGGCCTTGTTGGCGTAAAGGAGCTCGCCGCCCGCGCCGATGCGCAGCACGGCGCTGGGGTTCTCGGCGGGGAAGCGCGCCAGGCTCTGCGCCTCCTCCTGCGCCCGCCGCCGCTCCTCCACCTCCCGCTCCAGCTCTGCCTTGGAGGCGGTGCTCGCCCGCAGCGAGGCGGTCATGTCGTTAAAGGCGTGGCACAGCTCGCCGATCTCGTCAGCGCGCTCCACGGCGATGGTGTGCGAGAGGTCGCCCGAGGCGACGACGGCGACGCCATCCCGCAGCCGGGCCAGCGGCCGGAGCGTCCGCCGGTAGGTAAAGTAATAGTTGACCAGCAGGGTGGCCCAAAAGACGAGAATGATGCCCTGCCCAAGCCAGATGCTGACCTTGCGCAAGCCCTGCTCGATGGTGTGCGTCCTCTGGTAGAGGATGACGGCATCCATGATGATGCCCTGGTTGTGCGCCTGGACGCGGCTCCACGAGCCGCTGGCGGGCGTTCCCGGGGCGGCGGCGAGCAGGGCCGCTTGCACAGCTTCCAGGTTGGCCGCGATGCTCTGGGCCAGCGCCTGGTCCTCGGCGGCGGTGAGCTCCAGGCTGGCCAGGTCGGCCTCCAGCTCGGCGATCTTGTCCTCCCAGCGGGCGCGCTCCTGGATGCGGGGGCTCAGCAAATAGTCGTTCGCCAGGTAGCCCAGCTCGATGGCGTCGCGTTGAATGCTGTTGGCGATCAGCTCTTGCTGGTCCAGCCGCTCCTGGCGCTGCTGGATCGTCAGCGTCGCCGCCACGACCGCGATGGTCAGGAGGCTCAACAGCGCCGTCCCGATGATGTACCAGGTCCGCATTCTCATCGCACTCTCCTCCGGGGAGCATGGCGACCGTCTGGGCCTCCGCCGCCTGCTGGCTGATTATGCCACAAATCGCGGGCGGCGGCACAACCCCGCGCGCCAAGAGGGAGCGCACAGACGTTTTGACTGTAGCACGGCCCGGCAAGGGCAGATGGCGGGGTTGGTTGGGGAAGGGGTTGGGAATGGTTGGAGCGGCTCAGGCGCGTTCCAGCTCGGCGAGCAGCTCCCGCGCCGTCGAGAGCCAGTCGCGGGCGCGGCCTCTTTCCTCGGCGGCGGCGACGAGGTCGGCGGGGAGGTCGGCCGCCGCGGCGGCAATGGGCCGGCCATAGAGGTCCTCATGCATCCGCGAGCAGCGCACCCAGGGATCCCGGCGGGCCAGGGCATAGAGCTCCACCGCCCTGGCCGCGTCGCCGCCGGCAGCGCAATAAAGCGCCGCCACGGGCAGGATGTCGCTGGCCGTGGTCTCGCGGCGCAGTTCCTCGCAGAGGTAGCGGCCGGCCTCCTCTCGCCGCCCCGCTTGGAGCGCCAGCGCCGCGCCGAGGAGGCCAATGGTGGAGAGCGATCTCTCCACGACGGTCGGGTGCGGCGGGTCCAGCGTTAGCTGCTCCAGCCACCGCTCCGCCTCGGCCACATCGCCCGTCGCCAGCGCCAGCAGGCCCAGGTCGAGGCCGCATTGCTGGGCGGGCCCATGCTGTTTCACCTCCTGCAAGAGCGACAGGGCCTCCTCGAGATGGGCGCGCGCCTCTGCATAGCGGCCCATGAGCTGCTCGTTCTCCCCCAGGTAGACGAGGCTCTCGGCCAAGAGACCTCGCGACCCCCGGTCGCGCCAGAACGCTACCCGCTGTTCGCGGAGGGGCAAGGCTTCCGCATACCGTCCCTGCGTGTATAGCGTGCCCGCCAGGCTGAGCCGCACCCGAATCGAGGCCGTGGCGGAGGGCACCCGGTCGATCCACTGGATCATCTCGTCCGCCCAGCGCGCCGCGTCCTCCCAATCGCCCGCCTCGGCAGCGATGGCCGCCAGGGAGTTCAGCGTCTCCGTGGTCCCGATCGAGCTGCCCCGGTCACGACGGACAGCCAGCGCCTCGCACCCGAGGCGGCGCGCCTCGTCCAGGCGATTCTGACTATGGCTCCGGAGGGCCGTCAGATGGATGGCTCTCTGCCACTCCCACTGGTTGCCGGCTTGCAGGGCCAGCTCGGCGGCGCGGGCCAGGGCCACTTTCGCCTCTGCGTCCCGCATGGTCAAGCTCAGGCGAGCCGTGTTGATCGATTGCGCGACCAGCACCTCCTCGCCAGCGCGCCCCGCCTCCTCCAGCAGGTCCAGGCTTTCGCGCAATATCTCGGTGATCTGGTCGCGCTGCCGGAGCACGTGCAACTGGAAAGCCCGCGTCCCCAGGATCTGGCCCAACGCGCGCAAGGCTGGCCCGGAGCGCGAATGCGCGCCCAACCACCCGCGCAGGCGTTCCTCGGCCGAGCGCATCAGCGCCTCCACTTCCACCACGGTCCCCTGGTTGTACGCGTGTCGCGCCAGCGCCATGTCGCTTTGAGCGAGCCAGTCCCAGCGGCCTCGCGCCACCGCCCAGTCCCAGGCGGCGCGGATGTTGTCCCAGTCGGCCTGCATCTCTTGCCCCGCGCGTTCCTCGCGCCCGTGCTCCATATCCTCCCGCCAGGCTGCCAGCGACCGCGCGAAAAAGGCGGCGTGCCGGTCCCGGATGCCCTCCCCGGCGTCCGCCATCTGGGCCAGGCGGGCGGCCGCGTACTCGCGTAAGAGGTCATGGAGGTCGAAGCGGCCCGAGCCCCGCCGCATCACCAGCGAGCGATCGGCCAGCCGCGCCAGGTCGCGCAGCGTCGCCCCGACCACCGCCGCCGCGCCCTGGGTGGTGAACCCGCCGCGAAAGACGGACAGCCCCGCCAGGATCGCCTGTTCCCGCTCGGTGAGGAGGCGCCAGGAGTGATCCAGGGTTGCCAGCATGCTGCGCTCCCGCTCGGGCAGCCCCTCCCAATCCGCGGCGAGAAAGGCGAGCCCGCGGCCGGACTCGCCGGCCAGCTCGGCGGCGACCTCGGCGGAGGTGAGCATGTGCATCCAGGAGGCGGCCAGCAGGATGGCCAGCGGCAGCCCCTCCACCCGGCGGCAGATCGCCGCCACCGACGCGGTCTCGGCCTCGGTCATCGCATAGTCGGGGCGCACCCGCCGCGCCGCCGTCGCAAAGAGCTCAGCGGCCGGGCTCGGCGTCGCGCCCGCCAGCCCCGAGGGCAGCCCCTCCAGGGGCACAAGGTGCTCCGACGGCAGGTTGAGCCGGGCGCGGGAGGTGACCAGCGCCTTCACCCGGGGCGCGGCCTCCAAGATCTCGACGATCAGGCCCGCGCACTCGAGCAGGTGCTCGTAGGCATCCAGGACCAAGAGCGCCTCCCTCCCGCGAAGATAGTCCAGCAACTGTCGTTTGGGGGTGCTGTGGTCGCCCGGCTGGGCATAGTATTCGAACCCGAGCTCGCGCGCGATGGCGGCGACGATGCCTTCGGCGGCGCCTACCCCGGAGAGGGGGATCAAGTGCACGCCGTGGGCCAAGTCGGCGGAGAGCTGCGCGGCGGCCTCCAGCGCTAGCCTCGTCTTGCCGACGCCGCCGGGGCCGAGGAGGGTCAGCAGGCGGCAGGCCGGGTCGCGCAGGCGGGCCACCAGCTCGGCCAGCTCGCGGTCACGGCCGATCAGCGGCAGCAGCGGCGCGGGCAGGCGCGAGGGCGGCGGCTCGGGCCTGGCGCCGGCCGCGCCGTCGCGGATGCGCTCGTAAAGGGCGGTGGTCTCGGCGCCGGGGGCGACGCCCAGCTCGTCTTGCAGCGCGCGTTTGCAGGCGTCGTATTGGAGCAGGGCGGCGCCGCGCTGCCCGTCGGCGGCGAGCAGGCGCATGCGCTCGCGGTGGCCGTCCTCATCCCAGGGGGCCAGGGCCACCCAGCGCCCGGCCAGGGCGGCGGCGGCGGGGAGGTCGCCGCCCTGCTCCGCGAGACCGGCGAGGCGGCGGAGGGCCTCGGCGGCCAGCCGCTGCAAGCGCTCCCGCGCCAGGAGAGCCCAATCATCCCAGGCGGGGGCGTCGGGCAGGGCAAAGCCGGCCAGCAGGTCGCCGCGATAGAGGGCGAGGGCCTGCGCGGCGCGGGAGGCGTCCGAGTCGGCCAGCGCCTCCTGGAAGGCGGAGACGTCGAGGGCGTGGTCGCTGGCGCGGTTGAACTGGAGCGTCTCGCGGGTGATCAGCAGGAAGGGGGGCGTCGTCTCCTCGTCGCGGATGGCCCGGCGGAGGCGGGCCAGGGCGCTGCGGAGGTTGTCGGCGGCAGCGGCGGGCGGGCTTTCGGGCCAGAGGAGATCGGCGAGCGAATCGCGGCGGTGGGGGCGGTCGGCCTCCACGGCGAGATAGGCCAGGAGGGCGCGCTCCTTCTGCGACGAAAAGGGAACTGGCGCGCCACCCAGGGTGGCCTCGAAGCCGCCGAACAGGGCCAGGTCCAGGCGGGCCATCGGTCCTTCCTCCCCAGCGAGCAAGCCCTCTGGTGAAAAGCCACACCGCTTCTGCCATATTATACCACATCTTGGCCAATTATGCGATTTCGATGCGATCTCGCAACGATTCCACAGCGCCGCCCGGCTACACTGTGGCTAGGCCCAGCGACCTGGCCCCTCTCCTGGTCTGACCCCGCAGCCACCTCGGCGATCTCCCCCCGCCATGCCGGAAAGGCCGCGCGCGCCGCGTTGATATGGTCAGGAACGGCCACCAGGGCCGTCACCTCCGAGCCATTGGCCCGGAGGAGCGGCGCCAGCGCAGCCATAGCATACGAGGAGGGTTAAGCGATGAGCACCTACTGGCAGCGGCCTCTGTATCACAGCGTGGACTTGGGCGGGCAGCCGGGCGCGGCGGCGCCCCTGCCGTGGGAGCGCCAAACGCCCCCCGCCGACCAGCGCAGCCTCTTGCAGCGCCAGGCGGCGCTGTGGGACGAGGGCAACCTGGCGGACGGGCTGCTCTTGCGCGGCTGGGCCTTGCAGGCGGCGGAGGCGTGGGCCGCTCGACATAACGCCGAGGTGGGCGAGGTGGAGCGCGATTTCTTGCAGAGCTGCCGGGAGGCGGAGTGGTGCGCCCGGCGGCGGGAGCGGCTCTTCGGCGGGCTGCGCTGCCTGCTGGTGGGGCTGGCGGCGGCGGCGCTGGTGGTCGCCGGCGTGGCCTGGCGGGAGCAGCAGAGGGCGGAGCGCTATCTGCGCGGCCAGGCCGAGCTCCGCGCCGAGCTCGGGGCCGCGGAGGGGCGGGTCGAGGCGGCAGGGGCGCGGGCCGACGCCGAGGCCGCGACGCGGCAATTGGCGGAGGCCGAGGAGCGGGAGGCGGTGGCGGCGCGGCTGCGCGCCGAGGCGCACGCGCTGGCGCTCGAGTCGCGGCAACTGCGCGCGGAGGATCCCCCATTGGCGATCCTGCTCGGGGTCGAGGCGGTGGATCGGGCGACCTGGTCCGGCGATTTCGGGGCGGTGGTGGAGGCGCGGGAGGCGCTGCTGGCGGCGCTGACGCGCCACCTGGGACCGTCGGAGACCTTCCCGCCCGCGTGGGCCGGCTCGCTGGAGCCAAGCGCCGAGGCCCTGGATTGGCTGGTCAGCTACGCCTGCGAGTGCGCCGGCCGCGGCCTGACCCGCGCCGAGTGGTCGCGCTACGTGGCGACGGATGTGCCCTACGAGCGCGCCTGCCCGGCGCTGCGCTAGTCGCGTATCGCTGATCGCATATCGCTGATCGCTTATCGCTTATCGTAGGACTCGAGCCGGTTGCGTCCTGCGATGAGCGATTTGCGATACGCGATATGCGCTATGCGATACGCGATATGCGATTCGCGCTTACTCGTCCAGCTCTTCCTGGCCGGCGCGATAGGCCTCGCGGCGGCGCTCCTTGGTGGTTAGGGTGCGCTTGCGGATGCGGTAGGCGACGGGGGTCACCTCCAGCAGCTCGTCGTCGGCCAGGTACTCGATGGCCTCGTCCAGGCTAAAGACCAGAGGCGGGGTCAGCCGCTCGTCGATCTCGCGCGTGGACGAGCGCATGTTGGTGAGGTGCTTTTTCTTGCAGACGTTCACCGCCAAATCGCGGGCGCGGGCGTGCTCGCCCACCACCATCCCCTCATAGACCTCGACGCCGGGGCCGTAAAAGAGCCGCCCGCGCTGCTCGGCGTTTTTCAGGCCAAAGGTGGTGGTGACGCCGTTCTCCCAGACCACCAGCGAGCCATTGGAGCGCCCGTCGATGGCGCCGGCCATGGGCATGTAGGCGTGGAAGAGGCTGTGCATGATCCCCAGGCCGCGGGTGGCGGTGAGAAAGTGGTAGCGGAAGCCCAAGAGCCCGCGGGTGGGCATCAGGTAGGTCAGGTGGACCGCCTGCCCTTCCCCCACGTTGACCATGTTCAGGAGCTGGCCCCGGCGCTGGCCCACCATCTCGACCACCACGCCCAGCGTCTCCGGCACGGTCTCGATATAGACCTCCTCGAACGGCTCCAGCGTCTCGCCCGCTGGCCCGCGCTTGAGCAGCACGGTGGGGCGGGAGACCTGGAACTCGTACCCCTCGCGGCGCATGGTCTCCACCAGGATGGCCAGGTGCAGCTCGCCGCGGCCCGAGACCTCAAAGGCGTCGGCGCTATCGGTGTCGGCGACGCGCAGCGCCACGTTGCGGCGCAGCTCTTCCATCAGCCGCTCCCGCAAGCGGCGGGAGGTCCCCCAGCGCCCCTCGCGCCCGGCAAAGGGCGAGGTGTTGACGCCAAAGGTCATGCGCACCGTGGGCTCTTCCACGTGGATGGCGGGGAGGGCGATGGGCTCGTTGGGGTCGGCCAGCGTCTCGCCGATGGCGATGCCTTGCAGCCCGGCCAGCACAATAATGTCCCCCGCCTGGGCCTCGGGGATCTCGACGCGCTCCAGGCCCTGGTGGGTGTAAAGGTAGCGGGCCTCCTCGGGGAGCATCTGCCCATCCAGGGTCAGGCGGGCCAGCGGCTGCCCGGCGCGCAGGCGCCCGGCGAAAATCCGCCCGACCGAGGTGGTGCCCCGGTACTCGTCATAGCCCAGCGTGGTGACCAGCATCTGGAAGGGGGCGTCCACGTCCACGCGGGGGGCGGGGATGTGGCGGAGGATCGCTTGAAAGAGCGGCTGGAGGTCCGGCCCCAGCGCGGGGGTGACGCCGGCCTGGCCGGTGATGGCGTTGGTATAGACCACGGGGAAATCGGCCTGGTCCTCGGTGGCGCCCAGCTCGATAAAGAGGTCAAAGGTCTCGTCCAGCGTGCGGGACGGCTCGGCGCCCTTGCGGTCCACCTTGTTGATGACCACGATGGCGCGATGGCCCATCTCGAGCGCCTTGCGCAGCACAAAGCGGGTCTGGGGCATGGGCCCCTCGGCGGCGTCCACCAACAGCAGCACGCCGTCCACCATGTTCATCACCCGCTCCACCTCGCCGCCGAAATCGGCGTGGCCGGGGGTGTCCACGATATTGATCTTGACCTGCCCCTGAATCTCGGGATCCCAGATGGTGATGGCGGTGTTTTTGGCCAGGATGGTGATGCCGCGCTCGCGCTCCAGGTCGTTCGAGTCCATGACGCGCTCGGCCACCTGCTGGTTTTCGCGAAAGACGCGGGCCTGCCGCAGCAGCCCGTCCACCAGGGTGGTCTTGCCGTGGTCCACGTGAGCGATGATCGCGATGTTGCGCAGGTCCTTGCGTTCAGTCAGCATAAAACACCATCCGTTATAGGCGCTCCTGAGGGTTTGATGATCCCAGAGACACGACGACCCCGGCCTGGAGTGGCCGAGGTCATTCGGATTTCCGCTCTTTCCCAAGAGTGGTATCATATCAGAAAGCGCGGCTCTTGTCAAATCAGGGGCGCATATCGCGGGGCTTGTGCCAAGTCGGTAGCTGGCTTGGCGCGCCGCCCCGCACGGCGATCAATGCGGCATGGAATGCCGACGCCGTGCTACGCCACCGCGCCCGATGAAATCGGGCTTCTGGAGCCTCCGCGGCACGGAACGCCGAAGCCTGATTCCATCAGGCGCAGCCCCGGCATTCCATGCCGCCTTCTCGGCGATTGATCACCGAGCGCGACTTTGCACAAGCCCTGGCTTGGCCGTCGGTCTTGACAGCCCCCCGCGCCGGTGTTATAATGCGCACGGAGCGCGTTGGTGCCATCTGGTTCGGCATGCTCAACCCCTTTCACCCATCGCCGGACCGCTTCGGAGGTTGTCCCCTCGAGTGCAGTGGATCACGGGCCTGCGCCGTATCCTATCCTGCGGCGACGCGATTCCCATCCTAGGTTGACAGCGCAAAAGGAGGTGGCAGATCCGATCAAGGTGTTGTGGCTCGGATAGATCAGGACCATATGTGATTCGACTTGTGCGAACAGCTAGAGTTCCGAGAAGGAGAGTTACGCAATGGACAAGGTGAAATTGAACCGACGGGATTTTCTGAGGGCCTCGGCGATCATGGCCGTGGCAGCGGCTGTGCAGGCCTGCGCGCAGACCGATCAGCAGGCCCCCGAGCCGACCAAGGCTCCTGCCGGCCAGGTCACGCAGCCGACCGCCGCCCCCGCTCAGCCGACGGCCGCGCCGGCTCAACCGACCGCCGCTCCGGAAAAGGTGACCTACAAAGAGTCTCCCATGCTCGCCGAGTTGGTCAAGGCCGGCAAGCTGCCGCCTGTTGAGGAGCGCCTCCCCGAAGACCCGCGCGTGATCCCCGTGTGGGAAGAGATCGGCCAGTATGGCGGCACCTGGAACCGCCTCTTCATCGGCCCGTCCGATGGATCGAACTGGGGCCGCGTGCAGCGGCTCGGCCTCCTGAGCTGGGACGCCAACGGCACCGAGGTTGTGCCGCAGACGGCCAAGGGCTGGGAAGTCGCCGCCGACCTGAAGAGCGTCACCTTCCAGCTGCGCAAGGGCATCAAGTGGTTCGACGGGCAGCCTTTCACCACGGGCGACGTGATGTACTGGTGGGAGGATATCGTCATGAACGACGAGATCACCCCCTCCAAGCCCGACTGGATGAAGATCAAGGGCGAGTTGGGCAAGGTCGAAAAGGTCGACGACTATGCCTTCCGCATGGTCTTTGCCCACCCGTATCCGCTGATCCTCGACTGGCTGGCCAACGTCGAGGTCTACCAGCCCAAGCACTATATGAGCCAGTTCCACCCCAAGTACGCCAAGGACCAGGCGGCGCTGCAAAAGATGATCACCGACGCCAAGTTCGAAAAGTGGAACCAGCTCTATAGCCCCAAGAACGACTATGCCCAGAACCCCGAGCGTCCGGGCTTGGGCGCCTGGCAGCCCTATCAGTCCACCCGCGCCGACAAGCGTTTCGTTTGGCAGCGCAACCCCTACTACTATGCGGTGGACCCCGAGGGGAACCAGCTTCCTTACCTGGATGAGGTGGTCTACACCTTTGCCGATAACGCCGACATCCTCAACCTGAAGGCGACGGCGGGCGAAGTGGACATGCAGAGCCGCCACATCAACCTGGTGAACTATCCGGTGCTCATGGACGGCCGGGAGAAGGGCGACTATCGCATCCTGGTCTGGCCTTCGGACGGCGGCTGCGATGCCGGCCTGATGTTCAACCAGAGCTACCTCCTGAAGGATCCCCTGGTGGGCGAGTGGCTGGCCAACAAAAAGTTTCGCCAGGCGCTCTCCATCGCGCTGGACCGGGACGAGATCAACGAGTCGGCGTTCCTGGGCCTTGGCGAGGCGCGCCAGTTGACTCCCGCCCCGTACTCGCCGTACTATCCTGGCGACGAGCATGCGAAAAAGTACACCCAGTACGATCCCGAGACCGCCAAAAAGTGGCTGGACGAGATCGGCCTGGACAAGAAGGGCCCGGACGGTTTCCGTCTGCGCCCCGATGGTCAGGTGCTTAGCCTGAGCATCCTGGCGATCAACGCCTTTGGCCCCTGGCCGGATGTGGGCGAGTTGGCCGTCAAGTACTGGGAAGCGGTGGGCGTCAAGGCCACCGTGGATGTGGTGGAGCGTACCCTGTACTATGAGCGCATGAACGCCAACGACATGCAGATCGGCATCTGGGAGACCGGCGGCGCCTCCAACACCTTCATCTACCCCTACTGGACGGCCGCCTATAGCAACAGCTCCCGCATTGGCCCCCTCTATGGCCTCTGGTGGACCTCCGGCGGCAAGAGCGGCACCGAGCCGCCGCAGGGCCCGCTGCACCGCGTGATGGACCTGCACGAGGAAGGCAAGGGCGTCACGGCGGAACAGCGCGTCGCGATGGGCAAGGAGATCTTTGAGATCAACTGCGAGGAGCTCTGGACCATCGGCACCATCGGCATGTCGCCCATGTCTCAGGGCATCGTGGTGACCAAGAACAAGTTCCGCAACGTTCCGGAAACCATCGCCAACAACGTGTTGCTGTACACCTGCGGCAACGCCATGCCCGAGCAATTCTTCTGGAAAAAGTAGGGTGAGGGGCATTCACCCAGAGTGATCCCTGGGGGAGCGAGGGGTTCTACCCTCTCGCTCCCCCTCGCTGAGCGGCGCGACCCGCTCGCGTTCGAATGCCTTGGCTGGGGCAAGGGCGCTGCCAGTCGCCATGTTCCTGGTTGCACACTCACCGAACCGAGGTAAAGGTACATGCTGCAATACATCTTGCGTCGGGTGATGTACCTCATCCCGACTCTGATCGCGATCTCGATCGTGTCATTCGTGATCATCCAGTTGCCGCCGGGGGACTATCTGACCACCCACATCGCCAGCCTAGCCCAGTCAGGCATGCAGCTCCAGCAGCACGAGATCGACATGCTCAAGCGCGAGTACGGCCTGGACCAGCCGATGCACATGCAGTACCTCAGATGGCTCTGGAAGGCGCTGCATGGCAACTTTGGCCTCTCGCTAGAATATCGCCTGCCCGTCTCGGACCTGATCTGGGAACGGCTGTGGCTGACGGTAATTCTCTCGTTGACGACGATCCTCTTCAACTGGGCGCTGGCCATTCCCATCGGCATCTATTCCGCCACGCACCAATATACCCCGCTCGACTATCTCTTCACGTTCGTTGGCTTTGTGGGGCTGGGGACGCCGAACTTTTTGCTGGCGTTGATCCTGATGTGGATCGCCTACTCGTCGTTCGGCTTTAGCGTCGGCGGGTTGTTCTCGCCTTCCTTCGAGGAAGCGCCGTGGAGCCTGGCCAAGGTGGTGGACCTGATCAAGCACCTCTGGATCCCCATCTTTATTCTGGGCCTCTCCGGCACCGCCGGCCTGATCCGCACCATGCGCGCGCAGATGCTGGACGAGCTGCGCAAGCCCTATGTGGTGACGGCGCGGGCCAAGGGCCTGACGGAGAGCAAGGCGATCTGGAAGTACCCGGTGCGGGTGGCGCTGAACCCCTTTGTCAGCACCGTGGGCTGGGCCCTGCCGCAGTTGGTCTCCGGCAGCACCATCGTCTCGGTGGTGTTGAGCCTGCCCACCGCGGGCCCGCTGCTGCTGCGCGCCCTGCAGAACCAGGATATGTACCTGGCGGGCAGCTTTCTGATGTTGTTGAGCATCTTGACGGTGATTGGCACGCTGATCTCGGACGTGCTGTTGGCCGTGCTAGACCCGCGCATCCGTTTTGAGAGGAAATGATCATGGAAGAGCAGAAAAAAGCCCCCATTTCCCAGAAAGAAGCGCTGGTCAACGATGGGACCGCGTCCAAGACCGAGGATCGGCTGTTTGTCGCTTCCCAGTGGCAGCTCATGTGGTGGCGCTTCCGCAAGCACAAGGTGGCCCTGTGGAGCATTTTGATCGTGGCCTTGTTCATCTTTGTCGCGCTGTTTCCCGAGTTTCTGGCCACGGAGGATCCGGAGTACTTTCAGGCCAAGTATAGCTTTGCCCCGCCGCAGGCCGTGCACTTGTTCCGCGACGGGGGCATCCATCCCTTCGTCTATGGCTGGACCTACGGCCGCGACCCCGAGACGCTGCAACAGATCTTCAAGGTGGACAAGACGCGCGCCTACGCGGTCCACTTTTTCGTCAAGGGCCAGGAGTACAAGGTGCTGGGGCTGTTCCCCTCGGATATCCACATCATGGGCTTGGCGCCCGGCAATCCGGACGTGGATAGCCGGAAGGTGCGGCTGGCGCTGCTGGGGACCGACCGCATGGGGCGCGACATGTGGTCGCGGCTGATGTACGGGACCCGCATCTCGATGTCCATCGGTCTGGTGGGCGTGGCGGTGAGCCTGATCCTGGGGATCATCCTGGGCGGGCTCTCGGGCTACTACGGCGGGACGGTGGACGAGGCGATTCAGCGTTCCATTGACTTTCTCCGCTCCATCCCCACGATCCCCTTGTGGATGGGCCTGGCTGCGGCCATGCCCCGGGACTGGCCACCGTTGCGGGTCTACTTTGGGATCACCATCATCCTCTCGCTGATCGGGTGGACCGGCCTGGCGCGGGTGGTGCGCGGGCGCTTTCTCTCCCTGCGAGAAGAGGACTTTGTCATGGCAGCGCGGCTCTCGGGGACCAGCGAGATGCGCATCATTTTGGCGCATATGGTCCCCTCGTTCACCAGCTATATCATCGCCTCGGCGACGCTGGCTATCCCCAGCATGATCCTGAGCGAGACCTCGCTGAGCTTCCTGGGGCTGGGGCTGCGCCCGCCGGTGATCAGTTGGGGCGTGCTCTTGCAGGAGGCGCAGAACATCCGGACGGTGGCGCAGGCGCCGTGGCTGATGGTCCCCGGCCTGGCGGTGATCATCATCGTGCTGGCCTACAACTTTTTGGGGGACGGCCTGCGCGACGCCGCTGACCCCTACTCGCGATAGCCGTTGGTCACAAAGGAAACCTCCGGGGTCCCTGCGAGCCCGGAGGTTTTTTCGTGTTGGCCAGATGACTGGTTTGGCTATTTCGGCAGCGCCGCCAGCATCTCTTCCGCCACCTTTTGCCCGTAGGCGATGGCGTAATTCGTCCCCCGGTCCTGGGGGTAGATGTGCGCCATGGAGCAGAGCCACAAGCCAGCGACCGGCGACTGGAAGGGCGGCTTGAGCGCCGAATAGTCCAGCCCGATCACCGGCTGGGTGTAGCGCTCCCGCCAGGCCCAAAGCTGCTTCACCCAGTCACGGCCAAAGCCTTTGAACATCTTGGCCAGATGGGGCAGGTACGCCTCCAGCAGCTCCTCGGCGGACATCCGGTAGTAGGGATCGTCCGCATCCAGGTAGCGGGAGAGGTAGGCCAGGTGGGTTCCACCATAGGTCTCGGGCCGCTGCATATTGGTGTGCTCGATGACGCCGGTGAAGGGGATGGTGGGATCGCCGACGTTGAGCCAGTAGGTGTCCGAGAGGGAGCGGTCCAGGCTCATCACCAGGCAGACGTTGGCCAGGTATTCGATCTTGGCCAGGCGCTGGCGGAAATCAGACGGCAGGCCGGGCGCCAGCTTGGCGGCCAGCTCGGGCGCGGTGGTCACCAGCACGGCGTCATAGGGGCGAAAAGCGCCCTGGCAGACGACGCCGGTAGCGCGGCCATCGGCGATGGTCACTTCGTCGACCCGCGCGTTCAGCAAGACCTCCACCCCGCGCTGGCGCAGGGTCTGCTCCCAGGTATCGATCACTTGGCCGAACCCGCCATTGACATAACCAAGGCGCTCTTCTTGCTTTTTGCCGCGGGAGCTGCCGCGCAGCTTGAGCTTGTTCCAGATCCAGACCGCCGCCACCTGATCGGCGTACTTGCCGAACTTGCCGCGCAGCAACGGCTCCCAGACGCCGTGATAGACCCCCTTGCCCGCCATCTTGATGAGCCACTCCTTGGCGGTGATCTGCTCCAGCGAGCGCCAGTCGTTGACAAAGCGGGTCATGACGTAAAGCAAACCCAGTCGAAATCGGTCGACCAAGCTGATGTAAGAGAAGCGCAGCACGTCCAGCGGCTTGCTCAGGTGATAGATGCGGTTGACGAAGTAGCTGTTGGTGGTGGGGAGCCATTCCAGCTTGTGGCCCCAGCCCAGCTTGTCGATGAGCGCCACGGCGGCGGTGTCGCTGGTGAAAAAGTGGTGATAGAACTTTTCCAGATAGACGCCGTTGACCTTGAACGACCCGGCCAGGCCCCCCACCGTCTCGTCTTGCTCATAGATGGTGCAGTCGTGGCCGTGTTCCGAGAGGACGTCGGCGGCGTGACCTACTGGCGTGTGTTCATAAGGGCCCGTGTTCAAGATGGCAGCCTCGGGGAACCGCTGAGGACTGCGCCGTGGAACCTCAATGCGCGATCCAAAGGCGGACTGGCTACCGCACAGGGCGGAGAACTGAAACCAATTCCTGCGGGGTACTATGTCGACTTCACGACCCTGGCCGCGGACTACGGCTGGGAACGGAGAAATGCTCTGTCGAACTGGCGAAGCTCATACTACGACATCGAGTGGTGGCATTTTCAGAAGACCGAGGGTATGAGTTGGTAT
>ENA-UOUL01000558-UOUL01000558.1-bioreactor-metagenome-genome-assembly--contig:-NODE-558-length-62282-cov-5.602267_pt1 | contig 62282 bp, 56 predicted proteins | sample MGYA00249838_ERZ747220 | MGnify/ENA primary metagenome ERZ747220 (study PRJEB28778, sample SAMN05720191) | bioreactor metagenome | isolation source: Anaerobic biogas reactor | place: USA:Washington... | reverse complement strand
GGCGGCCGTAACTATAACGGTCCTAAGGTAGCGAAATTCCTTGTCGGGTAAGTTCCGACCCGCACGAAAGGTGTAACAACTAGAACAGTGTCTCAACAAGGGACCCGGCGAAATTGAAATGGCCGTGAAGATGCGGCCTACCCGCAGTAGGACAAAAAGACCCCGTGGAGCTTTACTGCAGCTTGGCATTGAGTTTGGATTTCATTTGTGTAGGATAGGTGGGAGGCTATGAAGCTAGGGCGCCAGCCTTGGTGGAGCCACCCGTGAAATACCACCCTGATGAAATTTAGACCCTAACCCCATACCGTGATCCGGATGGGGGACCGTGCCAGGTGGGCAGTTTGACTGGGGCGGTCACCTCCCAAAGAGTAACGGAGGTGCCCAAAGGTTCCCTCAGGCTGAATGGAAACCAGCCTAAGAGTGTAAAGGCATAAGGGAGCTTGACTGCAAGGCCAACGCGCCGAGCAGATACGAAAGTAGGGCTTAGTGATCCCACGGTTCCGAGTGGAAGGGCCGTGGCTCATCGGATAAAAGCTACCCCGGGGATAACAGGCTAGTCAGGTCCAAGAGTCCATATCGACGACCTGGCTCGGCACCTCGATGTCGGCTCATCGCATCCTGGGGCTGGATAAGGTCCCAAGGGTCGGGCTGTTCGCCCGTTAAAGCGGTACGCGAGCTGGGTTCAGACCGTCGTGAGACAGGTCGGTCTCTATCCACTGTGGGCGTAAGAGATTTGAGAGGAGCTGCTCCTAGTACGAGAGGACCGGAGTGGACAGACCTCTGGTGTGCCAGCTGTCGTGCCAACGGCATCGCTGGGTAGCTATGTCTGGCAGAGATAACCGCTGAAAGCATCTAAGTGGGAAGCTCGCCCCTAGATTAGGTCACTCACCGGATAACCGGGTAAGTGCACAGGTAGACCACCTGTTTGATAGGGCAGGAGTGTAAGGACAGTAATGTCTTCAGCTTACTGCTACTAATGCACGAGGGCTTAATTCTTTTCGTGATATACCTTCTGATTGGGGTAAACAGCAGCGTTCTGTTCAGTTTTTAGGGTGTTAATCCACCCTTGAAAACATCATATCTTGGAAAAAGAGTTCTTTTGGTGACTTGAGCGAAGGGGAAACACCCAGCTCCATCCCGAACCTGGAAGTTAAGCCCTTCAGCGCTGATGATACTACTCTGGAAGCGGAGTGGGAAAGTAGGCCGTTGCCAAAAGAACTTTTTTTGTTGTCTCCCGCTTTCCCCCCGAAACTGACCCCGTTTTGACTCCCGACCCACCATGCCGTAAAATAGTCCTCACTTGTGTCCTTGGAAGGTTACCTTGGCTAAAGCGGCCGCCGCGAACCCACACCATCGAGACCTGACCTCCGGCAATCTGTGGCAGGATATCTGGTATCTGAGCTGGCCCACGTTGATCAGCATGGTGCTGCAGACCTTGCCGACGGTGCTGGATGGCGTGTGGCTGGGGCGGCTCGGGGCCGATGCGCTGGCCGCGGCGGGCATCGGTATGGCCTTGCGCGTGACGTTGATCAGCCCGCTGATGGCCTTGAGCTCCGGCGGCGGCGCCGTGGTGGCGCGCTATGTGGGGGCCAGGGATCAGGATCGGGCCAACTCGGCGGTCTTGCAGTCGGTCCTCTTGTTCACTGTCACCGCTGGCGTGATCGGCGCCCTGGCGGCCACCTGGACGCCCACGTTGTTGAGGTGGGCCGGAGCCAGCGGGCCGGTCCTGGCGCTATCCACCAGGTACGCCCGGGTCCTCTTCCTCGGCTTGATTGCCATGGAGTTGGTGCCCAGCATCGGCGCCATGCTGACCGCCGCGGGGAGCCCGCAGCTCTCGCTGCGCGTCAATCTGCTTTCCGGGGCGGTGGCGCTGATTCTGGAGCCGGCGCTTGTGCTGGGGGTAGGCTCTTTCCAGGGGCTCGGCATCCTGGGTGCTTCCCTGGCCCTGGTGATCGGCTATACCATCGGCATGATCTATTCACTGCACTTGCTGCTTACACGGCAGGCCTCGGCCTGGATCGATGTGCACCACCTGACCCTGGATTGGCCCCTAATCCGGCGGATTGTGGCCATCTCGTTGCCCGCCGTGGTCCAGCGCGGCATGCCCAACCTGGCCCAGAGCATCCTTTTGCGGGTTCTCGCGGGCTATGGCTCGGTTGCCCTGGCCACCTTCAATATCATCACCCGCATCTTTAGCCTGGCCTCGATCCCGAGCCAGGCCATCGGCCGTGGGGCGGCGGCCCTGGTCGGCCAGAACCTGGGCGCGCGCCAGCCCGCGCGCGCGGAGCGCGGCGGCTGGTACATCGGCTGGAGCGCCCTGGGGGTGGCCGTGGCGTTTGTCGGGGCCGTGACGGCCCTGGGCCCGCAGGTGGTGGCGATCTTTACCGACGAGGCGCCGGTGATCGCCGCAAGCGCGGGGGCGATGGTGGTCTTGGGCCTGGGCTACATCTGTTACGCGACCGGTCTGGCCTTCGAGTACAGCATTAGCGGTGCGGGAGATACCCTCTCGCCCATGGTGATCAATGCGCTGGGGCTTTGGGCGATCCAGATTCCGCTGCTTTACGTGCTGGCGGAGGTGCTGGGGTACAAGGCGCAGGGCGTGTGGTGGGCCTATGCCATCGGGCGCGCGTTGATCGTCGTCATGACCATCGTGCGTTTTCGGCAGGGGCGCTGGAAGCTCAAGGAGATCTAGATGCAGATCGACCCGCATCATATGCCCAAAGTGCTGGCCTTGTACCTGGAGATCACCCAGTATCCGATCCTGGCCCAGGAAATCCGCGAGCGGATGCGCCAGGAGATCTTTGCGCGAGGCATCATCACGCCGGACGATTTCACCGCGGAAGTGCGGGAGAAGGCGATCCTCTCGCAAAAGCGCGAGGGCCTTTCCGATCCCTATGTGGAAGAGCCGCCCGAGATCTGGGCAAAACGCGTCCAGCAGATCCAGGACTACCTGACCGACTTTTACTTTGCCTATAACCTGCCCCACGAGTATTTTGAGGATATCGTCGAATCCATCCTCAAGCCCCGCGTGCACAGCGACCAGGTGGTGCTCTCGTTCAACCCCGAACTCGCGCCTTGGGACATGCTCTTTGCGCAGGCCGAGCAGTACGAGAGCCTGCCGCCGGAGCAGGCCGAGATGGTCAAGCCCCACCTGCAAGAGATCATCGTGGTGCTGATCAAGAGCATGGTCAGCGACCAACTGCGCTTTGTGGGCCGCGCCAAAGAGGTCTTTACCATCGATGACCTCAAGGACATCCGCCGCCGGCGGATCGGCCGCGGCAAGATCGGCGGCAAGGCGGCGGGCATGTTGCTGGCTTGGAAGGCGCTGCAGCAGCTTCAGACCGGCGAGCCCAAGTTCGACCTGCGCAAGCGCGTGGTGATCCCCGACTCGTATTTTATCGGCGCCGATGTGTTCTATGATTTCCACTCGATCAACAACCTGTTCGACTTTGTCCACCAAAAGTACAAGTCGCAGGAGCAGATCGAGGCCGAGTATCCCGAGGCGCAAGGGCGCTGGGCGCGGGGACGCTTCCCGACCGAGATCGTGGAGGGGTTGCGCGCCCTGCTGGCGGAGGTGGGCAAGACCCCGCTCATCGTGCGCTCTTCCAGCCTGCTGGAGGACAACTTTGAGACGTCATTCGCGGGCAAGTACGAGAGCGTCTTTTGCCCCAATCAGGGGACGTTGGAGGAGAACCTCACGGCGCTGATGCACGCGATCACGCAGGTCTATGCCAGCGTGGTTCGTCCCGACGCCCTCTTTTACCGCAAGCAGATGGGCCTGCTCGATTACGACGAGCGGATGGCCATCTTGCTGCAAAAGGTACAGGGCGTGCTCTATCATCAGCGGTTCTTCCCCACCCTGGCTGGCGTCGGCTTTAGCCACAACCCCTTCTGTTGGAACCCGCGCATCCGCCGCGAGGACGGCTTTTTGCGGTTGGTCTGGGGCCTGGGCACCCGCGCGGTGGACCGCATGGAGAACGACTATCCGCGCATGGTGGCTCTGAGCCACCCCCAGCTTCGCCCCGAGTCGGAAGCCAAAGAGATCCGCAAATACTCGCAGCATTATGTTGACTTTATCGATCTGACCGATAACACGCTCAAGTCCCTGCCGGTGTCTAAGGTGCTGGGCTCCGACTATCCCGGCCTCACCTACCTGGCCTCCGTGGATACGGGCGACTATATCCAGCCGGTCATCTCGCTGAGCAACATGGCCTCCCCGCAAGACCTGGTCTTGACCTTCGATAACCTGCTGCGCAACACGGATTTCGTGCCCTTGATGAAAACCATCTTGAAGTCGCTGGAGCGGGTGTATAACCGGCCGGTGGATATCGAGTTCACGCTGGATATCCTGCCGGGCTACCCCAAGCCCGACCTGGTGGTCCACTTGTTGCAGTGCCGCCCGCAGAGCAGCCGCGATGACGAGCTCAACGTCGAGATCCCGCACGGCATCCCGGACGAGGACAAGGTCTTTTCCGCCAATCGCCTGGTGCCCAGGGGGCGGGTGCCGGCGATCCGCTACATCGTCTATGTGGATCCCGACGCCTATAGCGCCATCCCGGACCACATGACCCGGCTGGAGCTGGCGCGGCTGACGGGGCGGCTCAACAAGCGGCTGGAGGGCGAGCGATTCATCCTGATGGGGCCGGGCCGGTGGGGCAGCAACAATCCCGAGCTGGGTGTCAAGGTCACCTACGCGGACATCTATAATGCGCGGATGCTCATCGAGATGGCTTCGGCGCAGAGCGGGGCCTTCCCGGAAGCGTCGCATGGCACGCACTTTTTCCAGGACCTGGTCGAGACCGAGATCTACCCGCTTATGCTGGACCCGCATAACGCTCGCACGATCTTTGCTCATCGCTTTTTCCACGAGACGCCCAATATGCTGGGGGCGCTGTTGCCCGATGCCGCTGCCCAGGAGCGGTATGTCAAGGTCATCGACGTGCTGGCGGCGACGGGCAAGCTGCTGGAGGTGGTCATGAACGGCGAGCGGGAGGAAGCGCTGGCTTATCTGCGCACCTACGAGCCGGAGGAGCTGGCTGGGCTGGAATACCGGGGGCGCAAGGCCAAGGGGTAAGAGGGTCTTGCAGGCAAGTCGAGATGTTTCGCGCAACAACGCCCCAGATCATCATCTGGGGCGTTTGCTATATCCCGGCCTGGAGGCGCTGAAAGGCGGCCATGGCGGCGCCCACCAGCGCGGCATCCGGCCCCAAGGCGGCGGGCACGATGGGCGTCTGCTGGACGGAGGGCATGGCGCGCTCGCGCACGGCCTGGCGAATCCCGGCGAAAAACGGCTCTCCGGCCTGGGCCACCCCGCCGCCGATGACCACCAACTGTGGGTCAAGGACGTTCAGCAGCGAGGCGATGGCCTGCCCGAGGTATCCGCCAGCCTGGCCCAGCAATTGCCGGGCCGGGGCGCTCCCCTCGTCGGCGCCGGCAGCCAGGGCCGCGATCTTGGCGACGGTGACCTCCTTGGGCTCGCAGGCCAGCCATTGGCGCGTGCGGCGGGGGCCCACTTGCTTGACCCAGGCGGCCTCGATGGCGGGACCGGAAGCATACATCTCGACGCAGCCGATACCGCCGCAGCCGCAGCGGCGGCCCCGGATGGCGTCGATGCTGAGGTGGCCGAGGTGTCCGGCCAGGCCCGTCGCGCCGTGATAGATGCGCCCGTCGAGGACGATGGCGCCGCCGATGCCGGTGCCGACGGCCACGCAAAGCAGATGGCGCTGTCCCCGGCCCGCGCCGTGGGTGGATTCGCCGAGGCCGGCGGCGTTGACGTCGTTTTCCACCTGCACGGGCAGCCCCCAGGCTTCCTCCAGGCGCTGGCGCAGCGGCAGCCCGCTCCAGCGGGGCAAGAGCGGCGTGGCATAGATGATGTGGCCATCGGCGACATCCACCTGCCCGCCGGTGCCCACGCCTGCTGCCACCGGGGCGCTCGCCGGGCTGGCGGACATAACCCGGCGGCCCAGGGCGATGGCTCGCCCCAGCACGGCTTCTGCCCCTTCCGCGGGCAAGGTCGGGCACTGGGCGCGCTGGATCAGGGCGCCCGTCTCGCTCACGATGGCTGCGGCGATCTTGGTGCCGCCGATATCGAGGGCCAAGGCGTGCTTCATGGGGTTAACCCGCCTTGCCGTCGGCGCCGCTTTGGAAAGCGGCGGCATCGACGACCACCCGGCGGTGGGTGCCGGCCCCGATCTTTTCTCGCTCGTCGAAGGCTTCCACCTGAAAGGTGAGCTTGTTGCCCTCGACGGCGGTCAGCTCGGCGCGCGCGGTGACGCGCAGGCCCAGCGGGGTGGGGGCGATATGGCGTATCTCGAGGTAATAGCCGACGGTGCTCTGTCCGGCAGGCAGATGCGGGTCCACCGCGGCGACGCTGGCCTGTTCCATCAGGCGGACCATCTCGGGCGTGCCCAGGACGAGGGCCGCGCCGCTGCCGATGGCGCGGGCGGTATGCTCCTCCGCCACGACCAGCACGGCCTCCCCAACCAAGCCAGGGCGCAACTCTTGGGCCATTTCCCTCTCCTTCCATAAAACAACTGGATACCTTCAGGCGATCTTCCCTGGGGTATCCAGTTGGTCTTTGCTCCGCTCGGCCGCTTTGCCCTAGGCGAAAATCGCCTCGAACTCGCTCTCGTTCAGGGTTTCCTTCTCGATGAGCAGGTCGGCGATCCGGGTCAGCTTGTCCCGGTACTCGTTCAGGACCTGCTTGGCCCGCTCGTAGGCCCGGTTGATCAGGATGCGAATCTCCTCGTCGATTTGCTCGGCGATCTTTTCGCTGTAATCGCGCTGCTCCGAGATCTCTTTGCCCAGGAAGACCAGCTCTTCTTTCTGGCCAAAGACGCGCGGGCCGAGTTTGTCGTTCATGCCGTACTGGGTAACCATGGCGCGGGCCAGCTTGGAGCTCTGCTCCAGGTCGTTGAGCGCCCCCGTGGAGACGTCGCCAAAGATCAGCTCCTCGGCGGCGCGGCCGGCCAGCATGGCGGAGAGCTCGTCCTCGAACTTGGCGCGCTGTTGCAGGTGGCGATCCACCTCGGGCAGGGTGATGGTATAGCCCAACGCCATGCCGCGGGGGATGATGCTGACTTTGCGCACTGGATCGCAGTTGGGCAGGATATTGGAGACCAGGGCGTGCGCCGCCTCGTGATAGGCAGTGATGCGCTTCTCTTCCTCCCGGATGACCCGGCTGCGGCGCTCGGGCCCGGCGATGACGCGCTCGATGGCCTCCGAGAGCTCGTCCATGGAGATCGCCTTTTTGTTGCGGCGGGCGGCGAGGATCGCGCCCTCGTTAACCATATTCTCGATATCGGCGCCGGTAAAGCCGGGCGTCAGGCGGGCCAGGGCTTCGAGGTCCACGCCCTCGGCCAGGGGCTTGCCGCGCACGTGCACGCCCAAGATGGCGCGCCGCCCGTTCATGTCGGGCATATCCAGCACCACGCGGCGGTCGAAACGGCCAGGGCGCATCAGCGCCGGGTCTAGTATGTCCGGGCGGTTGGTGGCGGCCATGACGATCACCCGGTCGTCGGTATCAAAGCCGTCCATCTCGACCAGGATCTGGTTCAGGGTCTGCTCGCGCTCGTCGTGGCTGCCGCCCAGCCCCGCGCCGCGGTGCCGTCCCACGGCGTCGATCTCGTCCACAAAGACGATGCAGGGGCTATTGCGCTTGGCCTGGTCAAAGAGGTCGCGCACGCGGCTCGCGCCGACGCCGACGAACATCTCGACGAACTCGGAGCCGCTGATGCTAAAGAAGGGAACCCCGGCCTCGCCAGCCACCGCGCGGGCCATGAGCGTTTTGCCGGTGCCCGGGGAGCCGACCAGCAACACGCCTTTGGGGATGCGCGCGCCGAGGGCCGTGAACTTGTCCGGCTCGCGCAGGAACTCGACCACTTCCTGGAGCTCCTGTTTGGCCTCCTCGACGCCGGCCACATCGTTAAAGGTGACCGTGGGGTGGTCGCTGGACATCAGTCGCGCCCGGCTTTTGCCGAAGGACATGGCCTGGTTGTTGCCGCTTTGCGCCTGACGCACCATGAACAGCAAGATCACGCCAAAGATGATGATCGGGAAAAAGGTGCTGAGCAGCCCGACCCAATCGATGGCGCTGGGGCGCTCCACCTCGACGCTGACGGCGTTCAGTTGCGCTTCCGTCACGCCAAAGGCGGTCAGCGTCTCCACCAGGCCGACGCCGTTCTCTTTTTGCGCCAGCAGCCGCGGCGGCGACTGCCCCTCCGCCAATTGAATTTCGAGTTGATCTTCCCTGACGACAATCCGCTCAACCTGGCCTTGCTTGACCAGGGTAGCTACGCGATCGATGGCGACGGTGGGCCACTGCTCCGTGGACGACAGGATGTTATATAGCACGGCCACCACCGCGACCAGGATCAAAAAGTAGACAAACCCGTTTCTGAATCTACCCGAGTTCACATTATCCTCCCAAGCCTGTGAAGGCTATCTTGCGCACATGATTATACCAGATATGGGGCAAAACTTCAAGTGCGCGAAATGCTGTTTTTCCGATGCGCCTGGGCCCGGGTGGGTTTGACAGAAGCGGGGGTATCGGCTACTATCAGATGGCCTACGGCGGCTGAATAAGGGATCGGACTGGGGAAACATGGCCAAATGGGATGTCATCGCCAGCGCGCGCAAGGTGCTGGACCGCGAGCAAGGGTACGTCACCAAGGACTGGGGTGGGCGCTTGCCGGTGGCCCTGGCCTATCCCAACACCTATCATCTGGGCATGTCCAACCTTGGCTTTCAGACCGTCTATCAGCTCTTCAACGCCCAGCCCCAGGTGGTCTGCGAGCGCCTGTTCTGGTCCGGCGACACCCGGCAGCCTCTGGTGACCCTGGAATCCCAGCATGACCCGCTGGATTGCGCCGTGCTGGCGGTTTCCCTCTCGTTCGAGTTGGACTATCCCAACCTCTTGAGCCTGTTGCACCATGCTGGGATGCCAGTTTGGTCGGCGGAGCGCGACGAGACCTACCCGTTGCTTTTGGCGGGCGGCCCGGCGGTCACGGCCAACCCGGAGCCGCTGGCCGAGATCTGCGACGCTTTCGTCATCGGCGAGGCCGAAGAGGTGGTGGCGCCGCTCGCCGAGCTGCTGTGGGAGCTGATCGACGCGTCGCGGGGCGAGGTGCTGGAGGCGCTGGCCCAGTTGCCGGGGGTCTATGTGCCGGGGCGCTCGGTCCTGCCGGTGCAACGGCTGGCGGTTCGGGACCTGGATGCGCACCCCACCCACTCGGTGATCCTGACCCCGGATACCGAGTTCGGCGACATGTTCTTGATCGAGACCAGCCGGGGGTGCGCGCATGGCTGCCGCTTTTGCCTGGCCGGGCACACCTACCGTCCCTTCCGCGAGCGAGGCTTGCAGACGCTGCTGGCGCAGGCGGAGGCGGGGCGGGCCTATCGGGACAAGGTGGGGCTGGTGGGCGCGGCCATCTCGGATTACCGCGAGATCGAGGGGCTGCTGGCCGGGCTGAAGGCGCTGGGGCTCAAGCTCTCGGTCTCGTCGCTGCGGGTCAAGCCGCTGCCCGAGGCGCTGGTGGCGGCGCTGGCCGAAAGCGGCTCGCGCACGCTCACCCTGGCCCCGGAGGCAGGGTGCCAGCGATTGCGCGAGGCGGTGCACAAGGGTTTTACGGAAGAGGATATCCTGGCGGCGGTGGACCTGGCGCGCCAGTATCGGTTCCCGGCGCTCAAGCTCTATTTCATGATCGGGCTGCCGGGCGAGACAGATGAGGATGTCGCCGCCATCGCGGATCTGGTGCGACAGGCGCAGGGGCGCTTTCCGGGCGAGGTGTCCATCAACCTGACGCCTTTCGTGCCCAAGGCGCACACCCCCTTCCAGTGGGAGGCCATGGCCGCGCCGGAGGTCTTGGAGGCGCGCCTGAGCTGGGTGCAGGAGGCGCTGCGCCCCGATCGCGTCCAGGTCAAGGCGGAGGGCTCGGCCTGGTCGCTGGTGCAGGGCGTGCTGGCCCGTGGCGACCGGCGGGTGGGGCGTGCGCTGGCGGCCATGGGCGGGCGCACCTCGCTGAAGGCCTGGGAAAGGGCCCTGCGCGGCGAGGGGATCGCGCCGAGCGAGTATCTGCGCCAGCGGGCCCCGGACGAGCCGCTCCCTTGGGACGTGGTGGAGGCCGGGCCGCGGCTTGAGTTCCTGGAGCGAGAACGCCAGCGCGCCGCCGAGGCGCTGCGCGGCGGTGGATGAGGTGAGGCGTTCGTGCTGAGGCAGAATGATCGGGAGGTGGTGTATTACCAGTTCGAGTCCCTGGCGGCGCGGGGCGTGCCGCATGGGGTGTTCACCCGTCTCGGCGGTCGCAGCGCCGCGCCGTATGCCAGCCTGAACGTGGGGCACACCGTGGGCGACGACCACGACGCGGTGGAGGCCAACCACGCGCTCGTCTATGCGGCGCTCGGGGTGGAGCCGCGGCGGGTGGTGACGGCCCACCAGGTGCACGGCCATCACGTCGCGGTGGTGAGCGGGCTAGAGGGCGGGAGCGTGGTCCCCGTCACCGACGGGCTGGCCACGGCCGAGCCGGGGCTGCTGCTGATGATGCGCTTCGCCGACTGCCTGCCGGTGTTATTATATGATGAGCGGCGGCGGGCGGTGGGGCTGGCCCACGCGGGGTGGCGCGGCACCATGGCGGACGTGGCGGGCCACACGGTGCGCGCCATGCAGGCCGCCTTTGGCAGCGACCCCGCAGACTTGGTGGCGGCGCTGGGGCCGGGGATTGGGCCTTGCTGCTACCAAGTGGGCGAGGAGGTCATCCGGGCGGCGGCTGCAGCCTTTCCCGCCTCGGCAGGGGTGTTGCGGCGGCAGGCGGACGGCTCCACGCATTTCGACCTGATCGGGGCCAACCGGTGGCAACTGCGCCGGGCGGGCGTGGCTCGCTGCGAGGCCGCCCCGCTCTGCACCGCGTGCGACGTGGGCGAGTTCTATTCGCACCGCGCCGAGGCGGGGCGGACTGGTCGCTTTGCCGTCTTGTTGGGGTTGGCCGAGTAGATGGGGGCAACCATGTCAGAGCGCGAGATACGCGAGATGATCGCGGCGAACCTGGAGGCGGTGCGCGAGCGGATCGTCCGGGCGGCGCAAGGGGCCGGGCGCGACCCCGCCGAGATCACCCTGGTGGCGGTGAGCAAGACGGTGGAGCCAGCGCGCATCCTGGCGGCCTACGAGCTGGGGCAACGCGTCTTTGGCGAGAACCGCGTGGAAGAGGCGGAGGAGAAGCTGCCGCAGCTCGCCCAGACCATCGCCGGGCGCGGCGGGCCGGCGCCGGATTGGCACCTGATCGGCCACCTGCAAAGCCGCAAGTCGGCGCGGGCGCTGGAGCTGTTCGACCTCATCCACTCGGTGGATAGCGTCCACCTGGCGCAGCGGCTCAGCCGGCAGGCCGGCGAGCTGGGGCGCGTGGCGCCCGTGCTGTTGGAGCTCAACGTCTCCGGCGAGGAGTCCAAGTACGGCTTTCCCGCCTCGGCGGCGGGGCACGAGGCGGCCCTGCTGCAGGCCGTGGCCGAGATCGCGGCGCTGCCGGGGGTGCGGGTGCGCGGGCTGATGACCGTGGCGCCGCTGGGCGAGGACCCCGAGCAGGCGAGGCCCTACTTTCAGCGGCTGCGGGCCTGGCGGGACCGGCTGGCTCGCGAGTTCCCCGGCTGCGGCTGGGACCAGCTCTCCATGGGCATGAGCGACGATTTCGAGGTAGCCATCGCTGAAGGGGCCACGATGGTGCGCCTGGGACGGGCGATCTTTGGCCCGCGACCGGCTTGATAAGCGCTGGCGGCGCCCAGCGATGGCGCGCCATACTATAGCGGGAGGATCCAACAACACATGTCGCTGCTGATCAGTTTCGTCAACGTCTTGTTCTGGCTGATGAACCTGGCAGTTTTCTTGCGGGTGGTGCTTTCCTGGCTGAACCCCAACCCCTACAACCCCAATCCCCTGGTCTCGTTGATCTATCAGATCACGAACCCGATCTTGGAGCCGTTGCGCCGGATCGTGCCCATGGTGGGGCCGCTGGACATCACCCCCATCGTGGCCCTGTTCTTGCTGGCTATGTTGCAGCGGATTATCCTGTCCTTGCTGACTGCGGCGGCTTATTAGGGCGCGGAGCAGGGGATGGGGATGCTGCACGAGAGCGAGCGCGGCGTGACTTTTGCCGTGCACGTGACCCCGCGCGCCCGCAAGGACGAGATCGGTGGGGCGCATGGCGACGCCATCAAGGTGCGCATCACCGCGCCGCCAGTGGAGGGCGCGGCCAACGCCCACCTGATCAAGTTCCTGGCGGAGGTGCTGGGCGTGCCCGCGCGGCAGGTGACCATCGTCGCAGGCGAGACCTCGCGGCGCAAGGTGGTGGCGGTGGCGGGGCTGTCGCTGGAGGCGGTGCGGGAGAGGCTGGTGAGAGATGTCGTGTAGGCGAGCCGAGTTCTTTGCCATGATCGACGAGGTCAGGGAGCGCAACCAGGATATCCCACCTGAGGTGATCGAGGCCGAGGTGGCGGAATGTATCCGCGAGGCGAGGCAGACGCGGCGGACCTTAGAGCAGACATGCTGGCAAGAACCAGACGCGCTGGCTGCCCGGGCCGCTAGATGAGGAGCACGACCACGGGGCTCATTGTGAAGCGTCAGATTACATGAACTCAGCCAAGTTGTGATTGTGTCGGCGATCCATTGACTTCTTGGCTCAGATGAATATACTGGCAAGCAAGCAGGCATATATCGGTCTGGCGTCTATTGGGAGCAGATCATCTTTTTGCTGGCACCTTGGTAGTGTTGTATGCATGTGCCTTTGCGTCTTGTGCTAGGCTAGCGTTCCATTCCACCGATCGGGGTTTGGCTTTATAGCCAAACTACCAGTCGCAGCAAGCGACAACCATGCAGGAGGACAGCTCTATGGCAGAGAAACCTAATGGCAGGTTGGATTGGTTCGAGACTCTCTATGGCAGACAGGAGCCAAGCAAAGCGGCTATGTCGCCTGCAGAGGCTCAGTCTATGGTGGATCGCGTCCTCGCTAGCCTCGGCATCGATCCCCAGGAGGCGATCGACGAGGATGGTTGGCGTCATTTGGGCTTAGGGACGGCGCATGCCATGGTCAATGTCCTGGAGTGGGGACCTGGTGAGTACTCCTTAGCCGTCTGGGCACCTATCTTGAGAGCGCCTCAAGATACCAGGCTGCGAGCCGAGTTATTCGAGAACCTCTTGCGCCTAAATCACCGCGCTATCGGGCAGGCACGGATTTCGGTTCTCGAAGGCGATCTGGTAGTTATCTCGGTTGTACGTCCGATCGCGGGTTTGGAGGCCGATCACATCCTCGATGCTATCCGCACAGTCTTGGAAGCGGCGGATAGGCTGGATGAGCCGCTACAGGAAAGTTTCAAGGTTGCAATGCCAAATATCGAGATGGACAGACCCACCTGGGAAACGATTCGAGATGTGCTTCGCCTGTGTGATCCGAACGCCCAGCGTATGTTCAGTTACCTCATGGAGGGCTGGGTGTCGCGTAAGGGCCGTGTCACGACCGGAAGGCATACCATTGGCCTGGACTCCAGGGCCCCTGCAGGCAAGACCCTGGCGGCTCTTGTTGGAGGCGCTTCCGCAGGCCCCATTGTCACTGTTGGCTGGAATTCGCTGGCGCGGCAGGGGTTGCGGCCAGCAGATGAGGCCGCTTTCAAAAAGGCAGTGCCCCGACCTCTGCGCTTCGAGATCACGGCAAGTTCTGCGCACCTACCGGTGGATGGCAGCTTCACAGAGGCCGTGGCCGACCAGTTTCTGGATGCGCTCACCATGCTGGACAAGGCGATGAAGAGGGCCGTGCCGCCGGACATTCAAGTTCCAGATCTCGCTGAACGGTGGGGCTTGAAGGTCTCCGTAGGCGGTGCGACGCAACGCGGTATTGATGCCTTATTGGAGGCTTGCTCGCCTGAGGTGCTCAAGGTCTATACCCTTCTGATACAGGGTTGGCACGATGCGGGCCAAAAGCTCTACACCAAGACACTGAATAGCGTTGCCTTGCGGCTATCTGTCTACTCGCACACTTTTGCGCTCTGCAGCCTCTGGGCTCCGAGCCAGAAGAAACCTGCGTACATCTGGCTCTACTACCCGCTTTCCTACTATTTCGAGAATCTCCTGGAACCTCGGCGGGCTTACGAGCAGGCAGTGGCGAGAATCCCGCAATTCACCCCCCAGAACTCGGGCGCCTCTATCACGATAGACGATTCCTTCACGGAGAAATCTGCCCGGCACCTGCTGCAAATCTTGCGCCGCCTGGGTGAAGATGTGAACCCCACTCTCGGCTAGCACGGCCATGAGCGGTTCTGGCTTCGGAGGACAAGATGAGCCATCCTTTTTGTGTGGGTGGGAAATACTGCAACAATGACGGTGAATACGAGGTCATCAAGCTGGCAGATCCCCAGATGGTGATCCGGTATGCTGGTGGCCACGAGATCACGGCAGACATTGCGGTGCAGGAAAAGGCCTGGAATCGTATTCAGGATGAGAGAAGGCAGAAAAGCGACGTCAAGGATGACCACAAGACACCCCAGGCAGGCTACGACCGGGATGCCAGGGGGAGCGACTTCCGAGGCCTATTGGAGGCGGATTTCAAGAAGGGGGTTGCGGATACATCATGGCGACGCCGATCAAGTCTGGGGGGCTTGCTTGCTCAGCTTATGTCGAAAGCAGCGGATCGTCTTTTTGAGTCATATGCGATCTACCGCAGGGCGGAGTTGCATGTTGCTCAGCCTGTGCATTACCGGGAGCCACCTACAAACAAGGAAGTTGGGGTCACGGGTGCGAAAACGGAGAAGGCGCGGAAACGGAAGGCCAAGTTTCTCTTTCAACTAGACTCCGAGGGGGCTACCTTCGGATTCTATATCGAGAGAAACAGGGGACCTATGGACGAAACGTGGCATTGGCCTGGCTTTGTAGATGCGCTCAGGAGCGAGGCTGAGCTGCAGCGCAAGGTCCAGGTTGCAATGCAGCAGTGGCATCTGCATTGGGACGTTTGTGTCTGGGCAGACAAACCTCTGATAGCCCAAGTGGATCTTGTGCAGGATGGGCTGCGGTGGGAATGGGAGAACCGGAACAAGCCCGAAATCATTACCTGGTCCGAGTTCGTTGACAAGCTCAAGGCCACTGAGCCGAATGAGTGGTGTGATTTGTACCTGTGCGCTCACATGGCAAAGAGCGAAGCGGTCAACAAGAGCACAACAATCGCGGCACTGGCGACGAATGTGTATGACGCTCTGCTGCCACTGTATAATGCCTCATGCCAGTCATAGGGGTTGGCAGGACTCGTATCAGCGACTGGATGTTGTGATCATTGAGGCGGGCTATCCTCTGGCTGTACCCCTACGGCTGCCAGCTCGGCTCGCGCTCCAGCGCCTTGCTGCGGGTCAGGTTCTTCTTCCCGGAGCCATCCAGCCCGATGACAAAGATGTCCCAGCCCCCGTCCAGGTTGGAATAGTAGAGCAGGCGATCCCCCGCCGCTGACCAAGCCGGCCCGTGATCGTTCGCGGCCGGCGTCTGCGTCAGGTTCCGCAGGCCGGTCCCGTCCGGCGCCACCACGTAAACCTCCATGTTCCCGTCGCGATAGGTCTCGAAGGCGATGAGGTCCCCCCCCGACGACCAATCCGGCGCATAGTCGGTGGCGTCGTTCTGCGTCAACCGCTGCTGGTTGGCGCCGTCGCGGTCCATCAGGTACAGCTCCCAGTTGCCGTCGCGATAGGAGGCAAAGGCGATCCGCTGGCCGTCCGGCGACCAGCAGGGCGCCACATCCGCCGCCGGCTCGTTGGTCAGGCGGACGGGGCGCGAGCCATCGGCGCGGCTGATATAGATCTCCCAGTTGCCGTCGCGGTAGGAGGAAAAGGCGATGGACCGGCCATCGGGCGACCAGGCCGGCATCCAATCGTCGTCGGCGTGGCGGGTGAGGTTCTTGGGCCGCTTGCCGTCGGCGTTCATGACCCAAATCTCTTTGTTGCCGCTGCGGTTGGAGACAAAGAGGAGGCGCTCGCCATCGGGCGACCAGGTCGGCTCGCTGTTGTCGCCCAAGTTCTCGGTCAGTGAGATGGGCCCGGTGCCGTCCGCTTTGGCCGCCACGATGTCGCCGTTGCCCTCCTGGGTCGCCCGGCTGGCATAAGCGATGAGGCGGGCGTCGTCGGCGGCCGCCTCGGGGGTCTGGCCGGTCACGGGGCTGACGGAGGGCTCGCGCGAACGCCAGGCCATGGCGATCAAAAAGATCAGGACGAGGCTCAGCGCCCAGGACAAGATCGACACCCAGCGGATCGGCTCCCGCTCCTGCTTGAGGTCCTGGGCGGCGGGCGCGGGCTTGTACCGTTTGACCTCGTGGGCCACGGCGGGGACCGGTTTAGTGCGCGCCACCCAGGCCGTCAGCAGCGGCACGGGCACGTTATAGCTGTCGGTGCTCAAGCGGGTCAGCAGCCCCCGGGTGGTCAGCTCGCCCAGCGCCTTGGCAATGTCCTCCGCCGGGACCTGTAGCTCTCGCCAGCGCAAGAAATCCTGCACGTCGCGGGGGGTAAAGAGGTTGTGCCGCCCGCGGCGCTCCCCCAGGGAGGAAAGGGCGATCCGGGCCGCTGGCGAGAGGGAATCCCAGGCCTGCTGAAAGGTGGGACCGGCCGCCTCGGTTACCTGCGCCAGGACGCGCTCCACGGCGTGGATATCCACGCGCCCATGGGCGGCGCATTGCTCAAAGAGGGCGCGGCCAAAGAGCTGCACCAGGAAGGGGTGCCCGCCGGTCCACTCGTGCACCCGCTCGGCGGCGTCATAGTCGTAGCGCAGCCGCCCCCCTGCCGTCTCGACGAGGGCCTGCTCCGTTTCGCGCTCGGAGAGGTAGCCGATGGCGAACGAGGGGAGGGCCGCCAGCGCCGCATGGCCGGGCTCGGCGGCCTGGGCGGCGTGCCCCTGCCAGGCCATGAGCGCCCGCACGGGAGCCCACCCCGCCAGCTCCCGAAGCCAGGCCGCCAGCGGCGACCAGGCCTCCGGCTTGTCCGTCAGGGAAAGGCCGTCCACCAATAGCAACAGAGGCGTATCGCCCAGCGCGGCGGCCAGGCCGTCCCAGGCCGTCTCCGCCGCGGCGTCGGGCGCGGGAGCAGCCCCCGCGGGCCAGGGGCGCCCCGCCGCCTGGAGCACCGCCGCCACGTCCCGCCGAAGGCGCGCCGCCCAGGCGCCCATCTGCCAGGGCGCGATCTCGGTGACGTCGTTAAAGACATAGAGATAGCGCTTGCCCAGGCGCTGCGGCAGGCGGCGCAGCAGCGAGGTCTTGCCGGTGCGGGGCAGGCCATAGAGGGCGAGCAGGCGCTCGCCCGCTTCCAGGCTCTCCTGGATCCAGGCAAAGACGCGCTCGCGGCCGATAAAGGGGTCTCCGGCTTCCAGAGGCCCGTCGATGATGTATGGGTTGGTGGCGTTCGGCATAGGTTGCCGCAACTCTCGCGATCTAGTGGATTGGCCGGGCGTTGGGGTCAGCCCGCATATAGGATGCGGCCGCAGGCGTCGCACAGCACCAGCTCGGCTTGGGCGCGGACGCGCTGCTTTTTGGCTGGCGGCACCTCGACGTGGCAGCTCTCGCAATGGTCGCCTTGCAGCCGCGCCACCGCCTGGCCGCCCTTGCGGCGGCGGATCTCGTCATAGGCGCCGAAATCCTCCGCGCTAACGCCGTTGAGCGCGGCAGTGCGCTGCGCGCTCAGGGCGCGGAACTGGGCCTCCAGCTCTCCAATGGCGGCGGCGAGCGTCTTCTGGCTCGCGTTCCAGTCGGCCTCGACGGCCTGCAAGGTCTGGCGCTGGCTGGCCAGGGCGACTTCTTGCTCTTCGATCTCGGTCATGGTCTGGAGGACGCCATCTTCCAGCTCGCCCTGCTTGTGCTTGAGCAGGTGCAGGTCCTGTTGCAGGCTGGCCAGCTCCTTGGGGTTGGTGACCCGTCCGCCATAGAGCCTGCCCCCGACCTCGGTGATCTTGGCGTCCAGGCTGCTCAGCTCCAGCTCGGCGGAGCGCACCTCGGTGCGCAACTGGCGCAGCCTCTCTTCGCCGTCGCTAACGGACTGTCGGGCCTCTTGTAGTGCGGGGGTTTCGCCCACCTGGGCGCGCGCCGCCAGCAGCCTCTTGCCCGCGTCGGCTAGGGCCAGGTCGATGCCTTGTAGATACCATAGGGCTTCCCCACGACTCATGGTTGCCACCTCCGGGATCGGTTAGGGTCCAGCGGCGAAGGGTGGCCAAACCCCTCTTCCAGATTATAGCATGGGTTGCGACGCATGGAAAACGCACCCGCGCCCCTCGCGCTCACCAATCGGCCACCGCGCCATCCTCATGCCAGAGGCGCGGGGTATCCCAATCCCCCTCGTACAGCTTGGCGGCCACGGCCTCTTCGTCCAGCTCGATGCCCAGCCCAGGCTTGGCAGGCAGGGCGACATAGCCCTGGTCCAGCACAAAGGGCTCGCGCAGGTAGCCCTCGCCCAGCGTGGTGTGCTCCTGGATCAGGAAATTGGGCGTGCAGGCGTCCAGTTGCAGGCAGGCCGCCAGGGCGATAGGGCCGAGGGGGCAATGGGGGGCCACCGCGGCATAGTATACCTCGGCCATGGCGGCGATCTTGATGCATTCCAACAGGCCGCCAGCATGGGAGAGGTCGGGCTGCACGATGCAGGCCGCCTGCTTTTCCAACACCTCGCGAAACCCCCACTTGGTAAAGAGCCGCTCGCCCGTGGCGATGGGGATGGTGGTGCCGCGCGCGATAGTGACCATGGTGTCCACGTTCTCGGGCAGGCAGGGCTCCTCGACGAACATCGGGCGATAGGGCTCCAGCGCCTGGCAGAGGCGCACGGCCATGGCCGGGCTGACGCGCCCGTGAAAGTCGATGGCCATGTCCACGTCGTTGCCGATGGCCTCGCGCATGGCGGCAAAGGGGGCGACGAACTCGTCGATGCGGCTCGGCTTGTCCACGATCTGCACGGCCTTGGGGATGCTGGTCTTGAGCGCGGTAAAGCCCTCCGCCACCAGGGCGCGCGCCCCCTCGGCGTATTCGGCGGGGATGTCCTCGTCGCCGCCAGCGTACATGCGCACCCGGTTGACGCCGCGATAGAGGCGAATGCGGTCGCGCACCGCGCCGCCCAGCAGCTCGTAGGCCGGCACGCCCAGCGCCTTGCCCTTGATGTCCCACAGCGCCTGCTCGATCCCCGAGAGGGCGCTGGTGAGCACGGGGCCGCCGCGGTAAAAGGCGCCGCGATAGATGGCCTGCCAGTGGTGCTCGATGCGGAAGGGGTCCTGACCGATGAGGTAGCGGCCCATGTCGTGGACCGCGGCGGCGGTGGCCTTGCTTTGCCCCTCCACGATGGGCTCGCCCAGCCCCACGATCCCGGCATCGGTGTGGACCTTCAGAAAGACCCAGCGCGGTTTGACGAACAGGGTCTCTAGGCGGGTGATCTTCATGACGGCATCCCTCCGCGTGCGTGTTTGGTCATTCCGTTTCTGGGTGCTATGATACTCCAAGAGCGCCGGCGCGTCTAGCGGCCCAGCCCGCCGGGCGACAGCCGGAAACCACCACCTGGAGAATGAGAGCCATGTCCGAACTGACCACCTACGAGCGGATGAAGCGCGTCTATGAGCACCGCGACCCGGACCGCGCGCCGATCATCGATGACCCCTGGGCCTCCACCGTCGAGCGCTGGCATCGCGAGGGCTTGCCCGCGGACGTGAGTTTTGTGGACTATTTCGGACTGGACAAATACGCGAGCATCGGCGCGGACAACAGCCCGCGCTATCCCGAGGTGGTGCTGGAAGAGACCGAGGAATATACCGTGAGCACGACCCGCTGGGGCGCCACGCAGCGCGTCTGGAAGCACGTGGGCGGCGTGCCGGAGTGGCTCGACTTTACGGTCAAGACGCCCGACGATTGGCTGAAAGCCAAGGCGCGCATGGAGCCGACGCCGGACCGCATCGATTGGGAGCGCCTGAAGGCGAATTACCCCCGCTGGCGGCAGGAAGGACGCTGGATCCAGGCGTCGTTCTGGTTCGGCTTTGACGTGGTGCACTCGCGTTTTGTGGGCACGGAGCGGCTGCTGGTCGCCATGGTGGAGCAGCCCGATTGGGTCTCGGACATGTTCAACCACTGGCTGGATGTGGACCTAGCGCTCTTTGACATGGTCTGGAAGGCGGGCTATCATTTTGACGTGATCCGCTGGCCCGACGACATGGGCTACAAGGCGCACCAGTTCTTTTCGCCCAAGATTTATCGCGAGCTGGTCAAGCCGGTGCACAAGCGCGCCGCCGATTGGGCGCACGCGCGTGGCGCCAAGGTCGAGCTGCATTCTTGCGGCAACATCATGCCGTTTGTCCCCGATCTGGTGGATGCGGGGATCGACATGCTCAACCCGCTGGAGGTCAAGGCGGGGATGGACCCGGCCAAGCTCAAGGCCGAGTTCGGCGACGTGCTGGCCTTTCATGGCGGGCTGAACGCCGCGCTCTATACCGAGCCGGACAAGCTGTGGGAGGAGATGCGCCACCTCATTCCCATTCTGAAGCGCAACGGCGGCTATGTTATCAGCTCGGACCACTCCGTTCCGGAATCGGTGAGCCTGGAGACCTTTCGCCAGTGGGTCGAGCTTGCCAAAGGATTAGGATCGTACTAGAGGCAGCGACAGCTTTGACCTTCTTTGAGAATTGTGCTATCATGGTGGCGTTCAAGAGGAGCGAACGATGTTCATTCCGGCCTGGGCACAAGGCGATCACCTGGTGAAGCGGCCCTCCCGCGCGGAGCGACCCTCTGCCCTGGTGCCTGGGTGCGAAGCGACCTATGCCTATTATTATGCTCGCATGGCGAGCAGGTTGCTTCGCGTCCGGGACGCTGCCTGAGCACAGCGATACAGCATACCCCAAGCGTGGAGCAACCGGCTCCACGCTTTTTTGTGCGCCCGGCTTGCCGCCGAGATGAAAGGAGGAGCGAGATCATGAAACTCACCCTATCGCCCGAGATGGTCCAGAGGTTCCCCGAGTACACGATGTACACCATCGTGGCCAAGGGCATCGTCAACGACAGCGTTCCCGACGAGCTGGCGGCGCTGCTGGCCGGGGCGGCGGCGCAGGTGCGCGCCACGCTGAGCGCCGAGTCCTACCTGGCCCATCCGCGCCTGGCCAGTTGGCGGGCGGCCTTTGCCCGGTTCGGCGCGGACCCGGACGTTTATCCTCCCTCGGTGCAGCACCTGGCTGCGTTGGCCCTGGCGGGCAGCGAGATCGCCAGCGGCTCGCCGGTGGTGGCGCTGCTGAACTATATCTCGCTCAAGCACTTGGTGCCTTGCGGCGCCGACGACCTGGGCCGCGTGGTCGGCGATTTCGGCGTGCGGCTGGCCCAGGGCGACGAGATCTATGTGCCCATCGGCGGCAGCGAAGTGGAGCCGGTGGAACGGGGCGAGGTGATCTATGCCGATCAGCGCAAGGTGATGGCCCGGCGCTGGGTCTGGCGGCAGGGCGAGCATACCAAGGTCACGCCGCAGACCACCGACGTAACCATCAATGTCGATATCCTCCCGCCGGCCACCCGCGCCGAGGGCGAGGCGGCGGTTCGCGAGCTGATGGAGCTGCTGGCCAAGTTTTGCGGCGGCGAGATCAGCTACAACGTGCTGGACGCTGCGCATCGCGAGGAAACCATCGCGCCACCTGCGCCGAGAGCCGAGCCGGAGAGCATCTATGACCTGCTCGAGATGCGCGGCTACATCCGGCGCAGCTCGGACCGCGAGGGCGTGCGCAAACTGCTGAGGCAGCCCACCACCATCTACCAGGGGTTCGACCCCACCGGCGACTCGCTGCACATCGGCCACTTGCTCTCGCTGATGGTTTTTCGCTACCTGCAAGAGGCGGGTCACAAGATGCTCTTCCTGAGCGGCGGCGGCACCGCCCAGGTGGGCGATCCCACCGGCAAGACCAAGAGCCGCCGCGTGATGACGAACGACGAGATCGAGCACAACATGGCCGCCATCCGCGCGCAGGTGCAGGGCATCGGCCTGGCTGATTTCGACCACGACCTGCCCGGCCGCCCCAAGGCCGAGATGGTCAACAACGCCGACTGGCTGAACATGCCCATGTTCGACTACCTGCGGGAGGTGGCACTGTACTTTAGCGTCAACCGCATGGTCAAAATGGAGACCTTCGAGCAGCGGCTGAACGAGCAGGGACATCTTTCGCTGTTCGAGTTCATGTACCCGACCATGCAGGGTTACGACTTTTACCATTTGTACACCACGCGGGGGTGCCGCCTGCAACTGGGCGGCGATGACCAGTGGACCAATATCCTGTCGGGCGCGGACCTCATCAGCCGCCGGTTGAACGAGACGGCCTACGCCATGACCTTCTCGCTGCTGCTGGATGCCAGCGGGCAAAAGATGGGCAAGACTGCTGAGGGCGAGGCGATCTGGCTGAACGCCCAGCGCACTACGCCCTTTGCCTTCTACCAGTACTGGGTCAACTCGGCGGACACGGAGCTGCGGCGGCTCTTCCGCCTGTTCACCTTCCTGCCGCTGGACGAGATCGACCAGATCGTGGCGGGCGACCCGCGGGCGGCGCAGCATCGGCTGGCCTTCGAGGTGACCAAGGTGGTGCATGGCGAGGAAGCGGCGCGGACGGCGCAGGCGGACGCGCGCAAGGCCTTTGGCGGCGCCGGCGGCTTGCCGGAGGACGTGCCCACCCTGGCCGCCACCGTGGCCCAGTTGGAGGCGGGCCTGCCGCTGGTGGACGTCATCGCCAGCGCGCCGGACGTCACCTCCAAGGGCGAGGCGCGGCGGCTGGTCCAACAGGGCGCGGTGCGCGTCAACGACGGAAAGGCGGGCGAGATCGGCCGCCTGCTCACCCTCAAGGACGTGGTCGAGGTGGATGGGCAGCGGGCGGTCCTGGTGCGGTACCGCAAGCAGAGCTTTATCAAAGTGGTGGTGGCATAGCGCTAGGCCTCTCAGGGGCGATCCAGTGATCGCCCCTGATTTGTTTCCCAGAGGAGCGTTGGCTTTGAAGCTGAAAGAGGGCCAGAGGTTGCAGATCGTCGTGCGGGCGCTGATCTTGCGTGGCGATCGACTGTTGATCACCCAGTGGCGGAACGGCTATGGCTTTCTCATCGGCGGGCGCGTGGAGCATGGCGAGCCGCTGGATCAGGCCGTGCTGCGCGAGGTGCAAGAGGAGACCGGCGCCACGGGCCGGCTGGGGCGATTGGTCTACTTTGCCGAGAACTTTTGGGAGGACCGCGGGATCGCCTGGCACGAATTTGGCTGGTATTACCTGGTGGAGGTGGATGACGAGATTGCCGCTCCCGACGCTGTCGTGCCCAACCCCGACCATCCTGACCTGGTCATCCGCTGGCTGCCGCTGGATGAGCTCTCCGAGGATGGCTTTTATCCCCAGTTTCTCTCGCGCTGCCTGCGCGCCGACTATGCCGAGGGCTTTGCTTCCGCGCCCCGCCATTTCGTCACCGACCAGCGCGACGGTCCGACGCGGCTCTGGGAGGTGGACGACCGTCACTGCAGTTAGCAATTCGGGAACTCGATCGCGGGCCCAAGCGTCTCCATAGTGTGGTGTTCCAGGCGCGCCTCAGCGTATGGGCAGGGAGGAACGGGTTATGCGCAAGCGGAGGTCCCCCATCCTTTTGGTTCCCGTGTTGGCCTTGCTGACCCTGCTGCTGGCGGTGGGAGCGACGGCCTATACCGCCTGGGCAGCCGGGCGCATCACCGGCCAGCAGACGCTGGTGATGGCCCCCGAGGTGGTGCAGCCCGAAAGCGCGCCCCTCATCCGCGCCATCGTGCAGGATTTCAACACCGGCGCGCCGCTCCCCAAGGCGGCGGTGACCATGCGCCTGGTGTCTGTCAAAAGCGGCGAGTCGGTGACCGTTTATGAGGGGCGCACCGACGAGCACGGCAGCGTGGCGGCGCAGGTCAAGCTGCCCGAGGGGCTGGAGGGCGCCCAGCGGTTGGTGGTGGAGACCCGCACCAGCCGCGGCTCTAGCAAGCTGGAGCGCAGCCTCGAGGTGCGCCGCGAGGCCAAGCTGCTCCTCACCACCGACAAGCCCCTTTACCAGCCCGGACAGACCATTCACATCCGCGCCTTGGGCCTGAACATCGGCGACCTGACCCCCGTTTCGGGCGAGATCGAGTTCGTCGTCGAGGATCCCAAGGGCAACAAGGTCCACCGCCAGGCGACAGCCGCCTCCGCCTGGGGCATCGCCAGCCTCGATTTCACCCTCGCCTCCGAGGTCAATTTCGGCGCCTACAAGGTCGTCGCCCGTTACGGCGAGACGACCTCCGAAAAGACCGTGACCGTCAAGCCCTACGTCCTGCCCAAGTTCGGAGTCAAGGTGCAGACCGACCGCGCCTTCTATCAGCCGGGGCAGCGCGTGGAAGGGACGGTGCAGGCCGACTACTTTTTCGGCAAGCCCGTGAGCGCGGGCCAGGTGGAGATCGTCGGCTATGTCCGCGACGTCGACCGGCGCGAGGCGTTGCGCGTGCAGGGCGTCACCGACGAGCAGGGCCGCTTTGCGTTCAGCTTTGAGATGCCCGCCTATTTCGTCGGCGGCGCGCCCGAGGCGGCCACGGCCACCCTGGGCCTGGAGGTGACGGTCATCGACCAGGCCGACCACGCCGAGCAGACCTCGCAAACGCTTCCCGTCTCGGAGGACGTCATCCTTCTCGATGCCGTGCCCGAGAGCGGCGAGCTGAAAAGCGGCGTGGAGAACGTGATCTATCTCCTCGCCACCTACCCCGACGGCGCGCCAGCGGCGGCGCAGCTCGCCGTCCGCGCCGGGTCGGAGACGTTCACCCTGGACACCGGCGCCTATGGCCTGGCGACGCTCAACCTGACCCCGGCGCAGGGTTCCCCGGTGACGCTCGAGATCGAGGCCCGCGACGCGCAGGGCAACCGCAGCTCTCGCCGGATCGAGCTCCCCTGGCAGCAGGCCGACGAGTACGTGCTGTTGCGCCCGGAGCGCGCCGCCTACGTCGTGGGCGAGACCATGCGCGTGGAGGTGCTGGCCTCCGCGGGGAGCGGCACCGCCTACCTGGACATCATCCGCGAGGGGCAGACCCTTTCCACGCGGGCGCTGGAGCTTCGCGACGGCGTGGCGACGGCCGAGGTGGACCTGGACGAGGCCATGTTTGGCACGCTGCAGCTCCACGCCTATAAAGTGCTCCGCGACGCGACCATCGTCCGCGACACGCGGCTGGTGGTGGTGGACCGGGCCACGGACATCGCCCTGGACGTCAGCCTGGACAAGGAGACCTACCTCCCCGGCGACGTGGCGCGGCTGGCGTTTCAGACGCGCCTCGGCGACGCGCCGGTCCCCGCCGCGCTGGGCGTGAGCATCGTGGACGAATCGGTCTTTGCCCTGCAAGAGCAGGAGGCGGGCTTTGCCAAGCTCTATTTCCTGCTGCAGGCCGAGATACTGGAGCCACGCTACCAGTTGAAGTGGTTCCAGCCGGAGGGCTATTTCGAGCGGCCCGACGTCGTGGATGCCAAGGTTGCGCAGGAGCGGGCCAGCCAGGCGCTCCTGGCGGGCGCGGGGCCCGAGGCGCCGGAACCGCTGGCGGAATCGCGCCGGGAAAAGCAGGGGGCCATCCAACGGGAGCAGCGCGCGCTATACGATGGCGCCTCCCAGGGGCTCACCTGGGCCATCGTGGCGCTATCGGGGTTGGGGCTGCTGGCCAGCGTGGTGATGCTGGCCCGTCGGCGGGAGCTGGGGCGCGGCCTGGGCTATGGCACGCTGGGGCTGCTGGCCCTGCTGGGGCTCGGCGCGCTGTTGGCGGGCCTGATCTACCTTGGCTCCACGCAGGGGCGCCAGGGGCCGGTCGCGCCCAATTTAGTGCTGTTCGCGGCCCTCGCTGGGCTGGCCCTGCTTATCGTTGCTGGGGTTCTGGCCTGGCGTCGCAGGGATCGCGAGGGGCTGATCCTTTTCGCCATTTTGCTGACCTGCTTCCTATTGCTGCCGCTGCTGGTTTTTGCCGCTAGCCACGCCACGGATGGCTGGGAAGGGCGGCTGCTTGGGCCAGTGGCCGCGCTGGGGTTGGTTTTGCTGGGCCTCTACCTGCACCATGCGGGGCTGCTGAAAGGCGACCAGAGGGGCGAGGCGGCGGTGGGGCTGGCCGCTACCGGCCTCCTGCTTGCGCCGATCGTCGTGGTTGGCGCGGCCTATCTGCTCCTCTCCGGCGCAGGAGGGCCCAGGCCCGAGGAAATGAACGATGGGGCGTTCGCTCCGGCGGCGCAGCCGTTGGGCGGCCGCGATGGATTCGGGGCCGCGGGCGGCGTCGCCCAGTTTGTGGAAAAGGTCGTCAGAGAGACGGTGGTGGTCGAAAAGGAGACCTCGGTCGAAAATGCGGCGATGCCTGCGGCAGGGACTACGGGCGCCGCCGAGCCGCCGCGGCTGCGCCAGTTCTTCCCCGAGACGATGTACTGGAACCCCCAGGTGCTCACCGATGACCAGGGCCGCGCCGAGATCGAGGTGCCGATGGCCGATTCCATCACCACCTGGCGGCTGAGCGCGCTGGCTTCCTCACAGCGCGGCGAGCTGGGCAACGCCACGGCGGGGCTGCGCGTCTTTCAGGATTTCTTTATCGACCTCGACCTGCCGCTCTACCTGACCCAGAACGACGAGGTGGCGCTGCCGGTGGCGGTGTTCAACTATCTCCCCCACGAGCAACAAGTGCGCCTGGTGGTGGAGGAGCAGAGTTGGTTCGAGCTGCTGGACGAGCGGGAAAAGACCATGACCATCGCCTCCAACGACGTCGAGGCGGTCTACTTCCGCATCCGCGTGCTCGACTTCGGCCTGAACGATTTCCAGGTCACCGCCTGGGGCGAGGCCATGAGCGACGCCATCCTCAAACGGGTGCAGGTCGTCCCCGATGGCAAAGCTTTCAGGACCGCTAGCAGCGACAACCTGCGCGAGACGGTGCAGCAGGCGGTGTGGATCCCGGAGGCGGCGATCCCCGGCACGGCCAAGGTCTGGGTCAAGCTATACCCCGGGATCGTCAGCCAGATCGTGGAGGGGCTATCGGGCCTGCTGCGCATGCCCTTCGGCTGATTTGAGCAAAGTACGTCGGTGACGTACCCCAATGTCCTGGTCCTGGATTACATCAAGAGCACGAATCAGGCCACGCCCGAGATCCAAATGGAAGCGGAGCAGTTCATTGCCCAGGGCTACCAGCGCCTGCTGACCTTCGAGGTGCCCGGCGGCGGCTTTTCCCTCTTTGGGCAGGCGCCCGCGCAACTGATGCTGACGGCCTACGGGTTGATGGAGTTCAGCGACATGGCCCGGGTCTCCTATGTGGACCCCGCGCTCCTCGAGCGCACGGCGGGCTGGTTGATGCGCCAGCAAGCGGCCGACGGTAGCTGGCGGCCGGAGGGCCTGACCATCGAGAGCGGCTGGGAGAACCTGCTGCGCAGCGAGCTCCCCGCTACCGCTTACGTGACCTGGGCGTTGTTGGAGGCGGGCTACGAGGACACCGCGGAGGTGCAGCGCGGCCTCTCTTACGTCCGCGAGTTCCTCAAGCTGGAGGACGACTCTTATGCCCTGGCGCTGATCGCCAACGCGTTGGCGGGCGGCGACCCGGAGGGCGAGCGCACGCGGCAGGTGCTGGCCGAGCTGGAAAGCCGCAAGGTGGTGGAGGACGGCAAGGTCTATTGGACCACCGAGATCGCCTCCTTCATGGGCGGGCGCGATAACGCGGCCAGCCTGGAGACCACGGCCTTGGTGGCCTACGCCATGCTCAAGGCGGGCGTTTATCCCGAAACGGCGAGCGGCGCGCTGGATTATTTGACGGCGCAGAAGGATAGCTTCGGCACCTGGCAGACCACCCAGGCCACCATCCTCTCGCTCAAGGCCATGCTGCTGGCGGCGACGCGGGGCGGCGAGGGCCAGGGGGAGGCGACGGTGCGCGTGAGCCTGAACGGCGAGGAGGCCGATCCGGTGCGGATCACCGAGGCGAACGCCGATGTGGTGCACCTGGTCAGCTTTTCCGACAAGGCGCGGCTGGGCGAGAACGCGGTGCGCATCGAGGTGGAGGGGCAGCGCGCCCTGATGTACCAGGTGATCACCGAGTATTACCTGCCTTGGGACCAGGTCCCCAAGCTGCCCGCCGAGCAGGAAGCGGTCGAGATCGAGGTGGCCTACGACCGGACCGAGCTGGCGGTGAACGACGTGGTGACGGTGCGGGCGCGGGTCGCGCTCAAGCTGCCCGGCGTGGCGCGCATGGCGGTGGTGGACCTGGGGCTGCCGCCCGGCTTTGCGGTGTTGGATGAGGACCTGGCGCTGCTGGTGGAAGAGGGCGTCATCTCGCGCTACGAGGTGGCGGCCCGGCAGATCATCATCTATCTGGAGGATTTCTCGTCCAAGGAGCCGCTGGAATTCGCCTATCGGCTGCGGGCCAAGTACCCGCTCAAGGCCAAGTCGCCCGCTTCGCTGGCCTACGACTATTACACGCCGGAGCGCCAGGGCGACCAGCGCCCCACCGAGATCGTGGTCAACGAGTAGAGCCTGGCCCCCGCAATCGCAGACCCTAACGGTCTCGAAAGACCGTTAGGGTCTCGTTTTGTTCGCGCAGCGGGGCAAAAGAGAGGCGATGGATTGGACAGGGGCCAAGCTGGGCCAGCGCGGCGCGGTGCTGGGCCGTGCCATAGCCCTTGTGCGCGGCAAAGCCATAGCCAGGATAGCGCGCTTCCTCGGCGACCATGAGCTGGTCCCGGGCGACCTTGGCGACGATGGAGGCGGCGGCGATGCAGAGGCATTTGGCGTCGCCCTTGGGCAGGGCGTACTGGGGCAGGCGGATCGCGGGCAGGCGCAGCGCGTCGATGAGCAGATAGTCGGGTTGCAGGCTCAGGTCGGCCAGGGCCAGCGCCATGGCCTGCCGCGTGGCGGGGACGATGCCGATCCGGTCGATCTCGGCGGCAGGGACGGAGCCGATGCCGATGGCCAGGGCGGCGCGGCGGATCAGGGGCAGCAGGCGCTCTCGCTGGCGCGGGGCGAGTTGCTTCGAGTCGCGGACGCCCGCCAGGTCTTCCAGCAGGCCCTGGCGCTCCAAGGGTAGGGCCACGGCGGCGGCCATCACCGGGCCCGCCCACGAGCCGCGCCCGACCTCATCCAGCCCCGCGATGAGGCGGTACCCTTGGCCAAAGAGCGTCAGTTCGGTATCCAGCGTAGGTGTGATCATATTCCGCGGCCAAAATGAACAAGGCGCAGGCAAGAGCACCTGCGCCTAGATGGACCCCATAGGGTGGGTAAGCCTGGTCTAGTACCGCTTTTCCTTGAGCCGAGCCGCCTTGCCATGACGGCCGCGCAGGTGGTAGAGCTGGGCGCGGCGCACCTTGGCGTGACGCAGCACTTCGATCTTTTCCACGGTCGGGGCGGCCAGAAGGAAGGTCCGCTCCACGCCGACGCCGTGGCTGGCGATGCGGCGCACGGTGATGCTCTGGTTTAGGCCACCCTTGCGCAGGCGCATGACCACGCCCTGAAAGACCTGAATGCGCTCCCGCTCGCCTTCCACGATCCGATTGTGCACACGAACATCATCACCAGGATGCAGATCGGGAAGCTCTTTATTCCCCTTGAACTGCTCCTCGATGGAGGAAATCAGGTCTACCATGCTACGTTACCGCCTTTCAGCAATGCTCTTGTCACGAAGGGGAATTATAGCATATTTCGCTTTTGATGCAAATGTGCACGGTCTTTTGCGCGATTCCGCGCCCGGGCCGAGCTTGACGCGGGCCTGGAGATGGCCTATGATCACTCGTGATCCCCTGTCAGAGAGGGACACCCAATGATCATCAGCGCCAGCCGCCGAACCGACATCCCCGCCCTGTACGCGCCCTGGTTCATGGAGCGCATCCGGGAGGGGTACTGCCTCGTGCCGAACCCCTATAACCGCAAGCAGGTCTCGCGGGTGTCGCTTGCGCCTGCCGAGGTGGAGATCATCGTCTTTTGGACGCGCAATCCCCGGCCCCTGCTGTCGCGCCTGACCGAGCTGGACCAGCGAGGGTATCGCTACTATTTCCAGTTCACCCTGACTGGCTACCCGGCGTCCCTGGAGCCGCACCTGCCTCCCGCCGCCGATCTCCTGGCGTCCTTTCTAGCCCTGTCCCGCCAGGTCGGGCCGCAGCGGGTGCTCTGGCGCTACGACCCCATTCTGCTCTCCGACCTGACCGACGCGGGCTATCACCTGCGGCGCTTTCGGGAGCTGGCGGAGGCCCTCTCCGGCGCCACCCAACGCGTCACCATCAGCCTGTTCGACCCCTATCCGCAGGCGTTGCGGAGGCTGCGAGGGGCCGGTGTGTGGGCGCGGGAGACGCAGAGAATCGACGCCGAACTGGCCGACCTGTTGCGAGGGTTGTCGGCGACGGCGGGGGAGCAGGGGATGGAGATCGTCAGTTGCGCCGAGCCGCGCGACCTTTCACCTTATGGCATCCCCCCAGGCAAGTGCGTGGACGATGCGTACATTGCGCGAGTCTTTGGCCTGCAGGTGCCCGCCGCCAAGGACCCCCACCAACGGCCCGCCTGCGGCTGCGTGGCCAGCAAGGACATTGGCATGTACGACACCTGCGCGCACGGCTGCCTCTATTGCTATGCCAGTGCAGGGCGGTTGCCCGCGGGGGCCTATCATGATCCCCACGGTCCCGCCCTGCTTGCGTGGCCGACCACGGGCTAAGCGCTAGCCCAGGCCCAGCAGCTTGATGGCGTTCTCTCGCGCCACCTTCTGAAAGACCGCCTCGCTGATCTTGCCGCTGTTGCGCAGCCCCAGCAGGAAATCCACCAGCGGCGTCGGCGTGGCCGGCGCGCAGATGTCGGTGCCGAAGCACAACCGGTCCTGGAACTCGTTCAGGAAGCGCACGGCATACTCGGGATCGCGGGCCAGCGCGTTGTGCCCGCTGCCGGCGGAGAGGTCGCCATACAGGTTGGGGTAGCGCCGCAGCAGCTTGGGGACCACGCCCCCCTCTGTTACCGGGTAGCGCGGATAGCCGTAGCGGTCGCCGGGCGTCTGCAAGGGCGCCATCTCGGCCCAAAAGCTCTGCGAGTGGGCCAGGAAGCGCAGCTTGGGGAAGAGTTGTAGCGAGCGCTCCAGTTGCGGCAAGCCAGGGTCGTCGTAGAGGCCATAGATGTTGCCCCGTTGCGCCCCCACGTGGAAGGTCAGGGGAAAGCCAACCTCCTGCACGTGCCTGAACAGGTTCTGCACCAGCGGGTCCAGGAAGGGCAGGTTGGCGCAGACTTCGCCGATCCCCTTGCAGCCGCGATCGCGATAATGGCGCAGCAGGTCGCCCAGCGGCGCGTCGACGGAATAGGACATGGCCCGCGGGTCGATGTTGCAGAAGGGGATGAAGCGATCCGGGTATTGCTCCGCGATCTCGAGGATGTCCTCGTTGGATTGCGTCATATAGGCGCATTCCGGGTTGATCAGGGGCAGCATCACCGCGCGTTCGATGCCGACGGCGTCATAGCGCGCCAGCAGTTGCGCGGGCGTGGCAAAGGCCGGCTGGCCGCCGCGCGGCGGGCCGGGGATACGGACGACGTGGACGTGGATATCGATGAACACTGGGTATCCTCCTCTATAGCCCCACCCGCCGGATGCGCACGGCGAGGTAGGGCTGGCTGCGCAGTTCGATGCGAGTCGTCCCGGAATAGGTTCCGGGCAAGCGGTCGATGGTCATGGCCCAGGGGTCGATGATATCGATGGTGTAGCTGGCGCCTTCCGGCAGGTTATAGACCATGAAAGCGGGTTGTTGCAGGCCATAGTAGTAGAGGTAATAGTCGCCGGCGCGGCCCGCCGCGTAGCGGTCCACCGGCTCCAGGCCCGGGATGCCATCGGCGGCCGCTGCTTCCAGGATGCGCTTCAGGAAGGCCAGGCGCGCCGGGCTTTGGCCGTGAAGCACGCCGCCCTTGGACCACCAGAGGATATCCTGCGGGTGCACGTAGGTTTCGCCGTGGCCCACATAGCCGCCGCCCACCGTGCCCGTCCAGAAGCGGTGGACCATCTCTTGCGCCGAGATATTGCCCCAGCCGCGCTCGATGTTGCCCTCGTACCGGCACTCGTCCACCACCACCGGCTTGCCGTAGGTCTGGCGCCACTCGCGCACTCGCTCCAGGTCGGAATGCTGGACGCTGCAATGGGTGACCCAGGGCTTGGCGTGGTCGTAGAAGCCGCGGCAGTTGTGCACCGAGCGCAGGTGCTGATACGGGTCGCTTTCCTGCACGATGCGGAAAAAGCGGTCCCAGTCGGCCATCTCTTTCGCCTTCATCAGGTCATACTCGTTGGCCATGGACCACCAGACATTGCGATAAGCCGCCAGGCGCGCCACCACATAGCGCAGGTAGCGGTCGTCCACCTCGGCGGGCAGGGTGGCATAGCCCCAGCGGTCGTAGGGGTGGAAGAGGATGATGTCGGCCTCGATGCCCAGCTTGCCGAGGTCGGTGACCCGCTGTTCCAGGTGGCGAAAGTGGGCGGGGTTGAAGCGGGTGAAATCCCAGCCCTCAGCCAGCGACCCGGCAAAGGGGTGATAGGGCGGCTCATTCTTGTTGTAGAGGTAATCCTTGGGAAAGACGCACATGCGCATCTTGTTGAAGGGCGACTGCGCCAGCGTGGCCAGGGTTTGCTCCTCCAGTTCGTCCCCCTGGTGGTTCCAGACGTAGCAGGTCGTGCCGATCTGGAGATAGGGCGTGCCATCGGCGTGGGCAAAGTGGTAGGTGTTGCGCACATGCACCGGGCCATGGTTGCCGGGGCCGGCGGGGACGCAGGCGAACTCGCCACTGACGCCATCCAGCGCGGGGCAGTTGCTATGGGTGACATAATGCCAGGCGCCCACCGCGTCGGGCATGATGCGGACGCGATAGATGCCCTCGCCGTCATAAAACCCGTCCGCCTCGATGGTGCGGTTCTTGAAGCGGAACTCGGCGCTCAGGGTCACATCCAGGAACGGGTTGCCGTCTTGCGGGCCTGGCAGGGCCAGCTCGCCGATCCCCCAGCGTTCGACCTCTGGCGGCATCATGTGGGGCATGGTCTCCTCCTGTCAGGACTTGTTCTGATAGGTGCTTTCATACAGGGCGGGGTCGTACCTGGCCCGGCGGCCGGGGCAGCCTTCGCGCGGGCAGAGCTGGCAGCTCTCAAAGCTGGCCTCCCGCGGAAAGCGCAAGCCCGAGGTGGACTTGTTGGGGACCATCAGATAGCTGTCGGTCAGGTACACGCCGATGGCCGCTTGCACGTCGCCTAGGATGGCAAAGAGCGGCCCTTGCTCGCGAAGGGGCCAATCGGCCAGCGAGCCCGGGTTCATGCGCGAGGTCTTGCCGGGGTTGTAGCGGGCCGCGAGGTCGGCGTCGAGCGCCAGCCCCGCGGCGCGCAGGGCGGCCAGTTTGATCTCCTCCGCCCAAAAGCGGTAGAGCATATCGGTCAACCCTTCGGCCCACGCTTGCAGCTCGGCGCCGCAGGTGGCCACCTGGGCGAAGGCGCGGTGCGCCTCGTCGAGGTTCACGCGGAGCACCCGGCTGGAAAGCCGGACGCCGTCGATCAGCACATAGTCGTCGCCCTTTTCCTCGATAAAGACCATCTTGTACATGGCCTTGGGTCGCGCCAGCGCCTCGGCCTCGTCCACCAGCTGGTTCAGGTCGGCGGCAAAGTCGCTGCCCTCGGCGACGTGCAGCTTGGCGAGCAATTGCGCCCGATCTGCCGCGAAGGGAATATTGGTCAGGATGATGGGGTCCATGGACACCTCTCTGCCGGGATTTGGCTCACTATAGGCCAAACCGGCGCCTTGTCAATTGCTGGCTGTGGTAAGGCCCGGCGGCGCCAGCATGCGTTGGGCGGCGAACGCAACAAGCCCCGCCGGGTCACGGCGGGGCTTGTTGGTATGAGAGGGTTTTGCGTTATGCGGGCCGCTGCACCCAGTTGCGCAGGTTCTTGATCGCCTCCTGCGCGCCGGTCGCGGCGTCGGGGATGGGCAGGAACTCGCCGCTGACATAGCCGCGGTAGCCGGTGGCCGCCAGCGCGCTCAGCAGCGACGGAAAGTCCAGATGCCCGCCGCCAGGGTACCAGCGGTTCGAATCGGCCACGTGAAAGTGAAAGATCCGATCGCCGGCGCGGCGGATGCTGCCCTCGATGGAGGGCTCCTCGATGTTCATGTGAAAGGTGTCCAGCAGCAGCCCAAAGTTGCCGGCGCCCACGCGCTCGATCAGCTCCAGCCCCTGGGCGGCGTTGTTGATCAACGTCGTCTCGTAGCGGTTGATCGGCTCCAGCGCCAGCCGCACGCCCTCCGGCGCCGCCGCCGCGCTGCAAGCGTGCAGCGCTTCCACCAGCCAGCCCATCGCTTGCTCGTGGGCGACGCCGGGCCGGACCAGGCCCCGGATCAGCCCCAGGATGATCACTGCGCCGGTCCGCGCCGCGAAAGGCACGTGCGACTGGATCCGCTCGATGGCGGCGTGCCGCACGGCGGGGTCTGGGTCGGTGAAGGAGAGCCCCTCCTCGCCCCAGGCCTGGCCGGTGCCGATGGCCGGTATCCCCAGCCCGTGGCTCTGCGCCAGCCGCAGCAGCGACTCGGTATCCACCTGCCGGGGGTCGCGGATCGACACCTCTACGCCGTCATAGCCCAACTGGGCGATGCGCGCCAGGTTGGCGGCCAGATCGCCTTTGAACGTGGCCGCCTGAAAACTCGCCATCTGCGCCGAGAGCACGACGGACAGCCGAAAGCTCTGCCGCGACGGGCCAGCGCTGGCCATCCTAGACCTCCGTCCCCTGGCCGATCCGCGGGATCCCGTAGACGGTTTTCCAGCCCTTGCTCAGCGGCTCGCGCAGATATGGCTCCATGTCCGCGGCGCTGCGCAGCGTGACCTCTTCCACGGGCGGGACCTTGCCCGCGGGGAAGGCGTCCAGGACGTGGTCGTTCCACAGGGTCAGGTATTTCAGGATGGCGGCCATGGGGCGCTTGGCTTTTTGCGCCGAGCCGGAGCGGGCCTTGCCCACCACGCCCTCGGGGGTCGCGGCGATCTCGATGGCGGACTGCCCCTCGCCCTCGGACCAGCGGCTGGGCCGCCCGAAGGGGTCCACCGACTTGTCAAAGTGGCCATCCGGCAGGTAGCCCTTGCCCACGGTATCCACGGCATAGTTCATGTCCACCATCTCGGGGTGGAGCAGCAGGCTGAGCGAGGTCTCGGACTCGTCGGCGTGGACGAAATCGGTGCTCATCTGCCCGCCGCGGTAGGTCGGGCGGAAGAACTCGCGCACGCCGCGGTGCCAGTCGATGACGCGGAAAATGCCCGGGAGCTGGTAGCGCTTGCAGAACTCTTGCACCGCCGATTCGAGCATCCAGAGCTGGCCGTGGTTGTTGACGATGAGCTGCTTGCGGAAGCCATCGTTCCACAGGCCCAGCATCACGTCGATCATCATCTCGCGCACCACGTGCTCGCGCACGATCACGGTGCCGGGCATGCCCAGGTGATGGAAGGGGTGGCCGCCATAGTTCAGCGGCGGGAGCGCCAGGTTCACCGGCGCGCCGCGCTTGGCCGTGAAGCGGCGCACGCCCTCGCAGATCGCGCTGACGTACAGCGTGTCCGCGGCGCTGGGGAGGTGCTGGCCGTGCAGCTCGGTGCAGCCCACGGGGATGAACACGATGTCGTTCTTTTTGCGGTTAGCTTCCACCTGCCAGCGGGTCGTCGTCTGGATATACGAGCCGGGCTTGCCCCACTCGACGGGGGAGGGGATGCCGTAATCGGCCAGGATGGCGTCGATCTCTTCGTCCGACGCATCCCAGACCTGCTTTTTCATCCGGCCCACTTCGTTGTCCTCGAAGAAGAGGTCAGGCTGGTCGGTAGGGAGAAACCCTGCGGGAACCTTGGACATGTTAAGAATCCTTTCTCGACTAGTTGCTTGTGATCTCGCTCAGGCGCACGGGCCGATGCTCGCGATAGGACTTGGCGGCGGCATAGGCGATGACCACCGGGGCGCGGCCATCCTGGCCCGTGACGGGCGTTTGCTTGTCCCCCAGAATGCTGGCGATAAACTCGCGCATCTCGGCGATATACGCCTCGGTGTAGCGCTGCATAAAGAAATAGAGCGGCAGCGCCGAGTGCACGCCCTGGGCGTCGCTGTGCACCAGGTTATCCGGCGTCTGGTTGCCGACGATCACCACGCCGGCGGAGCCAAAGACCTCCACGCGCTGGTCATAGCCATAGACGGCCTTGCGGCTGTTGTCGATGGTCCCCAGCGCGCCGTTGGCGAAGCGCAGGGTGATGACCGCCGTGTCGATGTCTCCCGCCTTGCCGATCTCGGGATCCACCAGCACGCCGCCGGCGGCATAGACCTCCTCGACCTCGCTGCCCATCAGGTAGCGGGCCATGTCGAAATCGTGGATGGTCATATCGAAAAAGATGCCCCCGGAGACCTTGACATAGGCGATGGGCGGCGGAGCCGGGTCGCGGCTGGTGATGCGCAAGATGTGCGCCTGGCCGATCTGGCCGGCCGCCACCATCTCGTGGGCGCGGCGAAAGCCGGGGTCGAAGCGCCGGTTGAACCCGACCTGAAGCTTGACCTTGGCCTGCTCCACCGCCGCCAGCGCGCGGTCGATGACCGCCAGTTGGGGATCGATGGGCTTTTCGCAAAAGACGTGCTTGCCCGCGGCCGCGGCCTCTTCGATCATCTGGGCGTGGGTATCCGTGCTGGAGCAGACGATCACCGCCTCGATGTCCTTGTCTTCCATGATGGCGCGATGGTCGGCATAGGCCTTGGGGATGTTGAAGGCGCTGGCGGCCTGCTTGGCGGCGTCGGCATAGACGTCGGCGATGGCCAGCACGTTGGCCTCAGGGATGCGCAAGCTCAGGTTCTCCGCGTGCAGCTTGCCGATGCGCCCAGCGCCGATGATCCCCACGTTCAAACGACGTGACATATCGTCCTCCTTGTTGGCAGCGCGGCCTAGTTGGGCAACACGATGATCTTGCCGTCGGTGCGCTGAGTGGACTGGCCGATGGCCTTCACCACGTCATCCAGGCTATAGCGCCCGGTGATGATGGGGGAGAGGTCCAGCCGTCCGGAGGCAACCATGCGGATCACGTTGGGAAAGTTGCTATCGCCCGAATGTCCTTGCGCGCCAAAGAACTGGCTGCGGCGGACCTGGAAGGTCTCCAAGTAGATGGGCACGCGCTGGGCGGCGCGGCCGATCTGCACGATCTTGGCGTTGATGGCCAGCGCCTTTTCCATCTCGGGGATGGTCAGGTGCGGGGCGCCGGCGGCCTCGACCATGAAATCGAACCCTTCGCCTTGGCTCAGCTCCATCAGGACCTCATGGGGCTGGACCTGACGGGGATCGAAAGCCTGGTCCGCGCCCGCCTTGAGCGCCAGCTCGCGCCGCTGCGGCGAGACCTCGAAAGCGATCACCTTGCCCGCGCCAGCCGCCTCGGCCAGGCCGATGGCCGCCAGGCCGATAGAGCCGGAGCCGAACACGGCGACGTAGGAGCCGGGCTTGAAGCCGCCCGCCCGCGAGAACATGGCGTTATAGGAGACGCAGGTCGGCTCGGTGAGCGCGGCCACTTCGTAGCCCTTGTCGCCAAAGCGCTCCAGGATGCCATCCACGGGCCAGCAGTACTTGGCGCCCACGGCGATATAGTTGGCGAACGCGCCGTTGACGGTAAAGCCCAGCTCTTCCAGGTTGACGCAGTGGTTGGGGAAGCCGTTCCGGCAAGGGGTGCAATGGCCGCACCAGATCATCTCTTCCGCCGTCACCGCCTGGCCGACCTTGAGGCTCTTGACGTTTTTGCCCACCTCAGCCACCTTGGCGGAGAACTCGTGGCCCAGGATGCTGGGGAACTTGGTGAGGCCGGGATAAAGGATGTAGCCATCCTTGTCGGTTTCGTAAAAGTGCATATCGGAACCGCAAACGCCGCAGGCCTTGACTTCCAACAGCACATCGTCGGGCCCGATCTTGGGCATGGGCACTTCTTGCACCTTGAGCGTGGGATGGCGCCACACGCTGCTGCCGGTGATGGCCTTGCCCGTCTTCTTTTCCCACTCGGACACGGCATAGTCGGCCCGGGGTTCCCATTTGGCATCCAGCACAAGACCCTTCATTTCGTTACCCTCCTAGAATTGACAAGAATGGAGACGATAGATGATACTGGCTGATCTATGGTTTAGAAACCGGTGCGGTGGACCCGCGCACGATCAGCTTACCTGGGAGCACCTGGGCGGAGACGGCGCGCCCCTCCAGAAGGTCGAGCAGCATCTGCATGGCCAGGCGGCCCATCTCGAAGCGAGGCTGGTGCACCGTGGTCAGGGGCGGCGTCACATACCAGCTCGGCTCGATGTCGTCATAGCCCACCACGCTGAGCTCTTGCGGCAAGCGGATGCCTCGCTCATGGGCCTCCAGCAGCACGCCGATGGCGGTCCGGTCGTTGTAGCAAAAGACCGCTGTGACGCCCTCGGCCAGCAGGTGGCCCAGCCCCGCCTGGCCGCTCTGGATGTCGCGTTGGCAATTCGGCACCACGGCAAGGGAGGCATCGGGGCTCAGCCCGGCGCGGACCATCTCGGCCTCGTAGCCTGACCAGCGGCGGAGGCTGGTGGGCGGCCGCAGCGAGGAGCCAATGTACCCGATCCGCTGGTGGCCGAGCTCGAGCAGGTGGCGGGTAGCGAGCCGCGCCCCCTGTTCGTCGTCCACCGAGACGGAGGAGCCTAGGCTTCCTGCGGCCTCGTTGTTGATCAGCACGATGGGCACGTTTAGCTCGCGCAGCCGCTCGCCATAGAGCCGCCCCACCCGCGAGGCCAGGACGATCACGCCATCCACCCGGCGCCGATGGAAGGTCTCCACCACGGCCACCTCACGTTCCGGGTTGCCGTGGGAGGAGCTGAGAAAGACGCTGTACCCTGCGCGGGTGGCCAGGTCTTCCACGCCGTCCACCACCTGGTCCCCGAAAGGGTCCGAGATGTGCGTCACCACCAGGCCGACGGTCTGGGTGCGGCGCGTGACCAGGCTCCGCGCCACGGCGCTGGGCGAATAGCCCATCTCGCGCGCTAAAGCCTGGATCTGGGCCGTCGTCTCGGCATTGACCAGCGGGCTGTTGCGCAGGGCGCGCGACACCGTGGAATGAGAGACTCCCGCCGCCTTGGCGATATCCTTGATCGAGATGCTGCTCATCGGAACCTCAGAGCCTGGGTGAGGCTCATATCAGCGCAATGCACACGTGTGCATCCAGTATACACGCGAAAGCCCTCCCTGTCAAGTCTGATGACACGATCTGGGCTTTTTTGACATTTCTCTCAAGCCGTCCTATCCTTGGGGCGACACCAAGTGCGAGTGGAGGCGTGCCGAGGCGCTCCATCGCGAGGAGGAAAAGGCAGCCATGTCCCGATATCGCGTGGCGGTTTCCAGGGCGGACAAGGACCATATCGCGGCCGGCGTGGAGCGCGCCGTCAATATGCTGGGCGGCATGGAACGCTTTGTGCGGCGCGGCGACCGCGTGCTGATCAAGGTGAACCTCTTTACCTATAACACGCCGGAATCGGGCTTTACCACCCATCCCGAGGTGATCATCGCCACGGCGCGGCTCTGCCATGAGCTGGGCGCGCATCCCGTGGTGGTCGAGCGCACCCCCAACCTGGAGCGGAACCTGGCGCCTTTTCCCGAGATTCGCAAATACGCCGAGGTGGTCTGTCTGGACCAGGCGCCTCATACGGCGCGCAACCTCCCCGGCGCGCGCAGCCTGCGCGACGAGGTGGATTGGGCCGATCTCATTGATGACGCCGACGTGTTCATCAATATCCCCGGCCTGCGCACCCATGCCCTGAGCCGGTTTTCCAACGGCATGAAGAACCTGATGGGCCTGTTGCCGCGCCATTCCACCTTTCGCGTGCACATGTACGGCCTGGAAGGCTCCATCGTGGACCTGAACGCCGCCCGGCCCAGCGATCTGGTCATCACCGATGCCGTCTATACCCTGCACGGGAATTTTCCCTCCCAGGGCAAGGGCATCTATACCGGCTTTGTGACCGCGGCGGATAACGTGGTCGCCGCGGACCTGTTCGGGGCCAGGGTTTTTGGCATCGATCCCAGCGAGACGCAATACCTCCCGCTGGCGCACAAGCGCGGCCTCGGCCCCGCCTCGCTGGACGAGGTGGAGGTGCTGGGCGATGACATCGACGAGATCCTGAAGGGGATCACCTTTGAGCAAGCGGGCAGCGAAGGCGATCTACTGAACGACCTGGTGTATCGCTACAACATCCATGCCGAGAACGCCTGCCAGTCCTGCCGCCAGGCCCTGGCCGGCGGGATCATTGCCGCCGAGGCCAAGGCCCCCGGCTTGCTAGAAATGTTCCCGGACCTGACCTTTGTTTGTGGGCCCGAGCCGGAGGACTTCCAGGTCGAGAGCGAGAACGTGCTCTATTTCGGCAACTGCGTCTATCGCTATAACCAGACCAAAGGCACGCACATCCCCGGCTGCCCGCCGCTATCGGGGTACGTGATGCGCGGCCTGCTCGAGATGGAGCCGCACCGCCCGCACACGTCCATCTGTTCCATCGCCTGGCGGGCCGCGCCCCTGCGGGAGATCATCCCCCTCGTCGCCCAGGCCGGCTATGAGGGGATCGAGCTATGGGGCCCGCACGTCCAGCGCTACCTGGACGAGGGGGGCACGCTGGCGCAACTCAAGGCGCTGCTGGCCGAGTCCGGCCTGGCCGTGCCCATGATCAGCCCGTATATGGACCTGGCCGAGGATCAGGAGGCTTCGCTGGCCCTGGCCGAGCGCGTGGTCGGGTGGGCGGTGGCCTTGGGCGCGCCGCTGGTGCGCGTGTTCGTCAAGGGCGGCCCCTCCGCGCAAGCGAGCCACGAGACCTGGGCCAAGGTGGTGGCGGGGCTGAAGGCGCTCTGCCGGATCGGCGCTCCCCACAAGATCGCTTTTGCCCTGGAGACCCACCAGAACAACTTGCACGACACCTCCACCGCCACCCTGCGGCTGATCCGGCAGGTGGGCGCGGAGAACCTGGGCGTGAACCTCGATATCCACAACCTGTTCGATATGGGCGAGGACCCCGTGCTGGCCGCCCGGCGGCTGATGCCTTTCACGCGGATCATGCACCTGAAAAACGGCCATGTGGTGGAGGGCAAGCTCAAGTACGGCGTGCCTTTGCCCGAGGGCAACATGGACTATGCCCCGTTCATGGCCGAGGTGCGCAAGCTCAACTATGGCGGCTATGCCTCCATCGAGTGGTTTGGCGACGACCCGGCTGGCGCCGCCCGCTCCGAGCTGGCTTACCTGGGGGAGCAATGGGCGCTCTCGCCCGAGGCGGCCAAGGCGTGACCGTGGAGCGACCATGAAGCAATTGCGCGGCACCGAGTTGAAGCGCTTTCTGCGCGACTATAAGCGCGCCCATCCGCCCACCCGCGAGATCGTGGCCTTGCTGCAAAACGTCGAGTACGCCATGAACGTCGGTTCGGTCTTTCGGCTGGCCGATGGGTGCGCGCTGAACCAGCTCATCCTCTCCGGCATCACCCCCGCGCCGCCCCATCCCACCATCACCAAGGTGGCGCGGGACAAGGACCGGCGCGTCCCTTGGCGCAAGGTCGAGTCGCCGGAGGAGACGATCGCCGCGCTCCGCGCGCAGGGTTATCGCATCTGCGCGCTGGAGCTGACCGACAACGCCGTGCCCTACGTCGAGTACGCCTATCCCGACAAGGTCTGCCTGGTGGTGGGCCACGAGGACCACGGCGTCCCGCCGCACACCCTGGCCCTGTGCGACGACGCTATCTTTGTGCCCATGTACGGCAAGGGCCAATCCTTGAACGTGCACGTCTCGCTGGCAGTGGTCTGTTACTATATCCGCTCGCTGGCTCTGACGCGCCCGCAAGTGGGGGCATAGCGCCCATGCTCCGAGTTCTCTCCGCTGGCAGAGCGGCCCTGCGACAGCTCTGCCGGATCCGCTGGCTATTGGTGCTGTATCTGGTCCTCGGCCTCATCTATAGCGTGGCCACCCCGATCTTTGAGGCGGCGGACGAGATCTGGCACATGGCCGTGGTCCATCATATTACCCACACCGGCCGCTTGCCTGTGCAGCCTGCCGACCCCGCCGAGACGGGGCTCTGGCGCCAGCAGGGCAGCCAGCCGCCGCTCTATTACCTGGTGGGCGCGGCTTTGACCTTCTGGATCGATACTGGCGATCTCCCCGGCCTGGTGGCCTATAACCCCCATGCCTCGGGCGGCCACCCCGCCGTCGAGGGCAACAAGAACATCCTGCTCCATTGGCCCGAGGCGGAGCGCTTTCCCTACCGCGGCACGGCGCTGGCGGTGCATCTTTTGCGCCTTTATTCGCTGGCCCTGGGCGCGCTCACCGTCTATGGCACCTATTGCATCGCCCGCCACCTCTGGCCGGGGCAGGACGAGCTGGCCTGCCTGACGGCGGGGCTGGTGGCCTTCAACCCCCAGTTCATCTATATCCACGCCGGCGTCATCAACGATACGCTGGCCATCTGCCTGTGCACCTGGGTGGTGGAGCGGTTGGTCTGGCTGCTGGGCCAGCCGGCGCCCTTGTCTCGCCCTCGCTGGCGCACCTGGGCCTGGGTCGGGCTGGGCTGCGGGCTGGCGCTGCTGAGCAAGCTCAGCGCTGGCTTCTTGCTGCCTTTGGTGGGGCTGGCCGTGGTTTACCTGGCTTGGCGGGAACGGGATTGGCGGCCGGCGGTGGCGCCGCTGCTGCTGGCGGGCGGCGTGGCCCTGGCCGTCAGCGGTTGGTGGTTCGCGCGCAACTGGCATCTCTACGGGGATCTCACCGGGCTGAGCCGCTTCATCCCCGTGGCTGGGGCGCGGCCAGGGCCGTTCGGCCTGGCGGATTTCATCGGCGAGCTGGATGGGATGGAGCTCTCGTACTGGGCCGTGTTCGGCTGGTTCAGCATCTTGGCCGACCAGGCGCTCTATCCTGCGTTTAAGGCGCTGCACCGCATCGCCTTGCTGGGGTGGCTGTTCTGGGGCTATCGCGCCGCGCGCGGCCTGGTCCGTGTGGAGCGGGTCACCCTGGCGCGGCTGGGCCTGCTGGCGGCGTGGCTGCTGATCCTGTTGGTCGCGCTGTACCGCTGGACCATGGACGTCATGGCCACGCAGGGGCGGCTCATCTTTCCCGGCGTGTCCAGCGTGGCGGTGCTGCTGGCCCTGGGGGTGGGGGGCTGGCTGCCGCGCCGATGGCGGGCTGGCGCGCTGGGCGTGCTGGTCGCCGCCCTCGCGGTCGTGGCGGCCGTGACGCCCTTTCGCTACCTTGCCCCCGCCTATCGCCTCCCCGCCGCGGTCGCCGATGAGGCCAGCATCCCGGAGCGGGTGAACCTGCGCTATGGCGATTGGGGCGAGCTGGTGGGCTATGCCGTCGAGGAGGCGACTCTCGACCCTGGCGAGCCGCTGGCGCTGACCCTCTATTGGCGGGCGCTCCGGCCCATCGAGGAGACCTACGACCTGTATATCCACCTGCGCGACGCCGAGGGCCGCCTGCTGGGGCAATTGGATACCTATCCTGGTTGGGGCATGTGGCCCACGCACCTCTGGGCGCCGGGCCAGATCGTCGCCGACCGCTACCGCTTGCCCGTGGCGGAGGCTGGCGCGCTGCCATCTCTGGGCCGCATCGAGGTGGGGTTCAGTGCGCCCGGCGAGGCGGGGCCCTTCCCAGCCTATGATCCCGCCGGGCGGCAGGTGACGCCGATCGTGGGGTGGTTCAAGGTGCGCGGGACGGAGCCACAGGAGCCTGACCTGGCCCCCGAGGCCCCGCGCTTTGCCAGCCCGGCTGGGCCCGAGATCGCCCTGGCTCGCTGGTCCCTGGGGGCGATGTCGGAAGGTTCCCTGGTCGTGGCGCCGGGCCAGCGTGTGACGTTGGAACTGGCTTGGTCGGCGCTGCGCCAGCCTGCCGCCGATTACACCGTGTTCGTGCATCTGGTGGGCGCCGACCCCCAGCCGCTGGCGCAAGCGGATGGCGAGCCGCAGGGAGGGCGCTATCCGACCTCGTGGTGGGAGCCGGGGGAGTTGGTCGCTGAGGAGCGCACCCTGGAGGCGCCCGGCGACCTTGCCCCCGGCGACTATGCCGTGTTGGTGGGGTTATATCGCCCTGCCGATGGTGTGCGCCTGGCGGCGCAGCTCGGCAACAAAGAAGCGGCAGGCGTTGCCCAAGGCGACGCCTACCGCTTGCCGGTGACCCTGCGGGTTTCGCCTCGTTAGGGCGTCTTGGGGCGGGGGAAGGCGCCCAACTGACAGACCGTGATCTTGATGCCCAGCGCCTCCGCCGCGCTGCTGACGTCCATCTTGGGGATGCCCAATCGCTTGGCGATCGCCCAGGCTTGGGTGCAGGCGAGGCCCTTGTCGTCCATCGCCGCGCGGATGGCCTGCTCCAGCGCCGCCGGGACGTTCTCCATCGGCTTGACGATCTTGTGTTTCCCCTCCGATTTGGGGCCATAGCCGAATAGCCCGAGCTGGCACTTGGCCAGCCGAACGCCCATCTCGTCGGCGGCGCGGCCCACTTCCAGAGGAAGCGCGCCCAGTTCTTCCGCGATCTTGAAAGCCCTGGCGCACGTTAGCTCGCTGTTCTGCAAGCCGGCTTGTATCGTCTCTGCCATTTTAGGTTTCATCTGGCTCTCCTCCGCTTTGCTGTGCCCCCGTTGGTGTCCGCCAGCCTCTCACTGCGCCGCTTGGGTTGCGGATGCCTGATCGAGGTATTCCTGGATCTCGGCCCTGGCTTTCTCGAAGCGGCGCAACAGGGCGCGGTCCGTGTCCTTGGCTTCGTGCAGGCTTTGTTGGGCGCAGTGCGCGCAGCCTTTGCGCAGCCGGTAAAGAAACAGCGTGCACTCCTGGCAATCGCACAATTGGACCATCATCAGGCCGAACGCCAGAGCGTCAGGGTCATCTGGCGGCAGCGCGTGGATACGTTTGACCAGAGCCCGCCAATCGTCGCCGCGCAGGTGCGATAGCGCTGGTACCGCTTCATTGGGAAACAGGATTCCCACCGATGCCATAACGTTTCACCTCTTCAACTAGCTTGAGTGGACCAGCGGTCCTGGCATCGTTGGCAGGAAGCATCGCCCGCAGCGGCGATCGGGAGCTGGTGACCTCAGATACAGAACCGTTTCGCCTGGTCTCCGCAGGCGCGGCCGCTCAACAGGTCACGCACGCACGCCGTGAGCGCGGCGGCGTCGAAGGGCTTGCGCAGATGACCCGCCGGCGCGATTTCGCGCAACAGAGAACTGGATGGGGTCTCGCGGGTGATCAGCAAGACGGGCAGGGCCCAGCCTTCGCGTCGGCGGACCTCGTGGACGATGCGGGCCGCTTCCTGGTCTGCCACGTCCAGGCTGACCAGCAACAGGTTACATTTCTCGGCCTCCATCACGCGGAGGCACTCGTCGTGGGACTGGGCCTCGCAGACGCGCAGCCCATCCGCTTCCAGGTTAACTCGGATCAGGCGTCGGAGTTGGTGGTTCTCCTCCACGGCCAGAACTTGGGGCGTTAGGTCGTCTATCTGCACAATACTATACCTTCCACGAATAGCGTATCCCCGTGCCATGCGGCATGACGCGCCGCTATGCTTGGTTCGTTGGCTCGTCAGCGGCTTGGAACATGTAGCCGGCTCCCGGTTTGGTAATGATGTACTTGGGACTCGAGGGGTCTCGCTCGATCTTTTGCCGCAGGTAGCGCACGTATACCCGCAGATACTCGCTCTCCTCGCGATATTCGGGCCCCCAGACGTGGCGCAGGATATCCTCGTGCAGCATGACGCGCCCCTGGTTGCTCACCAGATAGGTCAGCAGGCGGTACTCCAACGGCGTCAGCGGCACCTCTTGGCCGCGGACGCGCACGCGGTGTTGCGCCAGGTCGATGGTGATCTCGCCGGCCACCAGCGGCTGCCGGCTGACGATCTCGTCCGGGAACTTGGTCCGGCGGATCACCGCGCGAACCCGCACGACCAGCTCGTTCACCGAGAAGGGCTTGGTCAAATAGTCATCGGCGCCGGCATCAAAGCCGCGCACGATATCGGCCTCGTTGTTGCGCGCCGTAAGCATGACGATGGGCACAGGAGAGAACTCGCGAATGCGCCGCGCCACCTCGTAGCCATCCATTTTGGGAAGCACCAGGTCCAGGATCACCAGGTCATAGGGCCTGCGCTCCAGCTCCGCCAGGGCCTCCTCGCCGTCGCGCGCGGTGCCGACCTCGTACCCCTCGACGGTGAGGTTGGCCTGTACCAGTTGGCGGATGCGTGGATTATCGTCGACGGCTAGGATTCTGGCTTTATCCATGGACTTACCTTGGTGCAATATGCTCCGGCGGTGGCGCTCTATGCGTCCACGTTCCCTGTGGCCTCAGCGGGGGGACGGGCCGCCCGAGGTTGGTACACTGGCAGCGAAAAGGAAAAGGTGCTGCCTTGCCGCGGCGCGCTGGTGACCCAGATATGCCCGCCATGGGCTTCGACATAGCCGCGGCAGATGGTCAGCCCCAGGCCCAAGCCGGCCTTCTGCGCCCGTTCGGGCGACTGGCCCCGGTAAAACGGCTCAAAAACCAGGCTTTGCTCTTCGTGCGGAATCCCTTCCCCTTGGTCGGTCACGCTGACGACCAAGGTATCATCCTGGGGCCGGCAGCGCACCGTGATCTCGCCGCCCGGCGCCGAGTATTTGATGGCGTTGTCCACCAGATTGTGCAAGACCTGCTGGATGCGGCGCGGCTCGGCCCAGACGGGCTTGGGCTCGCCCGCGATCTCGAGCGCGAAGCGATGCTGCGGCGCCTGGCTGCGCGCCTGGGCGACGATGCGCTCCAAGAGCGGCGCCAGGTCGAGCACCTCCGGCTCGATCTTGAACCCGCCCAGCACCAGCCGGGAGGTGTCCAAGAGCTCGTCCACCAGCCCGGCGAGCCGGTCGCTCTCCTCGTCGATGATGGTCAGAAACTCGCGCTGCTTATCCACATCCCAGCTCACGTCCGGGCGCAGCAGGGTGGAAGCGAACCCCTTGATGGAGGAGAGGGGCGCGCGCAGCTCATGGGAGACCGCGGCCAGCAGGCTGGCCCTGATCTGGTCCACCTGGCGCTGCTCGGTGACGTCCCGCAGGATAAGCCCGCAGCCCCAATCCTCGCCTTGCGGGCCGTGAATGGGGAACTGCATTGCCTGCAGGGTCAGCGGCCGGGCGCCGACGATCCTGAGGTCCAGGCGCGGCCGGCGGTGCAGTTCGTCCGAGGAGCACTGCAAGTTGTTTAGCCCCTGTTCGGGGTCCGCGATATGCTGGGAGAGTAGGTGCTTGAACTCGGCGGCGGGCATGCCCACGTGTAGTGGAAGACTGGTCCCCAGCAACTCGGCGATGCGCCCGTTCCAGTAGATCAGGTGGCCATCGGCATCGGCGAGCACCAGGCCGTCGGCCATGCTGTCCAGGATGCTAGAGAGCGTGGCGCGCTCCAACTCGAGGCGTTCCACCTGCTCTTCGCAAACTCGGTCCCATGTTGATGGCCCGACGTTATCGGTCACGGTCCCCACCTGCCTGTCCATCTCCCACCAGGGCCATTATAGCACCGTGCGGCGGAGAGGCCAATTCAAAAAAAGAGCCAGCATAACTGGGCAACGGTTGCTCCTGGTTATGCTGGCTTTCCTTGGTGCGCCCGGCGGGGATCGAACCCACAACCTTCGGTTTCGTAGACCGCTCCTCTATCCAATTGAGATACGGGCGCAAGATACCCTCGGCAGGAATCGAATCTGTGGCCTCAGCGTCCGCGACGCTGCGCTCTGTCCACTGAGCTACGAGGGCTATGTTAGCGGGGAGGCAGGGATTCGAACCCTGGGTAGAGGTATTAGCCCCTACAACCGCTTAGCAGGCGGCCCCGATCGACCACTCTGGCACCTCCCCATCTGGCGGTATGTGCCGAGCGGCTTATGCCGGCGGCTCCTGGCCTACGGGCGCTCACCCTGAGGTACGATCTCGCCTCTCCCCCTAGGCGCTGTCACACAGCGACGGAGGGAGAGGGATTCGAACCCCCGGTGGGCAAGCCCACAACGGTTTTCAAGACCGCCGCAATAGGCCGCTCTGCCATCCCTCCCAGACGGTTTGCGGCTACAAGTATATCCATAATCCCCGAATAAGTCAAACTGGGTTATCCGCGCCGAACACCGCCGCGCGGCCTGTTCAGTCCTGGATGATCACCGGGGTGCCGATATCGGCCCAGTCATAGACCAGTTGGGCGGCATAGGTGTCCAGCACGATGCAGCCGAAGGACATGGGCGTGCCCAAATAGCCGCGCCAGATCTCGACACCATCCAGCGTCACCGGCAAGGAGTGGATGCCGTTTTCCGTGCCCCCGGCCCAATAGATGCCCAGCCAGTGCGGCATCCAGATGCTCCACGTGCCGCCCCAGGCGTTGGGGATCTTGTCGAGGACCTGGAAAACGCCGCGCCGGGTGGGCGCGCCTGTGCGGCCGGTGGAGCAGACGAACTCCCAGATGACCGCGTCGTTCTCGTAGGCGTAGAACATCTGCTGCGAGACGTCCACCAGGATCTTTTTGGTGGGGATGGGCGTCGCCGTGGGCGTCGGCGAGGGGGTGGGGGTATAGGTGGCGGTGGGCGTGGGCGTCGCCAGCATGTAATCAACCAGCGAGAGCTGCACTTCGGCCAGTTGCTGGCCGGGCAGCACCTCGACGGCGCGCTCATAGAGCGATTTCGCCCGCCACAATAGCCCGGCTTCTTGCTGGCGCAGCCCCTCCTGGTAATAGGCCTGGTGCAGCAGCGACCGCGTCTCGTGATAGTCGGGATTGACCAGCATTACCATCTCCAGGTTCGAGATGGCCAGCACGTATTGCTCTTCTTCCAGGTAGCGCGCGCCCGTGGCATAGTTGTCGGCCAGCTTGGCGGCCTCCCGCACCCGGTCGTTATCCGGTTGTAGCGAGAGGGCCAGCTCAAAGTGGGGCTGGGCCTCCTCAAAGCGGGCCTCTTCCGCCAGCTTGAGCCCCAGGGTGGAATGGGCCACGAAAAGCCGGTGCCGAATCTGCTCGTGCTCGGGCTTGAGGGCCTGTGCCTTTTCCAGCTCCTGGATCGCTTCCTGCGCGTTCAGCGCCAGCCAGGCTTGGTCCGCTTCCGCCAGCAAGGTGGCGATCTGCTCGTCCACCGTGGGGGTCGAGGTGGCGGTGGGCGTGGGGGAGGGAAAGAGCCCCGGCACGGCGCTGGCCAGCGAGGCGCTGACGCTGAGGCCATCGCCCAGGGCCCATTGCGCGCCCAGGACGCCCAGGGCCAACAGCAGGACCGCCAGGGCGATCACGCCCGCACCTTGCCAGCGGCTCCCCGACAGGGCCGCGCTTACGCCCTGCAAGGCACGCTGCACCACATTCCGAGGCGCCACTTGACGGTCGTGGTCTTGCACCACTGTCACTTCCCCCCGATGCTGACTGATTTCATGCAACTAGTATGGGGTTAGTATAACACGCCTTTGTCATAAATGCAACTTGTCGCAGCAGCCCCGGCGCGTGCCTATCCGTGCTCGCCGGGCTCTGGCCCGTTTCCCTCTGCGTGCTCTGCGTCTCCGGGGCGGATTATGCTCCGGCAATCAACGCCTGCAACTGTCCAAACGTTCCCGCGGCCAGCCCGCGCTCGCGCACATAGCGGAAGGTAATCTCTAGCATCCGCATCGCCGGGTCGAACCGGTGCAGGCTCCAGGGGTGCCAGATCAGGCTGACCTGCGGCATCGCCTCAGCGATGGCGCGGTCGATGAAGGGCCGGTTGTTATACGCAAACTCGTCCTCGGGCGTCTTGACATAGCCCGGCGGCATGGTCTCGGGCATGTAGGGTGGGAAGAGGCCGATGCGCACCGCGCCGACCTTGTTATTTCCCTTGAGCAGGTTCTCGTGCCAGCCGCAGGGCGGCAGCTCCCACAGCGCCGGGTGGCCCTGCTCGGCATAGGTGAAGGGGCGGACCAGCCAGGCGGGCAGCGACCACTTGGGTCCCCAGGCGATGGAGCTGACGTAGGCGTACCCAGCCTGGGCGACCAGCCGCAGCGCCTCCGGGGCGATCCTTAGCCCTTCGGGGGAGCAGACTGGCGGGCGAAAGCCGCGCACCGCCACGCCAAAGGCGTCCTCGATGCGGCGCTTGCTATCGATGATCTCGGCCGGATAGCGCTCCGGCGGGCCGGCCTTGCCAAATTCGTCGGCGTCGTGCAAGAGCATGTGCGTGTACGAGTGGCAGGCGATCTCGAAGAGCGGGTGGTCGCGCAGCAAGGCCACGAGCTCGGCCTGCTGGCTGTCCAGCATGCGCGCCACGAGGTAGATGGTGGCGGGGACGCCGTGCCGCTCGTGCACCGGCACGATGGCGCGCAACGCTTCCAGGCAGCTCGGGCTTTCCGTGTCATAGGCGGCGATGTAGAGCGGCCCCGTCATCGCCATGCCCTCGCGCCGGCATCCTCCGTGCAATACTGCGAGAGCACCTGGTTGATCCCCCGCGCCAGCTTGTCGCAGTCTTCCGGCATGTGCCACTGATTCAGCGGGATGTCGATCATGCGGTCAAAGAGATCGTTGGCCACCGGGCAGTCGTCGTCGTGGTATTCCACCTGGCCGCCGAGCTGGCGGTAGAGGGGGCACTCGTAAGGGCACTGGTCCGGCGTGGTGCCCGACTTGAGCGTGACGGCATACATGTAGCGATAGATGTGCCAGTCGGGCGGGGCGTCGGGGCCGCGCATCCCGGCGCGGATGCTCAGCGCTTTCAGTCCCTCTACGATCTTGGCTCCCAGTTCGAGGGTTTGCGGGAGAAGCGCACGCGATAGCCCACCTCGCCATCGGGGTCGTTCAGGAGCTGCGGGGTGATCTCGCGATAGGTCTTGAGTCCCTCCAGCACCTGGCGCTTGACCGCGCGGAAGCGCGCGACCGTCTCGGGCATGCGCTGCAACTGCACCACGTCCACCGCCGCCTCCAGCTCGGAGAGGCGATAGTTGGTGCCGCAGTAGAGCTCGCCCTCGTAGCGCGGCGGGGCAAAGCGCACCGGCCGCCAGAGCCCGCCGCACTCGGCCAGGCCGTTGGCCCGCTCCCAGAGCCGCTCCTCGTCCGTGATGAGCAGGCCGCCCTCGCCGCCGCCCACGATCTTGTAGGCCGAGATGCTAAAGCAGCCGAGGTCGCCCCAGGTGCCGACCCACTTGCCCTTGTAGGTGCCGCCGCAGGACTGGGCCACGTCCTCCACCACCCGCAGGTTGTGCTTGCGGGCCACGGCCACGATCGCCTCCATGTTGGCCACGCCGCCCATGACGTGGGTGGGGGCGATGGCCACCGTGCGCGGGGTGATCAGCGCCTCGATTTTGGTGGGGTCCATGTGCAGCGACTCGTCCACGTCGCAAAAGATGGGGACGCCGTTGGACTGCACCACCGCCGCCGCCGTGGCGAAAAAGCCGATGGCCGGGCAGATGACCTCGGTGCCGGGGCCCACCCCCGCCGCGACGAAGGCGCTATGCAGCGCCCCGGTCCCCGAGCTGAGGGCGATGGCGTATTTCACCCCAAACATCTCGCGGGCGACGCGCTCCATGGCCTGCACCTTGGTCTCGGGGAGTTTGGCGTAATAGTTGGCCAGGAACGGCCCCTCGCCCATGTCCTCGGCCTCCGCGGCGGCGCGAATCTTGGCGAGCGTGGCGGGGGAAAAGCCAAAGCGCTCGGCCACGGACATGAACTCGTCCACGCCGATCTTGGGCTCGCCGCGGCCCTGGGCGCGGGTGGTGGCCTGCAGCCCGCCCAACAGCCCGCTCTGGCGGTCCGGTTTGCGTTCGGTCATCGTGATCCTCCTATGGTCACACCTGGATGCGGTAGAGGCATGGGTGCGGGATAAAGACGAACTCGATAGCGGGGAAGGTGGCCTGCAGATGGGCGCAATAGGCCTGCATGCCCCATTCCTCCGAGACGCCGTGGTTGACCATGATCATGGCGGCGTCGATCTCGCGCAGCCACTCGCCTTCGCGCACGACGCGGAAATAGTCCTCGGTGATGAGGTAGCAATCCGGCTGGTAGCGATGCATCTCAAATGGCCGGGTGATGGCCCCCGTGCCGGTGACGATGGTGTGGATCAGACGCTCCGGGTCGCCCATCACCATCACGCCATTCTGGCCCAGCGGCGCGATCTTGCGCACGATCTGGTTGGCCAGCGCGTGCAGTGGCGTGGGCGGCAGGTGGCACAGGGCATAGGGGCCCAACGGGTCGGGGACCTCGCGCTGGGAGAAGCCCAGCCCCTTGGCCCAGGCGTCGCGGATGCCGATCTCGGGCCAATAGTCGATGGTGTCGTGGCAGCGGTAGATGCACAGGCCGCTCTCCCGGATCCATTGCGCCTTGTCCCGTTCCAGCTCGTGATATTGCGGCGGGTCGAACTCGCTGCCGACGGTGGCGTCCACAAAGATGGACTCGTGGCCGATGAACATCTCGCAGCCCAGCTCCACGGCGCGGCGCAACGCCTCCCAGTTGGGCTTCCAGGAGACCGCTACCTTGGTGAGGGGCCGGGCCGGGTCGCCGACCTTGAATCCGTCGGGCGAGTGGGGACGGTTCATCCAGGGCGAACGTTCGCGAAAATAGCGGGCCAGGTCTTCAGGGGTCATGGTGTCCCTCCGGCGTTTGTCTCGCTGCTCGAACAGAGCGGCGGCTTGTTTTGTGCAGGCGGCCCCTAGCGGCCCTGGTAGCTGCGCAACAGGCCATCGATCTTGGCCGTCGGGTCGAACAAGGGGCTGATGGAGCCGTTGTGGTTGAGCATATCCACAAGGTAGGCGGCAAAGCTGGACATGTCCACCTCGACGAACCAGGGCATCTGGCTCAGCTCCGGGCGGCGGTAGGTGAGGTTGGTGGCATAGACGCGAGAGATCAGCCCTTGCTCATAGGCGGCCTGGTATTGGCTCAGCCCGCTGACAAAGAGGGCAAAGGTGACGGCCACAAAGATGCGCTTGGCCCCGCGACCCTTGAGGTCTTGGGCGATATCCAGCAGCGAGCCGCCGGAGGAGAGGAGGTCATCGCAGACCAGCACGTCCTTGCCGGCCACGTCCTCGTCCCTGCCCAGGAATTCGTGCTGGATGATGGGGTTCTGCCCATCGACCACCCGGGTATAGTCGCGGCGCTTGTAATAGACGCCCACATCCACGCCCAACATGCTGGCATAGTACAGGCTGCGTTTCATGGCCCCCTCGTCGGGGCTGATGACGATCATGTGGTCCTTGTCGAGCTTGAGGTCCTTTTCCTTCTCGAACAGGGCCTTGAGCATCTGATAGGTGGGGAAGAGCGTCTCGAACCCGCTCAGGGGGATGGCGTTTTGCACCCGCGGGTCGTGCGCGTCAAAGGTGATGATGTTCTTGACGCCCAGATGCTCTAGCTCTTGCAGGGCCACGGCGCAATCCAGCGACTCGCGCGTCTGCCGCTCATGCTGGCGCCCCTCGTAGAGCATGGGCATGATCACCGTCAAGCGATAGGCCTTGCCGCCGATGGCCGAGATGGTGCGCTTCAGGTTCTGAAAGTGATCGTCGGGGCTCATGGGGCAATCCAAACCGAACATCTTGAAGCTGTGGGAATAGTTGCCCATATCGGTGATGATATACACGTCATAGCCGCGCACGGTTTCCTCGACCAGCGCCTTGGCCTCGCCATTGGCGAACCGGACGATCCGGGTGGCTACGAGGAAGGAATCGCGCTGCGAGCCGAACACCCGCATGTAATCCGGGTCATCCTCGGCGATCCGGTGGCGCCGGCACCAGATGTGGTGGTCGATCAGATTGGCCAGTTCCTCCGCCCCCTCCAGGGCGATGATCCCCAAGGGGGCGACTGGGTACAGCGGAGGTTCCTCACGATTGCTAGCGCTGTTGGCCATGTTCTCTTCCCTTTCACTCGACTGGCTGGCGCGGCAGGCCGCCAGCCCAACGAACACACTATAAGCAGGATCGGTCATTGTGTCAACCTTGACAGAGGGTTGGGATAGGGTATAATGAGACAACTCGAAGGGTTCTTTTGGCCTTTTCAGATCATGATGCGAGCTGCGAGGAAGCCATGCCCGAACTCGACCTGCAGGAGCACCCCCATCGGCGCTACAACCCGCTGACCGGCGAGTGGGTGCTGGTTTCGCCGCACCGGACCAAACGCCCCTGGCAGGGCAAGGTCGAGAAGACGGCTCCCGAGGACAAGCCGCATTATGACCCTACCTGCTACCTGTGCCCTGGCAACACCCGCGCGGGAGGCGTCGAGACCCCCCATTATTCGGGCACCTACGTCTTTACCAACGATTACGCCGCCTTGCTGGAGGAAACTCCCTCCGCCCAGTATGAGCGCGGGCTCCTCTTGGCGCGCAGCGAGCGCGGCCTCTGTCGCGTGCTCTGCTTCACCCCACGCCATGACCTGACCCTGGCCGAGATGGACGCGGCGGACATCCGGCCCATCGTCGACGCCTGGGTGGAGCAATACGCCGAGATCGGCGCCAAGCCTCACATCCACTATGTGCAGATTTTCGAGAACAAGGGCGCCATGATGGGGGCCAGCAGCCCGCACCCCCACGGGCAGATTTGGGCCAACGAAACGCTGCCCAACGAGATCCTCAAGGAGCACGCTAGCCAGCAGGCCTATTGGCAGTCTCAGCGCCGCTGCCTGCTTTGCGACTATGTGCAGACCGAGTTGGCCATCGGCGAGCGGATCGTGACGCAGAACGCCCACTTTGTGGCCGTGGTGCCCTTTTGGGCGATCTGGCCCTTCGAGACCATGGTCCTCAGCAAGCGACACATGACGTCGTTGCTGGACTTACAGGAGGCCGAGCGGGATGCCCTGGCCGACATCGTGCAGCGCGTGACCGCGCGCTATGACAACCTGTTCGAGACCTCGTTCCCCTATTCGATGGGCTTTCATCAAAAGCCGACCGATGGCGGGGCGCACGAGGCCTGGCATCTTCACCTGCACTTTTACCCGCCGCTGTTGCGTTCGGCCACGGTGCGCAAGTTCATGGTCGGCTACGAGATGCTGGCCACGCCGCAGCGCGATATCACGGCTGAATCCAGCGCCGCGCGGCTGCGCGCGCTGTCCGAGGTACACTATCGTCGCGTCGCCTAGAGCTCCGTTATGGCCTGGCCGTCCGGGGAGGTGAGCATGTTCTGGCGCAAGCTGCTGAATGTCGTTGCCGTGGCCTTGTTGGTCCTGTCCGTGCCGCTGATCCTGCTGCTGATCAACATCTATGTGCTGTTCACGCCCGCCTTTCTCCAGTTCGAGTATGGGCGACCTACCTTTCCGCCAGCAGAGGGCTTTACCAGTGAGGAGCGCCTGGATTTCGCGCAAGCCCTGGTGGTCTATATGCGCTCCGACCAGGGGATCAGCACGCTGCAGGCACTGGTGCATGACGACGAGCCGCTGCTCGATACGCGCGAGTTAGTCCATATGGCTGACGCGAAGCGCTTGCTCGAGCGAGCCCTGTCGGTCTTTTGGGGCGCAGCGACCCTTTTTGCACTGACCACGGTTTATGCGTTGTGGCGGCCAGAACTGCGGGCCAAGTATCCGGCCTATGTCTTTTGGGGCGCGGTGATCCTCTTCGTGGGGATTCTCTCGCTTGCGGCTTGGGCGGGGGCAGCCTTTGACAGCTTTTTCTACGTCTTTCACCGCATCTTCTTCGTGGGCGATAGCGGCTTCTTCCTTGCCACCGCCAGCCTGATCCGCCTTCTCCCGGAGGTATTCTGGATGGATGGGTTGGTGGCCTGGATCATCCTGGCGTTGGGGGAGGCGGTGGTGGTCGGCTCGGCGGCCTATCTCTGGCCGGGCTGGAAACACGGCCGATGATGATCAGCGTCGAGGAGGCCCGCGGGTATTACCCCGAGGGCGACCCTGTACACGGGTTTGACCACGTCCTGCGGGTGCTGCGCCTGGTGGAGCGCATCGGCGCGGCGGAAGGCGCCGACCTGGAGGTGCTGCGAGCGGCGGCGCTGTTGCACGACGTGGCCCGGGCTGACGAGCTGACCACAGGCCGGTGCCATGCCCAGGCGGGGGCCGAGCGCGCGCGAGAGATTCTGGCCGGGCAGCCCAAGGCGGCGGCCGTGGTGGAGGCGATCCGCACCCATCGCTTTCGCGACAACAACCGCCCCACGACGCTGGAAGGGCAGATCCTCTACGACGCGGACAAGCTGGACGCCATCGGGGCCGTGGGCGTGGCGCGGGCCTATGCCATGGGCGGGCAGCGCGGGCAGGCGCTCTGGGCGCCGGTGACGGCGGCCTTTGCCCAACGCGAACGCGCCGCGGGATTGGCCGACCTCTCGCGCGAGGGCCACACGCCCGTGCACGAATACGTCTTTAAACTGTCCAAGCTGCGAGACACGCTCTTTACCGCCACAGCCAAGGCGCTGGCGGATGAGCGCCATCGCTTCATGGCCGAATACTATGCCAGACTGGAAGCTGAGGTAAAGGGAGAGCTATGAGCATGAATCGACCCAGGCCCACGAGCGGCTTCGCGCTTTTCCTGGAAAAGCTGATGAGCGGCGGGCGCAAGGCGGAGCAGGCCATCGCCGAGATCAAGGCCGAGATCACCTCGCCCACCGACGGGAGCCGCGTGCCCTATCGCGTGGCGTGCGAAGGGACGCATGCCGGCGTCGCGGAAAACATGGAGCTGTGGCTCATCGTCTATTGCGCCAATGTGCTGGAAGGCTCCGACGCTGAGGGGGCGGACCCGATCGCGGTCTTTTACCCGCAAGCTTCCCCCATCTTGCGGCTGCCAGGGGGGCTATGGCACTCGGCGATCTCGGTCGGGCCCAGCGAGCGCGAGAGCATGGGCAAGACCTACGATATCCTGCTCATCGCGACCCCGCGTGGGGCCACGCGGCAGATCACCAAGTACAACCAGGAGGCCTCGGCCCGCGGCAAATGGTCGGGCATGCTCCGGCTGCCCACTGGCGCGGCGGTGCTGGATACCATTACCGTCACCCGCAACTAGCGACGCGCGCCGTTCCCGCCCCGCCACGCTTCCGGCTGGGTCAGGCGGCGCACGCCAAGCTTTGCCGATAGAGCTCGGCCATGCGTTCGGCGTGGCCGAGCATTTCTTTCCTATCCCCCTGGTGATAGAGCACCTGATAGGCCGCTTGCGCCTCCTGCTGGCAGATGGCGTGATGCAGCGGGAAGAACTCGCGCTCCAGGAAGAGGGCGTACTCGACCATCTGGTGCGAGCCGTAAGCCCGAAAGCCCTCCCGCCGTCCCCCCGGCCCGGTGACGCTGCACGCCGCCGAGTAACCCTCTGCGATGGCTGCGAGCGCGCTGGCGCCCGTCCTTTCCTCGGCCAAGGCCAGCGTCCAATGGCAACCGTAGGTGTGCTCCACGCCGTGGCTGTCCGAATTGCCCACGATGGGCAGCCGGTGGCCCTGGAGCAACAGGTCCTGATAGCGCGCCACCGAAAGCAGGTTATCCTCGAACTCGACATCCCCCAGTAGCTCGATGGCGTCCAGGTCGCCATCGGCCACCATCTGGTCGTACAGCCGCGGATCGAGATGGTAGACGCGGCTGGCCACCCAGTACGGGTGGCAGAGGTAGGCCTTGCCGCCGTGGCGGTGGATCCTGTCGAGGGCCCAGCGCATCGGCGCGTACTCGGCCGCCGTGAGCCCTGGCGCCAGCGGACGCTGCGCCAGCGCGGCCTCTGCCTGCGCCACCTCGGCCTGGCCCGCCTCCGAGTTGAAGCGGTCCATTACCGCTGCCGACGCGCCGATGGAGAGCATGTGCCAGGTGGGAAAGGAGAGCTCTTCCCCGGGCAGCCCGAGCAGGTTCAACCCCAGCGCCCCGGCGCCCGAGATCGCCTCCAGGGTGGGGGTGTAGCGGTTATGGTCGGTGATCGCCAGCAGGTCCAGCCCCAGCTCGCGGCCGCGGATGGCCATCTCGGTGGGAGATTGCCGCCCATCGGAGTAGTAGGTATGGGTGTGGAAATCGCAACGCAGGGGGATGCGGCGCGCCAGCCCTTCGGGCAGGGCAAAAAGGTGTCCGGTCATGACTGGCCGCTGGGCGGTTGGCGCGAAGAGGTCGAGCAGATATTCGCCGGGCAGCGGGAATCGCTCGGACCAGCGCGCCGCGCCGGTATCATCGGCGGCCAGCTCGCGCTCCCAGAGGTGCGGCGGCTTGTGCATGGAGGTGCCGCGCAGCACATAGGCTCGGCCCGGCTCCAGGCCGGTCACTTGTATCTTGGTCTCGCGGTCGATAGCGGTGACCAGGGGAAAAAGGGTATGGCGGCTTTCCACGATCGTCTCCTTGCGCAGGGATCGGATGCGGCTCGAGGGCGGCCGCTAATCGGCGGGGTTGGGGCTGGCGCCGGCGCTTTCCAGCATGGCGGCGAATTCGCTGAGCACCATCGCCGTGGCCCCCCAGACCTTGTGGCCCAGCAGGTCAAAGAAGGGAACCTCCACCTCGCGCCCGCGGAGGGTCCAGGTCTCGACCTGGCGCAACGCGGGGTCCAGCAGCGCCGCGAGGGGAACCCGGAGCAGTTGCGCGACCTCATCGCGGGAGGGCCGGAAGGCGGGCTGGCTAGCGACATAGGCCACGTAAGGGCGCAGCTCATAATGGCTCGGCGCGATATAGAGGCCGGTCAGCTCGCCCAGCAGCTCCGCCCCCGCCAGCGAGATGCCCAGCTCTTCCTCTGCTTCGCGCAGGGCCGTCTGGGCCAGCGAGGCGTCGGCCTTCTCCCAGGCGCCTCCCGGCAGCGAGACCTGGCCCTTGTGGTGGGCCACGGTGTCGGTGCGCACCGTGAGTACAAAAGATAGCGTGGCGTCTTGCGGGTAGAGGAGGATCAGCACGGCGCTGAGGCGCGGCGGCCCGGCATAGTCGAAATCCCCGGGCCGCGAGCGGGGCCGGGTGGACATGGCCGACTGAGCGGCCTCGCCGGGCCGGGGGCCGGCCATGGCCCGGCGCACCACGGCGATGGCGAGATGCTGCGGGTCGCTTCCCGGCGCCGCTGCCCCTGGCGGGTCAGGCGCTAGAGCAGGGCGTAGATCAGCCATGCGGCCAGCACCACGAAAAGGATCGCCGTGACCAGCTTGATGGTGGCGGTTCGGGTCTGCAGAAAGCGCGTCAGTTGGTTGGTAGTGGTGCCATAGTAGGCCAGCACGAACACCGCGATAAGCGGCAGGATGAAGAACAGGTTATAGAGCACCAGGTAAGCAAAGGCCTTGACCCGCAGCTCTGGCACGCTGAGCACAAAGATGATGGTGGGCAGGTAGACCTGGCCGGTGCAGGCCAACTCGATGATCGAGATGACCGCGCCGGTGACGAACGCGATGGGCACGTAGGACTTGGACCCTTGCCCCTCCCGGATGACCTTGTTGATGCGTTGGCGCAGCACCTTGGGCAGGCTGAGCGCCATGTCCTGTATCTTGCCCTGGCGTGCTTTGAGGTAATCGCGCACGCTCAGGATGGCCAGCACGATGCACAGCACAGCGGTGAGGCCATAGACCCAGCGGCCGATCTTGGCGAGAAAGTCGAAAGCGCTCAACACCTTGGAGAGGCCCAGCCCCACCGCCAGGTAGGTGAGGAACACGCCAAGGGCAAAGGCGCCGCCGACCCACAGGATTTCGCGCCCCTTACGCCCGCTAAAGGAGAGGTACGAGATGAAAAAGATCAGCGTCGTGAAGGCGCAGGGGTTCAGGCCATCGCCCAGCCCGGCCAGCAGGATGGTCAGCACGCCCAGGGAGCGAAAGCGGTCGATGATGCTGCCTTTGGCCTGACTTGGATCAAAACCCTCCCAGGTCTTGGGCGCGCCACTGAGCAGGTATTTCTTGAGCGTCGCTTCCAGGCTGTCCATATAGATCGCGTCGTCCACCAGGGCGTCGTCGCCGACAAAGATCGCCGGGGCCACCAGCCGCTTCTCCTCGGGCACGTTGGCGCGTTCGCCCAGCCACTCGACCAGCGCCGCCTCGGCCTTGACGTCGAAGGTGGTAATCACTACCTGGGAGTAGCGGTTCTGCATAAAGTTGAGCAAGAGCTGCACGCGGTCGCATTCCTGGCAGCCTGGCTGGAAAAAGTAGGCTAGGTGGATGGGCGGCAAGTTGGCGGCGGCAGGGGTCTTGCCGCTGGCGGGCGTCAGGCTGGCCGCGGGAGCGGCGGTGCGCGGCGCGGGCGCGTCATGCCGGAAGCCCAACTGGTACTCGAACCCGGCCAGGACCGGGGCCATCTCGACATAATCCACGCCGCCCTCGGCAAAGTAGCGTTGGATGGTGGCCTCGGCTTGGGCGGGAATCTGTACCGCGCCGATCATGACCGTGTCCCCGATGATCAGGGTGGGGACGCCGTAGGTCTTTTTCTCCTTGAGCAGCGCCTCCAACAGCCGGCTAAAGGCCTCATACGCGGCATCCGAGGTGACGTCCACGAGCTGGATTTGGAGCGCGGCGCCATAGCGCTGCTTGAGGGTGGGCATATAGTTGTCGATGATCTCGGCGCAATGGCTGCAGGTGGGCATGTAGAACAGCACGCCCTGGACCGTGCCGGAGACGCCTTGCTGGTATCCGGCCATGGCGTTTTTCGCCAGGTCGGTGAGCTCGACGCCGCCTTGGGCCAAATAGTCGTCGATGGTCTTTTCCAGGTCGAGCTTGATCGAGTTGGCGCCCAAAAAGACGTCCATGCCGATGAACAGCTCGGGGATCGCCGTCTGCTCGGCGGGGATGCCATAGGCTTGTTCCATGGCGAGGAGCAAGCGGAGGTTGGCCGGCTCCGAGGTGTCGAAGAGCATGATATCGGCTTTGGCCCCGTACTTGGCCTTGAGCTGGGGGACAAAGCTGCTGACCACGTCACCGCAACTTGGGCAGGGGTTAGAATAGAACAGCAGCATGCGCGCCACCGGGTCCGGGGCGGCCAGCGCGGCGGCAGCCTCGCCGGAGCTGGGACGTGCCAGCTCTCGGGCCTGGGCTGGACCGGCCACAAAGGCAAGCAGCAGCACCACAAGCAAGCAGGTTGCGATGATCCAGCGGCGATGATCCAGGTTCATAGAGCCTCCGCGCAGAAATGCCATTCGCAACGATACAACATTTCGAGGCTTTTGTCAATTTCGGGAAAAAAAGAGGGCTGTCCGCAGCCGCGAACAGCCCTCCCAGGACCGGTATGTAGCGAGCAGGGCGCCTAGGCCAGCTTGACGTCCTTGGCGCTCTCCCACAGCCCGTGGATGTTGCAGAAGGACAGGGCGTGCAGGGTGCCGGCCTTGTTGACCTTCATGGCGACGGCCACGACCGGGTCGGTGTAGACCGGGCCCTGGTTAGCTCCCGCCACCGCCTCGCCATGGGCGGAAAACTCGAAGCGGCCCACCTCGTAGGAAAACTTGTCACCTTCCGGCTGGAAGAAGAGCTGTATCCAACTGATGTGGTGCTCCGTGGTGTTGGGGTGGGCGATCTCTTTGCCGATGCTGCACTTGACCTCAAAGGCCTGCCCCGCGGTCACGGTGTCCGGGCACTCGATCACCGGCACGTGCTTTTCCTTTTTCCAATCCGCGCTCTGAATGCGTTCTCCCAAAGTAGCCATGTGGTTACCTCCCTTGTTGGTTGCTGATCAGGTTTTTACTCGATGGCATAGATGGCGTCGGGGCGCTTGACGCGCAACGCCAGGCTCTCCATGACCCGGAAGACATGCTCCATGCCCGCGGGGCCAAGGTAGGCGGTGACCAGATCCTGGGCCACGGCCAGGTCGAGGTTCTCCACACCCTGGGAGATGACCAGGGCCTGGTTGCCCTTCAGGGCGGGCGTCTGGTACACGCCGCCGCTGGCCAGTTCCTTCACCTGCTTGATCTCCAGAAGGCCCATCTGCTCCGCCATGGGGCGGTGCAGCAGCGCATAGACGGCTGGGCTGACCACGACCGCGTAGGGGCCAAAGAAGCCCTTCTCCGCGAGGGCGCCGGTCGCGTTCACCAGGGCGGCGAACACGGCCCCTGGCTTGGCCCAGGCGGTCTCTTCGACCTTCGCGCCTGCCTGGTCAAAGAGTTCGCCAAAGATCATCTCGTCCTCTTTGCGGGCGACCATGGCGGCGGACGCAGCCGCGGGGCTGATATCCAGGGGCCAGCCGAGTTGCTTGGCCTGCGCCATATCCCGCCATTGCATCACAAAGTCCTTGTGCAGCAAGGGCAGCTCGAGGATGCCGCGCTGGGCCACGTCGTGCAGCGCAAGCTCAGGGAAGTGCTTGTCATACCCGTCCAACCACGTCACGCACCGGCCATCCTCCCCTGTCACTGTGAGCAGATCTTGTGCCCGTCATTCTCGGCCTCTTGAAGTCCGAACATCACGTCCGCGCCACACAAAAAAAGAGACGCCCGACAACCGGGCGTCCCCTTCCTTTCTTGCCGCGCAATTTTAGGCGCGACATGAAACCCACACACGATTACTGAGGAACCACATGCCCTAGAGCACTGTTGCCGCAGGTGACTGTGGCAACACCGTC
>ENA-UOUL01000557-UOUL01000557.1-bioreactor-metagenome-genome-assembly--contig:-NODE-557-length-62282-cov-7.860960_pt1 | contig 62282 bp, 57 predicted proteins | sample MGYA00249838_ERZ747220 | MGnify/ENA primary metagenome ERZ747220 (study PRJEB28778, sample SAMN05720191) | bioreactor metagenome | isolation source: Anaerobic biogas reactor | place: USA:Washington... | reverse complement strand
GACCCGCGGGTCGGCGCCGGGCGCGGAGCGCATCGGGCCGGCCGCCGCTCCCGCGGGGTCGCCCGCGGCCGCCTCGGCGCCCGGTTCCACCTCGATGGTGAGATCGCCGCCGAGCAGATGCACCAACACCGGGCTCGCCGTCAACCCCAGCCGCACACAGGCGGCCCCCACAGCCGTTGCGCCGGTACCGCAGGCCTGGGTCTCCCCCACACCGCGCTCCCACACCCGCATGCGCACGCTGCCGTCGGCCTCCACCGCGATGAATTCCACGTTGACCCGGTTGGGGAACAAGGGGTGGCGCTCGATGACGGCGCCCACGCCGGCCACATCGAAGGTCGCGGGGTCGTCCACCACGATGATGCAGTGGGGATTCCCGACGTCCACGAACGTGAAGCGGTAGCGACGCCCGGCAGCCTCCAGCTCGGCGTCGACGACGTCGCCGGCGGCCGCCCCACCGGGGCGCACGGCGTCTGTCGGACCGGGGCTCACGGCGCCTGTCGGACCCGCGGTTGCCGTCCCACCGGCTTCCGGCGTCACGTTGTCGCTTCGGAACCGGGCCCGGCCCATGTCCACCCGCACTGTGCCATCCGGCAGCAGTCGCGGCTTGATGGGTCCGGCCAGGGTCTCCACGACGAACTCCGTGTCGGTCACCGTCCCTTGCTCCGCCAGGTAGCGCGCGAATTGCCGTATGCCGTTGCCGCACATCTCGGGCTCGCTGGCATCGGGGTTGAAGACCCTCATGCGGGCCACCGCCCCGGGGACAGCCCCGCTCGGCGCCGCGTGCAGAAGGATGCCGTCCGACCCCACGCCCAGGTGGCGGTCGCACAGCAGGCCGATGACCTCGGGGGTCAGGGCCGACGGGAGGGCCGACTCCTCGATGATGAGGTAGTCGTTACCCAGTCCTTGCCACTTGGCCAATCTCATGTGATGCGCGACCCCCGGGTTTCTCAAGAAACGAGATCCGCGACCTGCTCTGCCACCCCGCGCGGATCCCTGCCCTGGACATCAATGATAACAGCGTCCCTCAGCTTCCGTAGCCAGGTGAGCTGCCTGCGCGCGTAGCGTCGCGTGGCCGCGGCCACGAGCGCGACCGTCTCGTCGAGACTGCGCTCGCCGTCAAGATGGGCGCAGATCTCCGGGTACCCGATGGCGCTCCGGATCCCGGGCCCACCGGGCGCGCCGGCAGTCGATCCCACCTCCTCCCTGAACCGCCGCACTTCCTCAACCGCCCCGCCCGCCACGATGGCGGACGCCCGGGCGTCGATGCGCCGGTACAGCTCAGCCCGCTCCATCACCAGTACCACCACCGTGGTGGGATGGTCATAGTCGGGGGCCCACAGATCGTCACGGCCCGACCACGCCCGTCCCGTGAGCAACACCGTTTCGAGAGCCCGGACCACCCGCCGCACGTTGCGGGGGGCGATACGCAGCGCCGCATCGGGATCGCGAGCCGCCAACTCCGCGTGGAGCGCGCCCGGGCCTTCGGCCGCGGCGCGCGCCTCGAGCTCAGCGCGCAGACTCGGGTCGGCCTCCACCGGAGCCGCGAGAGGAGCTAGAGCCGCCCGCATGTAGAGCCCGGTACCGCCTACGAGCAGCGCGCGACCCACGCGAGCGAGGTCTTCCGCGATGAGCGGCCGCGCCAGCCCCGCGTACTGCATGGCCGAGAAGGACTCATCCGGCGGCACGATCCCAACCAGCTCGTGCCGCACCACCGCCAGCTCGGCGGCCGAGGGCTGATTGGTAAGCACGGGGAAACCGCTGTAGACCTGCATGGAATCGCACGAGATCACCCGCACGCCGAACAAGCGGGCCAGCTCCAGCGCCACCGCCGTCTTGCCGACCCCGGTGGGCCCCAACAGGCCGACGACGCGGGGCCCGGCCGCCGAGCGATCACCCCCGTGGTCGGCCGCCGCGCCGCGATTCACGGCACCTGCCTGCCGCGGAAGCTGGTGGACGTGGCCTCCACCAACTCCACCGTCACCAGATCGCCCGGAGCCGCGTTGGACTCGAAGTTCACCGGCTTGTAGCCCCGGGTGCGCCCCATCACGTCTTTGGTCCCGTGACGGCTCACCCGCTCCACCAAGACCTCAGCGGTCTGTCCGACCAGCGCCTCGTTGCGCTCGCGGCCCATCCGCTGCACCAGGTCTACCAGCCTCTCCATGCGTTCCTGAGCGACCCGCGGTTCCAGACGCCCCGGCAGCCGCGCGGCAGCCGTCTGCCGCCGCGGCGAGTAGATGAAGGTGAACGCGCCGTCGAACCGGCACTCCTCTACCAGGGAGAGGGTGTCGGCGAAGTCGCTCTCGGTCTCCCCTGGGAATCCCACGATGAGGTCGGTGGTGAGCGAGACATCAGGGACGGCCCCGCGGAGCCGCCTGACGACATCCAGATAGCGTTGTCGGTCGTAACCGCGCCGCATGGCGCGCAGGATGTCGTCACTCCCCGACTGCACGGGCAGATGCAGGTGCTCACACAGTTGGTTGGGGCGCCCCATCAGCTGGATGAGCTCTTCGGAGACATCCTTGGGGTGCGAAGTCATGAAGCGGATGCGGTCCAGGCCCGTGATCTCGCAGGCCTTCTGCAGAAGACCGGCGAACGTCTCGCCGCCCTCGAAGCCCGGCTCCGTGCCGTACGAGTTCACGTTCTGGCCCAGAAACATGATCTCGCGCACTCCCGAATCGACCAGATGTTCGCACTCGGTCAAGATCTCCCCAGGAGGGCGTGAGGCTTCCGGGCCCCGCACGTACGGCACGATGCAGTAGGAGCAGAAGTTGCTGCAGCCGGCGTTTATCTGCACCAGGGCACACGGACCGGCCTGCCGGGCCCGGGGCAGCCCGGCGCTCCACTCACTCGTCTCCTCCTGGAACGCGCCGACAGGCGCCCCCTCCTCCTGCCGCCGGTGGAGCAGCGCGGGCAGCTCGTGTAGGCTCTGCGGCCCCACCATGACGTCCACGAAGGGGAAGTCGTCTAGAAGTCCCTCCCGCCGGCTCTGCGCCAGGCATCCCGCTACAACAACCAGGCGGGCGGGCTCCTGCTTCTTGAGCCGCGCCGCCGTCCCCAGGTGGCCGGCCAGACGAGAATCGGCCTTCTCCCTGATGGAGCACGTGTTGTAGACGAGCAGCGAGGCCTCCTCGGGAGACTCGCACCTGGTCAGGCCCGACTCCTCCAGAAGCCCCGCTATGCGCTCCGAATCGTGGTCGTTCATCTGGCAGCCGAACGAACGCAGGTAATAGGTCCCCACCTGCATATCGCCTGCCCGCCTCTTTCTACTTGGCGTACTCGACCACACGGCTCTCCCGGATCACCGTGACCCGGATGGTCCCGGGATAGTCGAGCTCTTGCTCGATCTCCTTCGCGATCTCCCTGCAGAGCAGGGCCGCGGAATCGTCGTCGATCTCTTCCGGCTTCACCAGGACCCTGATCTCACGACCGGCCTGGATGGCGTATGACTTCTCCACACCTGACTTGCTCTCGGCGATCCTCTCCAGCGACTCGAGCCTCTTGACATAGGTCTCGAGAGTCTCCCGCCGCGCTCCCGGACGGGCGCCGCTGACCGCGTCGGCCGCCGCTACAAGCACCGCCTCGACAGTCGTCGGTTCGATCTCGTTGTGGTGAGCCTCGATGATATGGGCCACTGCGTCGGATTCGCCATACCGGCGCGCCAGATTGCCGCCGATGGCCGCGTGAGACCCCTCCACCTCGTGGTCGACAGCCTTGCCGATGTCGTGCAGAAGCCCGGCCCGCTTCGCCAGCTTGGCGTTGACTCCCAGCTCGGCCGCCATCAACCCGGCCAGATGGGCCACCTCGAGAGAGTGGATCAGGACGTTCTGACCGTAGCTGGTCCGGAACTTGAGGCGTCCCAGGAGCCGTAGCAGCTCGGGGGCCACGCCGTGCACGTTCCCATCGAGGATGGCCTGCTCCCCAGCATCGTGGATCGTTTTCTCGACTTCCTCTCGCGCCTTGGAGTACATCTCCTCGATCTTCGCCGGGTGTATGCGTCCGTCGGCCACCAGTTTCGACAGAGTGAGCCTGGCGATCTCACGCCTCACCGTGTCGAACCCGGAGAGGACCACCGCTTCGGGAGTGTCGTCGATGATGAAGTCGATGCCGGTGAGGTTCTCCAGCGTGCGCACGTTGCGGCCCTCACGCCCGATGATGCGGCCCTTCATGTCGTCCGACGGGAGAGGCACTACAGACACGGTCGTGTCGGCCACGTGGCTGGCCGCGGTCCTCTGGATGCAGATGGAGAGGATGTCTTTGGCCCGCCGGTCGCCCTCGTAGCGCGCCTCCTCCTCGATGGTGCGTATCAGCTTGGCCATGTCGTGCCGGACCTCATCTTCCGTCCGCTTGAGCAAGGCCGCCGCAGCCTGGTCTTTCGTCATGCAGGAGATCGCTTCGAGCTGCTTCTCCTGCTCCGCCTTGGACGTCTCGGCCTCCTCGATGACCTTGCGGTAGTGCGCCTCCCTATCGGTCACCGACTGCTCGCGCTTGGCCAGGTCTTTCTGTAACTCGTCCAGCGCCTCTTCTCTGTTGAGGAGGCGATTTTCCAGTTGAGTGAGTTCCTGACGGCGCTCCTTGACCTCGGCCTCCGTCTGGGTACGCAACTGATGCATCTCGTCTTTGAGCTCCACCCGGGCTTCCCGTTGGATGGACTCGGCCTGCCGTTTTGCGTCCTCTACGATCTTCTCGGCCGCCGTCTCCGCAGAGAATATCTTCGCTTCCCCCAGATGTTTGCGGGCAAGAAAGCCGGCGACCGCAGCGATGACGGCTACCACCAGCACGATCACGATCCAAACCACTGTCATCATGTTTCCACCACTCCATTCGCGAGCGTCACCGCCGCCTGGTTGGGTCAACGTTTCTAGCCGGCCTCTTCACCTACAAGAAAAAAGCCGAGCATACGCTCGGCCGCTGACTGCCTATTCGTACCTTGCCCTAAGTCGGGACAGACCGTACCACGGGAAAACTGCCGTCCACGGGCCAGTCCCCCCGCATGGGTATTACCCCCACAATCTAAGCACCCGGCACCCGCATCCCTATGCCAAACAACGTACCGGGCCGAAGAATCAAATCGCTATAAGCAAGGTCGCGCAAAACCGTCGTCGACCGATTTTCACACACAGTGGAGTTTACAGGCGTTTCAACAGGGGTGTCAAGAAGATGTAGACCCGCCGTCACCACCCGCTTTCTCCCCCAATAGCCGGGCGATCGCGTGGATGGTGTCCCAGTCGTACCCCCGCCTACTCAGATAACCTGCCAGCCGGCGTGTAGCACCCTTGGGATCCTCGGCAAACTGCTTCTCAAAGCGCCGGCGCGCCAACGCTAACACCGTCTCAAATCCCTCCATGGAGTCCTGGGCCGCAACGTCTGCCTTGTCGAGCGCTGCATCTATCAGAGCGCGGTCGACGCCCTTCAAAGCAAGCTCGGCCGCGATGCGCCGGCGCCCCCATCCCGACTTGAGCTTGACCGACACATACGCCGCCGCAAAGCGGGCATCGTTCAGATAGTCGAGCCCGCTCAACCAGGCCACCGTCTCGGAGACGACCTGGGCGTCGAACCCGGCCACTCTCAACCGATCGGCCACTTCGTGCGACGAACGGTCGCGCAACGCCAACCACCTGAGCGCGCGGTCGCGCGCCCGGTGGGGTGCGTCGAGTTCGAGCAGCCGTCGCTGCTCATCGGCCGTCAGACGGTCGCCCACCCGCAGGCCGGCGCCGTCGGCGATGACGCAGGCCAGGTCGAACGCACGAGAACCATCGAGATACACCGACACCCTATCGGTGCGCCCTCTCTTCACCGGCAATGCGGTGATGACCCCCTCACCAAGAGGGCTTCCCGCGGCTTCCCTTGCCGTACGGAAGGCCACGACCGGCTACTCGGCCTGGGCCGTCTCAGCCGCCCCTTCCGTCTCGGCTACACCCTGGACGGCTTCGGCGGCTTCGGCTCCGCCCTCGGTGTTCCACTCAGGATTCACAGCCTGGATGACCTCCCGGCGCAACCGGACCACCAACTCGGGGTTGTCGCGCAAGAACTGGCGGACGTTCTCGCGTCCCTGGCCAAGCCGCTGATCGCCATATGAGAACCACGAGCCACTCTTCTGCACCAGCTTGTGTTCCACTGCAAGGTCGAGCACATCGCCCTCGGTGGAGATGCCCTGCCCGTACATGATGTCGAACTCAGCCTCTTTGAACGGCGGCGCGACCTTGTTCTTCACCACCCGCACTCGCACCCGGTTCCCGACCGCCTCGGTGCCGTCTTTCAGGGTCTCGATGCGACGGATGTCCAGTCGCACCGAAGCGTAGAACTTGAGCGCGCGGCCACCCGGCGTTACCTCGGGGTTGCCGAACATGACCCCCACCTTCTCGCGCAACTGGTTGATGAAGATGGCGCTGGTCTGCGTCTTGTTGATGGTGCCTGCCAACTTGCGCAGCGCCTGGCTCATGAGACGAGCCTGAAGTCCCACATGAGCGTCGCCCATCTCACCCTCGAGCTCCGCTCGAGGGGTCAGCGCCGCCACCGAGTCGATGACCACTATATCCAAGGCGCCGCTACGGATGAGCAACTCGGTTATCTCCAAGGCCTGCTCGCCGTTATCGGGCTGCGACACCAGCAACTCGTCGATATTGACACCGATCTTTCGCGCGTACACGGAGTCCATAGCATGCTCCGCGTCGATGAACGCCGCCTTGCCGCCCGCCTTCTGGGCCTCGGCGATCATGTGCAGCGCAAGCGTCGTCTTACCGCTGGACTCCGGTCCGAACACCTCAGCCACCCGGCCGCGCGGGACCCCGCCCACCCCCAGGGCCAGATCGAGCGCCAACGAGCCTGTGGAGATGGCAGGCACCCGTAAGACCGCCGACTCGTCACCAAGCCGCATGATCGAGCCTTTGCCATACTGCCTCTCGATTTGAAGCACAGCCATTTCCAGGGCTTTGTCTTTTTCCACCACTCCTCCTCAGCTCTCTAGGCCTCGACTTCGTTGACAAGATCCTTTTTCGCGAGCACCGTGTAGACGGCGCCCCGGGGTGTGAGTTCGCTCCTGTACAAGCACACCGACTCTATCGCATACCGCGCCCGCCCGCTCTCGGACCTTGGTTGTACCATGCCCGGATTTCTCAGCCTGGCGATGGTAAGGTGCGGTCGGAACGGCCGCTTCTCCCTCTGCATGACCCCGGCTCTTTCCAGGCCGCTCATGACCCACTCATACAGCCGTTTGAACGAGCCCTCGCCGTCGCTCAGTTCGAGGGCCACCACGCGGGTCTTTCTGGGCGAGGGCAAGAGAAGGAACCGCTCGAACACCCCCTCGCCGCCCATGCCGGCAGGCACCGATTCGACGACCGCCCTGGCGGCCTCGGCCTTGGCAGCCTCGACCTCGCCGATGAAGGCCAGCGTGACATGGAACTGCTGAGGTCCCATCAGCCGCAGTCCGGGCGCCGGCGGCAGCAGATCCTGGGCTTCGCGCACGAAGCCCGCCAGAGCCTCAGGCAGAGGCACCGCGACGAACAACCTCTGTTGTGCGCCTCGTGCCTCGTCCATATCTGCTACTCCCCTTTCGACTCCACCGGGACCCTCTTTCCATCGGCCCCCGTCTTGCCCTGCAGGCTCTGCCACGCCTTCACAAAGTAGTCGATGCCGCTCACCACCGTGATGACAAGCATGATGATCACGAAGTACCACGTCACATGATGCCCGCCCAAGGTCCACTCCCACTTGAACAGGCGCGGCGTGATGATGAGGGCGGCAAGCGTGAACATCTGGACGAACGTCTTGATCTTGCCCCACTTACTCGCCGCGATAACCACGTTCTCCGCCGCGGCCACCATGCGCAGGCCCGATACCGCCAACTCACGTGCGATTATCACCATAGCAACCCAGGCGGACAGGTGACCGCGACCATCGGTCTGTCCCAACTCCACCAGGCACACCAGCGCCGCTATCACCAGCAATTTATCGGCGAGCGGATCGAGGAAAGCCCCCATCACAGTGGTCTGATGCCACCTGCGGGCCAAGAACCCATCTACGAAGTCACTGACCGACGCCGTTACGAACACCACAAGGGCCACGATGTCGCCACCCGGGATCTCCGCCAGGGCGAAGACCATGAACAACGGGATCATGACGATCCTGAAGATACTGATGGAGTTGGGCAGATTAGGGCGCATCACACACTCCCACCAAGTCGTGTCCCACCGCGGCGGTCACCGTCACTCTCACTATGTCACCTATCGCCGTCCCTTGGGGGATCGCGCCTTCGACATACGTGATTCCGTCCACCTCGGGAGCCTGCCCGGCCGTGCGACCGACCGCGGCCACACCATCGCCCATCTCCGCCGGATCGAGAGCATCGACCATCACGTCGATCACCGAGCCCACCAGGCTCAGGCGTTTCTCTTCTGCAGAGGTCTCCAGCGACTCGTTGAGACGATTGAGGCGACCAATGGCCACCGACCGCCGCACCCTCGGTCTCAGGCCCTCGGCGACCGTGCCTTCCTCAGGACTGTATACGAACCCTCCCGCGTAATCAAACCCCGCTTCTTGAACAAAGCCGAGAAGATGGTCGAAATGCGCGGCCTTCTCCCCCGGGAACCCCACGATGAAAGAAGATCGTAGGGTCACATCGGGCATCAAACGGCGCGCTCTCTCGAGAAGCTCAAGGTACGTGTCTCCGTCTCCCCAGCGGGCCATCGCGCGCAGGATCTCGGGATGGGAGTGTTGAAACGGCACGTCAAGATACCGACACAGCTTGGGCTGAGCGGCCATGCGGCGCAACAACTGGTCGGTGACGCGCTCGGGCTGCAGATACATGACCCGCACTCGGGCCGCCCGTTCATCGGCGGCGAGCAGGTCGACCAGACCGACCAGGTCGAGGTCTCCGTCGCTCCAACGGGTCGTATCCTGCCCCACCAAGACGAGTTCGCGGGCTCCCTCGGCCAGGCACCGCCTCGCCTCACGGAGTATCTCCGCGGCCGGCAGTGAGTGGTAAGGCCCCTTGATAGCAGGGATTGCGCAAAAAGTGCACGGTTCGTCACAACCGTCGGAGATCTTGAGGTAGGCCCACGACGTCCGGGGGCCGGGACCTCGGGAGGCTATGGGGCGCCTTACGCCCCGCGCCTCGACATCGCCACCCTCCGCCAGCAGGCGCAGGAGCCCCTCCTCGTCGGATCCGCCGGCCAGTCCGAACCACCCTGCCACCTCGGGGATGTCGGCCCGCAGTTCGTCACGATAGCGCTCGACCAGGCACCCCATGACAAGGATGTTCTTGTCCGGGTAGGCCTCGCAGGCCTCGAATATGGCTCCAATGGATTCTTCTTTCGCATCCTGGATGAAGCCGCACGTATTGATGAGGATGTGGGTCGCCAAGGCAGGATCGTCCACGAGCGTCGCCCCGGCGGCCGACGCCGACCGCATCACCGAGCGGCTGTCGGCATCGTTCTTAGGACATCCCAGTGTGTGTACGTAAAGACGCGTCTGCGAAGTGTGACGGCGTGGCATCCTACTGGCTCGTCTCGACGCCGGCTTCGGTCACGACGAACGAACCGGCCGTCTCGTCCAGCTTCACCGACACACCGTTCACGGTCACCGCGAGCACGCCGGGATTCCCCACCCTCATCCAGTAGCGTTTTGAACTGTCGAACGTCATCTGCCCACCCGCGGAGAGGGTGCCGGCGTATAACTCGGCACCGGCCTCGCTGTCCTCATGCACCACGAGCCAGCAGCTATCCTGCGTCACATTGACGACCATCTCGATGTTCTCGCCACTGGTCACCGGTACCGACACCGTCGTGGTGGAACCACCGGGCGGAACCGATGAGGTGGTTGCGCCGCTCTGCGTGACACTCGTGTTGGAGCCCAGGCTCGTGAGGCTCTCAGGATCGATGGTCGCGACACTCTGTCGGCCCCAGTCCGAGCCCAACCACACGAGGAGCACCACGGCTATGACGGCCAGCACGCCGAGCAGAGCAAGCCCCCGCTGAGTCCGCCTGGTCTTGCGTTTTTGCCGCTCGGCCATGCTGCGCGACTGGGAGTGCCGCACGGTCTCTCCCCGCGCGCCGCCGGTCTCGTCCCTGCGAGGGCTGTGGCTCCGGGAATACGAGTCGACCAGATCGTCAGCGTCGAGCTTCAGATAGGTGGCATAGGTACGGAGAAAGGCCTTCGCATAGGTGGGGCCGGGCAACACTTCGAAGTCGTCCTCTTCCAGAGCCTCAAGATACTTGGCCCGGATCTTGGTCGCGGCTTCGACGTCTTTGATAGTGAGACCCTTGCGAACCCGGGTCTCACGGAGCGTGTTACCTATATCCGACACAGGGGACCGGCGATACCTCTCGGGTCAGAAGAACCGCTTTGCGAGCTAAACGGCTTCTTGCTGGGAATCGGGACCGCCGAACGGCCGGAAGCCCCACTATGACGCCCGTAAATCTATCATCTTCGCAGGCAGTTTCCAAGGCGGACGGGGCAGGCTCACGCCCCCGCGACTCACTCGTCGTCCCCTACGCCGGCCGGGCCGTCCTCAGCCTGGAGCGCCGCCAGCACATGCTCGACGTCGTCGGCTTCCACCAGGATCTGACGAGGCTTGCTACCCTCCCAGGGCCCTACGATGCCCCGGCGCTCCAACATGTCGATGAGTCTACCCGCCCGCGTGTAGCCCACGCGCAACCGGCGCTGCAGCATGGAGACCGAGGCGCTCCCCGTCTCGATGACCAGTTGGGCGGCGTCGGCGAGCAGATCGTCGGAATCGGGATCGAAGAGGTCGTCCTCACCCTTCTTGACCTCCACCGGCCGCTGCAGCAGCTCTTCGCGGAACTCGGGCTCGGCCTGGTGCCGCCAATGGTTGACCAGCAGCGCTATCTCCTCCTCGGTGATATACGCTCCCTGCACCCGTTCGAGATGGCTCGACCCGAGGGGCTTGAAGAGCATGTCGCCCTGCCCCAGCAGGGTCTCGGCTCCATTGACATCGAGTATGACGCGGGAATCCGTCTGGCTCGACACCGCGAACGCGATACGCGATGGGATGTTGGCCTTGATCATGCCCGTGATCACGTCTGCCGACGGGCGCTGCGTCGCCACCACGAGGTGGATACCGACGGCCCGCGACTTCTGGGCCAGACGGATAACATGGTCTTCGACCTCTTGCGGTGAGGCCATCATGAGGTCCGCCAACTCATCGATGACCACCACGATGTACGGCACGGGGCGCTCGCCGCGCCGCGCCCGCAACTTGTTCATCTCGGCAAGGTTGCGCGTGTGGTCCAACTCCATGAGCTCGTAGCGGTCTTCCATCTCCTTCACCACGTTGTGCAGCACTCCCGCGGCGTCCTTCATGTTCGTGACCACCGGCACCAGAAGATGGGGTATGCGGTCGTAGTGGGACAGCTCGACCTTCTTGGGGTCGATCATGATCATCCGCACCTGCTCCGGAGTGCTCCGCAGCAGGATGGACGACACCAGGCAGTTGACGCACCCGCTCTTGCCCGACCCGGTGGTGCCCGCGATCAACAGGTGAGGCAGCTTGGTGAGGTCGGCGTAGACCGCCTTGCCCGAGATGTCCTTGCCAAGCCAGACCATGAGCGGTCCGGCCGACTTCGGGAACTCGTGGTAGATGTCGCCCAGAGTCACGAAATCCGGCTGCTGATTGGGGACTTCCACCCCCACCGCCGATTTGCCCGGTATGGGAGCGAGAATACGGATCTCGGTGGTGGCGAGCGCATAGGCCAGATCGTCCTTCAACCCCGACACCTTGGCCACCTTGGTGCCCGGAGCCAGCTGCAACTCGTATCGCGTCACGCGCGGTCCCACAACCATACCCACCAAGCGTGCTTCCACCCCGAACTGCGAGAGCGCCTGCAGCAGCACTGAGGCGGTGTCACGCTGCCCAGTGTCCTGCCCGGAGGTCGCCGGCGTGCTCTTGTGAAGCACGGCCGGCTCCGGCAGGACGTACGCCGGTTCGCTCAGGGGGAGCTCGGTCTGGCGCGGCTCACGCGCGAGGCCGGGTAACGTGGCCTGCCCCCCCTCTTCCGCTGCATCCTCGTCGTCGGGTCCGCCCCCGTCCGCGGACCCCGCGGACCCGGCGCCACCCGGCCGATCAGGCGTGATGGTTGCCGCATGCTGCTCGACATCCGCCGGCACCCCGTCGGTGGCGGCTGCGCCCCGGCTCTCGCGCGGTCCCGACGCTGCGTACACGTCGGCGAACGCCTCCGCTCCGTCAACCACCCCCGGGCTTCTGCTCATGATCACCGTGCCGCCGGAGGCATCGGAGTGCTGTGGACCTTCCCGGGAGCCCACCCAGTCGTCGAAGACATCTCCAAAAGTGCTGCCGCTCTTGCCGTCGCGCCCACCCGTCGCGCCCGCCACGGTCTCGGCCTCAGAGAGATCGCCGCCGACCAGGTCGACCGGCCCCAGCTTCGGAGGCGGGCCCGGCGTGCGAGGGGACTTCGAGCCCCAGCCCGACGCGACCCCGTCTGCCGGCGGAACAGCATCCTCGCGCAGCCTGGTCATCATGGCGCTGTTCTCCGCCGTGTTCTTGACGGCTTGAGCGGCCCGCCGGGTGCGCCTTCCCAACCAGAGCGCAGTGAACCCGGTCACCATGCTGAAACCAACCAATACGAGGATCCACCCGATGATCCCCACGCCCACTATGCCCAAGAGAGCGTGCACACCGGCGTAGAAGGCCTCGCCCAACGCACCCGCCCGTTCCTCGAAGTCGACCCGCACGAACAGGCCTCCCCCGTGGTCGCCAAACGGAGGTACCGCCCCACCCATCAGCAGGAACAGCCCCACGAGAAACACGATCACGCCCCAGAACCGCAACGACCGCGTCACCTTCACCGCAAAGACGATGAGGATGCCCGCGGCGATGAAGGCCAGCGGAATCACAAAGGCCAGCCTCCCAAAGGCGTAGTCCAGCCCCGCACCCATGCCCCGGCCCACCACGCCACCCTTTTCGCTGGCCGTGAGCACGAACAGCAGGAAGGCGGCGATGCCGAACAGCACCAAGGCCACGAGCTCGCGCGTACGCTCCGAGCGGGAGTGCCAGGACGTACGTTTGCCGCTCGATGAGGCCCGTTGTTTACCCGGCGGCGACTTCGCGGCCGTCTTCGCCGCCGTCGCGCCGCCCCGTCCGCTGCCCTTGCGTGCAGTCCCGGCCATGTCAGCCGTCCTCCATGCGATCACACCTCGACGATGACCGGCAGCACCATGGGGCGCCTGCCGGCCTCTTTGCGCAGGAACTTCTGCAGTACGTCGTGCACGCGGGTCTTGACCAGCCCAAGATCGGTCACTTGCAGCATGTCTTCTGAGGCCAGCGTCTCGACGACCAGCCGCCTGGACTGCTCGCTCAGCTCGTCCAGCTCACCGGAGTGCGCGAGACCGCGAAACACCACCTCAGGCTCCCCGACGACCTTGCCGTCCTGTGCGCTCCTCACCACGACTACCATCACCAGGCCATCAGACGCCATGTGCCGCCGGTCGCGCAGTATCAGATCGTGGAAGTCGCCCATGGCAAACCCATCGACGAGGATCATCCCAGCCTGCACCTGTCCCGCCACCTCGGCGCGATCGGGGGTCAACTCCAAAACCTGGCCGTTCTCGAGCATGAAGACGTGGTCGTCGGGGATCCCGGTGTCGCGGGCCAACTCCGCGTGAAAATACAGGTGCCTGTGCTCCCCATGGATGGGCATGAAGTACTTCGGCCTCACCAGGTTGAGCATCACCTTGAGTTCCTCGGTGGCCGCATGACCCGAGACGTGTACCCCCGCCGATGCCTCGTAGATGACCCTGGCCCCCGAGGCGAAGAGCCGGTCGATGGTCCGGTTCACACTGGTCTCGTTGCCGGGCACCGGGCGGGCGGAGATGATCACGGTGTCGCCCTTCTGGATCTCGACGGAGGGATGATCGCGGGCGGCCATGCGCGCCAGCGCCGACAGAGGCTCACCCTGGCTCCCCGTGGAGAGCACCGTCACCCGGTCTGGAGGCAAGACGGCCAGGTCGTGAGGCTTGACGATCAGGCCGTCCGGCACGGTCAGATAGCCGAGATTGGATGCGATATTGACGTTCTTCACCATGCTGCGTCCGATGATGGCCAGCGAACGCCCGTGCCGCGCCGCCGTATCCATGACCTGCTGGATACGATGGATATGACTGGCGAACGAAGCTACGATGATGCGCCCCTCCGCCAATGCGAAGATGCTGTCGAGCTGGCGGCCCACGGTCCGCTCTGGTTTTGTGAAGCCACGGACATCAGCGTTGGTGCTGTCGGACAGCAAGAGCAGCACACCACTGCGTCCCAGCTCGGCGAAGCGCTGCATCGCGGTGGGACGGCAGTCGATGGGAGTCTGGTCCAGCTTGAAGTCGCCCGTGTGGACAACGATCCCGACCGGAGTGTGGATGCCGAGCCCGACCCCGTCGGGGATGCTGTGCGCGACCTCCAAGAACTCGATCATAAACGGCCCAAGTTCGAGAATCGTCTCCGGCGTGACCTCGTGCAGGACCACCTTGCCCTGCAGCCCATGCTCCCCCAGCTTGGCGTTCACCAATCCCAGGGTCAGCCGCGTACCGTAGACAGGCGCATCGACCTCCTTGAGCAGATACGGCAGCGCGCCGACATGGTCTTCGTGCCCATGTGTGATGATTATCCCGAGCACCCGGTCCTTGTTCTCGACCACGTACGAAAAGTCGGGCAGCACCAAGTCGATGCCCAACATCTCGTCATCGGGGAACATGAGACCGGTATCGATCACCATGAGGGCGTCGCCGTACTCCAAGACCATCATGTTCTTCCCGATGGCCCCAAGACCCCCCAGGGGTATGACTTTGAGCGGTTCAGTCGTCACAGGTCGCGAGTAGAACCTCCGCGCAGACAAGCAGGTTCTATAGGATGTTCTCCAGACCGACGACGAGTCCTTGAAGACCACGTATCTTCTTGATGGCCAGAAGGACCCCAGGCATGAAGGACTCCCGCGACAGTGAATCGTGCCTTATGGAGACCGTCTCACCCGAACCACCGAAGATGACCTCCTGATGGGCCAACAGCCCGGGCAGTCTCACGCTGTGGATGGGCACCTCTCGCTCCGAACCGGCCTCGCGCCACTTCTCCTCTATCCTGAGCCTGGTGAGGCGGGAGGTGCCCGACGGAGCATCGAGCTTGCCCTCATGGTGCAGTTCGATTATCTCGCACGCACGGAAGTACTCCGCCGCTTTCTGGGCGAACTGCATCATCAACACGGCGCCCATAGCAAAGTTCGGCGCCACCAGCACCGGGGCGCCGCCTTTCTCGACCTCGCGCTCTATCTCCGCCAGGTCCGCCGGACCGAGTCCGGTGGTGCCCACCACCACAGGGATCGTGCGCCGCACGCAGAGAAGCACGTTGTCGTGCACCGCGGACGGTGTCGTGAAATCCACCACCACTTCGGGTCCCACTTCGTCTATGGCGGCTTCCAAGTGCAGAAAACGCGGTTCCGCCTGCATGGCAGACAGTTCTTCGGAAGTGAATGCGGGATCGACAGCCGCGACCAGTGTCAATTGTGGGTCGCCACCGATGGCTCCGCACGTCATGCGACCCATCCAGCCTCTGGCCCCCGACACCGCTACCCTTATCAGTCCTCCCTCGCGCTTTCCGCCTTCGCTCATCGGCCCTCCCTAAGTCAGCCCCGCGAGACAGTCCTCCGGCACCGCTGAGGTGAAGCATTCTTCATCTGCCCCGATGCCGACCACAGACAGCCCGCCCGGTCTGTAGACCTCGTTGGCCAAACGCAGCACATCCTCACTAGTGACGGCGTCTATGCGTTCGGCAAGCTCGTCCAGTGACAGTATCTCGGTATTCGTGAGTATGCCCTTGCCCAGGCGCGTCATGCGGCTGGACGTGCTCTCCAGACCGAGTATCACCCGGCCTTTGAGATGCTCCTTCGCCCGCCGCAGCTCGTCTTCGGGCACCAATTCAGTGCTCAGGCGCACCAGTTCCCGGCCGACGGTCTCCATGACGGCCTCCAGACGCTCCGGGCGGCACCCGAAGTAGACGCCCGAGAGCCCCGTCTCGGCGTACATGCTCGAGAACGAATACACGCTGTACACCAGACCCCTCTTCTCACGGACCTCCTGGAAGAGCCGGGAGCTGAGCGACCCACCGAAGAGGCTGTCGAGCACAGACAGTTGAAAGCGGCGCGGATCGCTGCGGGCCATCCCTACGCCACCCAGGCATACGTGCATCTGTTCCGTCTCTTTGGCTACGAAATGCCGCCGGGGAGCTCTTTTGGGCTCGCTCGTAGCCCGGCTCGGTTCGAGCCCATCGGCTATGCAGTGCCGCTCGAGCAATGACTCGCGCAGCTGCTCGTGGTCGATGTTGCCCGCGGCCGCCACCACCATATCCGCGAACCGGAAGCGCCGGTCGTGGTATGCGCGGATATCCTCTTCGGACACACCGGCTATGGTATCGCGCGTGCCCAGGATGGGGTGCGCCAAGGGATGACCACCCATGACCACCTCGCCCAGAACGTCGTGGATGAGGTCAGAGGGAGAGTCGTCCACCATGGCGATCTCCTCCAGCACCACCTCACGTTCCCTGTCGAGGTCGGTGAAGGTGGGCGTGACGAGCATGTCGGTCATGACATCCAGCGCCACCGGGAGTTGGTCGTCCAAAAAGCGCCCGTACACTACCACGTACTCGCGGGAGGTACTTGCGTTGAGCTCCCCCCCAAGGGCGTCGAAGACCTGGGCGATCTGTTCCGCCGTGTACTTCGACGACCCCTTGAAGAGGAGGTGTTCGATGAAGTGCGTAGCCCCGACGAGAGAGCCCGTCTCATCCCTTGAACCGGCCGGGATCCAGAAGCCCATACACACCGATCTGAGGTGATCGAGCTTCTCGGTGATCAGACGCTGCCCGTTGGGGAGCTGCTCCAGACGATACTCGTCAGTCGACACTGCCTTCCTTTGCCGAGAGGTTCTCCAGAAGCCGGAGGCTGATCTTCTCTTTGCCTCCCGGCTGCTGCTGCACTTCCAGCACTTCCACTCTCACCAAGTCGCCGCGGTTCACCACTTCCTCCACGTTGGCCACCCTGCGGTCGGCCAAACGGGAGATGTGGACGAGTCCGTCGGTGCCGGGCTTGAGCGTGACGAAGGCCCCGAACGATGTGGTGGAGGCCACCCGGCCCTCGATGATGTCGCCCGCTTGGGTCTCACGTGTGAGAAGGCCGATGCGCTCCAGACAGGCATCGCCCAGTCTGCCGTCGGTGGCGAAGACTTTGATGAGACCGTCTTCGGCAACATCGATGGTGCACTCGAACTCAGCTTCCATGCCTCGGATGGTCTCGCCGCCCTTACCGATGACCGCCCCGATCTTCTCAGGATCGATGCGTATGGTGCCTATACGCGGGGCGAAGTCAGACAGCTGCGTGCGCGGCTCACCGATAGTGCTCTTGATCTTGTCGAGGATGAACATCCTGGCCTGGCGGGCACGCTCGAGGGCGTCCTTCATGATGGCGAAGGTGACACCCTGGATCTTGATGTCCATCTGCAGCGCGGTGATACCCTGGTCGGTGCCGGCTACCTTGAAGTCCATGTCGCCCAGGTGGTCTTCGACGCCGGCGATGTCGGTCAGCACCACGTAGTCGTCGCCCTCTTTGATGAGGCCCATGGCGATACCGGCCACCGGCCGCTCGATGGGCACGCCTGCATCCATCAGCGCAAGGGTGGAAGCGCACACACTCGCCATGGAACTCGATCCGTTGGATTCCAAGGTCTCGGAGACCAGGCGGATGGTGTACGGGAACTGCTCTTCGCCCGGGATCAGCGGGGAGAGGGCGCGTTCGGCCAAAGCTCCGTGACCGATCTCGCGGCGGCCGGGGCCGCGCATGAAACCGGCTTCGCCCACGCTGAACGGCGGGAACTTGTAGTGATGCATGAAGCGCTTCGACTCCTCGATATCGAGGCCGTCGATGCGCTGCTCATCGCGGGCTGCGCCCAGAGTGAGGAGTGTGAGCACCTGGGTCTGGCCGCGCGTGAAGAGACCCGAGCCGTGCGTACGCGGTGCCACTCGGACGTCGCAATCGAGTTGGCGGATCTCATCGACACCGCGGCCGTCGGGACGTTTCTTGTCTACGGCGATGACCCGGCGGACTGTCTCCTTCTCCACAGCGTCGAAGGCCTTCGCCAACGCGGCCGACTCGGCGGCAGGGTCCTCGGAACCCTCAGCAGGCGGCCAAGTCTCCAAGACCTGCTGCTTCACCGCTGCGACAGCCGCGGAGCGCTCGTGCTTGTCGAGGACATTGCTCGCCTGTTCAACGGCGGCGCCGAATTGCGCCCTTATCTTGTCCATGAGCGCCGGATCGGGCAGTTTCTGAGCGAACTCCATCTTGGGCGCACCCACTTCGGCGGCCCAGGAGCGGATGGCCTCCACCTGCTTCTTGATGGCGTCGTGAGCCACCTCGAGCCCGGCCAAGATCTCGGCTTCGTCCACTTCCTCGCAGCCCGCCTCGACCATGCCGATGGCTTCGCTGGTACCGGCCACCACCAGATTGACAGGGCTCTGGTCGATCTCGTCATACGTCGGGTTGACCACCCACGAGCCGTTGACTTTCGCGACCCGTACCGCCCCGATGGGCCCCTGGAAGGGAGCCTCGGAGATGCTGAGAGCGGCCGAAGCTCCGGCCACCGCCAGGACGTCATAGGGATTGGTCTTGTCTACCGACAGCACCGTCGCGACTATGTGCGTCTCTTTGTTGAAGCCTTTCGGCCACAACGGCCTGACAGGGCGGTCGATGAGACGCGCGTTGAGGATGGCCTGGTCGCTGGCGCGCCCCTCACGCTTGATAAAGCCGCCGGGGATCTTGCCCGCGGCGTACATACCCGCCTCCACGTCGACCGTGAGGGGGAAGAAATCCACGTTGCGTTCGTTGCTCGCAACGACCGCCGTCACCAACACCATGGTGTCGCCCGAGCGCACAACCACGGCTCCGCTCGCCTGTTTCGCCAACCTGCCGGTCTCGAAACTGATCGTCTTGTCGCCTAAAGTTACTTCTGTCCTACTTACTCCGCTGGCCACTGTCTCTACTCCCGTCTGAGGACCTTTCCTGGGTCCCCTGCTTCCGTCGACTCCCTATGTCGTCGCTACTTCCTCTCGCCTCCCGCTACCTGCGGAGGCCCAACTCCTTGATCACTGTGCGGTACCTCTCGACATCCTGCTTCTGTAGGTAGTTGAGAAGTCGGCGGCGGTGGCCGACCATCTTGAGGAGGCCCCGGCGCGAGTGGTGGTCTTTTGAGTGCGTTTTGAGATGCTCCGTGAGCACGGTGATCCGTTCGCTGAGGATACCTATCTGCACCTCAGGGGACCCTGTGTCTACGTCGTGCTTCTTGAAGCGGTCGATGATCTCGGTCTTGCGGTCTTTGCTCAGCATGCATGGCCTCCTTGGGCTCCATGCTCCCAGCGGGGACACTGCGGTCCGGGCCGAGATGCAGGTTTCAATGCCGGCGGGTACCCTCTTCTAGGAGTGCGCAGCCCACTGCTGCTTGGGGGCCCGCCCCAACCCAACGACGCACGTTGGATATGGTGATGTAGGTTACCACAGGCACACTGGCAGGGCCTGCCTCCCGGTGTAGGCGCATCACAGTCGGCATCGCGCTTCAAGCTGGGGCATTCACCTGCCGAATGACGTAGTAGTGAACCAGAGAAGCAGCCCATGAGATCTGTGCGTGATCTACCAGTCGTGCTCGGCGCGTCGGGGGGGCTCGTGGGGGTCGGCGTGCACGCCGTCCTTCTCGCGCTCTTCCTGTCTCGGCCGTACGGTCCCTTCCAGGCCTTCCTGGAGTTGCTCCTGGCCGTCCTAGTGGGTCTTGCAGCCCTCGCCCTCGCGGCTATGCGGCGAACCTCGACCGCGACCCTTGCCGTCTTTCTGCCGGTCATGGGACTCCTCGGTTTCTTTCCCCGGCCTCTCACGTGGATCCCCGCCGGAGTGCTGCTCCTTGCCGGCGGCGTAGCCGCGCACATCGTTCAGCGCCAAACGAGGGATATGCGCGTGACGATCCGCCCGGGGACCGTCATGGGACCCGACGGACGGCCCCTGCACTGGTCGGAGGCGGCGCGCCTCGGGATCCCCACCACGCCGGCGGTTCCGGCTGCCGGACCTCCCCCACGACCCTGGTCGCGCGGAGGCAAGGCGGCAGCGGCTTTCGGGACGGTACTAGCCACCGCGGCGGTCATAACGTTCTCGCTCGGGACCATCACACTCGACCAAGAGGCCACCGGCGCAACCGTGACGACTGCTACCGTGACGCCTGCCACGGTGACGGCCCTCATAGACACGCCGACGGACTCGGTGATCGGATCGACTACCACCGCAGCTCCCGCCGACGAGGAGGAGTTCGCCTGGTACACCGACAAGCAGTACGGCTTCACCATCAAATTCCCCAGGGTCTGGCGCAATACCGACCCCACGGAGGTCGGCCAACGCATGCACCGCCAGAGCGCTGAGTTATACACCGAGACCTTCGTGCCGGCCGCCTTCGCGGACTGGAACTCACCGACCTTCAATGGCTGCTACCTTGACTACATCTGGATAGAGGTCTACGACGAGACGTTCGTCGAGGTACCTACGCTGCCGGAGTTCCGTGAGATGATCGACAGTAGACTGGAGCGCCTGGCCTCAGAATGGGCCGGCCTTCAAAGGGTCGAACCACTCAAAGAAATCGTGCTTTCTGGGTTGGGGGGTGTCAAGCACGTATGGAGCATCCTTTACGGTGGACACACCCTGATGCTCATGGAATGCGTGCTCGTGGAAGAGGGGCGCGCATACTTCCTTCAGTTCACTGCCGTGGAGGAAGACTGGGCGGCCTACAAACCGGTGTTCGAAGAGATCCTGAACGACTTCACGGTCTCCGGGCCAAGCCCGGTGAGCTGATGTGAGCCGTCCCGCCGGTCCCGCTTGAGCCGGCTTGCCTGTCAATCCACCAGCTTGGCGAAGCTCCCCAGCGACATGTGCGCCTGCACTCTGCCCCGGCGGATCTCGAATATCGCCCCCGGGTTCAGCACCTCGCCTTTGTCGGTCACCACCGCCATCACATAGCCCGCGGACCTCACCGCTTCGACTACCCTCTCATCACACGCTCCGCTGGGATAGCAGAACGCATACCCCAGCTCGCCCACCGCTTCGGTGATGGCCTGCCGAGAGTCCACGAGTTCGCTCCGCAGCTTCTCATCGGAGACCCCCCTCAAATCGGGGTGCGAGACCGAGTGCGACTGCACAGACATCCCCGCCGCCACCATCTCCTGCAGTTGTTCCCAGCTCATCTGACCGTCGCGGCCCACGGTCTTCGTTATCACGAAGAACGTGGCGGTGAATCCGTACTGCTTGAGCAGCGGAAACGCCACCGTGTAGTTGTCCAGCCCCCCGTCGTCGAAAGTCAGGGCCACCGACTTCGCCGGCAACTCCTTCAGACCCGCCATCGCCAGGTACACGTCGGACAGACGGACCGCCTGATATCCGTTCTCCGCGAGGTATTCCAGCTCTTCCACGAAGTCCGGGGTGCGCACCGTGAGGCCGTCGGCATACGGGCCGGCCGGCGGCGGCTCGTCGTCAACGTAGTGATACATGAGCACCGGTACCATGACCTGAGCCGCGTTTGCAGGCAGTGGCTCCATGAGTGCGCGCATCTCGCCCTCGGAGTAGCCGCCCGCCTCCGCGCTCGCGTAAACCGCCGCGCCAAAACCCATCTCGGGGATGCTCGACGACTCCGTTTCTTCCGTGAGGGCTGAAGACAGACCCACGCCAAGCACCACCGCGACCACCACCATCAGCGCGGTCAACGCTGGGACGCGCGAAGTATTGCCGCCGCGGCCCCGAGAGGGCACGGCCCCCGGCATCGTCATCGGCCCCCGTCGGAGGAGGCTACTCCGGCGTGCAACCGCCGGGCGGCCTCGACATCCTGGCGTATCTGCGCCGCCAGTGATTCCGGGTCGGCGAATGTCCGCTGGCCGCGTATGCGCCAGAGGAAGTCCACCGCGAGGTGCCGGCCGTACAACTCCCCGGCGAAGTCGAACAGCAACGTCTCTATACGGACCTTCTTGTCCGATTCGAAAGTCGGGTTCGTGCCCACACTCGTGATGGCGGCGAACGACTCCTTTCGATCCACGGTCGCCCGCGTCGCATACACCCCGAGACGAGGTACGGCGGCCCGCGGCGAGATACTGAGGTTCGCCGTGGGAGCGTCCAGGCCCCGGCCTCTGCCGGCGCCGTGAGCCACCTCGCCCTCGATCCTGTGTGGCCGTCCCAGCAAGAAACCTGCTTCCGCCACCTGTCCGGCCCCCAGCAGCTCACGGATACGGGTGCTCGAGATCGTCACTCCTCCCTCTTCCACGAGCCCTATGGCCCGTACCTCGAATCCGTGCCCGGCGCCGTACCGCTCGAGGTCATGAGGTGTCCCGGCGCCGAAGTGGCCGAAACGGAAGTTCTCGCCCACGAACACCAGCCTCGCCCCCAGACGTGCCGACAGCACCGCGCGACAGAACAATTCCGGCGAGAGCTGAGCGAAATCCCGATCGAACTTGACGACCAGCAGCTCGTCCAGCCCGAGTCCACCCAGCAACTCGGCCTTGCGTTCCAGCGAAGTCAGCATGCGCGGGGCCGACCGGGGCCGGAGCACGGCCTCGGGATGAGGATAGAACGTGACGGCCATACACGGCGCCTCCAGCGCCACCGCCTCCTCCACAGCCCGCCCGAGGATGCGCTGATGTCCCCTGTGGACGCCGTCGAACACGCCGATGGCAACCACTCTGCCCCGTGCCGACGCCTCGCTGACCTCGTCGAGGGAGTTGTAGACGCGAAGCGTCATGCCGGCCTCGCGAAGACCACCAACGGCCGGGCCGTCTCGCCCGATTCCGTCTCGTACACGCCGAGCAACCCCTCGGGCCCATAGGCCCTGAACCTGCCTGCGGGCGCGCCGTGCAGGGTGTTGCCGTTCGCCGCCAGGCGGGCCTGCGCGGCGTCCAAGACGTGCGGCGGCAGGAAGGAGAGCGCCTCGTCGATGCTGAGCACACCGCGCGCCCCTGCCTGGTATGCCTCGGGCGTGAGCCCGTCGGGCTGCAAAGCATCTTCGACCGAGAACATGCCTATGCGGGTGCGCCTGAGAGAAGCCGCGTAGGCGCCCGCCCCCAGAGCCGCGCCTATCTGCTCGGCCAAAGTCCGCACGTAGGTGCCGCTGCCCGTAAAAGCCAGCAGTCTGGCGGTCTGCGCTTCTTCGTCAAAATCCATCATGGTGAGGTCGTACACCATGACCTCTCGCTCCGGAGTCTCTGCCGTCTCGCCCCTATGAGCCCTCTTGTAGAGGGGCTGCCCATCCACCTTCACCGCCGAAGTCAGAGGCACTTTTTGACGGATACGTCCCTTGAAGCCGTCGAGAGCAGCCACGACCTCAGCGGCTCGGGTGCTGCCGCCGGTCGGCTTGATGACGCCGGTGGGGTCCGCGGTGGTGGACACGGCGCCGAACTGCACCGTGACTTCATACTCCTTGGGGAGCCCCATCAGAAGGTTCGAGATGCGGGTGGCCTGTCCCACCATGACGAGGAGAAGCCCGCTGGCAAAGGGGTCGAGAGTGCCGGCATGACCTACGCGCCCACCCACTCCCCGGCGCGCGCTGCGCACCATGTCGAAGCTCGTCGGCCCGACCGGTTTGTCCACCAGCAGCACGCAGGATATCTGAGGCGCCGCATTCGACACGTCACAGCCCCCGCAGCCCGGCTCTCATCACAGGGCGCCGGCCACTTCATGCTCAATCCATGCGAGCACTGTCGGTACGTCTTCGTCGCTGGTGAAACCGGCCGCCCGCACGTGCCCCCCGCCGCCCTTCTTGGCAGCGAGCGCAGCCACATCCAGGGATCCGTCGGTAGATCTCAGGCTCACCTTGCTCCGCACAGAGCCTCCGCGCCCCAGTTCACGCACGAACGCCGCCGCCCTGGCGCCTTTGATCTGCCTCAGCGTGTCGATTATGCCCTCGGCATGTCCCTCATCGGCCCCGGTCTCGGCGAAGTCGGCGCCGCCCAGCCACGAGACGATGAGCGCTCCATCCAGGCGCACCTCCAGATGACCAAGCGCCCGCTGCAGCAGAAGGAGCTTGGGGAGTGGAGTGCTTTCGTAGACCTTCCGATAGACCGACGCCACGTCGATCCCGGCCTCCTGCAGCTCGGCCGCGATGCGGTGAGCCCTGGGAGTGGTGTTCGAATACTGAAAGCGCCCCGTGTCGGTGACCAGCCCCACGTAGAGGGCCACGGCGACGTCCGGTCCCACCGGAATGTCCCCTGCTCTGCATATCTCATACAACATGGCGGTGGTGGAAGGAGCCGTCGCGTCGATGAGGTTGAGATCGCCGTAGGCGGGGTTGTCCTGGTGATGGTCGACGTTGATGCGCAGGGCCCCCTCGGGGAACCCGTGGGAGTTGGAACGCAAGAGCGAAGCGCAGTCGAAGAAGTAGATAGTCGTATCCGGGTCGATGGGAGGCGGGTCCCCCCTATGGATGGTCTCTACGCGTGGCAGAAAGGCGTATTCAGGGGGAAATTCGCTCACGCCCGGTATGTACGTCGCGCACGCGATGCCCAGTCGCTCGCAGATGAGCATGAAGGCCGACAGACACCCTAGCGCATCGCCATCGGGAGCCTCGTGCGAGATCGCCAGGACCTTCGTCTCGCCACGCAGGCGCCGGGCAATATCGTTGGCAGTTACGGCGCTCCGGGCCGCTCCGGCCGTCACTCTTCGTCCTCCGTAGGCTCGTGCTCCGGTCCCAGCTCGTCCACCCCGCTCGCCTTCAGCAGCGCTTGTATGCGCATACCTTGGTCGACGGTAGCGTCGTACACGAACTCCAACGACGGGATGCGCTTGAGTGGCAGTTCGTCGGCTATCAGCCTCTGCAGGTAAGGCCCTGCCGCGCGCAGCCCCTCGAGAGTGGCATCTTTCTCGGCCTGCTTGCCGTATACAGACAAAAACACCTTCGCATGAGACAAATCGGGAGACGTATCGACTCCGGTGAGTGTCACGAAGCCTATACGAGGGTCTTTCAGATCCTGCGAAAGAGCATTCCCGATGATCTCTTTGATCGCCTCGTTGATACGACGCATACGGTATGAAACTGCCTTAGCCATCTACATCCACCACCTCAGTAGCACAAGAGGTGAGTACCCATTCCTGCGAGTCTAGATACGCCCTCAAACGGTCGAAAGTCTGTTCTAGCACCTGAAGGTCCGACGCGGCCACAGCCAGGACTACCCGCGACCGCTGCCACAGATCCTGATGGCCCACCTCTGCGAACGACGCCCCGTGATGCCTCGTCACCTGGTCCCGGATGCGCCTGAGATACATGCGTTTGCCTTTGAGGGAGCCTGTCTCAGGAAAGTACAACTCGGCCGTGAGGATGCCTACGAACCCCTTGTTGCTCCTACTGGGTACGGGCGACTTCCTTGATCTCGAACGCCTCGATGACGTCGCCCTCATGCACGTCGTCGTACCCATCGAGATGGATACCACATTCGTAGCCGGCGAGCACCTCCTTGGCGTCATCGGCGAAGCGCTTCAGTGAACCGATCGTGCCCTCGTGTACGATACTTCCGTCGCGAAGCAGCCGGACTTTCGCCGACCGCGTTATCTTGCCGGTCTGCACGTAGCAGCCGGCGATCGTCCCGATACGCGACGCGTGGAAAACCTGCCGCACTTCAGCCGTTCCCAGTTCAGACTCCACCTGCTCCGGCTCCAGCATGCCCACAAGGGCCGCTTCTACATCTTCGATGGCCTTGTAGATGACCCGATAGGTGCGCACATCCACCTGTTCCTGCTCGGCCAGTGCCTTCGCAGCCACCGAAGGCCGCACGTTGAAGCCGATGACCACGGCCTTGGAGGCCGATGCCAACAGGATATCCGACTCATTGATACCACCGACCGCAGCGAAGACGACCTTCACCTTCACTTCAGGATGCGTGATGTTGAGCAAGGCTTCCTCGAGCGCCTCTACCGAGCCACCCACGTCACCCTTGATGACAAGTGGCAGGTCTTTGACCCGCCCTTCTTTGACGCGCCGGTAGAACTCGTCGAGGCTACTGGCTCCACCCCGGCTCTTAGCCAACTGCTCCTGCCGCAGACGGGCGGTGCGCTGTTCGGCCTTCTGACGGGCTTCGCGCTCGTCTCCCACCGCCATGACGAAGTCGCCCGCGGAGGGAAGGGTGTTGAAGCCCAGTATCTGCGCCGGCACCGACGGCCCCGCCATGGCCAAAGGCTTACCCATGAAGTCGAACATGGCCTTGACCTTGCCGTATGACTCGCCACTGACCAGAGCATCGCCGACACGCAACGTGCCTCTCTGCACCAAGACGGTCGCCACGGGGCCCCGGCCCACGTCAAGTTGGGCCTCGATGACGACGCCGGAACCGGAAGTGTTTGCGTTGGCCTTCAGTTCTTGCACGTCGGCGACCAGGAGGATCATGTCCATGAGATCGTCGAGGTTCAGGCGCTGCTTAGCCGACACCTCCACTACAACAGTGTCGCCGCCCCAAGCCTCGGGGACCAACCCCTCGTCGGCCAATTGCTTCTTGACCAGATCCGGATTGGCATCGGCCAGATCCATCTTGTTGACCGCCACCACGATGGGGACTTCAGCAGCCTTGGCGTGACTGATGGCCTCCAAAGTCTGGGGCATGACCCCGTCGTTGGCAGCCACCACGATCACAGCGATATCGGTGGACTTGGCGCCGCGGGCCCGCATTGCCGTGAAGGCCTCGTGCCCCGGAGTATCGAGGAAGGTGACCCTTCTCTCGTTATGAGTGACCTGGTAAGCGCCGATGTGCTGGGTTATGCCACCGGCCTCGCTCTTGACCACCTCGGTCTCCCGGATGGCGTCGAGTAGGGAAGTCTTTCCATGGTCGACGTGGCCCATGATAGTTACCACCGGAGCCCTGGGAGACAGATCGGCCGGGTCGTCCACGAAGGCGTCCAGACCCTCTTTCTCTTCCTCGGCGTGTTCGATCTCGACCTTGCGCTCGAACTCCTCCGCCAGGATAAGCACGGCGTCATCGGACAGAGACTGGGTTATGGTGACCATCTCCCCCAACTTGATGAGGGTCTTGATGAGTTCGCCCGCGCTCAGCTCGAGCGCCTCACCCAGGTCTTTCACACTGGCGCCGCTCTTCACCTTCACAGGCGACTCGACGCCGGGAGCTATCTTGATCTTGGGAGCGGGCCTCTCCACTTCGGCCGCCGGACCGCGCCTATCGTGCGGCCCGCCTCTGCCTCCCTTGCGACCCGCCTGAGAATCGATGATGACACGCCTCTTGGCGGGCTTGTCGTCGCCGCGACGGACACGGGAAGGTGCACCCGGCCGCGCCGGACTGACGATGCCCGGGGTCTCGGCCCCCTCGACCCATGCGCCGGCGGCAGGAGCCGGTCCTCCCCGGCCTGGCCGTTCACGCCGGTCGGGCGTTTCGCGAGTAGCACCGCCGGGACGCGGAGGGCGTCCCGGTGCAGCCGCAGCAGGCCGCGGCATCTGGGCTCTGGGTGGGCGTTCGCCACCACCAGGAGTGGAGGGCTTAGGCGGGGGCGCCGCCGCCGCCGCTTTGCGGGCAGCCTCGGCCTGCGCGGCCTTCTCAGCCTGGATACGGGCCAACTCCTCTTTTGTCACCACTTTGCCCGAGGGCTTGACGCCCTTTCGCAATGGCACGCCCGGCCCCACCACCGTAGGCATGTCCTCCAAACGCGGGCCGCGGCCGCGAGGCTTCATAGGCGGACGCGATCCGGGCCGTGGGCCATCGGGACGCGCACCCTGCGGACGCGGCTGTTCAGGACGTGGACTCTGCGGACCGGCGCCTTCGCCGCGGGGGGTCTGCGGACGAGACGGCTGCGCCGCCTCAGGCCCGGCCGGCTTGCGCGGACTCGCGGACGGTGCTGTCTTATCGGCGGACGGTGCTGCCTGATCGGCGGACGGCCGTTCGGCCGGCGCGCTCTCAGCCGGCTCTTTGGCAACGGGCTTGACCGCCTCGTCTGACGGCGCGGCAGCCTTCGCGGCGGCCTTCTTCGGCGCAGGGTGAGCCGCTTCCGCGTCCGCGGCCTCCGCCTGCTTGGCCTTCTCCACCGGCGCCTTTTCTACCACCGCCTTCTCTGGCGGTTCTTTCTCTGACGGCGCTTTCGTGCGCGGCGCTTTGGCTGCAGTAGTCTTAGCGGCGGAGGCCTTTGTGGTCGCCGCCGGCGGTGCCGCGGGCTTCTCCGCGGTCTTTCGCTTAGCAGAGGCGGGTTTTGTCTTGAGAGCCAGGACGCGTTCGACATCCGCCTCTTCGACAGTGGAGACGCTGCTCTTGATCTCCAGGCCGGCCGCGTTCAGACGCTCCAGCAGTTCCCGGTTCGTCAGCCCCTTCTCCTTAGCGATGTCGTATATCCGTCTCTTTGCCACGACCCACCCGTCTCCGATGCCCGGCTACTGATCGATACAGCTCGTCAGCGCCGCGGCTATCTCGTCTTCGTCTACTACCACCGTGGTTCGGAACGCCCGCTGGAAGGCCTTCTTCTGTACAGCCCGGTCCAGACACGCTCTTCGCTTACAAAGATACGCCCCTCTGCCCCGCTGTTCCCCCTTGGCGACCACCCGCACTCGAGGTGGAGCGGTCTCCAGGTTCAGACTCAAACGGAGAAAGCCGCTCTGCGGCCCTCGCCGTCCACACCCGATGCATCTACGCTCAGGTTCCCTCACCACCGAGCTCCTGATGGCCGGCTATGCCGCAGTATAGACTGCCCGGCAGCGCAGCGTTAGGGCAGCGCTTGCCTCCCACCGTGAGAGCATGACACCGGCCGTCGACCACCAGAGGCTCCTCCCGCGCAGCCGGAGCCTCAGCGTCTTCTTCGTTCATGGCGCTCTCCGACTTGATGTCGATCTTCCAGCCGGTCAACCGGTTGGCCAGGCGGGCGTTCTGCCCATCTTTGCCAATGGCCAGCGACAACTGGTCGTCGGGCACCACAACGGTCGCCTCCCGCTGCTGGTCATCCAGGATAACCTCTCGCACCCGTGCAGGCGAGAGCGATTTTGCCACGAAACGCGCCGGTTCTTCGTCGAACGGGATGATGTCGATCTTCTCGCCCCGCAGCTCCGAGACCACCATTCGGACCCGCGAACCCCTCGGCCCCACACAGGCCCCGACCGGATCGACCCCGTCGCTGTGCGATACCACCGATATCTTGGAACGATAGCCGGGCTCACGCGCGACACCCACTATCTCGACCAGTCCATCGGAGATCTCGGGGACCTCCAGCTCAAACAGGCGCCGCACCAGTTCTTCGCTGCGCCTCGACAGGATGATGGGGGGCTCTTTCGGGTTCTGTGAGACCTCCTTGATGACGGCCTTCAAGCGCATGCCGTGCTCATACCGCTCGCTCGGCACCTGTTCGCTCTTAGGAAGCCGGGCCTCGACCCGCCCCAGGTCGACCAGTGTGTAGCGACTGTCGGACTGCTGAACGATACCCGTCACGATCTCGCCCAGGCGCGTGGAATATTCGTGGTACACGATGCCCTGCTCGGCCTCACGTATCCTCTGATAGATGACCTGCTTGGCCGTCTGAGCGGCGATGCGTCCGAAATCGTCGGGCGTGATCTCCTGCCGTTCGGCCATGGAGGTATCGATCTCGGTCTCCTCGTCTTCCACCGTAGGCTCCTGCCCTTCGGGAAAGACCAGCTCGAAGACCCGGATCTCGCCGGTCTCCTGATCGATCTTCACCTCCGAGAACGGCACCGCGTGAGCAGTCTTCTCGTAAGCAGAATGGAGGGCGTCTTCCAAGGCTCCGATCAACAGGTCGAAGGGAATATTCTTCTCTTTTTCGATCTGGCGGAGAGCCTCTATCGTCTCCTTGTTCATCCCCTTCCCCCTATTCGAACTCGTATATCAGATGAGCACTACCGATCTCACCCAGAGGGATCATGGCCTTACGATCCGCGTCGGCGATCACTATCGCGTCTGCATCGACTTCCATCAGTATCCCCTGCCAGACCTTGGCGCCCTCTATGGGCGCTCGGGTCTTCACGTACACCTTCTTGCCCAGTTGAGCCTCGAAGTGGCTCCTCTTTCTGAGCGGCCTCTCCAGACCCGGCGAACTGACCTCCAGGGTATATGCCCCTGCGATCGCGTCCGATTCATCGAACACCCGGCCCACCGCGCCCGACACACGACTGCACAGCTCATGGGTGACTCCGTCTGGATGATCGATGTAGAGGCGGATGATCTTCTGCCTCTTGCCACCCATCTCCTCGAGGAGCACCAGTTCCACGCCCTCGACCTCTTGGTCGATGAGCTCTTGGATCCACGACTCCGACAGCGCCACGACCCTCTACCTCAAGTAAAACAAAAGTGGGCTCATCTGCACCCACTTTGGTGAACAACACTTGGCTTTCGTTTGCGAGAGGATTATAGCACGGTCAGACGGCCGCCTCCCACAAAGCACGCACGCGTGCAGGCAGATCGGCCACCGCTACCTCTTCGCGGTCGCCCCCTTGTCGTGGTTGCACCTCCACGATCCCTTCGCCGCTCTTCTTGCCCACAGTGACCCTCACAGGGCAGCCGATGAGCTCAGCGTCGGCGAACTTGAAGCCTGGGCGCTGGTCACGATCGTCCCACAGCACCTCCCAACCCGCAGCGGCCAGCGTGTCGTGAAGAGCAGACGCCAACTCAGTCTGCTGCGGATCCTTGATCTGCACCTGCACCAGATGGACGTCAAAGGGCGCGATTGCCTTTGGCCAGACGATCCCCCGCTCGTCGTTGCGCTGCTCGACGGCGGCAGCGGCTATCCGAGCCAGTCCGATGCCGTACGAACCCATCACCAACGGACGCTCCTGCCCCGACTCGTCGAGAACCGTGGCCCCCAAAGGCTTGGAGTACTTGGTGCCGAGTTTGAAGATGTTGCCCACCTCGATGCCCTGCTTCACCACCAAAGGCCGGCCACAGACCGGACAGCCGTCGCCCTCCTCTGCTTCGCGCAGGTCGGCGTATTCCGGCTCGAAATCCCGCCCCACGACCACGCCCACCAGATGGGTGTGCGGCTTGTTGGCGCCCGCCGCGTACTCGCGCGGGCTCGCGTGTCTCTCACCGGCGCCCGCCGCCCCAGCCTGCTCGGGGCGCAGACTCTCGTCGGCCACGATGCGAAGAACGCGCCCCGACGCAAGGCCCACCGGCCCCACGAACCCGACCTCAGCCCCGGTGGCCTCGGCGACCTCCTCAGGGTGCGCCGCCCGGACCTCCGCCTTGAGGTAGCGCGACAGCTTGCTCTCGTGCAGGCTGTGGTCCCCCCGTACCAGTGCCATCACAGGCTTCTCGTCCGCGATGTAGACGAGGGCCTTGATGATCGACGAGGGAACGATGCCCAGAAAGCCCGAGACTTCCTCTATGGTCCGTTGGTCGGGGGTGCTCACCTCTCGCGGAGACGAGCCGCCCGTGCCGGCCGTACCGTCCGGCCCCGGCCGCTCGGGTATGCGCGCGACCGATCGCGCCAGCTCCACGTTGGCCGAGTAGCCGCAGGCGTTGCACAAGGCTATGCGGTCTTCGCCGGCCTCTGCCGGCGCCGTGTACTCGTGAGCCTGCGCGCCTCCCATGAATCCGCTGTCGCTCTCCACCCGGTAGAACTCGACCCCGCAGCGACTGAAGATGCGGTCGTAGGCCTCAATATGCTTGGCGTAGCTCGTCTCGAGACCGTCTTCGTCGATGTCGAACGAGTAAGAGTCTTTCATCATGAACTCGCGCACACGCATCACCCCACCCTTGGGCCGGGGCTCGTCGCGGAACTTGAGCTGGACCTGGTACCAGATCTGAGGCAGGTCGCGGTAGGAACGCAGCTCCCGCGAGGCCAGCCACGTGAAGACCTCCTCGTGAGTCATGGCAAGCACCATGTCCCGCCCACCCCGGTCTTTGAGCCGGAACATCTCCTGGCCTATGGACGAGTAGCGGCCGGTGGCCTGCCACACGTCGGACGGATGCAGCGTGGGCATGGAGAGCTCCACCGCCCCGATGGCTTCCATCTCTTCACGGATGACGGCCTTGATCCGTTCCAGCACCCGCCAACCCAGAGGCAGCATGATGTAGATGCCCGAGGCGAACTGCCGCACAAAGCCTCCGCGCACCATCAGCTTGTGACTGACGGCCTCGGCGTCGGCCGGATCCTCTTTGACCGTGGGCATGAAAAGTGCGGTCGCCCGCATGGATCCCTCCTAGGACGAACGTGTGAGCAAAGAGCGCGGCGCGAAGCCCGCGCGAAAGACAGTCTACCAGCCCCGCAGGCCCTACTGTTCCGACGGAGCCGCGCCGCGGGAGGCTATCGCCTCGAAGAGGGCGTCGACCAACTCCGACTGCGGCACCTTGCATACCGGCCGCCCCCTCGCGAACACCACCCCTTCGCCATCTCCGCCGGCTATGCCGAAGTCGGCCTTCCTTGCCTCGCCCGGCCCGTTGACGATGCAACCCATGACGGCCACCTCCAGATCCAGGCCCGACTCTTCCAGCCGGCGCTCCACCTCCAGGGCGAGCGGCTCGAGATCCACCCGCGTCCGCCCACACGTGGGGCACGAGATCACCCGCGGTCCTCTCGGCGCCAGTTCCAGAGTCCGAAGGATCTCAAGAGCCACCCGGACTTCCTCCACGGGGTCGCCGGTGAGCGACACGCGGATGGTGTCGCCGACGCCTTCAGCAAGCAAAACCCCCAGAGCCACCGCGCTCCTGATGGTGCCGGCCCAGCGGGTCCCCGCCTCGGTGACGCCCAGGTGCAAAGGATAGGGGATCCGCTCTGCAAGCAGACGGTTCGCCCTTATGGTGATGAGAGGCGACGACGACTTGGCCGAGACCTTGATGGCCGTGAAATCGAGATCTTCGAGCATCGCGCAATAGCGGACGGCCGACTCGACGAGCGCCCCGGCCGGATCGCGCTCTTCCATCTCGCGCAGATCGCGCTGAAGAGAGCCGCTGTTGACACCTATGCGGATGACCGCACCATGCTCCTTGGCGGCCTCAACAACCTCCCGCACCTCGTCGCGGCCCCCGATGTTGCCGGGGTTGATGCGCACGCCCGCGGCGCCGGCACCGACCGCCGCCACGGCAAGGGCGTGGTCGAAATGCACATCGGCGATGAGCGGCACCGGAGACTCGGCCACCAGCGTACCGAAGGCCTTCGCTCCCGCCGCGTCGGGGACGGCCACCCTGACCAACTGCGCCCCTGCGGTCGCCAATGCTCGAACCTGCCCCAGGGTGGCCTCGACATCGTCGGTGCGGGTGTTGGTCATCGATTGCACCACTACCGGTGCGCCGCCGCCCACAGGCACTCCCCCCACCATCACCCGCTCCCGAGCGGCCACGCGCGCCTCCCCGTCCGGCCTGGTCTAGCCGGCTATGCGGCCGATGTCGTTCCAGGTGGCCACCAGGAACAACAACACGAACACCGCCAGTCCGGCCATGGAGATCTTCTCGAACGTCCGCAGCGAGAGGCTCTTGCCCCTGATGCGCTCGATGATGCTGAAGAGCACGTGCCCGCCGTCCAACGGCAGGAGTGGCAGCATGTTCAGGATGGCGAGGTTCACGCTGATGAGGGCCAAGAGCATGAGGTAGTAGCCGCCCTGATACGCCTCGGTGGAGAGCTGGATGATGCCCACCGGCCCGGCCAGCCCTTGGTCGCCCGTGACCGACACATCACCCGAGAACATCATCCCGATGCCTTTGAAGATGAGCGTGACCATCTCCCAGGTCGTCCGCGCCGCGTAGCCGAAACCACTGGCGAAACCCAGGTCGCGTTCTTCACCGGTGGGAGAGACGCCCAGATAGCCCGTGCCGTCCTCCTGCTCCAGGATCTGCGCCGTCAACTCCACCGGCGCACCATCACGCTGGACGACGATGGTCACGGTCTCCCCCGGATGGGTGAGGATCTCCGCCCGGATATCTTCCCAACTGCCGGTCTTAGCTCCCGCCACGCTCAAGATCTCATCCCCCGGGCGGACGCCCGCGGTCGCCGCGGGAGTCCCCTCTCCCACTTCGTCGATGACCTTCGTGGTCACGTATTCACCCTGTCCGGCTCCGACGATCCAGATGAGCACGAAGGCCAAGATCATGTTCATGACCACGCCGGCCACGATGAAGAGCAGCTTCTGCCACAGCGGGTGCGAGTAATAGCGTTTCTCCACCGGCGTCGCGGCGATCTCTTCGGCGCTCAGCACGCTCTTGCCGGCCAACCGTTCCTCGGGGTCTTGCGGCCGGCGGTCTCCCGCGATCTGGGCGCGCTGTTCGGCCTCGGCCTCCCGCGCCTCGGCTACCCGTAGCTCAAAGTCTTCCTTGTGCATGCCGGTGACCCGCACGTAGCCCCCCAGGGGGAAGGCGGAGATGCCGTAGACCGTCTCTCCTATGCGCCTACTGACGAGAAACGGGCCAAAACCCAGGCTGAACTCTTCCACCCGCATCCCGGTGGCTTTGGCCACGATGAAGTGACCGAACTCGTGCGCCAGTATCAGGACTCCCAGCCCCACTATGGCGACGATCACTCCAACAAAAGTAGTCACGTTCCCCTACCCTCGCATCGAACGTTCTTTGCACACATCTGTAGCCATGAGTCTAGCCCATCTATCGACGGCAGCGGCCTTCTCGTATGTTCCCACCGGACCACTCCCAGCCGCCTGCAACACACTCTCCACCACATCGGTTATACCCGGAAAAGGCAGGGATCCCTCAAGAAACGTGCGCACGCCCACCTCATTGGCCGCGTTCAGGGCGCAGGTGGCAACATCGCCCCTGGCCCCGGCCTCCCTCGCCAGCCGGACCGCCGGAAAGACCGCCTCATCGGGCGACTCGAACTCCAGCGACAGTCCCGCGGTAAGATCCAGGCGCTGAGCGGCCACCGGGCTCCGCTCGGGATGGTGCAAAGCATAGGCGATGGGCACCCGCATATCGGCCACGCCCAAGTGGGCAAGAAGCGCCCCATCGACCATCCGGACCAAGGCGTGCACCACCGACTGTGGATGCACCACCACCTCGATGCGATCGTACGGGAGGCCGAAGAGGTGATGAGCCTCGATGACTTCCAAACCTTTGTTGACAAGCGTCGCCGAGTCGATACTGATCTTCTCCCCCATGCTCCAGGTAGGATGCGCCAAGGCCTGCTCCCTCGTCACTGTTCGGAGGTCCTCGGCATCCCAGCCGCGGAACGGTCCCCCCGATGCCGTGATCACCACCGACTCCACCGCCTCCGCTTTCGCGGCCCCGATCAGCTGGTAGAGGGCAGAATGCTCGGAATCCACCGGCAGGACCTCCACCCCGCGCTGCCGGGCCGCCTCCATCACGAGTGAGCCCGCACAGACCAGGCTCTCCTTGTTGGCGAGAGCAAGCGCTCGCCCACTCTCCACGGCAGCCAAGGTGGACTCGAGGCCGGCAAAACCCACTATGGCGTTGAGCACCAAGTCTGCCTCGACCTCACGGACGAGCCGGGCCGCCGCTGCTGCGCCCGCGCGAACGGACAGCTCCGGGTACAAGACCCCCGGTACTCCGGCCGCGGCCACCTCATCCGCTATGGCGATATCCGCGACTCCGAGCGAGGCGGCCTGTTCGAGAAGCAGAGTGACGTTACGATCGCAGGAGAGGCCCACCACACACAGGTCGCTGCTCGCGGCCACCACCTGTAGGGCCTGGACGCCTATGGAGCCGGTCGAACCGAGGACGATGACGCGCTTCACCGCACCACATCCCCCAGCAGCAGGACATAGAACCAATAGGCGACGAAACCCGCGAACAACAGCGAGTCGAAACGGTCGAGTATGCCGCCATGACCCGGCAACAACTTCCCGGAATCTTTGACGCGGAAGTCACGCTTGAAACTCGACTCGAAGAGATCGCCCCATTGCCCCACGACTCCGATGACCAACCCCAGCATGACGGCCTCCACAGTGGGCAACCAGGGCGAGTAGATCCGCACCACAAGCGCCGCGATCACCGCGCCGGCCAGTCCGCCGATAGCCCCTTCCACCGTCTTTCCGGGTGATATGTGGGGCGCCATCTTGTGGCGGCCTATCGCCTTGCCGACGAAGAAAGCCAAAGTGTCGGCCATGATCGTGCACGCCAAGATCATTATGGTGAGCGCCATGCCGTGCTCAAGATCTCTCACCAGCAGTACGTATGAAAAGCCGATCCCCACCCACAGTATGCCGAAGGCCGTCATGGCCATCCTGCCTACGAAATGGGCGCCCAGATCCCCGAAGAGCGACCAGAAGAAGGTGAGCACCATGAGGACGGCAAGCCCGATCAGCAGCCCCTCGTTACCCAGGAAATAGGCCCCCACCACCATGCCCAACCCCGACACGTAGCCCACCAGCAGGTTGGGTCTGTAGGGCCGGACGATGGTGTAGTACTCGTGCAGTCCGAAGGCCGTCAAGACGATGGCCAGACCGAAGAGGAAGTATCCGCCCAGTATGACCGCCGCGAGCCCGAGAGGAAGAGCGACGACGGCCACTGCCACGCGGTACTTAAGCATTCGAGCTCCCACGGCGAGAACCGAACCGGCGTTCGCGTCCCGCGTAGTCGCTGAGAGCCCGTTCGAACTCCTCCCTGCCGAAGTCGGGCCACAGACAATCGACGAACAAGAACTCCGAGTAGGCCGACTGCCACAGCAGGAAGTTCGAGATGCGACGCTCGCCCGAGGTCCGGATGCAGAGATCGGGGTCGCGCATTATGGGCGAATAGAGGTGTTTGGAGATGTCTTCCTCGGTGATGCTTGAGGGGTCGACTCCGGCGGCGATAGCGCTCCGCACGGCATGCACGATCTCCTTACGCCCGCCGTAGTTGAAGGCTATGAAAAGCACCATGCGGGTGTTGCCGGCAGTCAAGCTCTCAGCCCACTCCATCTTCTCCAGCAGCTGCTCGTTCAACCCTTCGCGGCTGCCCACGAAAGCGACCCTGCAGTTATTCTGGTGGAGTTCAGGCACCTCGGATTCGATCATCTCAGCGTGGAGCCTCATGAGACCCTCGACCTCTTCGGGGGAACGACTCCAGTTCTCGCTCGAGAACGAGAAAAGGGTCAACTGACCGACGCCCGAGTCACGAGCCGCCTCTACCACTCGCCGGACGGCTTGGGTGCCCGCCCTATGACCCGCGGCCACGGGAAGTCCACGGCGGCGCGCCCAACGGCCGTTGCCGTCCATGATGATGGCCACGTGGAAGGGCAACCTGCCGCGCGACTCAGTCTCTCCCCGGTCAGGAGCAGCCTCCCCGCCCAGGCCCCTAAGAACTCTGAAGCGGTCGAATAGGCCCACGTCAGATCTCGAGGATCTCCTCTTCTTTGTGGTGGAGTATTTCGTTGACCTTTTCTATGTGGCTGTCGGTCATCTTCTGGACCTCCTCCTCGGCCCGGCGCTCCTCGTCTTCGGAGATCTCGCCTTCCTTCTTGAGGTCTTTCAGATCCTGGATGACGTCACGACGCACGTTGCGTATGGCGATCCGGCAGTCTTCGGCCATGTTCTTGGCCACCTTGACCAAGTCTTTGCGACGCTCGGCAGTGAGGGCCGGGATATTGAGCCTCACGATCACGCCGTCTACATTCGGGGTGAGCGCCAGGTCGGACTCTTGGATGGCCCTGACCACCGAGTTCACAGCGCTCTTGTCGTAGACGGTGATCGATATGGTCCTCGGGTCCGGCGTCGCCAGAGTCGCCAGTTGCTTGAGCGGGGTCTTCGCCCCGTAGTACTCCACCTGGATGCGATCGAGCAGCCCGGTGGAGGCCCGTCCCGTCCGCACCGTGTTGTACTCTCCGCGCAGCGCCTCCAGCGCGCCCTCCATGCGGCGATTCCCATCGGCTACCAATTCCCGGATCATATCCCCTCCCTCTCACGCGTCTCCGCCAACACTCTGGTGCCGACCTTGTCGCCCCGGAGCACGCGGCGGATGTTCTCCGGCACGCTCATGTTGAACACCATGATGGGTAGACTATTGTCCATGCAGAGCGAGAGGGCGGTGGAATCCATGACCCTCAGCCCACGCTCCAAAGCCTCCCGGTGAGTGATCGACTCGATCATCTTGGCATTCGGATCGGTCTCCGGGTCGGCATCGTAGACGCCGTCGTACTTCTTCTTAGCCATGAGGATGCACTCCGCGCCTATCTCCAGCGCACGCAGGGCCGCAGCCGTGTCGGTGCTGAAGAATGGATTACCGGTGCCGGCCGCGAAGATCACGACCCGACCCTTCTCGAGGTGCCGGATGGCTCTGCCACGGATGTAGGGCTCACAGATCTCGTGCATCCCGATGGCCGACTGCACGCGGGTGTCGACGGCCAGCTTCCGCAATGCATCCTGTAGCGCCAGGGAGTTCATGACGGTGGCCAACATGCCCATATAGTCGGCGGTCGCTCTATCGATGCCCTGGGCAGCGCCGGACACCCCGCGGAAGATGTTGCCGCCCCCCACGACGATGGCCACCTCAGTACCGCCGGCCACCACCTGGCTTATCTCCGCCGCGGTGGTGACCACGCGGTCGGGGTCGATCCCATAACACTGCTCTCCCATGAGGGCCTCGCCGCTAAGCTTCAACAACACCCTCTTCCACAAAGGTTGCTGAGTCATATCGCCTCGCTTCAGCCCTCTTCGGCGGTCTGGACCGCGCCCCGAGGATCGTTGGACGGGTAGAGTGTCCTCTTCTTAGGCCACCTCATCGCCGACGCGGAAGCGCGCAAACCGGCTGATCTCGATGTTCTCGCCGACCTTGCCCACCAGCTCACGACGGAGATCGTCGATGGTCTTCTCCGAATCCTTCACGAATTCCTGCTCTAGGAGCACCACGGTTGAATACCACTTCTCGAGCTTGCCGGTCGCGATCTTCTCGATGACGGGCTCGGGCTTGCCCGATTGCCTGGCCTGCTCCTGATAGATCTCGAGCTCAGCGGCCTTGGTGGCTTCCGGGATATCGTCGCGAGAGACCCAGACAGGACTGGCAGCCGCGATCTGCATGGCCACGTCGTGCACGAAGGCCTGAAAATCATCGTTGCGGGCCACGAAGTCGGTCTCGCAGTTCACTTCTACCAGTACGCCGACCTTCGCCCCCGGGTGGATGTATGCGTCGATGACGCCTTCATTGGCAGTCCGGCTCGACTTCTTGTCGGCAGAGGCTATGCCCTTCTTCCGAAGGATCCTTATAGCCTCGTCCATGTCGCCCTGCGCCTCGGTGAGCGCCAGCTTGCAGTCCATGATGCCTGCGCCACAGGCCTCACGCAGTTTCTTAACCAGTCCAGCATCAACAGCCATCTGCAGCCTCCATTGAGACGTCTAACATTTCCAGTGTCATCCCGAGCCATCAACCGGCCCGGCAGGCGCGGCCTCCCGTGGAGGCATCTTCGCCACGATCAGGCGTCGCTCCCAGCCTCGGTCTCGGTCTTGGCGGCTTCATCCGTCGCCTCGGCAACCGCCTCCGCGACCTCTGCGACGACCGGCTCAGCAGCCGCAGGGGCGACAGTCTCAGCAGCCTCCGCGACAGCCGCTCCCGCGGTCTCAGCCACGTTCTTCGACTCAGCCAGGACCTCCGGCGCTACCGGCGTCTCGGTCACAGCCGGGGTCTCCGTCTCCGGAGCCTTGGCAGCCTCGGGAGCAGCCTGCTGCTCGCTCTTGGGAGCTGCCGGTCGAGCGGCCGGTGCGCGCCTCGCGGGCGCCGGACGAGCACCTGCGCCATCACGAGAACCCTGCCATCCACTTCCCGGACGCGAGCCGCCCTGGCGGCCGGCGCCGCCGGCAGAACGGCCCCCCGCCCCAGAACGACCCTGACCGCGGTCGGGCCCGGAAGAGCGAGAACCGCGCTGCCCCCGCTGCCCCCGGCCTTCGCCGGACGCGTCCCCCGGGGAATCGCTCGAATACGGTACGGCCTGGCTCTGAGCGACGCGCGCAGCCTCCGCAGCCAAGAACTCCGACACCTGGACCTTTGCCTTGCCTTCCTCCACAGCCCGCGCCAACGTCTTGACGATGAGGCTGCAGGAGCGGATAGCGTCGTCGTTACCCGGGATCACATAGTCGACCTCATCGGGGTCGCAGTTCGTATCGCAGAGCCCGATAAGCGGGATACCCAGCTTGTTGACCTCTTTGGTAGCGATAGCCTCCCTCTTGGGATCGGCCACGAAAACAGCGTCGGGCAGGCGCGTCATGATGCCGACCCCCCCGAGGTTGATCTCGAGCTTCTCGAGCTCGCGCTCCATGGCCATGCGCTCTTTGGTGGGCAGAAGGCCCAGCTGGCCCTCTTCTTTGAGTTTGCGGAGCTCATGCATCCTCTTGATGCGGGCTTCGATAGTCGTGAAGTTGGTGAGGAGTCCGCCGAGCCACCGGTGCGAGACATAGGGCATACCGACGCGCACAGCCTCGTCGCGGACCACGTCCTGGCACTGCTTCTTGGTGCCTACGAAAAGGACGCTGCCGCCCCTGCTGGTGATGTTGCGGACGAAGTCGTAGGCATGGTCCAAGAGGACCGTGGTCTGCTGAAGGTCTATGATGTGGATGCCGCCCCGCTCTGTGAAGATGTACGGCTTCATCTTGGGGTTCCAGCGGCGAGTCTGATGACCGAAATGGACTCCCGACTCCAGGAGTTGCTTCATGGATGCTGCAGGCATGCATACCTCACTTTGGTTTTGTTCTTCTTGCTCTCTGAGGAGCGCCCCGGAACCGGTCGCCCGGCACCACCGCGGCGGTGGACCTCAGGTTCGATTGCACAACCGCAGCAGTTTACCACAAGAAAGCGTCATTTCAGCGAGTCGCCGACGGTCATAGAGCCGCGGCAACAGGGCATCAGCGCGAGCCCGGCGGCCAGGTGGCTGCTATGCGGTCAGTGGGTCCAGATCCAGGTCTTCTTTGATGCGTCCCCGGAGTCTCAGGACTGCTTTGGTGTGAAGCTGCGAGACCCGCGACTCGGTGACCCCCAAGACTTCGCCGATCTCCTTCAGAGTCAGCCCTTCGTAGTAGTACAGCCCGATGACGATCCTCTCACGTTCGGGCAACCGCTCGATCGCAGCCGCAAGCGTCTCTTTGACCGCCTGGATGCGATAGGCCCGCGACGGATCCGGGGCTTCGGTGTCTTCGATGGTGTCGATGAGGTTGACTCTATCCTGCCCCGGTCCGCTCGAATCCCAGAACTCGTCGAGCGCAACGACGGAGGCGCAACTGATCTGGTTGAGTATGTTCTGAAAATCGTCGACGTCGACCTCGAGCTCCGCCGCGATCTCCTCATCACTCGGGGCCCGCATGAGCCGGTTCTCGAGCCTGGTCACCGCCGCTTCGACCTTGCGCGCCCAACTCCTGACCGAACGTGGAACCCAATCGAGTGCTCTCAGTTCGTCGATGATGGACCCTTTGATCCTCGAGACCGCATAGGTTTCGAACTTGATGTTGCGCGAACGGTCGAACCGCTCGAGGGCGCCGATAAGACCGAGGAGGCCATACGAGACGAGGTCGCCCTCTTCGATGTGAGCGGGGAGCCCACTGCTCATCCTGCCGGCCACATACTTGACCAGTGGAGAGTAGGCCAAGATAAGCTTGTCGCGAGCCCTCGTGTCGCCCAGCTCCTTGTAAAGCCTCCAGGCCTCATCCAGTTCTGATTGCTTGGTAGAGTCGGTGATCAAGGCCTTCTCATCTCATGCCCGGGGATGCGCATGGCGGTAAGTCTTCCGTAGATGAGCAGCGGAGACGTGGGCGTAGACCTGAGTGGTCCGCAACGAAGAATGGCCCAACAGTTCCTGTATAGCCCGCAGATCGGCGCCGCCCTCTAGTAGATGGGTGGCAAAAGAGTGCCGCAAGGTGTGCGGTGACGTTCCCGAAGGTGCGCCTGCTACCGCAAGGTAACGCGCCAGACGCCGCTGGACATCTGATGAAGACAACCTACGTCCTGTCCGGCTCAGAAAGACATGTCCCTCGTCTGTAGAACCCTTGGCCAACCGAACTCGCCCCTCTTTGAGATACCGCTCCAGAGCGCCCAGTGCGATGGCACCCACCGGTACCACCCTCACCTTGCGTCCTTTCCCAAGTGCCCGGACCTCACACGAGTCGAAACTCACGTCGCGCAGTTTGAGATCCAATACTTCCTGACAACGTAGCCCGGATGAATATATTAGCTCGAAAAGCGCGCGATCTCGCAAATCGAGTGGCTTGGACCCGTTGATGGCCTCCAAAAACTGCGCCACCTGGTCGGGCGTGAGTACTTGCGGCAACCTGCGCGGCATCTTCGGGGACGACACCCCCTCGCCGGGACTTGATTGGAGAAGTCCGTTCTCTTCACAGAAGCGCAGCAGACTGCGCACCATGGACAGCTTGCGTCCGATGGTGCTGCGCGCATAGGAACGGGTGCCCACGGGCCCCGGATCGGAGAGGGCAGCCGCGAACGCCATGACATCCGCGCGTGAGATATCAACTATCTCCTCGACACCCCGCTCATGTAGAAAGATAGCGAACTGGCGCAGATCCACGGCCGAGGCCTTCACGGTGCGAGGACTGTAGCCGGCTCCGATGAGACTGCGGATGAACGCGGTGATCGGTTGCTCCAGTCCTGCCGGAAGAGACGACATGGTCTGCCCGCCTGTCTGCATGCTGCTCCTGACTACTTTCGCCGTTCAGGGCGCCCGAACGAAGATGCCGGGTCCCGCCCGCCGCACCACGCCGGCCAGTTCGAGCCTGGCAAGCACTGTCGTAAGCTCCCTGACCCCAAGACCAGTAGGCCCAACGAGACCGTCCACCGAAGCCGGTCCGGTCTCCAGGGCCCCCAGGACCCTCTCGCTGTGAGCGCTGCACCCGCCACCCAACGTGGCCTGAGTGTCCGCCTGACACTCACCCAGACGAGGCGCGCTACGGGGCTGCCGTTCTTGTCTTTGGATTCTTGTCTGCAACAAGAAGTCCTCTACCGTGACGCAAGGGTCGACCGCCGGGAGAGCTCCATCGTACAGCAACGTGTTACAGCCCCGGTGATTGTCGCTGAGCACCGGCCCGGGTACGCTGAACACCGGCCTCCCCAGCGAGAGCCCCCAGCTCACGGTCTGCAGCGCTCCGCTCGCGCGGGGGGCCTCTGTCACCAGCACTGCATCCCCAAGGGCCGCCAAGATCCGGTTGCGATGCGGGAAGGTCCAGCGTGCCGGACCTGCGCCCGGCGGCATCTCGCTAACGACTGCTCCGACAGACGCAATACGGTTGTACAGCCAGCGGTTGCGGGGTGGATAGACCACGTCCGGGCCGCAGCCAAGCACCGCCGCCGTGAGACCACCCGCCTCCATGGCAGCCACGTGGGCCCGGCTGTCTATACCCAAAGCCATCCCGCTGACCACCGCTATGCCACCGGTCGCAAACGCTGTCGAGAAGGCTTCTGTCGCCCGCTTCCCGTATGCCGTAGCCCTTCGAGTGCCCACGATCGCCACCCTCGGCAGCGTCGATAGGCGCGCAAGCAGCTCTTCGGGCCCTCGCACGAACAACCCGGCGGGAGGGAGCTCGAGGTCGTTGAGCTCCTTCGGATAATCCGGCGCTCCGTATGGAACGAATCTTACGTTGGAGCACGCCATGGCCGCCTCTACCTCTTCGACCTGGAAGGCACGCCTTCTCGACTCAAAGAGAGAGATCACCCTGGGGAGCGCCCCCCATTCCCTCAGCTTCGTAGCCGATGCCTGCCAGACACCCAAGGCCCCTTCTCTAGCCAACAGCTTCAAGAGACTGTGACAGCCGGTCTGACCGATATACGCAAGTCCGAGAGCTGCCTCATAGTGCATCCGCCCGTCGCTCTGGGCGCCCATCACTCGAACCCTATGCGGCGCCGGTCGAGCCGCAAAGCCAGGGCCTCAGCGATGTGTTCCACCCGGACAGGGAGTTCATTGTCGAGGTCGGCTATGGTGCGCGCGAGATTGACCGTCCTCACGTACGCTCTGCCGCTGAGACTCTCCCTTACCAACGCCTCCCTCAGCAGAGCTCGAGCGTCTCTGGTGAGCTGGTTACCCTTCTCGAGCGGAGTGTCTGTCGCTGTCGCGGGCCTCACGAGACGCTCGCTGCGGAACGCCCGCGCCGCCGCCACCCTGTCGCGAACCACCACAGATTTCTCGCCGACATCGGGCTGTTCGAGACAGGACAGCGTAAGCGGTGGTATCTCGATGAGCGCATCGACCCTATCCAAGAGCGGTCCGCTGATGCGGGCTCTGTAGCGTTCAACGCTGGCCGCGGTGCACCGGCATGCCTTCTCAGTGTGACCTAAGTAGCCACACGGGCAGGGGTTCATGGCCGCGACCAGAGTGCACGCTGCCGGGAACACAGCCGTACCGACCCGACGGGATATCATCACGCACCCCTCTTCAAGAGGTTGCCGAAGAGCCTCAAGACCATCGCGGGAGAACTCGGGGAGTTCGTCCAGGAACAGTATGCCCCGGTGGGCCAGACTGACTTCTCCCGGCCGCAGAGACGTCCCCCCGCCCACGAGCGCCGACCGCGACGCGGTGTGATGAGGCGCTCTGAACGGCCTCTCCCTTAGCAGTCCGCCCTGCGCCCCCCGGAATCCGGCGACACTCCACACCCTCGTGACCTCCACCGCTTCCTCTCGGGTCAGGAGAGGAAGTATCCCCGCGAGCCTCCTTGCCAGCATCGTCTTGCCCGCTCCAGGTGCCCCGACCATCAGGAGATGATGCCCGCCGGCGGCAACGATCTCGAGAGCCCGTTTGGCCTGACGGTGCCCGACTACATCGGAGAGGTCGGGAGAATCATCGGCCGCCGGCCTGGATGTTGCACAACGTCCGCGCGCCCACCGAGCGCCTCTCTCGATGATGCGGTCTCGGCACCCGGAGTCTTTGACAACGAGCACCGCTTCGGCCAGTGACCTGACACCGGCCACCGGCATGGAGCTCACCTCCATGACAGCGGGAACGCACTCGACAGGGGCGATGAGCAACCACAACCCCTCCTTGCTTGCCGCCTCGGCAACCGAGAGAATGCCGCGCGTAGGACGCACCACGCCTTCTAGGGACACCTCTCCCACCGCCCCGACGCGCCGCAGAAACTCGGCCGGCATATGCCCGCATGCCGCCAGCGTCGCCAGCGCGACGGGTAGGTCGAAGCCCGGGCCCTCCTTGGGAACGTCACCGGGACTCAGGTTGATGGTTATGCGGCGAGAAGGCAGAGCAAGGCCACTGGAGGCAGCGCCCGAGCGGACCCTCTCCCTCGCCTCACGCACCGCGGCGCCGGGGAGTCCCACGATGGTGACACCCGGAAGCCCGCTTCTGGCATGCGCCTCCACCCGTACCGGAACGCCCTCGATTCCCACCACAGCGAAGCCCCATACCGAAGCGACTCCCATGGCTCCTCACGCCTCGAGAACGTTTCTGACATGGCGCAGACTGCAGGGCAGACCCTGCCCGTCCAACCTCACCACAACGGCATCGAAGCGGACCGGACATGGAAACAGACCCCTAGTGGAAAGCCACCACAGCGCCGAGCCCCTCAACCGGGAGGCCTTGCGCGGTCCGATAGCCTCGAGGGCCGTGCCGTAGTCGTCGGTGCAACGGGCCTTCACTTCCACTATCACCACTTCGCAACGGTACCGGCAGATGAGGTCCAACTCCCCCATGGGGGTCCGTTGATTCTTGGCGAGGACGCGGTACCCTCTGGCAGACAGGAAGGCGGCTGCCACCTGCTCCCCTGTACGGCCCCGCGCGATCCGGTCTACAGGAACACGAGTCTCCAGGTCGGCCTCCTTGCTTGCGTCATGCGATGTTCAGATCCTGCAGGCAGGCTAGCGCCGGGAGGTCGGTCACGCACTCAGACTTCAGTACCAGATTGGATGGCAGAGACATGTCATGCAGGCCGGAGCACCTCGACACCTTCTGCACGGCCGTTGTCGAGCACTACTCGAAGCACGGTCGCGACCTTCCCTGGCGGCGGACCACCGATGCCTACGAGATACTGGTCTCGGAGATCATGCTGCAACAGACCCAGGTGGCACGCGTCCTGCCCAAGTACCGCCGGTTCCTGGACGCCTTTCCCACGATGGCGGAGCTGGCCAAAGCCCCCGCTGTCGACGTCCTCTCGATATGGCAAGGCCTCGGATACAACAGGCGCGGCCTCGCGCTGCACCGGACGGCCCAGATCATCACCCGCGAGCACGGAGGCCGGGTCCCGGACTCGCCCGCCTCACTCCGCGCCCTCCCCGGTATCGGGCCGGCCACCGCCGCCGCGGTGTGTGTCTTTTCCTACAACGCGCCCCTCGTGTTCATCGAGACCAACATCAGGGCGGCTTTCATCCATCACTTCTTCCAGGATCGAGCCGATGTGGACGACCGGGAGATCCTCCCTCTGGTGGAGCTCACGCTCGACCGTCACGATCCTCGTTCCTGGTACTACGCCCTGATGGACTACGGGGTGTGGGTCAAGAGACAGTTCTCCAATCCCAGCAGGAAGAGCCGGCACCACACTACGCAGAGCCCGTTCGCCGGATCGCACCGGGAGCTTCGGGCAGAGGTCCTGCGCGCACTGCTATCGGCCGCACCGCGCGCCCTCACCGCAGCGGAAGCGCACTCATCACCGGCTCTCAGCGGAAGAGAAGTGGGAGACGTGGCAGCGACGCTCGACGAGCTCTGCTCCGAGGGGTTCCTGGTCCGGACCGGCGCTGCCTACCGCGTGACGGGAGCCGGGGGATCGGAGTCGCGCCGCGAGAACAGATAGTGCGCGACGAAGTACTCTCTGCCTGAATCCAGGGCGAAGGTCTCCTCGCAGGCCATGAAGAAGATCCTCCAGTAGGCCAGCCAGAGCCGGGCTCGTTCGGGGCCGTAGACGGACGTAAGGACCGGGAGGACCTCTTTCCGCCTGCGGTCCAACTCATCCAGCCAGGCTCTGAGGGTGCGGGCGTAGTGCCGCCCGTCCACCTCCCACCGCTCCTTGAGACGGAGGCGATCCTGATAGCGGGTGAGATAGCCCCACGACGGCATGATGCCGCCCGAGAAGAAGTGCTCGGCCATCCAGCCGCCCGGCCCGTCGGTTTCGAAGGCGTAGAAGAAGCGCCTGTGGCAGAAAACGTGCACGAACAGGCTGCCCTGCGGCTTGAGCCACTTCGATATCCGGTCGAAAAGCTCGCCGTGATTGCGGACGTGCTCCAGCATCTCCACCGATACCACCCGGTCGAAGAGCCGGGATGGCTCGAAGGCGCCCACCTCTGCGGTGACCACCTCTAGGTTCGTGAGGCCCTGCTCGTCGCGCCGGCCCTCTATGAACCGCCTCTGACTGTGCGAGTTGCTGATCGCCACCACCCGGCTCTTGGGGAACATGTGGGCCGCCCACATGGCGAACGAGCCCCAACCGCACCCGAGGTCGAGGATGTCTTGGCCGTCGGCCAGGCCGGCGCGCTCCGCCGTGAGCGCCAACATGGCCTCTTCAGCGCCGCCCAAGTCGGCCACCCCATCCGCCCAGTAGCAGGAGCTGTATTTGAGGCGGGGGCCCAAGACCATCTGGAAGAACGCGGCCGGGAGCTCGTAGTGCTGTCTGTTGGCGTCGTCGGAGTTGACGGTGACGGGGCCTCTCTCCAAGAGGGCTAGAAGCTCATTCTCCCGCGCCTCGTTCTCCTCCGCCGTGAGGCGCGAGAACGTCTGCACCAGACCTCTCACCCGGGTCCTGATGATCCGGCGAAGCACCCGGTCGGGCAGACAGCCCGAAGCGAGCACCATGTCCTCAAACGCGCTCACTCCGCCTCCTTCACTGATCCCACAACCCCAACTGAGAAGTCCCTACCCCCTGGAAGCTCAGGCGATGCAGAGGACAGGGACCGTGCCGGCGGAGCGCCTCCCTGTGTTGCTCGGTGCCGTAACCCACGTGCTCGTCAAAACCGTACTCCGGATAACTCACCGCGAGCGTCCGCATCAGCCGGTCGCGCACCACCTTGGCCACGATCGATGCCGCCGCGACCGCTGCGCTCTTGTAGTCGGCTCCGACGATAGACACGCTCCGCAGCTCCGGACGCTTCAGATCGAACCCGTCGATCACGGCGGTACAGTACCGACCGTCCAGCGATTCCACCACCCGGCCGAGTGCGGCCACGTTGCATCGATGAAGCCCGATCTCGTCGATGGAGCGTGGAGAGACCGCCGCCCAGCTCACCCGCGCCGCCTTGGCCAATATGAGCGGAAACAGCGCCTCCCTCGACCGGAGACTCAGCTGCTTGGAATCGGTCAGGCCCTCCAGTCCGGCGAACGGCGCAGCCGAGTAGTCCAGCACCACCGATGCAGCCACGAGTGGACCGGCCAGGCAACCACGTCCTGCTTCGTCGGCCCCGGCCAGCCGGCATCCCTCTCCACGCCCCGCGGCCACCGCGTCCGCGATGACTCCCCTGTCGAAGCGGAAGGGATCGCAGGCCCGGGTCTTCTTGATGCCGGCTCTACCTGCCATCGGACGAGCCCACTACAGGCCGCCGATGTGACTGAAGGGCCAGTAGATGCAGAAGGCCGAACCGATGATGGCGTCCTCGCTCACCTGACCGAACCTGCGGCTGTCGCCGCTGTTGTTGCGGTTGTCACCCATCGCCCACACGTGGTCCGCATCGACGGTGACCTCCGTGAACTCATCGAAGATCGGGTATTCCTTGATGAAGGGCTCGTCTTGCGCGACCCCGTTGACCCAGAGCGCTCCGTTGTGAACCGCGACCGTATCGCCTTCGATAGCGACCACTCGTTTGATGAACGGCTCACTGCCCTCGGCTGCGCCGGGAGGGTGGAACACGATCACGTCCCCCCGTTCCGGATCGCGAAAATGGTAGACCAAGCGGTTCACCAATACTCGATCGCCTTCCACAAGGGTAGGCTCCATCGATGGCGACGGGATGACGTAGGGCTTGAGAACGAACAACTGGATGAGCAAGGCCAAAAGGAAAGCGGCCGCCACGATGGCGACCACTTCGAGTATCCAACGGATCACATCGTCCCGGCGCGAAACCGGCGGGACCACGACCTCAGTCTGCACCGCACCGCCAGGGCCGATCGGCTCCGGCTCCTCCACAGAGCCTGAATCCGGTTCGTTCACCGGGCGACCGGCCTAGATGCGCTTTTCTTTGACTCGGGCCTTCTTGCCCAGCTTGTCGCGGAGGTAGTACAGCTTGGCCCGGGCGACATCGCCGACGGCGGTGACCTCTATCTTGTCGATCTTGGGCGAATGAAGCGGGAACGTCCGTTCCACACCCACGCCGAACGACTGCTTGCGCACCGTGAAGGTCTCGCGCGCCCCGTGGCCCTGACGGCTGATGCAGAAGCCCTGGAAGACCTGGATACGCTCCCTGCTACCCTCGGTGACCTTGAAATGCACACGCAAGGTATCTCCGGACTTGAAGACCGGGAGATCCTCGCGGAGCTGACTCTGTTCGAAATCTTGAATCGCGCCCATGTGTCTACCCAACCCTGACCTGATGATCTTGAGATTCGACTACGTACCCGCAGAAAAGCCAGCAGACTTTAGAGCATCGCGGCAGGGATTACAACCCTCGCCAATGACTTATGGGCCAGTAGACGGCGAACGCGCACCCCATGATGGACTCAATGTCGATAGGGCCGAAGTATCTGCTGTCCCCACTGTTGTTGCGATTGTCGCCCAGGACGAAGACCTTGCCCTCGGACACCACCTCTTCTTCTCCCGCCTGCGGATACACCCCCGCGAAGTCCTGCTCGAGGAGATATGGCTCGTCTTGCGCCACGCCGTTGACCCACAGCCTGCCGTCTTTCACAGTGACCCGGTCGCCCGCCACCGCGACGACCCGCTTCACCAGGTCCTCGCCCTCCACCCTGGGCGAATGGAAGATGACCACGTCGCCCGGCTCCGGGTCGCGGAAATGGTAAGAGAGACGGTTGATGAGGACGCGATCACCGTCCTCCAAGGTAGGACGCATGGAGACCTGATGGATGGTGAAGGGCTTGATAAGGAAGGCCTGCACCAGCAGCGCGATGGCAAAAGCCGCGGCGACTATCACCACGATCTCGAGCGCTATGCCCCATGGGCCCCGCTTCTTCTCATCTCGGGCGCGCCTGCGGTCAACCGCCTGCTCCCGTTCCACGCTCTTGCCTTCGCCGTTTTCTGCCACACGTCACCCTTTCTCCCCGCTGCCTGTCTCGCCGCCCTCGCGAGCCTCGGTCACCGCAGCCCATCGCTCCCAGGGGGAGGGACGGGCGTTCTCGCGACGCCATCTGGCGATCGCACCGTGATCTCCGCTCAACAGGACCGTGGGCACCTCCATACCCTGGTACTCTCGCGGCCGTGTGTAATGAGGATACTCGACCATCCCCCCCAATTCCTCGCTGAACGACTCCTCAACGACACTGCCGGTGTTGCCCAGCGCCCCAGGCAGATGCCGCACCACCGCCTCGATCACCGCCATCGCGGCCACTTCGCCGCCGGCGAGCACATACGGGCCGATCGATATCGACCCGCCGGCCAGCAGAGCCTCCACCCGCGCGTCGAAGCCCTCGAACCGGCCGCACAACAGCACCAGATCCCGCTCCCCCGCCGACAGCTCGAGGCCCAGCTTGTGGTCGAACGGCCGGCCCCCCGCGGCCAAGACGTACACGTCCCGGGTCTTCTTGACTTGTGCCGCCGGCTCGTCAAAGACCTGTTCCAGCGCCGCCGCCACGATGTCCACCCTCGTCACCATGCCCGGTCCGCCTCCGTAGGGAGTGTCGTCGACCTCGTGATGAGGGAGAGCGCTGTACTCCCGGATGTTGTGCACCGAGATGGACACCGCCCCCGACTCGATGGCGGTCGCTACCGGGTGTTGGGCCACGAACCAATCGAAGGCGTCGGGGACCAAGGTGAAGATGTGGATGTGTTTCATCCGGGCACGCCGTCGGTGGTGTCTTCGTCCGGGATCGCTTCCGCTCCCTTGGTCTCGTGCTCCCCCAGAAAGGCCGGCGATACCACCAAGTAGCCCGCGTCCACCGCAACCTCGGGCACGGCCTCCAGCACGAACGGGACCAGCGACTCTCCCCCCGTCTCGAGTGAGACGGCCAGGATGGCATGCGCAGGCGACTCGATCACCTCGGTCACCCTGCCCACGACCGCACCCGGACCATCCCTTACCTCCAAGCCAACAAGATCGAACGGGTAGTACTCATCTTCATCCAGTAGGGGGAGCTCGCTGGAGTGCACCTCCAGGATGTACCCGCGAAGAGCCTCGGCCGCGCCACGATCGCCGACTCCGCTGAACGCCACGATGGGGAAGTCATCGCCGCCCCTTGCGGACTCGATGGTAAGACGCACGCGCTCCTGCAGGCGCCGGCCGGCAACCCCGACATGGCGCGGACGGGCATAGAACACGGAACCCGGAGCGAAACGCTCCGGGTTGTCCGAGTCGGGCATGATGCGTACTTCGCCATGGACGCCGTGCGGACGCGATATCCGCCCGACCTCGATCCACTCAGGACGGCTCATCTCAGCGCACGCCCCGTAGACGGCTCAGTCGACTATCTCGACCGAAGCCTGCTTGCCGTCTTTCACGGCGCTGGCTTTGACCACGGTCCGCAAGGCCCGGGCGATGCGGCCCTGCTTGCCGATCACTTTGCCAACATCCTCTTTGGCTACGAACAGGCGCAGTAGGACCCCGTCGGAGTTCTCGCTCTCTTCCACCCTCACCTGCTCCGGGTTGTCGACGAGCGATCGAGCCAAGAATTCGAGCAGCTCTTTCACCTAGACGATGCCTTTCACGCTGAAGAGTTTGCGCACCGTGTCGGAGGGCTGTGCGCCGCACTGCAGCCACTGCTTGGCTTTGGCCTCGTCCACTACGATCACTGACGGTTCGCTCTGCGGGTTGTAATACCCGATGGTCTCGATGAACCGCCCGTCACGGGCACGCCTGGAATCGGCGACCACGATGCGGTACGTCGGATGCTTCTTACTGCCGCGACGCGTCAATCTGATTGCTGTTGCCATAGGTCACCTCCTCAAATCAGCTAGAGTTCCCGAACATCTGGAACGGGTTTTTGGGTGCACGGCCCGATCCCAGTTGCTTCATCATCTTCTGGACCTGCTTGAACTGAGCGAGCAACTGGTTGATGGCCTGTATATCGGATCCCGACCCGGCCGCGATGCGCCGGCGCCGGCTGCCGTTGATAAGCTCGGGATGACTGCGCTCCTCGGGCGTCATCGATTGGATGAGCGCCTGGATCTTGTCGAACGCCCTGTCGTCCACCTGCATGCCCTTCAGTTTGCCCGCCGGGATGCCGGGGATCATGCCGAGGAGGCTGGAGATGGACCCCATCTTGCGGACCTGCTGGATCTGCTCCAGAAAGTCATCGAACGTGAAGGTGGCTTTGCGGAGCCGCTGCTCCAATTCCCTGGCCTGGCGCTCGTCGATGGTGCGCTCGGCCTTCTCGATGAGCGAAAGCACATCGCCCATCCCGAGGATGCGCGAAGCCACCCGGTCGGGGTGGAAGTACTCGAAGTTGTCGAGTTTCTCGCCGCTGCTCGCGAACTTGATCGGTTTGCCGGTGACCGCACGGACGGAGAGCGCCGCGCCGCCTCGGGCGTCGCCGTCCATCTTGGTGAGGATCACACCGTCGAACTGCACGCGCTCCTGGAACTGCAAAGCCACGTTGACGGCGTCTTGGCCGGTCATGGCATCGACGACCAAAAGGATGTTGTGTGGCTTCACCGAGTGGCGGATGCGTACCAGCTCTTCCATGAGCTTGTCGTCGATATGGAGGCGGCCCGCCGTGTCGATGATGAGCACGTCGCGACCCTTGTCCTGAGCCCATTTGACCCCGTGCTTGGCGATGTCCACCGGATCGGCCGACGTACCCTCGTCGTACACCGGCACCCCGAGTTGCTCGCCCAGGGTCTTCAGCTGGTCGACGGCGGCCGGCCGGTAGACGTCGCCGGCCACCAAGCCCGGCGCCTTGCCCTGGCCGAGCAGGAAGTTGGCCAACTTGCCGCAGGCGGTGGTCTTGCCCGAGCCCTGCAGGCCCACCATCATGATGACTGTAGGCGGCCGCGGGGAGAATGTGAGCTTGGTGGACGCCGACCCCATCAGCGCCGTCAACTCCTCGTTGACGATCTTGATGAACTGCTGAGCCGGAGTCAGACTCTCGAGCACCTCGCTGCCGAGGGCCCGGTCTTTGACCCGGTCGACGAACTGCTTCACGACTTTGAAGTTGACGTCGGCCTCGAGCAGCGCCAAACGGATCTCACGGGCGGCCCGCTCCACGTCTTTGTCCGTGAGCTTGCCCTGCCTCTTGAGGCCGTCAAAGGCTGTCTGCAGCTTATCCGAGAGGGATTCGAACACCTGTCACCTTGCCATCTAACAGTGCTGTGCGGGCACCGCTCCGCAGCGGCCGCACCTCGGCCGCGAGGGAGGGAGTTTACTAGCAGGCAGGAGCGCCGTCAAACCGGTCATTGCCGGCGGGCCGTTTCGCACCGGCCGGCCGCGACCTCGGTCAACGACGGCCAAGGGAATCGTCGAACAGCAGTGAGGCGAAATCAGCCGCGTCAAAGGGCTGCAGACTCTCCAGTTTTTCCCCTGTGCCTATGAGCTTGATGGGGAGATCCAGCTCGTGCGAGACCGCCAGGGCGATGCCGCCCTTCGCCGTCCCGTCCATCTTGGTCAGCACCACGCCGGTGAGGTCCACGGCCTCTTTGAACATCCGCGCCTGGATCAGCCCGTTCTGTCCCGTAGTCGCATCGATGGTGAGCAGACATTCGTGCGGCGCTCCCGGCACGCGCTTCTGGATCACCCGTCCCACTTTGGCCAACTCGTTCATGAGGTTCACCTGGGTATGGAGCCGGCCGGCCGTATCGATGATCACCACATCGGCCTTGCGGGCCTCCGCCGCCGCGATGCCGTCGTAGACCACGGCTCCGGGATCCCCACCCCGCTCGTGGTGCACCACCTCACAGCCCACCCGGCGCCCCCACTCCCCGAGCTGCTCTATGGCCGCCGCCCTGAACGTGTCGCCCGCCACCAGAAGGGGCTCCTTGCCGAGCTGCTTGAGATGCCAGGCGATCTTGCCGATGGTGGTCGTCTTGCCGGTGCCGTTGACGCCGACCATGAGGATCACCGCGGGAGCATGAGCCACATCGATGCGCGTGTCGGCCTGGCAGAAGTGAGCGGCCGTGGCGGCGCGGAGCCGCGTGAGCAGATCTTTCGAATCCTTGATGCTTCCGGCGTTCGCCTCGGCCTCCAGGGTCTCGACGATGGAGATGGTGGTCTCCACGCCCACGTCGGCGTAGATGAGGGCTTCTTCGATGCTCTCCCAGAGATCATCGTCAAAACGATCGAAGAGCACAGCCGAGAACTGCTGCTGCAGTGCCTTGCGGCTCTTGGAGAGGCCCTCCCGCAGCTGAGACATCCATCCCCGTCTCGTCTCCTGCACCTCAGCGGTCGCTTTTGCAGCGACCTCGTCGGATATGCCGATGAACACCTCGGCCCAGTTGTGGCTCAAAGCTCTATGCCCCTTTCGCTACAGCCAGCCTGCGCGACAAGATGTGGGAGGTGCCGTCGCTCTCCAGTGTGACACCGTAGAGAGTGTCGGCGACTTCCATGGTCTGGCGCTGGTGGGTGATTATTATGAACTGCGTCCGTTCCCGATACTTGCGCACCAAGCTCAAGAAACGACGGATGTTGATGTCGTCGAGCGAGGCCTCCACCTCGTCAAGGATATAGAAGGGGCAAGGCCGGGCCAAGAACAGCGAGAACAGGAAGGCTATCGCCGTCATGGCCTTCTCGCCCCCTGAAAGCAGGCTCAGGCTCCGCGGGGACTTGTTGGGGAGCTTGACCTCGATCGCGATGCCCCCCATCTGCGGGCCCACCGGCTCTTCCTCTCCCTCCTCGTCCGCCCCGCCCGCGTCCTCGTCGTCCGGAGCCTTACCGACCGCCTTCGCCTCCGTCAGCTTGAGCGACCCCTTGGCGCCCGGGAACACCGAGGCTATGACCGACGAGAAGTGCTCTCGAGTGGCCTCGAAGATCTCGGTGAAGACCCGCTCGATGTGCTCGTCGAGGTCTTTGATGACATCCTGGAGTTGAGCCATGGACGTCTCCAGATCGCGCCTCTGCTCTTCCAGGAAGCGAGCCCGTTCTTCGGTCTCGGCGAACTCCTGTTCGGCCAGCGGATTGATGGGCCCGATACGCTCCCGCCGCCGTTCAGCCCTCTCCACCGCGGCCTCCAGAGAGGCGGCATCGGCATCTGCGACATCAGCCGGCTGGAGCGCGCGCGGAGACATGTGGCGCCTGCGCAGTTCGGCCAGCTCGCCCTCGAGCACGCTCATCCGGTCTCGTAAGACGGCTCGCTCCACCTGAAGCTCGGTCGACCGGGCCGACAAAGCGTCGATCTGACGCTGAGACTCGGCCTCGGCGCCGCCCCAGTCGCGCATGGAGCGGGCGGCCCCGTCGGCCTGCTGCCGGGAGGCGTCCACCTTGGCTCCCAGGCTCGAGACGACCGTCTGAGCTTTCTCCGCCAACCGGCCCGCCTGTTCGAGCAGCGTGGCTACCACCGGGACATATCGTTCGAGAGCATCGACCCTGCGACGGCACCGTGCAAGTTCAGTCTCGGCCACGTCACGCTGCGACAGCGCCCGTGTCCTTTCGTTCTCATGAGCGCGGCAACGTTCGCGCAGCCGTACCTCTACCAGCGCGGCCTGCCCCTTCTTCTCTTCCAGCCTGCCGACCCTGCGGCGCAGGGTCTCCATCTGGCTCTGATGTTCCCGCAACAGGACGCGCGCCTCGTCGAGTCCCACTTCGCCGGCTACCATGTTCTCTTCGACCGACCGCAACTCAGCAAGCATCTCGGCCGAGAGAGCGCTTTCGCGCTCCTTGCGGTCCGCCAGCTCGATGGACTGCCGCCGGGCTTCCTCGAGCCTGCGAGTCTGCAGGTCGCAGTCGCCCCTGAGAGCCGTCGCCCGGCGAACCGCCTCCTGCAGCAGCCGTTCTTTCTCGCGGTACTGCTCTTCGGCTTGACCGGCCGCTATCGCCGTCTTCTCCACAGCCTCGCGAGTCTCCAGCCGGCGGGCCACGAGAGTCTCTTGCTCCTCCGTGGCCTCCACCAACTCGTTGCCCGCGCGAAGCAGGGTCTCGGCACTCACTTCCTGGCGCCTGGCCGCATGCAGGCCGCCCCGCAGCAACTCCCCGGTCCGGCTGACGATCTGCCACGGACCACCGTCTTCGCGCACGCCGACGCCTGATGGGTCGTCTACATGGTCGCGTTCAGCCACCGCCGTGGGCCCGATGAGATCGCGCAAGACCCCCACGACACTCGCGGGGCCGGCGACCACATCCCACAGGTCGCAAGTCCCAGCGGGTGGTCTTTCGAGCTCATCCTTCCGCCCCTGTGACGCACCCGACTCCTGCACCGCCTCCAATGGTCCGCCCGCTGCAAAGACCTGGGTGAGCGGGCTGCCGGCAGGCACCACCACCGCCTGCACCAAGGGGCCGAGAGCCGCGGCCAACGCCCGCTCGTACCCGGGCTCCACCGTCAGGACCTCCGTCAAAGAGCGGTAGCCCGTCCCAGATTCGAGCAACTCACGGACACCGGCCGGGATACCCTCTCGCCGGTCGAGTACATCCGACAGCACGGCCACGCGTGAGTCGACACCAGCGAGCAGCTCACCCAGAGCCGCATCGGCGTGAAGAGCCTCCTCCGCCGCGGCCCTTGCCCGCTCACGCTCGTCCGCGGCGGAGCGCAGGGCCGACTCGGCCTCGCTCACCATGGTCTGCGCGGCGGCCAACTCTACCTCCGACGCTGCCGCCTCGCTCTCCAATCGCTCCACACGAGCGGCCGCCTCTGCGATGAGAGCGGCCAGCTCTTCGCCCACCCGGCTGCGCTGGTCCACCTCACGGCGCAAGAACTCCCTATCCTGCAGGGCCCGCGACCGGGCCGCTTCGAGCTCGAACACCGAGTCCTTGAGCCCGTCTTCGGTGGCCACCGCCGCCTGGTACACGGGCAAGGAATCCTCCAATGCCCTGCGCAGATCTTCCACCCAACCACTCACCCGCGCCAGACGGTTCTCGTGGCTGGTGGCGGCCATGACCTCGTTCACGCGAGCAGCGGACGACACGGCTTCACCCGCGGCGAGGTCGTAGCGCCTGCGTGCGCGGTCCAACTCGCCCTCCACCCGGGCCAGCCTCTGCCGTAGTGCGGCGACCCTGCTCTCCACGTGCTCGGCGCCGGCCCTTGTGCGGTGAAAGAGGGCCCCCAGTTGCTCACGTTCGTCGAGCGCCGCGGCGAACGACTCCTCCTCGGCCTGGCGCTGCTCGCGCAACTGCTGCAACTGCGCCTCAATCTCGCGACGGCGCCCCTCGGCGTCACCGAACTCCTTCTCGGTCTTCTCGTGCGATTCACGAACCTCTACCAGCGAACGGAGCAACAAACGGGCTCTAGCCGCCGCCCACTCCTCCGTCGCTTCCGCGAACTTCTCCGCCGCGGCCACCTGCTGCCTGAGGGGCCGCAACGCCGACCTTACCTCGCGCTCTATGTCGGCTACCCGGAAGAGGTTCTGTCTGGTGCGCTCAAGCTTGGCTTGGGTCCTCTCGCGGCGCTTCTTGAAACGGCCCAATCCGGCCGCTTCTTCCACCATGGCCCTACGGGCCTCAGGCGTGGAACTCAGGAAGGCCTCCACCTTCCCTTGGCTGATGACACTGTGCATCTCTCTGCCGAGTCCTAGTCCGCCCACCACGTCTTGTACGTCGAGCAGCCTGCAGCCACTCCCGTTCAGACGGTACTCGGAGCCGCTGTCGCGGGTCAGACGCCGGGTGACCTCCATCTCCGACCAATCAAGCGGCAGGGCACCCGACCCGTTGTTGTCGAAGACGAGGCTCACCTCGGCCACTGCGCTCGACCGGCGCCCCTCGGGACCCGAGAAGATGACGTCCTGCATGCTCCGGCCCCGCAGATTCCCAGGGCTTTGCTCCCCCAACACCCACAGCACCGCGTCTGCGATGTTGCTCTTGCCGCTGCCGTTCGGCCCGATGATCACCGTGACTCCGGGTTCGAACACCAGTTCGGTGGGTTTGGCGAAGGTCTTGAACCCGCGAAGACGGACGGACCGGAGATGTACCATCTCAGTCTCCCCCGCCACCGATGGCCGATGAATCGAGCGCCTCTCCGGCGGCGGCCTGCTCGCTCATCTTGATGGTCGTACCCTGCCCCCGTCCGCGGACCGATCCGTCGACATACACCTCGGTGGTGAACAGGCGGGCATGCGGCGGGCCCTCTTCGGCCACGACCCGGTAGACGGGCTGCAGCCCACGGGAGGCCAACAACTCCTGCAGGGCGGTCTTGTGATCCACACGCGCCGTCTCCGCCCGCCGGATCTGCTCCTCGAAGGCGTCGACCACGGCCAACCGGGTCTGCTCGAAGCCGTGGGCGAGAAAGGCCGCCCCTATGAGGGCTTCGAGCACGTTGCCGAGTATGGTCTGATTGGCGGCCATCTCGCGCCGCTTCTCTTCCGGAGCCGGAGCCTCCTCGAGGATCAGCTTCGGGATGTCGATGCGGTTGGCGACCTCCACGCAACTGGCGCGGCTCACGATGAAGCTCTTCATGCGAGCCAGATCGCCCTCGTCGTTGTCAGGGTGCCGCCCGCACAGGACTGAGGCGATGGCCAGTCCCAAGACACTGTCGCCCAGGAACTCCAACCGCTCGTACGATTGCACGCGCGTATCCACCCAGGATGAATGCGTGAGCGACCGTGCCCTCAGTTCCGGGGGCAGCTGCTCTATCAGCTTGAGAAGGGTGCCGGCGCCACCCGGGCGGAGGGCCGTGGGAGTCTGTGGCCGGCGAGGAAAGAGTACGGGGACCGCCCGCACGAGCGCCGGCAGTCCCCGCAGTCCCATCCGATCCTGCAAACGCTAGATACGTGCAGCGATGAAATCCACCGCTGCGCCGACGGTGGTGAGGGTCTGAGCCTCTTCGTCGGTTATTTTGATACCGAACTGGTCCTCGAGCTCCATGATGAGCTCCACCAGGTCCAAGCTGTCGGCGTTGAGATCATCCTGGAACGAAGCTTCCAACGTGACCTTGTCGACATCCGCATCCAGTTGTTCGGCCAGGATGTCGCGCACCTTAGCCAGGATCTCGTCTTTGCTCATTCGTCGCTCCTTAATCCAGACTTCGTAGCTGTCCGTCATAGTCACTCATGTGACTGCGCCATTGTACCAACGAGGGTCAGGAAGCGGCAGACCCTGTGCGCTTCGCCATGCGTGCCATCTCCTCGTCGACAGCCGGGAGCACACCTTTGCGCAGAGCATCTGCGCCGAAGCGTAGAGCGTTGGCCACGGCCCGGCTGGACGAGTTGCCATGACATATCACCACGAGCCCACGCACTCCGAGCAGATACGTGCCGCCGTACTCCTCAGGATCGAGGTCCGAACGCAACCGGCGCAGGGCCGGCCGCAGCAGCATGCCGCCCACCTTGGCCCTGGCGCTGCTTGACGCCGCTCCTTTGAGACGAGTGAAGAGCGTCGACGAGCAGCCCTCGAGCAGTTTCAGGGCGACGTTTCCCGTGAACCCGTCGGTGACGACCACATCGGCAGTGTTGCGGAGCAGATCGCGACCTTCCACGTTTCCCACGAACTCAAGCCCCGAATCTGCGAGGAGACCGTGGGCCGCCTTGGCCATCTCGCTGCCCTTGCCCGGTTCCTCTCCGATGTTGAGCAGTCCCACTCGCGGCCGCTCCATTCCTAGAGCCGCGCGCGCGAACGCCGTCCCCAGGATCCCGAACTCCAGGAGGTGCTCCGGCCGGCAGTCGGCATTGGCTCCTGCATCCAGAAAGACCACAGGCCCTTCCGTGCCCGGCAACATGGTCACGATGGCCGGCCTTCGGATGTTGCCGGCACGCTTGATGACCAAAAGCCCGGCCGCAAGCATGGCGCCCGTGCTGCCCGCCGACACGAAACCCTGAGAGCGGCCTTCGGCGACCGTCCGCGCGCCGACGACTATCGACGAATCCCGCATGTTCCTCACCGCGGAGGCTGGCTCGTCATCGGAGTGGATCACAGAGGCGCTGGGCACGATCTCGACGTGATTGCGGGCAGGCCCGCTGAGAAGGGGCTCTATGGGGCCCGGCCGCCCGACAAGCAGGATATGAAGCGAGGGCGAGGCCACTTCCAACGCGCCGGTCACTATCGCTTCCGGAGCGTTATCCCCACCGTCGACGTCCAGAGCAAGCGTCACCGGCGACTCGGGACCCAGTGGTGGCCCGGCGGCCGGCGATGACGCGGGTGTTTCGGGCTCGGTGCGGTCGTTCACCATGCCTCCTTCATATCTCGATCGCGAGATCGGCCACTGCGACGACTCTCTCACAAAGTGAGGCGCACGGGAAGCAGACACCACCTGGGCAGGGGAACCGTCGGCCCCGCCGAAGCGTCATGTGTGAGACGCACATAAGCTCAGTGTAAGGTGGGTCCAACGGACTTGCGTTGCGAACGTTTGTTCGTTAGAATATATAGATAGGCGACAACGAACTGTATCGTTGACACCGAGCGCGGCGCAGAGTATACTACTGAGGTTTGCGCAACGCGCTAGTATGGTTTGGGGAAGCATAAATCTACCGTTAGGATAGCAGGGACCGTGCACAGAGAGAGTGAAATAGTCGCCATCGACGTTCGCGCCATCGTGGACGTACAAGACCTGCTCCAGGTAGGGCAGGAACGTGGATATGTCACCAGCGATGAGATCATGGTGCTGGTCGAGGAGTTCGACATGACCGTCGAGGAGATCGAAGATCTCTACTCCCAGCTGTTCGACCAATCCATCGAGATATACGAGCAGAGCCCCATCGCCCAAGGTGTCCTCGATACCGTCGAACCCACTCTCGATCTGTCCATACAGACGGTGAGTCAAGACCCCCTCAGACTCTACTTGAGAGAAGCCGGGATGATCCCCCTGCTTACCAAGAACGAAGAGGTCGCGCTGGCCAAGCGCATCGAGGCCGGCGACAAGCGGGCCAAGGACCGCATGATCCAGTCGAACCTCCGCCTGGTCATCTCCATCGCCAAGAATTACTACACCCAGGACATGGACTTTCTCGACCTCATCCAGGAGGGCAACACCGGGCTCATACGCGCCGTCGACAAGTTCGACTATCGCAAGGGCTTCAAGTTCTCCACATACGCCACCTGGTGGATCCGGCAGGCCATCACCCGCGCCATCGCCAACCAAGACCGCAACATCCGCATCCCGGTGCACATGATCGAGAAGATCAACAAGATGGTGCGCACCGAGGCCAAGCTACTCCGGGAGACGGGCAAGGAGCCGAGCGACGACGATCTTGCCGCCGAGTTGGGCATCGAGCCCGGCGAGGTACAGGAGATACGCGGGCTCGCCCGGCGCACCACCTCACTGCAGACTCCCGTCGGCGAGGAGGGGGACGCCGAACTGGGCGATTTCCTCCAGAATCAGAGCACTCCCGATCCGGCCGACGTCGTCTCCGATATCGTCGGCAGGGAGTACCTGGCCAAGATCCTCGAAAACATGACCCCGAGGGAGCGCAAGGTGGTGGAGCTGCGCTTCGGGTTCAAGGGCGAGCATCCGCGCACCCTGGCCGAGGTGAGCTCCCGGTTCAACGTGAGCCGCGAGCGGATCCGGCAGATCGAGGCCAAGGCTCTCGAGCAGATCAAGGCCGCCGAGGAGATCCAGGCTTTGCGGGAGAGCGCTTAGAATCGTCGGCCGCGTGACCGCATCGCCAGACTGCTTGGACGGCATCCCCCGGGCCTCCGTTGCGCGCAGATCGGTGGCTCACGCCATCGATCTACTCATCGTCGCCGTCGTGTTCGCGGTCTTTCTTACGCCGGTCGTCGCGGTATATAGCGGACAAGGACCCTCTACTACGCTTCTCAAGATCGCCGCCTGGGTGTACGTGGCGATATTCGTACTTCTTGCCCTCGCATGGTTCGCCGGGAAACGCCGGAGACAGACCTACGTGACGGCCGGGATGAGCACGATGGATCTCTACCCCTTGCGGATCGATGGAGTCACGACGCTTGTAAGTGGCGAGCACGTTCCTGAGATGGGAGACTCGAAGCGCGGCCGTGCGGCCGCGGTGCTCGTTCTGCCGCTCATACTGGTCGGCGCCGTATTTGTCGCGTTTGAAATAGCCGTTTTCGCCTAAGGTCACGCGGCTGGTCTTCCCGGCCCGGCTTTGGCTTTGAGGCGCCCTTGGGCCGGCCCGGACGCGCAGCCGGATGTGCCGCGCTATGCGGGCAGCGGGGACTCTCCTTGGCGGCCGCGTATGGCCTGCGCGATATTGTCGAGGATCATCTCGGCGATGGTCTCCTTGGGAGCCTTGTTCACCACTACCTCGGAGTCGCGCGAGAGGACACGGACCTCGTTGTAGTCGGAGTCGAAGCCGATGTCTGT